>WNFC01010407.1_pt1 | contig 10319 bp, 14 predicted proteins | sample 5400541 | NCBI WGS metagenome assembly WNFC01 (sample SAMN13153342, study PRJNA577476) | soil metagenome | isolation source: 120 cm saprolite under Douglas fir tree site 2 hole 2 replicate 1 | place: USA:California | collected 2015-04-18 | reverse complement strand
CATATTCGATCTCCGAGAGGCCGGTTTCGGCGAGCAGCGCCGCAAGGGTGCGCACGAGCGTATTGTCGACGGCCAAGTCCCCCGGCACATCGCCGGCCGGCCGATCGGTTGCTGGATCACCCTGTTTCGACATATTAGTGAAAAATCCCTGTCAGCCGCCGCAGTCAATCGGCGCTGCGCAGGATGCGCGCCAGCGCCGTGAGTGCGAGTTCATAGCCCTGTCCGCCGAGGCCGCAGATGACCCCGCGCGCCGCCCGGCTTACATAGGAATTGTGGCGGAATTCCTCGCGCCGATAAATGTTCGAGAGATGCACCTCGATGACCGGCAGGGCCGCGGCGTTGAGCGCATCGAGTATGGCGATCGAGGTGTGCGAAAAGGCACCCGCATTGAGGATGATGCCGTCGGCGGTCTGCCGCGCTTCATGGATCCAGTCGACCAGCTGGCCCTCATGGTTGGATTGACGAAAATCGACGGTGAGGTCGAGCGCGGCGGCGCTTTCGAGGCACGCCTCCTCGATATCCGACAGCGTCTCATGGCCATAGATTTCCGGCTCGCGCAAGCCGAGCAGATTGAGGTTAGGCCCGTTGAGGACCAGAATCGCTGGATTGCCCGCCAACCCGCGGCTTCCCCTTGGTTGTAACGCGAGAGGCTTATAGCATGCGGACAGGACAGGGCAAGCGCTCCGGCGCGGGGCGACCCTGGTGAATGCCGGCCTTATTCTCGCGCGGAGACGACAGATGGCGATGAGCTTGGTGAGCCGGTCCGTCGCTCTCGCCGCGGTCGGGTTGATCGTCCTGCTCGCCGCCGGGCCGGCGGGGGCGGCCGCTCCCGCCGATGCCGCCGAGCCGCCGTCGCTGCTGGAGCGCTACAATCGGGCGATTTTCGCGATGAACGGCTTCATCTATCGCCATATCGACAGCATCGGCCCAAAATCCGCCCCGGCTATCATCGAACTCTCGGCTGGTCCGCCCGCGGATGGCAATCTCGGCAACGTCGTCAGCAATCTCGTAAACGAGCCGCTCTCGGCGATAGCGAGCGCCGTGATCGGCGACCTCGCGGGGATGCGGCGGGCCGTCGAGCGCTTCTCGATCAACAGCACGGCGGGGCTGTTCGGCTACTACGACCGCGCTTCCGCTTTCGGGCTGCCGGCCGAGCAGCGCGATCTCGGCCTCGCCTTCTGCGCCCGCGGCGTGCCGGCCGGACCCTTCGTCATGCTTGGTTTCGTCGGGCCGCGTACGCTGCGCGACGCCTTCGTCGACGTCGTCATCGTCAACCTCACGATGTACTCGGTGGCGGCCGCGGTCTTCGGCGCCGGCACCGGCCTCGCCACCGTGGTCGCGGTCGAGAGCTTCGAAGTCGTCCTCGACGTTGTCGCCGCGCGGCAGATCGACACCAGGGCAAAGGCGCTCGAATACCGCGATTTCGAGGCGATGCGGGACCGTTATCTCGCGCAGCGGGCCGAGCGCTGCGCCGCCCTCGTCGAGGTCATGCGGCGCTAGCTGGACCGCCCACCCGCCCGGCCGGTCGGGCAGCCAGCCCGGTCGGGCGTCGATCGGTGCTTGATCTTGCGAAATTGGCGTATTTGGCTTATCTTAGCAGAATCGACTCGTGTCGGTTCGGCCTGCTCTCCCCCGCTCACGATCGAGCGCCGGACCCAGCTTCCGCCCCTCATCGGAGTTTGATCCGTCACGCGGCTTCGCGGGGCGGTCCCTATTTGTCGGAGGCCAACATATGGCTGTCGGAACGGTAAAATGGTTCAACGCCCAGAAGGGCTACGGCTTCATCCAGCCATCGGATGGCGGCAAGGACGTGTTCGTTCACATCTCGGCGGTCGAGCGGGCCAATATGGGCACTCTGAAAGAGGGCCAGAAGGTCAGCTACGAGATCGCCCGTGATCGCGGCAAGGAATCGGCGGCGAACCTGCAGGCTGCCGATTGACCCATTCTTCGGCGCCGGTCGCCGGTTTCAGGTCGTCCAGCCTGGCCGCTGCCGTCGCCGATCATACCAACCGCGCGGCTGTTCCGCGCATCGCCAAGGAAAGGCTGACCGCCTAAATGCAAGTTTTTGTTCGAGATAACGACGTCAACTCGGCGCTTCGCGTGCTCAAGAAGAAGATGCAGCGCGAAGGCACCTTCCGCGAAATGAAACGCCGGCGCTCCTACGAGAAGCCATCGGAGCGGCGCGCCCGCGAGAAAGCCGAGGCGGTTCGCCGTCATCGCAAGGCGCTGCGCAAGCGGATGGAGCGAGAAGGTTACTAGACCGGGCTGCAGGCTCGTCTTCGCCGAGGCCTGAGGCTGCACGCTCGATGATGAGGAGCGAAGAATGAGCAAGATGGAACAGCGCGACGCCGAAGCGCGCCGAGCGGCGCAGGCGTTGTGGAACAAGAATCAGCAGCGCACCGCGGAAGTCCTCAAGGACAAGGAGAAGGCGCGTCAGGCGGACGCCCTGAAGACGGCGCGGCTGCGCGAGCTTCGCATGGCCAAGATCGCCGCCGATGAGAAGGTCGCCGCCGAAGAGAAAGCCGTGGCCAAGCCCATCGCGCCGATCCGCCGCAAGTCTCGCAAGGCTGCTGCGGTCTAGCGTCGTCCCGCTCGAAATTTACGGTGGCGTCCGCCGAGGAGAATCAATGGCCTTTAAGCCGAACTACAATCAGCAGCGTGCCGAGCGCGACCGCGCCAAACGCGCCAAGAAGGAAGAAAAGCTTAAGCTGCAGCAGGAGCGCACAGCGCAGCGCAAGGCAGCCGAAGCCGAGGGCGGTGTGCCGGTCGAGGGCTCCGACGAGCGCGACTAGCGTCCGGGTTGGGCAGGCGACGGGGCCCGCTAAGCAAGCGGCCGCAAAGCCTAGCGGCCCGACGAGCGGGCGATCGACTTGATGGCGCCGCGCGGCCTGCCGGAAAGCGCGGCGATCTTCTGATCCTGGGATTCGAGGATCTCCTTGGCCGGCGTGTCGCCATCGAGACCGCCCACGGCATCGCTCGGCACCTTGCGATTCGACAGCCGCGTGCCGTCCTCATAGACAACGTCGAACAGCACGAACTCGCTGCCGACGGATTGCTTCTTGCGCGCCATCGTCCGTCTCCATATTCGCAAACCCTGTACCCGGAGATGCGCTGCGCATCCGGCTGCAAGATCAAATGGATGTGTTGTGGGGCCCACACGCGATCGATGATCGAGCGTCGACGCCACAACACTAGATAGTCGCGATTGCCGCCGATGGGAACCCCGTAAAACGGTCTAGCCCTCGGCAAAAGATGTCGCGGCGACGGCCTCGAGTTTCGGCAGCAGGCGGGCTAGATCGGCACGGTCGGCATCGCTCAGCTGCGCCAGCAGCCGGGCCTCGACGGCAAGCGCCAGCGGGCCGATCTCGTCATAGACGGCACGTCCGCGCGGCGTCAGCTCGAGCAGCGCACGCCGCCGGTCGGCGGCATCGGTGCGACGGTCGAGACGATCGGCGGCGGCAAGACGCGCGACCGCTCGGCTGACCCGCACCTTATCCATCGCCGTGCGCTCGCAGACCGCGTTCGCCGACATCGCTCTGAAACGGCCGAGCACGGCCATGACGCGCCACTCGGGCACGGTGAGGGCGAAGCGTCTGATATAGACGCGGGCGATCGCAGTTGAGATGCGGTTGGTCAGCACCGACAAGCGATATGGCAGGAAACGCTCGAGCTCGAGGCCGGATTCGTCTGCCGGGAAGTTAGGGCTTGGATTTGGTTTCATTTGAAACTAAATTGTCCTCTAAGACGTCCAGCGTCAAGCCATTCGAGGAGGCCCGAGATGAGCGTGGCAGCCGGTACCGCAAGCAAACCCGCCGCTAACCTGGGGGCCAGCCTGTGGGACAACCCGATGGGGACCGACGGTTTCGAGTTCGTCGAGTACACCGCCCCCGACACCGCCGCCCTCGCCCGGCTCTTCGAGAGGATGGGCTTCACCGCGGTAGCCCGTCACCGCTCGAAGGACGTGACGCTCTATCGCCAGGGCGACGTCAATTTCGTGCTCGACGCCGAACCCGACAGTTTCGCGCAGGCCTTCGCCCGCATCCATGGGCCCTCGGTCTGCGCCATGGCGTTCCGCGTCCGCGACGCCGCCAAGGCGTATCGGCGGGCGATCGAGCTCGGCGCCCGGCCGATGCCGTCGAAGGTTGGGCCGATGGAGCTCAACATCCCGGCGATCGAGGGGATCGGCGGCAGCGTCATCTATCTCGTCGACCGCTATGGCGAGCGCTCCATCTATGACGTCGACTTCCTGCCGGTTCCCGGAGCCGAGCAACGACCGGCCGGGGTCGGCCTCACCATGGTCGATCACCTCACCCACAACGTCCATCGCGGCCGCATGGCGCAATGGGCGGATTTCTACGAGAAGCTCTTCAATTTCCGCGAGATTCGCTATTTCGACATCGAGGGCAAGCTGACCGGCTTGCGCTCCAAGGCGATGACCAGCCCGTGCGGCAAGATCCGCATCCCGATCAACGAGAGCGCCGACGACAAGTCGCAGATCGCCGAATATCTCGAAGCCTATCGCGGTGAAGGCATCCAGCATATCGCCCTCGGCACCGAGGACATCTACGCGACGGTGGCGGCGCTGCGCGCCCGCGGCGTGCCGTTCCAGACCGTGCCCGACACCTACTACGAGGGCGTCGACGCGCGGCTGCCGGGCCATGGCGAGGATGTCGCGCGGCTGGCGCGCGAGCGCATCCTGATCGACGGCGCGCCGACCGAAGGCGGCGGGTTGCTGCTGCAGATCTTCACCCAGACGGTGATCGGCCCGATCTTCTTCGAGATCATCCAGCGCAAGGGCAATGAGGGGTTCGGCGAGGGCAATTTCCAGGCTCTCTTCGAATCGATCGAACTCGACCAGATCCGCCGCGGCGTGTTGAAGGAATGAAGCGATGAAGAGCTGGATCAGCTTCCCGCGCGTCGAGGGCATCGCCTCGCGTCAGGCGCATGCCGATCTGCCGCCCGGCACTTACGAGCGCGAGATGGGCAAGGAAGGATTCTTCGGCCCGGCGACGCAGTTCTACCATGCCAATCCGCCGACCGGCTGGACGAGCTGGGAGGGGCCGCTGCGCCCGCGCGCCTTCGACCTCACCCGGATCAATTCCATCGCCGCCTCGCCGTGGGAGGCCGATGCGGTGCTGTCGAACGCGCATCTGCGCTTTCGCCAATGGCGTACCGACGGTGTCATGGATCGTCTCGTGCGCAACGGCGACGGCGACGAGCTGATCTTCGTCCATGAGGGCAGCGGCAGCCTGTTCTGCGATTTCGGTCATCTGCGCTTTCGCGACGGTGACTACATCGTGCTGCCGCGCGGCACGATGTGGCGCATCGAATGCGACGGCCCGGTCACCGCGCTTCTCATCGAGGCGACGAATGACGGCTACCGGCTGCCTGACAAGGGCATGCTCGGCGCGCACGCCATCTTCGATCCCGCCATGCTCGACGTGCCGGCGATCGACGCGGCGTTCCTGGCGCAGCAGAAGACCCCCGGCCCGTGGCACATCGACATCAAGCGGCGCAACCAGCTATCGACGGTGACCTATCCGTTCAATCCGCTCGACGCGATCGGCTGGAAGGGCGATCTCGCGCCGGTGCGTATCAACTGGCGCGATCTGCGCCCGGTGATGAGCCATCGCTATCACCTGCCGCCCTCGGTGCATACGACCTTCCTCGCCGACCGCTTCGTCGTCTGCACCTTCGTGCCGCGCCCGTTCGAGAGCGATCCCGGCGCGCTCAAGGTACCCTTCTTCCACAATAATGACGATTTCGACGAGGTCATCTTCTATCACCGAGGCAACTTCTTCTCGCGCGACAATATCCATCCCGGGATGGTGACGCTGCATCCCTGCGGCTTCACGCACGGGCCGCATCCCAAGGCACTCAAGGGCATGCTGACACCGAAGAAGGGCGAGACCGACGAGGTGGCGGTGATGGTCGATGCGCGCGACGCGCTCGACATCGCGACGCTGCCCGAGGGCGTCGAGTTCGCCAGCTACGCCGAAAGCTGGCGCGCGGTGGACAAGTCGTGAAGCTCGCCAGCCTGAAAGCAGGCGGCCGCGACGGCACGCTCGTCGTCGTCAGCCGCGATCTCAGGCGCGCCGTCGCGGTGCCGAACATCGCGCGCACGCTGCAAGCGGCGCTCGACGATTGGGCGGTGTGCGCCACCGAGCTGCGCGCCATCGCGCGTCTGCTCGATCATGGACAAGTGAAGGATGCAGCGCCATTCGACCAGGCGGCCGTCGCCTCGCCGCTGCCGCGCGCCTATCAATGGGCCGATGGCTCCGCCTATCTCTATCACGCCGAGCTCGTCCGCAAGGCGCGCAAGGCCGAGATGCCGCAGAGCCTCTACGGCGATCCGCTGATGTATCAGGGCGGCTCGGACAGCTTCATCGGGCCACGCGACGACATCCTGGCCGCGGACGAGGCGTGGGGCATCGATCTGGAGGCCGAGGTGGCGGTCATCACCGACGACGTGCCGATGGGGATCACCGCGGTGCAGGCGGCGGGTCACATCAAGCTTGTCATGCTGGTGAACGATGTCAGCCTGCGGAACCTCATCCCCAACGAGCTCGCCAAGGGCTTCGGCTTCTTTCAGGCGAAGCCGGCAACCGCCTTCTCGCCGGTCGCGGTGACGCCGGACGATCTCGGTGCGGCCTGGGACGGGCGCACCGTCCATCTGCCGCTGATCAGCCACCTCAACGGCACGCTGCTCGGCAGGCCAAATGCCGGCACCGACATGAATTTCGATTTCCCGACCTTGATCGCCCATGCCGCGCGGACGCGCGAGCTCGAAGCCGGCAGCATCATCGGCTCCGGCACGGTGTCGAATCGCGACCCCCAAGCCGGCTCGTCCTGCCTTGCCGAGCGGCGCATGATCGAGATGATCGCCAGCGGGCAGGCGACGACCCCGTTCCTCGGATTCGGCGATCGCGTGCGGATCGAGATGCTCGACCCCGCCGGCAACTCGATCTTCGGGGCGATCGAGCAGACAGTCGTCAAGTACGCGCCGGCGGGCTGAGCCCGCGCACCTCGTCGCGGTCGCCACATCGCCGGATGGCCGTCAGCGTCACTTCGAGATAAGGCTCGGCCCGCTTGTCGCGGCGTTGTACCAAGGCAAGGGTGCGGGCGAGGGCGGGGGCCAACGGCCTGACCGCGAGCTCGCCGGCTGCCGCCTCGGCGCGCACGCTGACTTCCGGCAGGATCGAGCGGCCGAGGCCGACCCCGACCAGGCGCTTGATCGCCTCGGCGCTGCCCAGCTCCATCACCGGCCTTGCTGCGATACCGGCGCGCGCGAACCACGCCTCGATAATTCGACTGGTCGTGCCGCCGCGCTCGTAGAGGATAAGCGGCGTGCCGAGGAAATCCGTCGGGCCCAGCCGCGCCGGCGCCTCGCTCGCCGGCGGCAGGACGGCGACAAGCTTCTCGTCGAGCAGTGGCGTCACGGCAATCCGCTCGCCGCGCACCGGCATGGTCACCAGCGCGAGATCGAGCGCGTTGTCGTCGACGGCGCGGACGATCTCGTCGGTGTTTCCCGTCGTGACAACGATCTCGAGGTCGGAATAGTTGACCGTCAGCTCGCGCAAGGCGGCGGGCAGGATGTGGATACAGGCGGTCGCGCCGGCACCGATGCGGACGCGTCCGGCGATGCCGCCGCGATGCCGGCGGGCGGTTGCCAGCGCGGCTGCAGTCTCGTCGAAGAGCCGCCGCCCGTGCGCCAGGATATCCCGGCCGGCGGCGGTGGCGAAGGCGCGCTTGCCGATGCGCTCGACGAGGCGGATGCCGAGCCGGGCCTCGAGCTGCTTTATCTGCAGGCTGATGGCCGGCTGGGTGAGGTTGAGGCGCTCGGCGGCGGCGGAGAAGCTGCCGAGCGCCACCACCTCGCGCAGCGCCTCGATCTGGTCGAGATTGAGATTGCGCATATCAAAGTTTTACTTCTGGTCTCGATCAAATCAATTGATTTCTCTTATGAATAGAATCCCTGCAAGCTCACCCCATGTCCGTCGCCACGCTTCGAGAGCATCCCGCCGCCTGGCTCGCTGTGATCTGTTTCGGTCGTTTCGGCACCATGCTGATCAGCATGACCTATGCCGCCAGCATTCCGGTCCTGATGGGATCATGGGCGATGAGCGCGACGGCCGCCGGGACGGTACAGACCGCCTTCAACGCGGCAAATGCCGTGGCGCTGCCGCTCGTGTCGTATCTCGCCGATCACCTCGGCGCTCGCCGGATCCTCCTTGCCTCAGCTTGGGCGGGCGCCGCCGCCGCGCTCGGCTTCGCTGTCTTCGCCCGCTCGCACGATGCCGCCATCGTGTTGTTTGCGCTGGTCGGGGTCAGCCAGGCCGGCACCTACACGCCGGCGATCATGCTGATTGCCGGACGCTATGGCGTCGAGCGCCGCGGCGCCGCCATCGGCTGGCTGCTCGCGAGCTCGTCGCTCGGTTATGTCGGGTCGCTGGCGCTATCGGGACTGGCGCTGGCGACCGCTGGCTACGAGGTGGCCTTTCTCAGCTGCGCACTCGGCCCCACGCTGGGCGCCATACTCTTCACCATGAGCGTGTTCTGCGGCGGCGGGACGCCGACGGCGAAAGCGCTCGCGTCGCCGACGGCGCCGCCGTTGCGCCATCGTCGCAGCGTGGTCCTGCTCAATATCGGCTATGTTGGCCATAGCTGGGAGCTGCTTGGCATGTTCGCCTGGGCTCCGGCTTTCGTCACCGCCGCGGCGGCGGCGACCGCGGCCGGCGGCTCGGCAGCGCCGATCGCCGGTGCCTGGCTCGCGGGGTTGCTCCATCTCGCCGGCTTCACCGCGGCGCTGACCATGGGCCGCGCCTCGGACCGGCTCGGCCGCCGTCGCGTGCTGATGGCTCTCGCCGCGATCGGCGCCGCATGCTCGTTTACCTTCGGCTGGACGATCGGCCTGCCGGTCGCGATCATCGCCCTCTTCGCCGTGGTCTATGGCTTCAGCGCCTTCGGTGATTCGCCGGTGCTGTCGACGGCGATGACGGAGGCAGTGGCGCCGGGACGCCTCGGCCGCGCCCTCGCCATCCGCTCGGTCCTCGGTTTCGGGGCCGGCGCGATCTCGCCGCTTGCTTTCGGCATGGTGCTCGATTTGACCAACGCGCCCGGCTCACCGCCGTCGCGTTGGGGCTGGGCCTTCGTCCTGCTCGGCATTGGCGGCGCGATCGCGGCGATCTGCGCCTGGCTGCTGCCAAACACACCACGGGAGAAACCGACATGAACCCGCCTATGGGGGCCGGAGACATGCTTGCCATCCGACCCGCCGTCGCCGCCGATGCCGAGGCGATCTGCCACATCTACAACCAGGGCATCGAGGATCGCCAGGCGACGCTCGAGACGGCTCTGCGCACGCCGGACGAGCGCCGCGCCTGGCTCGAAGCGCGCTCGCCGCGCCATCCCGTGCTGGTCGCCGAACGGGGCGGCGCGATCGTCGGCTGGGCCAGCCTCAACCCGTTCAATCCACGCGCCTGCTACGATCATGTCGGCGATTTCTCGCTTTACGTCGAGCGCGCGGCCCGCGGCAGCGGCATCGGCCGGCGCCTGCTCGAGGCGCTGATTGCGAAAGCGCGCGCGCTCGGCTATCACAAGCTGGTGCTGGCGGCGTTTCCCTATAACGCCGCGGGTTGCGCGCTCTATGCACGCTGCGGCTTCCGCACTGTCGGCATCTACCGCGAGCAGGGCATGCTCGACGGCGAATGGGTCGACGTCATCCTGATGGAGCAGCTGCTATAGGCCTGGCGCGGTCATGCGCGGCGCCGTTGTAGCTTGTCGCCGGGCGCCCTAAGCTGCCGGCCTGCAGCTCGCGGTGAGGATGCCATGAAGCTTTATGATTTCTGCCGCTCGTCGGCTGCCTTCCGCGTGCGCATCGCGCTCAATCTGAAGCGTCTGCCCGCCGAGCGCGCCTTCATCCATTTGCGCCGCAACGATCAGACCACGCCGGCCTATCTAGCGCTCAATCCGCAGGGCCTGGTGCCGGCGCTCGAGGAGGATGGCCAGGTTTTCACGCAATCCCTCGCCATCATCGAGTATCTCGACGAGACGCATCCCGAGCCGTCGCTCCTGCCGGGCCATCCGGCCGATCGGGCGCGGGTGCGCTCGCTCGCCCAGCTCGTCGCCTGCGACATCCACCCGATCGACAATCTGCGCGTGCTGCGCTACCTCGCCGATCCGCTCGGCCATGACGAGGCGACGATCGGCCGCTGGTTCAACCACTGGATTGCCAAGGGTTTCGAGGCGCTCGAGCAGTTTCTCGCCGAGGACGGCCAGACCGGCGCGTTCTGCCACGGCGATGTACCCGGCCTCGCCGA
>WNFC01010406.1_pt1 | contig 10319 bp, 13 predicted proteins | sample 5400541 | NCBI WGS metagenome assembly WNFC01 (sample SAMN13153342, study PRJNA577476) | soil metagenome | isolation source: 120 cm saprolite under Douglas fir tree site 2 hole 2 replicate 1 | place: USA:California | collected 2015-04-18 | reverse complement strand
AAGCTGCTCACCATCCTCAATGCCAATGCTCAAACATCGCACCCCGTGGAGTCCTCAATGCCATCATGTCGCTTGACTTCCAACACAGTCGCTCTCCCGTCGGACAAGGAGAGGGGATGAGAGCGGATAAGAAGAGGGGGTTCAGGCGTCAGCCGAGCGGGTGGCCGCCAAAGATTATTGGATGGAGCGCTACGATTGCGATCGTCAGAACTGTGCCCGCGCCGATAGCAGCCCACGGCATGTCGCTGCTGGTCCATCGCAGTCGTCCGCTGATTAACGCGGCGAACGGCACGAACGAAGTCTTCGCTTTGAACTCGCGGTAAGTTTCGCCAAGCTCGCGAATCTTTCGAGCGTCCTGGTGTATGCCGCCGAATATTCCTAGCGCAGGAAACGTCGCGAAAAAAATCACGTCGCCCAACCATCCGTTCATCATCAGATGCGCCAATCCAAAAAGGGTGAACGCGACGAATCCCGGATGACGCGTTATTTTGAGCACTCCGTACGGATCGGTTGAGCGTGTTTTCGGCGCGCCGAGGCCGCCCGGGTTCGGGTTGATCAAACTCGCGACGAAGAGCACCAACGCGAGGTACATCAGGATCCAGGCGAGCCATCCGATCGGCGGATTCGCGCGCATATACCAGAGCATCGGGCCGGCATGCTTGTGATACGCGAACTCATAGATGAGTGGCCCCAAGGTCGCGAACGCGACTAGCGAGTAGATTCCGAGAAAGCCCTGTTGACCGACCGCATCGATCAATCGAGGGCGCAGAGTCGCCGACGAAAGCGCGAAATGAGTGCCAAGAAATAGCGCCGCCCAGAGCGCAATCCAGACTGTCGCGTCCATAGTGTCCTCCTCACCGGAGCGAGCAAATCATTGCAGGATCGCGAGATGCGAGAAATGCAGCCGGGCGGCTGCGGTTCAAGGTGCGTCAAAAACTCGATTCACGAATTGGCTTGAGTGGGGTTATAGATATCGTGATGGGCAGGGCGTACGAACTACGGATTCCGCCGCCGTTCGATGTGGCGGTCAAGAGTATGGAGCGCGAGATCATGCGTTTTCTGATGCGCTCGACCGGCGATCGCGAAGATGCGAAGGACCTGTTCCAGGAGACCTGGCTGCGCGCGTATCGCGCCTATCCGACGCTCCAGAGCGAGGACGGACTGCGCCCGTGGATTTTTCGAATCGCGTCGAACTTGTGCCGCAATCGGGTCCGCGACCGGATGCGCCGCATTCGAGTCATCACGAACGCATCGGCGAATGGCGCCGAGCTCTGCGATTCCGCGTCGAGTTCAACGCGTGGCGGACCGGAAGGAGCGCTGCATCTGAAGAGGTCGATCGCACGGCTGCCGGGGAAGCAGGGGCAGGCGCTGATGATGCGGAAGTTTGCGGGCCTCGAATATGCGGAGATCGGCGCGGCGCTGAATTGCTCGGTCGAGAGCGCGCGAGCGAGCGTTTACCAGGCGCTCCGAAAATTGAAAGCAGATGAGTAACTAAAATGACTACGAATAAAATCGCAACGCACCTTGAACATATCGACGATGGAGTTTTGGACGCCATGATTAATGAAGCGCGCCGTGTCATCGAACGCGACCTGCAACTGATTCGGCGGCCGGAGGCGCGGGTCGGAGTGATCCCGTCGCCGGTAGGACGTCTGCTGATCGCGGAGAGCGACCGTGGACTCGCGACGATTCACTTTCTCTCGATGGATGGAGGGGAGCGGACGCTCGAGATGCTGCGGAAAAAATTCGAGCTGATCGAAAACGAGGCGAGCACGCGGCGGGTCGGCGCGGAAATCGAGCGTGTGTTCAAGGGCGACTTCTCCGTGCTGGCGCATCGCGTGGATCTGTCCGTGGTCGAGAGTGATTTTCAACGCCGTGCGCTCACCCTACTTCGAACAGTTCCACCCGGGGCGGTGATTACATATCAGGGGTTGGCCGCGGCAGTCGGACATCCCAATAGCCAGCGCGCGATCGGAACCACGATGGCTACGAACCCAGTACCGATTTTCGTCCCGTGCCATCGCGTGATTAAGTCGGATGGCACAATCGGGAACTACGGCGGCGGTGTGGAGAACAAGCTCAAGCTGCTGCGCGCGGAAGGCTTCCAGGTCGGTCGCGACTTGCGGCTGCCGTCGAGCGCGGTGATGGGGCATCGCAAGACGCGGATTTTCTGCCGCCCTGAATGCTCGGCGGCGAAGCGTGCTGGCGCGGCGAGGGCCCTGATTTTTGCCGATGCGCAAAGCGCGGGGAAGGCGGGTCTGCGCGCGTGCAAACTATGCCGTCCGGCATGAGCGAGTCAGCTCGCGCAGGAAAAAAGGCGACGCCGAAAAACGGCGCCGCCTTTTTCATTTGTGGAATCGCGAGGTCTGTTTATTCGGTCTCGATTATTCGGTCTCGCCCTGCTGCCTCAACTGCTGAATCTGCATCCGCTGCGACTCGATCTCCTGCTGCTGCTGCTGGACCTGAGCCTGAGTCTGCTGATTGGCGTTTTCCTGATTCTGCATCGAGTTGCCGACTACGTAGCCGGTACCGCCACCCATAACGCCGCCGATTGCGGCGCCCGCGAGCGGATGTCCGACGGCCGCGCCAACGATCGCGCCGGCTCCTGCGCCGAGCGCGGTACCGCCGAGGGTGCCCTTTTCACGCGTCGAGAGCGGCTGCCCCGAGCATCCCGCCACGACCAACGCTCCTGCCAACGCGATACTCGCAATTACCCCTGATTTTTTGCGCATAAAGAGAATCTCCTTCATCACTCCGATTACTATACGTAATTTGGGGCTATTCGGTTTCCTGTTGCCCCTTCATCTGCTGAATCTGCTGCCGTTGTTGTTCGATTTCCTGTTGTTGTTGCTGCACCTGAGACTGGGTCTGCTGATTCGCGGCTTCCTGATTCTGCATCGAGTTGCCAATCGCGAATCCGGTGACTCCGCCGAGTCCCGCGCCAATCGCGGCGCCTGCACCTGGAGCGCCGACGGCGGCGCCGATAATCGCCCCGGTCGCAGCACCAATGCCCGCACCTCCAATCGTGCCCTTCTCCCGCGTGGAGAGCGGCGTCCCGGAGCATCCGGCGACCAAAAACAGCGCCGCGACGGCGATACCAGCCGTCACATACGTGCCTTTGCGCTCGGCCTGCTTCATCTTCTTACTTGTTCGATCTCCTTACTCGGTCTCGCTCTGACTTTTCATTTGCTGCAGCTGCTGACGCTGATTTTCAATTTCCTTCTGCTGCGACTGAATCTGGCTTTGGGTCTGAGCATTCGCGTTTTCATTATTCTGCATCTCGTTACCCACCACGTATCCGCCGAGTCCACCGACGCCCGCGCCGATAGCAGCACCCGCAAGCGGAGCACCTACTGCCGCACCGATGATCGCGCCGGTAGCGGCACCGACACCTGTGCCGATAAACGTACCCTTCTCTCGGGTCGAGAGTGGCTGTCCCGAACATGCGGTGACGGCCAGTATCGCGACTGCTACAAACAGGCCCTTAATTACCGACGGTGCATTTCTTCGCACAGCTTCCTCCTCCCAAGTCAGCAGTTTTCATGCCTGCCACGAACGCCCAAATTCCTGACCGAACGGCGCAGCATTTGGTCATAGGCGTATAGTTTTCTACCTTATGGGCAACCGATCAACCCATTTCCAGCAACGGTAGCTCAGTTCAGTCACTACCAGCACACACAGAATATCATGGAACCATTACCTCAGGTCCAGACACTTAAATAACCATAAACAAACATTTATTAAGAGATCCTGCACGGTCTTTTAGCCGAGATCCTGAAGGGTCATGGCAGCAATGCGAAGATGCGGGTGGGACCGCCGGTTCCGTTTCCGATCTTCATTGGAATGCAAAATATCGTCGCGCCTTTGGGCGGCAGTTTTTCGGCATGGGCGAGATTCTCGAAGCCGGGTTTGTTCGCGCCGAGCCAATTCCGATGGACCGGGAAATCTTTCGAGTTGCCGGGATCCATGCTCGCGGTATCGATCGCAATCGCGATGACATTGCGATTCTTGAGTAAGAAATTCACCGCCGCGGCCGAGTAGCCGGGAAAGCGCAAGCCGGCAACATCGCCGGGCTTGTCGGTGCCCATGTAGCGCTTTTTGTCGGGCCAGTATTTGCCCCATCCGGAGCGCGCGACGACGATCGCGCCGTCGGGAATCTGGCCGTACGCGGCTTCGTACCCCTTGATGTCATCGACGCTGAGCATCGCGTCGGGGTCGGTCGCGGCTCGCGCGGAAAAATCGATGACGGCGGCGGGGCCGATACAGTTGCTCAGAGGAACCTGGTCGAGAGTCTTACCGTCGGCGCTGAAATGATGCGGCGCGTCGGTGTGGGTACCGCCATGTTCCGGTGCGGCATAATTGGCCGACGAATAGAAATAGTGCTGGGGAGTGTCGCCGTTCTTTTCGATTTGATGGACGAATCCCTTTTCGGTCGGCCAATAGATCGTGTGCTCGTCGAAGGTATAGGTGAGATCAACAATTTTTGCAGGATCAATCATTTCTGCTGCGCAGCCAACTCGCGCGATGCCGAGCGCGAGCAGCACCGTCGCGAGCGCCAACATTTTCACATAGTGCATGCGAGTCGCTCCAGGAGCCATACTCGCACTGCCCTTACTGAACAAGGAACAGGCGCCATTCGTCCGGCACGCCTTTGAGCGCATGCATTCCACGGTCGTCGAAGCGCAGTCCGGAGCCGGCGACGAGGTCTCGGACCGTGCTGGAAACCAGCACCTGGTCGGGTTCGGCGCTGGCGGCGACGCGCGCCGCGATATGCACCGCGATACCGCCGACGTCGTCGCCAATTAACTCGCACTCGCCGGTATGGAGACCGCTGCGGACTTGCAGGCCGAGCGGACGCAGTCTTTCTCGCACCGAGCAGGCGCATCGTATCGCCCGATTCGGCCCATCGAAAGTTGCGAGCAGGCCGTCGCCGGCGGTGTTCACTTCGCGACCGCGGAATGCGGTCAATTCTTTCCGCAACACCACGTAGTAGTTGCCGAGCAATTCGCGCCATCGCGCGTCACCCAGCTCGGCAGCGCGTTCGGTGGAGCGCACGATATCGGTGAACATCACGGTCGCGAGCACCCGGTCCGGGTCCGGACGATGGCGCATGCCGGTAACGAATTCCTCGAACTCGTCGAGAAAGAGGTCCAGCAGATCGGGTGGGAGGGCCTGCAGCAGATGGTCCTCACCAGGTAGCTCAATATACTTCGCGCCGGCGATATTTTGAGCTAGGTAATGCCCAACTGCGACCGGAACCGCAGAATCACCCTTGCGATGAAGAATCAGGGTCGGCACCCGGATCGAAGGCAGCACGTGGCGGACGTCGCTCTCGTAATCGGCTGTCTCCAGCGCGAGAATAGATCCCGGACTCGCCGCGGCGCGTTCGAGCCGGCCAAACCACTGGACCAAGGCTTTATCCTTGACCATGCTCGGCGCATTGATACCGACCAGGACGCCCTCGCCCCAGTGAGCATCCAGTGCGCCCAGGAATCGATCAAATCGCTCTTGGGACACTGCCCATGGCTCGGCCTTCATGGACGCGAAGGTGGCGAACAGCACGAGCGCCGCGGTTCGCTCGGGGTAGGTGGCGGCAAACATCAACGACATCGGGCCGCCTTCTGACCAGGCAAAGACGGTCGCGCGCTTCGAACCGGCCGCATCCAGTACCGCTCGCACATCACCAATTCGTTCTTCGAGGGTCTGCTCAGCGACCCGATCTGAAAGTCCCTGGCCGCGCTTGTCGAAGACAATTACCCGCGCGAAAGAGGTGAGCCTCTGCAGGATGTACTGGTTTGCCGGCAGTTCCCAGTAGAGCTCGACGTGCGAGAGCGTTCCCGGCATCAGGATGATGTCATACGGGCCCTCACCGAAAATACTGTAAGCGATGTGAACGTCGCCACTCTTCGCGTACTTGGTTTGAGCTTCCATGGCTTGCCCGTCCCGTCGAAGATGATCACGACACTATCGAAAGCGTCGTCGCAAGGGCAAAGCGAAACGCATGCTGTTGATTACAAGCGTGGTTTGGCAGGGCTCGACTTGTCCTGCCGAAATATGACTGATCGCTGGCTGCACCGTCGCAATCGGTTTGAAACGTTCCGCGCTCTCGCAACGTATGAAGTGCACGTCGTGGAGCTCGCGCGAACGATGACTCACCGCTTGGTACCGCGCTCATACGTGCCTGCCTAAGTTCTCTCCTGCGGCTCTCGACAAATAATTACTCGAAATCGAGGTATCCTCGTGTCGTTGATCGATCGCGTGAAGGAACAGAAGCAGGACATGATTCGTCGGCACGCCCGCGCCGATGATCTTAAAGGATTGACACAAGTTCTGACGACGTTGGCATCACTTGCGCTTCTTTGGTGGGGCGCTCTCTTAAGTGTCCACATAACTAACTGGCTCACCGCTGCGGCGGTGCTGCTAATAAGCTTGTTCACTGTGCGCACTTTTGCACTGATGCACGAATGCGGGCATGGCAGCTTGTTTCGGACCAAGTGGCTCAATCGCGCATTCGGTTTTCTACTCGGCGTTGTCTCCGGGATGCCCCAGTACGTGTGGTCGCAGCATCATAATTTTCACCACGCCACCAACGGCGATTGGGAAAAATACCGCGGCGTATATACGACGCTGTCGGTCGATGAATATGCGGCGATGACCGACGCGCAGCAGCGCATGTATAGACGCAAGTGCAGCATCGCGACCGCTCCGATTGCCGGCCTTATCTATGTGATTTTCAATCCGCGCTTTAACTGGCTCAAAGGCAGTATCGGCCTGGTGAGCCATATCGTTAAAGGGAAGGCTGCGCAGCCGAATCTGTCGATCAAGGCGCACGTCGCCAGTTTTGAAACGCGCTATTGGAAATCGTACCGCGAGTACTGGCACATGTTCTGGAACAATGTCGTCCTGCTCAGCATATGGGGATTGATGTGCTGGGGGTTCGGTACGGGGCCGTTCTTTGCGATTTATTTAATCAGCGCATCGATTGCCGGCGGCGTGGGAATTATTTTGTTCACCGTTCAGCATAATTTTGAACACTCCTACGCGAGCGAGGACGGCGACTGGGATTACGACACCGGCGCGATCGAGGGATCGAGTTTTTTGATTTTGCCGCGCTGGTTGAACTGGTTCACCGCCAATATTGCGTATCACCACATTCATCATCTATCCGCCAAAATTCCGAACTATCGTTTGATCGAATGCCACAACGAGTATCGGGATCTCTTTTCGGATGTGACCCGCGTGAAGTTATCTCACGTTCCCAAATCCCTGAAGTACATTCTTTGGGACCGGCGCGCACAGCGAATCATTTCGGTAGCGGAGTATCGGCAGCAGATAAAGCTGTCTGATTTCGCATTTCAAAAGGCGATCAGAATTTCTCCTTGAAGGGGCGGACTTCGAGTTCCATCGTCCACGCGCTCGGATCCTGATGCGCGAGATGCCAGTAGGTCTCGGCGATCGCGTCGGGCTTGAGAAAGTCGCCGTCGCGCAGGCTCGGCTTTAGTCCGCGAGCTCCAGGGATGTCGATGCTGCCATCCACGTTGATCCATGCGACGTGAATACCTTTCGGACCAAGGTCGCGCGCGAGTGACTGTGCGAGCCCGCGCATCGCGAACTTCGCGGGCCCAAACGAGACCGACTTCGGCCCAGCCTTCACGCCGGCGGTCGCGCCGGTGAAGAGCATCGTGCCACGACCGCGAGCAATCATCGCGGGGGCGACTTCCTTGGCTGCGACAAAAGCGCCAAGCGCGTTGACCCGCCAGTCTGCTTCGTACTGCTCGGGCGTTATCTCCATGATATTTCCGAAGGTGCCGGTGCCGGCGTTATAGAGGAGAATTTCGGGCTCGCCGAGCTCTTTGCGAATCGCGCGAAACGCTTCGCTTATCTGCGCGGGATCGCTGACGTCGCATGGGAAATCCTGCACGCTGGCCCCGCTTTTCCCGATCTCCCCGGCGAGTGCTTTCAGATAGTCCGCTTTGCGCGCGAGAAGGGCGACCGCATAGTTCGCAGCGAAGCGATGAGCAAGTGCAGCGCCGAGTCCCGGACCAACTCCAGTAACGACCGCAACCGGTTTGTTCGATTTATTAGCCATGTTCACTCCTTTGTGCGCGACGGCTGCCAAAGGGTGTGCCATTCAACGACGCCGTCGTAGGTGGGCTCTTTTTAATATGCGTGCTTGGAAGATTCCGCCGATGACACAGCATTGATCGAGAGCAACCAGTCGGCAACCTCGCGGCAGCACGAAACCCATAGATCGCTATCGGAGCGGGCGAACTCAATGAGCTCGAACAGCGCATCGACGCGCGCCGGGTCCTTCCCGAGCAGGAAGGGATGGAAGATGAGAGCGACGTGATCACCAGTCTCCTTGGCCTCGAGCATCGTTGCCTTGAAGTTGCGCAGCAGAGCATCGATGCCGGTTTGGTCCGCGCCGGATACGCCTACCGCATTGGCGAGTTCAGGCTCCAGGAACACACCGTCAACCGCCCGCCAGGCAAACGGCAGGCGGACGAGATCATCGTCCACGGAGGCGCCAAAGCCGACATCGGAAAAGTAGGACATTTTTTCTGCACGCATCAATTCGCGGAGAAGAGGCGTGCTCTCGCCACCCGGCGGCCGAAATCCCTTTGGCTCGACGCCTAAGGATCGCATCGCGGCAAGGCCACGACTGATCACCGTCCGCTGCGTGAGCTCATCCTGCTTTTTCCAGGTCTCATGTCGCCATCCGTGCAGCCCGATCTCGTGGCCCGCAGCGGCGATCGCAAGGATCGTCTCAGGGTAGATTTCGGTGTTCCAACCTTCAACAAAGAAGGATGCGGTGAGACGGCCCTTAAGCCGCTCCAGCAGCGCAGGTATCACCTGCCGCGCCGAGTAATGATGGCCCACCTCCTGATCGGCGGGCCACGCGCCCATCTCCAATTCCGCCGCCTCGCCCATGTTGTCGAAGGTGAAGCTCACGGCGGCCGGTTTGCGGTCCGGACCCCATCCTTGTCCGCGGAACACGTTATCGGCGGGACTCATTGCACAGTTCTCGCCAGCCCCGCGGCACGCAGGCTGTCGCGCTTTATCAGCCAGTCGTTGAACAGATCGTTGACTATCTTGCGGGACTTGGCCTCGAATTCGGCGGTGCCTCCAGGCTTGAAGGTGATCTCCAGATTTATTCCGTTGGGATCGGTGAAATAGAGCGAATGGTAGAGGCCATGGTCGATGAAGTTGGTGGGGACGCCGGCCGCCTCCAGCTTGGCGCGGTAATTCTGGACCGTCTCGTCGTCGGCAACTTCGAACGCGACATGATGGTGAAAGCCGGATTTCGGCTCGAAGTCCTTCTGCTCAAACAAGTCGGTATGGTCGAAAAAGGCGATGAAATGCCCGTCGGCGATCTCGAAAAAGAAATGACAGTAAGTCGCCCCCTTATTGACCATGTCGTCCTTTAGTACGAGCGCGTTGACCAGAGGCATGCCGAGAATGTTCTCGTAAAAATTCCTGGTCTCCTGCGCGTCTCGACAGGCGAAAGCAAAATGGTCGACATGCAAAAGCGGATTCTTCGCGCGGACCTGAGCCGCCGCCTCGTAATCATGCGGTTCAAGGCGTACCTGCGCGATGGCGTCGAGACTGCTCCCGTGATCCCGCTTGATGTCCGTCTCCAGTATCCTGCCGTTAGTCTTGCTGGTTTGCATGGTCGCCGTTTCCTCCAGCCGTCGGGTATTGCTGAAGAATTAATTCCTCATGTAATAACGAACAGTCAATCAGAATGGATCTGGATACCTAACATGATAAATCACACCAGTATGAAAAAGCATACTAAGACGAGGCCGCGAGCCGCCAATTGTGAGGCGCTCCGGCTCGAGGTGATAAACGCGTTGGGCGTCCTGACCGGCAAGTGGAAGTTGGAGATTCTGTTTCTGCTGAATCAGCGGCTGCATCGATTTGGCGAACTTCGTCGCGCGATTCCCGGTATCACTCAACATATGCTGACGGCCAAGCTCAGGGAGCTGGAGTCGGACGGTTTGATCAGGCGCACCGCGTATCCAGAGGTGCCTCCACGGGTCGAGTACGAGATGACGTCAAAAGCGCGACGCTTAGAGCCGGTGTTCGACGCAATCTTTTCGTGGGCCGCTACAGTCTGATCGGTGAAGATCGCGGCCCGCAGAACCCTCACCTGCCAACCGCAGGAGCGGTCGGCATCTGACCTGCCCCCATGTTATCTACCACCCATAATGAGAGACTGGGCTGGTTTGTTGTTAAGCATTTTTTCGTTCGCGCCCTTCACTGGCTTAAGGGGCGCGGCGGAAAAATGCCGATTCCGGATCTGCGGCGCTGCGCTT
>WNFC01011560.1_pt1 | contig 10320 bp, 12 predicted proteins | sample 5400541 | NCBI WGS metagenome assembly WNFC01 (sample SAMN13153342, study PRJNA577476) | soil metagenome | isolation source: 120 cm saprolite under Douglas fir tree site 2 hole 2 replicate 1 | place: USA:California | collected 2015-04-18 | reverse complement strand
TTCTTGGCCGCGTCGCCGAGCCCGTCCTCGAAGCCCTTGAGGTAGTCCTTGCCGTAGTCGTCGTTCTGGTAGAGGATGCCGACCTTCGCGTCAGGGACGTTCTTGAGGATGTAGGCGGAGTAGATCCGGCCTTCTGTCTGGTAGTTGGGCTGGAAGCCCATGGTCCAGGGGAAGTTCTTGGGGTCGTTCCACTTGGTGGCGCCGGTGGCCACGAAGAGCTGCGGGGTCTTCTTCTCGTTCATGTACTTGTGGATGGCGCTGTTGGGCGGCGTCCCGAGCGTCTGGAAGAGGAACGCGACCTGGTCCTGCTCGACGAGCTTGCGCACCATCTCGACCGTCTTGGGCGGGCTGTATTGGTCGTCGTAGCTGATGTAGTTGATCTTCCGTCCGTTGATGCCGCCCTCGTCGTTGACCTTCTTGAAGTAGGCGCCGATGACCTTGCCGATGGTGCCGTAGGCCGAGGCGGGGCCGCTGTAGGGGTTGGTGTTGCCGACCTTGATCTCGGTGGCCGTGACGCCCACCACTGTCTGGGCAGCCGCCGCGCCGGCCAGGGACAGCATCCCGAGTATCAGGGGAATCGCCAGGAACCGCTTGAATAGACTCATGTAGCCCTCCCGTTCAGGTTGAGTGTGGCTATGCCCGTCACTGGACTTCGCCTGCCACCTTCCTTGGTGTAACCGCCGGCCTCCTCATTCGGATCCAGAGGAGCCGCAGGGAGCCGGCTATCCCGCGCGGCATCACGTACATGAAGATGATGAGGGAGATTCCGAAGATGGCCCAGGGGGCCGCCTTGGAGATATCCAAGGCCCAGTTTGGCACGAACTGGATGAACATGGCGCCGAAGATCGCACCCCAGATCGTCGCGAGCCCGCCGATGACGACGCCCGTCAACAGCGTGATGGACAGGAATGCGTCGAAGGAGTCGGGAGCCACGAAGGCAATGGCACTGGCGCTGAGCGCCCCCGCCACTCCGGTGTAGGCGGCGCTGACGCCGAAGACGAGGGACTTGTAGAGTGCGCTATTGATGCCCATGGTCTCAGCGGCGATGTGGTTGTCGCGGATGGCCACGATAGCCCGTCCCGTCCTGCCCCGCAAGAGGTTCGCCGCGAGAAGGAAGAGGGCCAGGAGGACGGCGAGTGTCACGAAGTAGAGCCACTGATCTTCGCTCAGCGGCAGGCCCCAGGGGGCCTTGGGCTTGGACAGCACGATGCCCTGGGAGCCACCGGTCCAGTGCTCGAAGTACTTGAGGATTTGTGGCAGGGCCAGCGCGAGAGAAAGGGTGGCAAGCGCAAGGTAAAGACCCTCGAGCCTGAGCGCCGGCCAGCCGAAGAGGAAGCCCACGACCAGGCAGAGGATGCCCGCCGTCGGGATGGTCCACCCGTAGCCGATGCCCCACCGGTCGATCATGATCGCCGAGGTATAAGCGCCGATCGCGTAGAAGGCGCCGTGGCCGAGGGAGATCTGGCCGTTGTAGCCCGTCAGGATGTTGAGGCCGAGCAGCGCGATCGCATAGATGCAGACCTGGGTGAACTGGAAGACGCGGAATCCGCTCAGGAAGAAGGGGAGCGCGCAGGCCGCCACCAGCACGACGATCAGGGCCGCCCTCTCCACTGCGCCGCGACCGCGCACCACGAGCTAGACCCTCCGGACGGACGACCGGCCGAAGAGGCCGCTCGGCTTGACGAGGAGGACGATGATGATCATCGCCAGCGCCACGGTCAGCTTGAGCTCCGTGCCGATGAACGAGACATAGGTCCCGACGAGGTTCTCGGTCACGCCTACCAGGAAGCCGCCCACCACCGCGCCGAGCGGGCTTGTGAAGCCGCCCACCGTGGCGGCCGCGAAGGCGTAGAGCTGGATGCCGACCATCATGTTCGGGTCGAGGAAGACCACGGGGGCGACCATGATCCCGGCCACGGCCCCGAAGGCCGAGGCCAGTCCCCAGCCGAGGGCCAGCATCCAGCCCACGCGGATGCCGCAGAGGCGGCTCGACGTCGGGTTCTGGGCGGCCGCCCGCATGGCGAGGCCCAACGTCGTGTAGCGGAAGAAGAGAAAGAGGAGCAGCAGGACGACCAGCGTGACGCCGATCGCGCCCAGGTCATGGGCGCCGAAGATGATGTTGCCGAACTTGATGGGCTTGCTCGGGAACGGACTCGGGAACGGCTTCTGGATCCAGGAGTAGATCCAGCCCGCGACGCTGGTCAGGATGAACACGAGTCCGAGGGTCACGATCACGATGGTCAGGATCGGAGCGTCTTCCACGGGGCGCAGCACGATGCGCTCGATCAGCAGACCGCCCACGAAGGCGATCACGAGGGTCCCGAGGAAGGCGGTCCAATAGGAGAACCCCAGCTGGAGCAAGGACCAGCAAAGGTAGGTACTGAACATCGCCATCGCGCCCTGGGCGAAGTTCACCACGTCCGTCGCCTGGAAGATCATCACGAGCGCCAGCGCCAGGCTCGCGTAGATGCCGCCCGTCGCCAGTCCCGATACGACTTGTTGGATAAAAATGTCCAGAGCAGTCTCCTCAGTATCCCAGGTAGGAGCGGCGGATTGAGTCGTCGCGCTGCAGATCGGCTGACGGGCCTGACATCACGACGCGCCCCGTCTCGAGCAGATACGCGTGATCCGCCAGCTCGAGGGCCATGGCGGCGTTCTGCTCGACGAGGAGCACGGAGACGCCCTCGTCCTTGTTGATGGCGCGCACGATGCGGAAGATCTCGCGCGTCAGGATCGGCGCCAGTCCCAGCGAGGGCTCGTCGAGCAGGAGCAGCCGCGGCCGGGACATAAGGGCGCGGGCCACTGCGAGCATCTGCTGCTCGCCACCCGAGAGCGTGCCCGCCTGCTGCCCCTGGCGCTGCCCGAGGACGGGGAAGTACTGGTAGACGCGCTCGAAGTCTCCGGCGATGGCTGCCCGGTCCGTGCGTACGTAGGCGCCAAGCCGCAGGTTCTCCTGCACGGTGAGGTCCATGAACGTGCCGCGCCCCTCGGGCGTGTGGGCGATCCCGAGTCTCACGATCTCCTCGGTGGCTTTGCCGTCGATGCGCTGCCCTTCGAAGCGCACGCTCCCGGCCGTCTTCACCATGCCGCACACCGCGCGCAGCGTGGTGGTCTTGCCCGCGCCGTTCGCGCCGAGGATCGCGGTGATGCCGCCGGCCTCGACGGCGAAGCCCAAGCCGTGGAGGACCTTGGTGGCTCCGTACTGCGCCTCCAGATTCTCGGCCTCGAGCAGCGTGGGCACTAGTTCTCGCCTCCCAGCTCAGTTTTTAGCTTCCAAGGTAGGCCTTGATCACGTCGGGGTTGCGCTGGATCTCGGCGGGCGGGCCCTCGGCGATCTTCCTGCCGAAGTCGAGCACGACCACCCTGTCCGACACCTGCATCACGAGGCTCATGTGGTGCTCGACCAGCAAAATAGTTATCCGCCGCTCATCCCGGATAGCGCGGACCAGCGCCCCCAGCACAGCCACTTCCTCGTGGTTGAGTCCGCCGGCGGGCTCGTCGAGGAGCAGGAGCCTGGGCCGGTTGGCCAGCGCCCTCGCAAGCTCCACGCGCTTGAGCGTGCCGAAGGACAGTCCCGCGGCCGGGTGCCCGGCCACCTCCTCGAGGTCGAGGAAAGCGATCAGCTCGCGGGCGGTCTCCCGCGCTTCGCGCTCCTCGCGGCCGACCCACGGCAGCTTGAGCGCGTTGCTGGCGAAGTCGCTGCGCGTCCGGCTGTGGACGCCCACCAGCACGTTGTCGAGCACGCTCATGGTCGGGAAGAGGGCCAGGTTCTGGAACGTGCGCCCGATGCCGAGCTCGGCGATGTGGTGGGTGGGCGCGGCGATGATCGACTGTCCCTCGAAGAGGATGTCGCCCTGCTGAGGTGTGTAGAGTCGCCCGAGGCAGTTGAAGAGCGTGGTCTTGCCCGCCCCGTTGGGGCCGATCAGTCCCACGATCTGGCCCGTCTCCATCTCGAAGGACACGTCGTCGAGCGCCACGATGCCGCCGAAGCGCATGGTGAGGTCCCGGACGGCCAGGATGGACGGGCCTGCGGGTGGCGTCATCGCCCCGGAGCATGCATGGGTTGGGGCCTGTTTATAGAGGGGAGGGGGGTGGTTTGTCAATGAAAACCACGTGGCGACCGGTATAATCCAGAACCTATGGCCCACCAGTTCATTTTCACGATGAAGGACCTGCGGAAGATCGTTCCCCCGAAGCGCGAGATCCTCAAGGGCATCTGGCTGTCGTTCTATCCCGGCGCCAAGATCGGCGTCCTCGGCGCCAACGGCGCGGGCAAGAGCACCTTGCTCAAGATCATGGCCGGAGTGGACGAGGACTTTCTGGGCGAGGCCAAGCCCGCCGATGGCGTGCGCACAGGCTACCTGCCGCAGGAGCCGCACCTCGACCCCTCGAAGGACGTGCGCGGCAACGTGGAGGACGGCGTGGCCGAAGTGCGAGGGCTCCTCACTCGCTTCGAAGAGATCAATGCCCGGCTCGGCGAGCCCATGGACCCTGCGGAGATGGAAAAGGTGCTCGAGGAGCAGGCGCGGGTGCAGGACGCGATCGAGGCGGCCAACGGGTGGGACCTCGACCGCACGGTGGAGATCGCGATGGACGCCCTGCGCTGTCCCGCCGGCGATGCCGACGTGACCACGCTCTCCGGCGGCGAAGTCAGGCGCGTGGCGCTCTGCCGCCTCCTGCTCCAGAAGCCCGACCTGCTACTGCTCGACGAGCCGACCAACCACCTCGACGCCGAGAGCGTCGCCTGGCTCGAGCGTTTCCTCAAGGACTACCCGGGCACGGTGGTGGCCATCACCCACGACCGCTACTTCCTCGACAACGTCGCCGGCTGGATCCTCGAGCTCGACCGCGGCGCGGGGATTCCGTGGGAGGGCAACTACTCCTCCTGGCTCGACCAGAAGAAGCAGCGCCTGGCGACGGAGGAGAAGCAGGAGTCGGCGCGCCAGCGCACGCTCGAGCACGAGCTGGAATGGGTGCGCATGTCCCCACGCGCACGTCAGGCCAAGTCCAAGGCGCGGCTCCAAGCCTACGAGACGATGCTGGCCGAAGGAGGCAAGGAGCGTGACGGCACGGCGGAAATCATCATCCCGCCCGGGCCGCGGCTGGGCGACGTGGTCGTGCAGGCCGAGCACCTCTTCAAGGGATACGGCGACCGGCTCCTGATCGAGGACCTGAACTTCAGCCTGCCGCGCGGCGGTATCGTGGGCGTCATCGGCGCCAACGGCGCGGGCAAGACCACGCTCTTCCGCATGATCACGGGACAGGAGAAGCCCGACAAGGGTGCGCTCCGCGTGGGGGAGACCGTGCACCTCGCCTACGTGGACCAGAGCCGGGACGCGCTCGATGGAAAGAAGAACGTGTGGGAGGAGATCTCCGGCGGCGCCGAGCAGCTCACGCTGGGCGGCCGTCAAATGGCCTCACGCGCCTACGTCGCCTCCTTCAACTTCAAGGGCGCCGACCAGCAGAAGAAGGTGGGTGATCTCTCGGGCGGCGAGCGCAACCGCGTCCACATGGCGAAGCTGCTCCAGGCGGGCGGCAACCTGCTCCTCCTCGACGAACCGACGAACGATCTGGACGTCGACACGCTCCGGGCGCTGGAAGACGCGTTGCTCTCCTTCGCGGGCTGCGCCGTCGTCATCAGCCACGACCGCTGGTTCCTCGACAGGATCGCCACCCACATGCTGGCCTTCGAGGGTGACAGCCGCGTGGAGTGGTTCGAGGGCAACTACCAGGACTACGAAGCCGACCGCAAGAAGCGCCTCGGCGCCGCCGCCGAGCAGCCGCACCGCCTCCGCTACAAGCCCCTCACGCGCGGTTAGCGCTCTTCAAGGAGACCCTGATGCTCGATCTCGGACTCGGCGGCAAGGTGGCCATCATCACGGGCGGCAGCGAAGGGCTCGGGCGCGCGGCCGCCCAGAGGCTGGCCGCCGAAGGGGCGCGCGTGGCCATCTGCGCGCGGCGTCCCGACGTGCTGGAGCGCGCGGCAGAAGGGATCCGCAAGGCGGGCGGGCAGGTGCTGGCGCGCTCGGTGGACGTCAGCAAGGCGGACCAGATCGACAAGTTCGTCGGCGAGGTCGTGAGCGAGTGGGGCGGGGTGGACATCCTCCTCAACAACGCCGGCACCTCGGCCGCCGCCTCCTTCGAGGCCGTGGACGACGCCGCCTGGCTTCACGATTTCGAGCTCAAGTTCTTCGCGGCCGTGCGCCTGTGCCGGCTCTGTATCCCGCACATGAAGAAGCGCGGTGGCGGGCGCATCATCAACGTGACCAACCTGGGCGCCAAGACCCCGTCCGCCCGAGGATTGCCGACCAGCGTGTCCCGCGCGGCCGGGATCAACCTGACGAAGTCCCTGGCCAACGAATACGCCCCCGACAAGATCCTCGTGAACACGATCTGCATCGGGCTGGTCAAGAGCGGCCAGTGGGAGCGGCGCGCCAAGGGCGACCTGGACGCCTTCTACAAGGAAACCGGCAAGCGCGTGCCCATCGGGCGCATGGGCGAGGCCGAAGAGTTCGGCGATCTCGTCGCCTTCCTGGTCTCGGAGCGCGCCGCGTTCATCACGGGCACCGCCATCAACTTCGACGGTGGAATGGCCGCGGTCGTCTAGGCGGCATGCTATGCTCCCCGCAGGAGGTGCGGACATGTTCAAAGACGTCGTGAAATCGAAGCAGGAGCTGCGCGCTCTCTTCGGCGAGCCGAGTGAGCGGGCAATCCTCAAGTGCCACTCCTCTCTCGACGAGCACTCGCGAGCTTTCATCGCGGCCTCGCCCTTCGTGCTGCTCGCGACGTCCAACGCCGCGGGCCAGTGCGACGTCTCGCCCAAGGGCGACACGCCCGGCTTCGTGCTGGTCCTGGACGACGCGCACCTGGTCGTGCCCGACCGCCCCGGCAACGCTCGGATCGACGGGCTCAGCAACATCCTCGAGAATCCGCACATCGGGATGATCTTTCTGGTGCCGGGACGCGGAGACACGCTTCGCGTCAATGGAAGAGCTTCCATCATCCGTGACAGCGAGATCCTCTCGCGGCTCGGCATGCACGGCAAGCTGCCCAAGGTCGCCATCGGCCTCGAGGTCGAGGAGGCGTACCTGCACTGTCCCAAGGCCTTCCTCCGCTCGAGCCTGTGGGATCCGTCCACGTGGGCCGAGCCCCAGAAGCTCCCGTCCTTCGCCCAGATGCTCTGGGACCAGGTGCCCAGCGCGCGCAACGCGGCGTCCATCACCGACTACGCCAACCAGCTGGACAAGCGGGTGCGCGACACGCTGTACTGAGAGGGGAGACGCGGCATGGCCGTCGTTGATCCAGTTCCGAGCGAGAAGGCTCCCGACGAGCTGAAGGCGGTCTACGACAGCCTGTCCAAGACGCACGGCCGGGTGCCGAACTTCTTCGCCACCATGGCCCATCGCCCGGGCGCGCTCAAAGCCTTCCTGCCCCTGTACGCGACGGTGATGCGCGAGGGCACCGTCGAGACGAAGTACAAGGAGCTTGCGTATCTCAAGACCTCGGCGCTGAACGGCTGCGAGTACTGCGCCCGAGCGCACACGCCGGCGGCCAAGCGGGCCGGCGTCTCCCAGGAGCAGATCGCGGCGCTCACCTTCTACGAGCGAAGCCCGCTGTTCGACGAGAAGGAAAAGGCCGTGCTGCTCTACACGGAGAGGGTGACTCGCGCCGCGGGCGCCGGCCTTCGCGACGCGGCCATGGGTGACCTCAAGCGGCTCTTCAGCGAAGAGCAGGTCGTCGAGGTCGCCCGGGTCATCTTCATGGCCAACTTCACCAACCGCTTCAACAACGGACTCCGCATCGAGCCCGACCTGGGCTAGCAAGGCGCCGCGTCGTCTGGGCCTGCGTCAGACAGTGGCGATCGGCGTCGCGGGTGAGCCGACGGCGCCGGTAAGCCGGAGGGGCGGGGCGGTCAGCAGGAAGCGGCTGCGCCTGTGCTGGCGGAGCCAGGCCGCCAGCTCGCTGAGATACCACATCTCGCCCAGGTTGACCCCGAGCTTGAAGAGGCAGTGCTGGTGCAGCGGCAGCCCCGCGTGCGCCGTCGGGCCGCCCGGGCGCGAGGGCACCGCCTCGACACCGTAGTTGTCGGCGATCAGCGAGGCGATGCCGCTGTCCGTGATCCACTGGAGGAGCGCGTCGTCGCGGCCGTCGAGCACCGCGTAGGACGAGCCGAGCTTCTCGCCGTCGGGCGCCTTCTTCATGTCGAGAAGCGCCTGGCTGAACCCCGTGTGCAGCAGCAGCATGTCGCCCTTCTCGACGACCACCTTGTCCTGGTCCAGCACGCGCAGGAGATTGTCGCGGTTCACCGTCTTCCGCTCCTGCCCGAAGTGCGCGTGGAGATCCACCAGCACGCCGCGTCCCTGGATGCCGTGCACGGCCATGTTCTCGACGCCGAGCCGGCGCGCGCCAATCGGCTCGGTGGTCCTGGCGCCGGTCCGGTAGTCGATGGGGCCGATCACATCCACGTTGGCGCGGTGGCCGTTGTAGAAGAGGGGCTCGGCCTTGCCGTCGCCGTCGGCGTCGAAGTGGGCGCCCACGTGGCAGAGGCTGTCCCACTGCGTCGAGTACTGGAGGGTGAGGAGCACGACGTCGTCGCAAACGACGTCAGTGTGGAGCGGGTTGTAGAGGGAGAGCGGCATGTTGTAGCGAGGTCTGTCCTCGGTGCCCGTCGCCGAGAGGACCGGCGGGGTACGGCGCGGGTTCAGCACTGCGCCTCCCGGGTAGTCGAGCGGGAGGCTCAGGCAGAACGTGCGGCCTTCGCGGACCTCGGCGGCGCCCTGCTTGACCTTCTCGGGCGTGATGAGGTTCAGGCGCCCGATCTGGTCGTCGGGGCCGAAGTCTCCCCAGGTCGATCCGTCGGGCCGCCGCGTCCAGCGTGAAGTCGGCATCGGGTCTTCTCCGCTATTTCCGGGCTTCGAAGATGAGGTTGAACTGTTTGAGCCGGGCCTCGTCGATCCGCCCTGGCGGCATCGGAGGTTTAGCCACGGTCGGGCCGCTCGACGAAATGGATGAGAATACCCCCCGTGGAGCGCGGGTGCAGGAACGCGATCTTCGATCCGCGAGCGCCTGGACGCGGCGTCTCGTCGATCACGTGGAGCCCCGCGGCGCGGGCGTCCCGCATGGCCTCCTCGATGTCGGCGACACGGAGCGCGATGTGGTGCAGGCCCTGGCCACGCCGCGCGACGAACTTCGCGATGTCGCGCTGGTCGATCACCTTCTGGTCACCGTCGGGCACGCGGTCCTCGAGGATCTCGAAGTCGGTGTCCCCGACGCGAGCGAAGGCCGCGCGCAGGCCTCCGTACGGGTCCTTTTCCTCGATGTCGTGGATCTCGAGCCCGAGCTTGTCGCCGAAGATCTCGATGTGCTTGCCCAAGTCTCCCGAGGCGATGCCGATATGGTCGATGCCCAGGATGCGCACGGCTATCCCTCCGGCTGGCGTGGATTCTCGAGGTCGAGTGCCGCGACCAGCCGCCCGAACCCGATGAACTGTCCCGTCACCATGCCGAGCTCGATGATCTCGGCGTCGGTGAAGAGCGCGCGCAGGCCGGCGAAGAAGGCGTCGTCGAGCTTGCGGTGGTCCTGGGCCATGAGGGTCGCGAAGCGCAGGGCCGCGGTCTCGCGCGGCGTGAAGTCACCTGCCTCAAAGTCGGCGAGCGCCGCAGCGTCTTCATCGCGTGGCCTCCTGCCGCACCGCCGGCGCGGCTCTGGAAGACTTTCAGGTGGCGCAGTCGTTGAGCGCCGCGATCTTCAGCCGCACCAGCTCTTTGAGCTTCGCGTCGAGCAGGCCCTGCAGCCGGAGCGGGGCGTAGAAGCTCCAGTAGGCCTTGAAGGCCTCGGGCAGGTTGCCCATGGCTTGGAAGATGGCGGGGTTCTGACGGTGCCCCACGGCCTGCTCCGTGAGATCGCGAAGCGCGGGATCGAGGCGCTCGGTCGGGACCAGCTTCACGCGTGCCATGGGTGCTCCTTTCTTCCATCATCGCTCGCCTCGGACGGCGGGGCCCCAGCCCCGCGCCGTCCTGCAGCGCGCCCTGCCGCGTCTAGATCTGCGACGGCTCGCCCTGCCAGTGGAGCAGGCGCTTCTCGAGCCGGGCCATGAGGTTGTAGGTACCGATGGCGAGGAGCGCCAGGATGATCAGCACCATGAAGATGCCCGTGGTGTCGAAGGTGCCCGAGGCGCGGGCGAGCATGAAGCCGAGACCGTACTGCGCGGCCAGCATCTCGCCCACGACGGAGGCGGTCAGCGCGAGGGCCATGGAGATGCGCAGTCCGGAGAAGATCCACGGGATGCACGAGGGCAGCACGACCCGCCGGGTGACGAAG
>WNFC01018439.1_pt1 | contig 10321 bp, 11 predicted proteins | sample 5400541 | NCBI WGS metagenome assembly WNFC01 (sample SAMN13153342, study PRJNA577476) | soil metagenome | isolation source: 120 cm saprolite under Douglas fir tree site 2 hole 2 replicate 1 | place: USA:California | collected 2015-04-18 | reverse complement strand
CGTTGTGGGACCTGGCGCATCCCGATCGCACTGACGAAATGCTGATGAGATTAGCCCAATGAAGAACTCGATGCCTGACAAGACCAAGGTCGGAGTTGGGCTATTCATCCTATCGGAAGTCGGTTTCTTCGGCGTTTTGGTAATCTCATACATCTATTTCTATGTGCTACCCTCACATGGACCCGCTGCGGCGAGCAGCCTGAATGCGGTGCGGACGCTCTTCTTCAGCATCTGTCTTTTCCTAAGCAGCGGGACGATTCACATGGCCGGGCGCAGCTTCAGGCTGGGCAGAGCGAATGCTGTAAGCATGTGGCTCGTGCTGACCGTGCTCCTGGGCGGAATCTTCATAACAGGCCAGGCGAACGAATATCGCGGGTTGCTCGAGCAGGGTGTAACGCTCAGCACCAATCTCTTTGGAACCGCGTTCTTCACTCTAACCGGTTTTCATGGTCTGCATGTGGTGGTCGGGCTATGCGCGTTGGGAACGTTGCTCGGCGCAACGCTCAGCGGCCGGCTTCCGGATATCAAATCGTCCGGCTTCGAGGCCGTCAGCATGTACTGGCATTTTGTGGACGCCGTTTGGGTCGTAATTTTTTCGGTAGTCTACCTCTGGCCGCTGATGGGATGATGACTGGAATTCTTGCCGCCTGGGACCCTGACCTTTCGGTGCTGATCGGATGCGCGGCACTGCTGGCGGCCTATTGGGCGGCCCATCGAAACGACCTCGGCCGAGCCGGCTGCTTTGTCGCCGGAGTCGGCGTAATGTTGTTCGCGCTCGTCTCGCCGCTCGACGTGATCGGCGATGAATACCTCTTCAGCGCGCACATGATTCAGCATCTACTGCTGGTGCTTATCGTGCCGCCGCTGCTGGTTGGTGGCATCACTCCGCGATTCGCCCGCAGACTCATCGAGTGCCGGCCGCTCGGCGCGCTCGAGCGCTTCTTGGGCAACGGCGTCGTTGCCTGGACGATTGGGATCGGAATGCTGGCGGTGTGGCATGCGCCTAAACTGTTCGACGCCGCGCTGAACAACGAATACATCCACATTGTTGAACATCTGTGTTTCATGGTTAGCGCCACGATTTTCTGGTGGCCTGTTTTCGGACCGCTGCCGGAATGTCGGCTGTCACCGCTGTGGACCCAGCTTTACCTGCTGGGCGGTGCGATGGCCAACAGTCTGATCGGGATCTGGCTGACCTTCGCTCCGGCGGGAATCTATAAGCCTTATCTCAATCCGGACGATTCGCTGCGCCTGATGCAGCTCCTCCGATCGGGATGGGGTATGACGCCGGCCGTCGACCAGGAAGTAGCCGGGCTGCTTATGTGGGTCGGGGGCGGTTTTGTCTTCGTCTCAGTCATGGCCGTTGCGATTGTGCGATGGCTCGGAGCGGTCGACACCGGCGCCACCTCCGCGGCTGCCCTCTAGTGTGATGCCCCGCAAATATCTTTATAGAGGCCTCCCCAAGGCGAAGGATCTCGCGGCCGCCATCTTTTGCGGCCGTGATGGTTTTTCTTTCGCGCGGCGCAGGAAATCACGCGGCAAAAGAATGCCGCGCGAGATCCTTCGACACGTCTCGCGTTGCTCGCCGGCTCAGGATGACAGCCTCTTTTGCGCAACTTATTAATGAGCACACTAGGAGACTCGGCAATGGCTTCTGAACAACAATCCGAATCGCCACGCATGCAAGACACGCAAGAATGGGTAGAGCCGCTTCCCGAAAAGGTCCCGGAGGCAACGTTCGCTCCTGCGTTTCTCGCACTCGGCATAACTTTCCTGCTCTTCGGAATAGTAAGTTCATATGTATTTTCCGGCGCCGGCCTGGTGCTGATCGTCTGGTCGATCGGCAAGTGGATAGGAGAGCTCTTGGGTGGCGATAAGTCAGCGCGAAGTGGGGCCTGACTGAGGAATCTCTGAGATGGGCAATGAAGATAATCCAGGGGCCACAGTTCGCGGCGAGGCTCTGAGCCCCGAGCGCCGCCGCTTCCTCGGGCGGCTCAGCATCGCACTCTCAGCGATCGCCGCCGCCATCGTCGGTATCCCAGTCGTCGGGTTCATCATCGGGCCGCTGATTCAGCCGGAAGAGCCCGTCTGGCGCCGAGTAGGGGCGGTAAACAATTTCCAGATCGGGCAGACCGTCAAGGTGAGCTTCGAGGATCCGTCGCCAATGGTGTGGGCAGGCGTCACCTCGCTGACGGCCGCCTGGTTACGGCGCTTGGACGCCGAGCGCTTCGTCGCCTTCACGATCAATTGCGCCCATCTCGGATGTCCGGTGCGTTGGTTGCCGAAGGCCGGGCTTTTCATGTGCCCATGCCACGGCGGGGTCTACTACGCCGACGGAACGGTGGCTGCAGGGCCGCCGCCGCGCGCCCTGTTCAAATATCCGGTCCGCGTTCGCGACAGGCAGGTGGAGATCATGGCGAGTGCCGTTCCCATCTACTAAATAGCCGGGGAGCAGGAAACGTGGCAGGGTTCATAGGAAAGATCCTCTCGGATGCGGTTGACGCGTTCGAGGAACGCACCGGTCTGATCAAATTCGTTGGCGACATCGCTCGTCATCCTGTGCCGCCTGACACTGGTTGGTGGTACGTTTTCGGCAGCGCGGTTCTGGTCTGTTTCATCATACAAGTGGTGACTGGGATCGCGTTGGCTACGCGGTACGTAGCCTCGTCGGGATCCGCCTACCAGGTTCTCAATTACATCACTTACAAGGCGGTGCTCGGGAGTTTATTGCGGGGGATGCACTTCTTCGGCGCCTCGGCGATGATCCTGCTGGTCGGCATCCACATGATTCAGGTCTTCCTGATGGGCTGTTACAAGTACCCGCGCGAGTTCAACTGGATCACCGGCGTGATGCTGCTTTTCCTGACAGTCGCGATGGGTTTCAGCGGGCAGCTTCTGCGATGGGACCAAACGGCGGTGTGGGCGACCGTACTCGCAGCCGAGATGATTGGCCGCATGCCACTAATCGGCAAGTATCTCGCGCGCTTTCTGCTCGGCGGAAAAACGTTGGGTGGCGCGACGCTGAGCCGTTTCCTGGCCTTCCATGTTTTCTTTCTACCGGCGGCTATTTTTACAGTCGTCGGCATTCACCTCTACCTGGTAGTGCATGACGGAATCTCGGCACCGCCGGTACGTGGGGAGAAAGTGAAGCCGAAGACCTACCGCGCCGAATACGAAAAGCTCCTCGAAGAGAAAGGGGTGCCCTTCTGGCCCGACGTGGCATGGCGCGATGCCGTGGTCGCGTTGGTTGTAGTAGTGACGATCGCCTCCCTCGCATATTTCGTGGGGCCGCCCGCGTTGAACAATCCGCCTGATCCGAGTCTGCTCGCCAACGATCCCCGTCCAGACTGGTACATGCTGTGGTACTTCGCGGTGCTGGCTCTGCTCCCGCGCGGGCTGGAATCCGTGTTCATGGTCCTCGCGCCCCTCGCAGCCTTCGTCTTCCTGTTGCTGGTACCAGTGCTTTGGAACAAGGGCGAGCGTCATCCCGCGCGCCGGCCCTGGGCAGTGGCGATAGTGATAACGGTGGTGGTGACTATTATCGCCTTCTGGATCGAGGGATCGCGATCGCCGTGGTCGCCCGACTTTGATGCGAAACCGCTGCCCGCAACTCTAGTGCGATCGAATCTTGCGCCGGTGATTAATGGCGCGCAGCTGTTTTATGACAAAGGATGTGAATTCTGCCACACCGTCGACGGGCAGGGCGGTGCACGGGGCCCGAATCTCTCAGACGTTGCGACGCGGCTGACAGTCAACGATATCAAGATCAGGATCCTCAATGGTGGCGGCAATATGCCGTCGTTTGCCGGACTCCTGACCCGCGAAGATCTCAATGACCTCATCTCGTTTTTAGAGTCGCGCGTCCAGCAATCCACCCGGATATCCGGGAGCAACTCAGTTCCAGTCGCTTCCGCACCCGAGGGGATCGCGCGCGCGGTCAACGACCCAGCCCCACAGTTCAGCAAATGAACCGACGTTGCAAGACACGTAGGAGCTGCTGCGAAGCGGGCGTCACCAAGGCTCCCACGCATCAGCGTCGTCGCCCGAGAAGGGCGGCTGTGGCGGAGGACATATGCATTGGCTATCTCCACCGCCATTATTCGAGTGGCTATTGGGTTTCCCTGGGCGGCCTCGCCTGGTCGAACTTCAGCGAGAGTTCCGCGATCCCGGCTGCGACGTTGAGGCCGTTCTGGCCCTCGACCGAGACCGGCTGAAGCGCGATCGATTTCTTGAATCCACCAACCAGGACGTTGGCGCCTGCGCCAACGCCGAGCGCGACACTGGCCGTGGCGCCGCCATAATGGCCCGCCAGTGCGCCCTGGCCAAGATCGGTGGTCGGCGCGACCACGGCCCAAAGGATGACCGCCGAGGATAGATAGCCAATGTCGGCGCCGAACTTGGTGATCGAACCGGTGTAGTATTCGGTGTAGTTCTTGTCCCTTGTGTAGGCGCATTTGAGGTTGCGCGAGGAGCCGAAAATGAAACCCCAACCGCTGGCGACGTGGCAAGTCAGGTAGCCCGCGCGTACGGTCGCCTTTCCCTGCGCATGCGCAGGAGGTGGGCACAACCCTATCGCTGCCATCATTGCGGCGGCGGTCACCAGGTTACGAATTAGTGGTTTCATTTCAGGTCTCTCTCCTTTAGCGCTGGATGAGCTCCAGCTTTGCTGGCAGGCGGATTTCGCGACCTCCCACCTGCACTTTCGCGTTCTCCTGCCTATTTTCAGGCTTTTGCCAACCTATCCGAGTAATGGAAGTGCCGACCCACGTTAACATCCAGACGAATAACAACCAGCAGTGCAACCAGAAACGCTGATGCCGAGCCGGTCTTTTCGGCACTAGCGTGAGCGAATGCGCGGAAAGTCTCTTTCAGGCTCCCGGTAGGACAGCTTGGGTTTCCATGGGCTGACGGTTCAGTCCAGTGGCCATCTAAGATTTCGCCTTTCGTATGTTATGACTCTGTAATGCATGTATGAGATGACTCAAGCGCGCAACCAACTCCGGGTGCGGCCAAATGCTAAAAGCTGAAGTTTAGCTAGTCGCCGCAAATATGCTAAGGAGACCGGCGACTCGCCGAGATTTGTGCCTTGAGTAAGGTTTCCTATGCGATAGCTTGAATAGGGGGTGGGTTTCAAATCGCGGAGAAACCCCCGATGGCTACAGAGTACGATGTGCTACGCTCCGTGCTGGTCCGCGCGGAAAAAGACGACGATCGAATTGCGCGGCAATTCGACAAAAACTTAAAGCGCTGGAGGCTGCTTTCCCTGCTGCATGTGCTCGTGCGGTCCGCCGCCAATCACTTGTGCGCGATGGGCAATTTGACACCAAAAAAGCCTGGACGGTCTGAGATGCGTTCGCGCTAGGCTTGTTTGCGCCGCATCATGCCGGCGCGGCGCGCCTTCACTACGATCTCGCCCCGCTGATTGACGCCGCGATGTTAAAAAAGGACCACGCCCCATTACGGGCGCCGCCAAGATAGTCGACGTCGCGATCCGACGGGGTCACATTGACGGGCGCGAGAACGACGTGATCGGCGGCGCGGCAAACCACCTTGCGGACGGTTGCCGGCTCATCCAGTCCGGCGCCTGCGTTCTCGCGGCTGACCCCGGCATCTCGGCGACTACCAGCACGTGGTCTGATTCTTCGATAAACGTCAACCAGGGGCTCGCGGCTACCTTGGACGATCGACCGCTTCGTTTTCTTATCGATCTTGACATCGCCGAACGGCTCAAGCGCGACCGCTTCGCCGCCCGCGCCGAATTTTACCCATCTACCGCCTTGAGCCTGTTATCGCCGAATTCACCGGTCCGAGCAGGTTGCGGAAAAAGGCCTTCCGCATCCTGCTTTCCCTCTCTGTAATCTCCCCCTGATCATGTCCCATAAGTCAATGGCTGGACACTGGTTGTGATGCCGGGTGCTACATAGCCGAAGACCCCTGTCATTCTCGCGCGTGTCTGGCGCGCGAAGAATCCCGGAGTCGCGAGAGCACACTGCCCCGGTCTAGCGTGAGCGCCAGCACGGGCTGGCTCGCCGTAAGATGGCGCCGACGCGGGATTCCTCACGCGCGGCAGCCACGCGCCCGGGAATGACAGGCGAACGCGATGGCCGCGGCCAACGCCGCTACCGCCATCGCGTCATGGTGACCAGTGCCCAGCATCGTACTTATGGGTAATGATCCCTCCCCTACCGGGTGCTCCCGGCCGGGATGACAAAAAGGGCGGCGGGTGAATAAAGTGGTGCCGAGTTCACCGTTGAGGGTGCTAGCCGGCTTTTCGCGCTAGGCTTGTTTGCGCCGCATCATGCCGGCGCGGCGCGCCTTCACTACTATCTCGCCCCGCTGATTGACGCCGCGATGTTCAAACATCACTACGCCCCATTGCGGGCGCGATTTCGATTCCCGCACCTCGACTATCTCGGTCTCGGCGGTGATGGTATCACCGATAAAGACTGGTTTGGGAAATTCGGTCTTCTCGAAACCCAGATTGCCAACTGTCGTTCCAAGCGTCAGCTCGCCGACCGAAAGGCCAACCACCAGCCCGAGCGTAAAGATACTGTTGACCAGACGCTGGCCGAACTCCGCGTTCTTCGCGAATTCGGCATCGAGATGAAGCGGTTGCGGGTTCATCGTCAGCGCCGTGAACAGCAGATTATCGGTTTCCGTAACTGTGCGGCTGGGCTGATGTCGAAACACGTCGCCGACGCGAAATTCCTCAAAATATTTTCCAGCCATAACATCCTCTTGGAGAATTTGGGGGGAAATTAGTAACAGAATTCCGGCTTCAATGGCATCGGCTTCCAGCCGGTTTTCTTTACCCCGAAGAATGACAGGCTGGAAACCTGTGCCACCAAAAGGGCTGGCTACGACGAACGGCTTTTGCGGCCTTCCGCTTCGTCAAGCTGGCGGCGCGCCAATGTAAAGATGTGAAAATTGCCGGTGCTCCAGTTTACTGTCAGCTTGCATGCCCGGATCTTCCAGCCGTCCGCAGTGCGCACGAAGCGATTGGTGTAATAGCCGAACATCGCCTGCTCGTTCTCACCGCTCTCGTTGGGCAGGTAGTGTCTCGCCTGCACATAGGCGACGCAGGTTGCCTCATCGCCACTGACCGTGATCACGTGATTGGTGATCATGTGCTGGGTGGCTTTCAACCCATTAATCGTACGCCGCGCGAACTCGACCCATTCGTCCGCCTTCATCCGCCGTGGCTCCCCGCCGAAAACCGAGGTGAAGTCGGTCTCGATCTCATCGGTGAAGCATGACCGGTAAAGCCGCCAGTCACGCATATCGACGCCAGTCGCGTAGCGGAGTTGAACGTCGCTGATCTCTGTCCGATCGAGCAGGAACCGGAGTTTCGCTTCGTCAATGTCGCTCATAGCGGGATTTATAACCCGCTCAATGCGGTTTTGACCAGCGTGATCGACTGCCCCGCAACGCTGGCACGGCCCGGGAGCCGCAGCCTGTTAAGGATGAGTGACAGTTGGCCGTTGCGGACCGTCTCCTCAGCAGGTCGGCGCGGCTGCTGCACTGCATCGCGGAGAGCCTGGGTTTGCGCGTTTAGCTCCGCCAGTTGCTCTTCGAGTTGGGCCATCCGGGGCGCGATGGCTGCCAGCTCATGTTGCTGGCGCTGCACCTGGTTGAGCAGCAGTGAGACTAGCTGCTGGTAGCGCACCGACACGATTTGGCCGTGGCCGTCGTAGCTCACCAGCTCCGGATAGACCTGCCGCACCTCTTCCGCCACCAGCGGATGTCGCGCTTGAAGCGCGCCGACGACGCCAGCACGCCGAGTTGCCCGCTGCTGCTGACCACGACCTCGGTACCGCCACTGAGCGCCGCGCCGCTGCCCCCGCCAGATAGGCCGCACTCTGCACTTTGTTGTCGCCGATGCGGATAGTGGCGCCCTCGCCCGCAACACCTGGATTGCCGAGGTCGATGTTGTTGCTGCCGGTGGTGAGGCCGAGCCCCGCCTGATAGCCGATGCCGATGTTGCTGCCACCTGAAGTGTTGGCGCCCAGTGCCTGGACGCCGTCGGCCACGTTGTTGGAGCCGCTGGTGTTGTGCGACAGTGAGCTCTGTCCCGTGGCGGTGTTGAAGGTGCCGCTGGTATTAGCATAGAGCGCGTTGGCGCCGTCGGCGGTGTTGCTGCGGGCGGTATCGTGGTAAAGCGCATTGATTCCGGTCGCCGTGTTGTAGCTGCCGCTCGAATTGCTGAAGAGGGCACCCATGCCGGCCGCCGTGTTGGAGTTGCCGGTGTTGTTGCTGAAGAGGGCATTCACGCCGGTCGCGGTGTTCTTGGTGCCGCTCCAATTGGTCCAGAGTGCGCTCGCCCCGGTGGCGGTGTTGTTGTCCGCCATATTGTGTTCGAGCGCCGCATATCCGGTGGCGGTGATGTAGCTGCGCCGCCTTGACCAACGGCGTCAGCTCCCGTCGCCGTGCTGAAATTACCCCCGTTGCCGAGAGCACCGTAGCCAATCGCTGTGCTCCTCGAGCCGGCGCTATTGAAACCAAGTGCGAAAAGACCGACGGCAGTGTTTGCACTGCCGGTGGTGTTATAGAAAAGTGCCTCAGCCCCAATCGCCGTGTCGAAGTTGCCAGAATTGCAAACCGGCGAGCGACCGTTCCTGAGCTTCAGCGGGCCGGGTGCCGCGGCGGACGGCTGCTTGCTCGCGGATTCCCATCAGGGTGGTGGCGCCACGAACTGCGGCTCGTCTGGTTATTGTGTCAACGGTGTTACAGATAAGAACGCGCACAACGATGGCGCGACGGCGCCGCCTACGGTGAACACCACCGGACGCCTGAAGGGCTCTATCTTTCAAATGCCCGAGGTTGGAGCCCCTGGGTGCGCTGCTTCCAGCGATTTCCTCTGGCCGGACTCGACCGCCCACCGGCTCAAAATGTGCAACAACAACGCCGCCTCTACCAATGTGGTCGGTGCGAGCGAGATGCCGCTGTCGCCAACTAGCGCGTCGTTCTCGCCTGGCTCATTGACGGCGGGGGCGTGTGCGACACAGAGCGCCACGAGAGTGTCGCGGGCGCGGCGACCTCGATGGTCTGTGGTGTCGCGCCGTCCTCTGATCCGGGAACCGGAGTTTCATGGATGGGCATCATCGGCTCAGGCACCTGCGCGGTCCGCGTCTGCAACACCAGTGGCGGCTCACTGACGCCGGGCGCCTCAACTTACAGCATTCGCGTTGTACAATAAGCAGTGATAACTGACAGAGCCGCCAGTGGCGTCATGAAGGCTTTGGCGGCTTCGGATTACGGATCATGGAATGCCGCCCTGGCAGACCAGCTAGCTGACCGGCCGCGGTTTGGTGGATATCTCTGCCGCCGGCATTCCGCCGAACGAATGGCCCGCCAGGATCGGATGCCCAATTTCGAGCGCCTCGAGTAAATCCCATCCCCAGAACACCAACATCTGCACGTCTTCGTGCAGATGTTCCTCGCTGCTGGAGCTGCGAGGTCCTTACTGTTGAGTCGCGCCGTGGTCGAAGGCGCCCTCGTCGGCCGTGTCCGCCTCCGTGATGTCCAGTGACACCCGCATCGTTTGCTGCCTGCCCGCACTGCGATAGACCCCTCGGATCGGCGGCACGTCAGCGTAATCACGTCCGACCGCAAGCCGCACATGATGGTCGGCGACCCGCGAGCCGTGCGTCGGATCGAAACCGAACCAGCCCTCCGCCAGCATCACTTCAAGCCATGCGTGACTTGCCTGCTCGCCGAGCGGGCGGCCGCGATCGAGTCGCGGCGCGAGATAACCGGAAACGTAGCGCGCCGGCACGCCCGCCAGGCGCAACACGCCGATCGTCAAATGGGCGAAATCCTGGCACACGCCGGCTCCCGCGCTCAGCACCTGGTTGACATCCGAATGAACGTCGGTGGTGCCAGGTTCATAAGCGAATTGGTCACAAACCCAGGCGACCACGCGCCTGGTGTAGTCGGCCACTGGTTCGTTCATCCGCGGCCGCACCATCCAGAAGAATTTCTTAAGTTGCTCACTGAAGGGAATGTAGCGGCTCGGACTGAGGAAATCGTACTCCTCCTGCGAACGCAGGTTGTCGCTGCGCAGAAAATGCTCGAAGCGGTCATCGTTCGCCAACTCGCGCGGCGGCATACGTTCGATCAGTGAATCCGCAGACACCATCAACTCAGCATGTGGCGCATCGATCGATACCGCATGAGTGACATTCCCAAAAGCGTCGCGATAATTGATAACTGCGGCCGGGGGAGTTATCTCCAGGCGAAACCCGAGGGTGCGCTGACGCACACTCTCGCGCGGCTGTAACCTGACCTCATTATGCGATTCGTAGGCCGGTTGTTCGTAGAT
>WNFC01017336.1_pt1 | contig 10322 bp, 8 predicted proteins | sample 5400541 | NCBI WGS metagenome assembly WNFC01 (sample SAMN13153342, study PRJNA577476) | soil metagenome | isolation source: 120 cm saprolite under Douglas fir tree site 2 hole 2 replicate 1 | place: USA:California | collected 2015-04-18 | reverse complement strand
TGCGCACCTCGACATAGACGTCGTGGCCCCAGACTTGGTCGAGCAGCTGCTCGCGCGAGAAAACGCGGCCGGGGTGCTGCATGAGAAAGCGCAGCAGGCGGAATTCGGTGGGGCCGAGATGGATCGGCCGGCCGTCGCGGGTGACGCGATGGGCGACGAGATCGACCGCTACGTCGGCGAAGCGCAGAACCTCCTCGGCGCTCGCCGGCTGGGCGCGGCGCATGACGGCACGCAGCCGCGCGATCAGCTCGGCCGGGCTGAACGGCTTGACGATATAATCGTCGGCGCCGCTGTTGAGGCCGCGCACGCGGTCGCCCTCCTCGCCGCGCGCCGTCAGCATGATGATCGGCAGCGTGCGCGAGGCCGGGGCGCGACGGATCTGCCGGCAGACCTCGATGCCGGAAACCAGCGGCAACATCCAATCGAGCAGCACGACGTCGGGCTTGCGCTCGGCGATCTGGATCAGCGCCTCTTCACCGTCGGCTGCCATGCAGACATCGAAGCCCTCCTTCTCGAGGTTGTAGCGCAGCATCGTGACGAGGGCGGCCTCGTCCTCGACGATGAGGACCAGGGGCTTCAAGCCGGTCCGCCTTTGCTGCCGACGGGCGGTGCGACGGCCTCATTCGAGTTGTCGCGCTTCGGCCGCGCCTGCGTCAGCGGCGAGCCGTTGACGAGGAAATAGACGGTCTCGGCGATGTTGGTGGCGTGATCGCCGATCCGCTCGACATTCTTCGCCATGAATAGAAGATGCGTGCTGGCGGTGATGTTGCGCGGGTCCTCCATCATGTAGGTGAGCAGCTCGCGAAACAGGCTCGAATACATCTCGTCGAGCTCCTCATCGCGCGCCCAGACGATCAACGCCTTGTCGGCGTCGCGCGCGACATAGGCATCGAGCACGTCCTTGGTCAGGGCCTGGGCCAGCTTGACCATGCGCGGCAGGGTGTAGACCGGCCGCACCGCGGGCAATTGATTGAGCACGATCGAGCGTTTTGCGACGTTGGCGGCATAGTCGCAAATGCGCTCGAGATCGCTGGCGATGCGCAGCGCGGCGAGGATATCGCGCAGATCGCGCGCCATCGGCTGGCGCAGCGCCAGCAGTCGGACCACCAGGCCGTCGACCTCGTGCTCGAGCTGATCGACCGTCGTATCATCGGCGACGACCCGAGCGGCGAGCTCGCTGTCGCGCTTCATCACCGCATCGATCGCCGCGGCGAGTTGACCCTCGGCCAGCCCGCCCATCTGCATGATCGTATTGTTGAGGCGGCGCAGCTCGTCGTCATAGCTCTTTATGATGTGTTCGCTTGCCATCGCTCTCGCCTTTACTCAGCCGAAGCGGCCGGTGATGTAATCCTCGGTCCGCTCCATGCGCGGCTTGGTGAAGATCGTCTCGGTCTCGCCGACCTCGATGAGCTCGCCGAGATACATGAAGGCGGTGTAGTCCGAGCTGCGCGCCGCCTGCTGCATGTTATGGGTGACGATGACGATGCAGTAGTCGGTCTTGAGCTCGCTAATCAGCTCCTCGATCTTCTGCGTCGAGATCGGGTCGAGCGCCGAGGCCGGCTCGTCGAGCAGCAGGATCTCCGGCTCGACGGCGATGGCACGGGCAATGCAGAGACGCTGCTGCTGTCCGCCCGAGAGGCTGAGCCCGCTCTGCTTGAGCTTGTCCTTGACCTCGTTCCACAGCGCGGCACGGCGCAGCGCCTGCTCGACGCGATCCTCGAGCTCGCTCGCCGGCAGCCGCTCATAGAGACGGATACCGAAGGCGATGTTGTCGGCGATCGACATCGGAAACGGCGTCGGCTTCTGGAAGACCATGCCGACCCTGGCGCGCAGCAGATTGAGGTCTTGCCGCGCGTCGAGGATATTCTCGCCGTCGATCAGTACCTCGCCGGTTGCCCGCTGTCCGGGATAGAGATCATAGATGCGGTTGATCACGCGCAGCAGCGTCGACTTGCCGCAGCCGGATGGCCCGATGAAGGCCGTGACCGACTTGTCGCGCAGCGCGATGTCGATCCCCTTCAGCGCCTCGAAGTTCTTATAAAAGAAATGGAGATCGCGGATGACGATCTTGTCCTGCGGCACGGGCGAGGGCACGGCATCGGCGATACCGATACGCGTCGGTTTGGTCAGGGTGGCGGTCTCTGGAATCATCTCGAGAAGCTGCTCCGGGAAACGACGATGCGCGCCTGATCCTCTTAGCTGGTCCGGCGGCGCATCATGTTATGTTTTTACGTCAGTTTTATGACAAGAGGCCGCGGCGCCACAGAACATCTTAGCGTGCGTCGGCGTCATCGCCGGCCAGGCGCAGGCTGACCGTGAAGACGGACCCCTCGCCCAGCTCGCTGGCGATATCGAGCCGGCCGCGGTGGCGGTTGACGATATGCTTGACGATTGCCAGGCCGAGCCCGGTGCCGCCCATCGCGCGCGAGCGTGCCGTATCGACGCGATAGAAGCGCTCGGTCAAGCGCGGCAGATGCTCGCGCCTGATGCCCTCGCCGTGGTCCCGTACGGCGACGGCGACGAAAGGCGGGCCAGCCCCCCTGCGGTCGATCCGGGCGGCAACCTCGATCATCGAGCCTTCGCGACTGTATTTTATCGCGTTGTCGAAGAGGTTCTGGAAGACCTGGGCGAGCTCGTCCGCCTCGCCGACGACCTCCGGCAGCTCGTCGGGCATCTCGAGGACGATTTGCATGCCGCGGGCCTTGGCGCGCAGCTCGAGCGTCGCCGCGACGCTGCCGAGCACATGGTGCAGGTTGGCCCGGCCGGTCGGCAGGACATGCTCGTTCATTTCGATGCGCGACAGCGACAGGAGATCCTCGATGAGGCGGGCCATGCGCGACGCCTGCTCGTGCATGATGGTGAGGAACCGGTCGCGCGCCTGGCGATCGTCGCGCGCCGGACCCCGCAGGGTCTCGATGAAGCCGAGCAGCGTGGCGAGCGGGGTGCGCAGCTCGTGACTCGCATTGGCGACGAAATCGGCACGCATCTGCTCGCTCCGTTTCGAGGCGGTGAGATCGTGCAGGGTAATGATGACGGCGCCGGCGGCGACATGCGTGCCAAGCGGCGCGATGCGGGCGCTGAGCTGGCGCTCGACCGGCAGGCCGAGGGCGAACTCGACGAGCCGCTCGCCCTCGCCGCGCAATACCGCATCGACGGCGGCGAGCACTGCGGGATGGCGCAGGCGCGAGGCAAGGTCCCGGCCGACGAACTCACTGCCGAACATCTCGTTCGCCGCCTCGTTGGCGCGCACTACCCGTCGGCGCTCGTCAAGCAGGAGCATCGGATCGGGAAGCGCGGCGAGAACGGCCTGGGTCGCGGCGAGCTCAGCGCGGCTGTCGGCGAGACGTTGCCGCGAGACGCGGGTCAGCCGGCTGATCGCCCGCCACAACTCGGCAACCAATGGAATGCGACTGACGACGAGCGGCGTCGCCTCCTCGTTGTTCGTCATCAGCTCGATCGCGGCGCGCAGCGTGGTGAAACTCGCGAGCAGCGGATGTAGCAGGACGATGACGGCGAGAGAGATACCGAGCAGGCTGAGGAACGCCGCGCGTGGCGACAATGCGCCGACGACGACGAGAATCACGAGAGCGAATCCCGCCGGCGCGGCGACGCTCAGCATGGCCAGTAGCAGACGCGATAGCGGGGGAGAGGAGGTTGCCAGAGGAGCCTCGCGAGGACGGGTGACCACTATAGTTGGGTCCGCGAACCTCGCGTCAAGGTGGGATGCACGCGCCGCGAAATCATCGTATCGAGCTGCCGAACGACTCGCTCTGCGCGTTTTTTCCCCTCATGAGCGGCGCGGCGCCACGGCGACTCGAAGTCATTCTTTCCTATGATTCTCTCGAAAAATTTTAAACACAGTAATTCACGAGGGATCGGCGGCGGCGGACGCGCTGTGCTGCGCACGCGGCACAAAAACGGCGTCATCGAGGCCGATTGCGTTAAGCGAATTTTAGCGAAAGATGGTGCGAATACTAGTTACTCGCGCCTCACGATCATGTATTATCGGCGCGCTCAACCGACCACTAGGGGACTTGAAAATGGTTATGAAGAAAGCGACGAAGACACTGAAGAGAGCTCCGGCGAAGAAGGCTGCGAAGAAGACCGCAGCGAAAAAGGCGCCGGCGAAAAAGGTAGCGGCGAAGAAGCCCGCCAAGAAGGCAGCGAAGAAGAAGTAACTTCGCTCCAAGCGTTGCGACCGGCGACGCTACTCTGGACCCATCGCGGTTCGTAGCGTCGCCGGCCAGCATCCAGCGCCCAGCATTCTCGGGCGCTCCGTCGAAATCCCCCGCCGATAAAATTCGCTTCGTTTCGTCACCCGCTCACGCGATCAGCGTGGTCCGGGAAGGCGACGGCGTTTGCCCGGCCGAGCCGCCGGATCAGCCGATCGCGTCATGGGCCGCGAGGGCTGCCATGTTGACGAGGTCGGACACCGTTGCGCCGAGCTCGACGATCTGCACCGGCTTGGTAAGGCCGATGAGGAGCGGCCCGATCACCGTCCCGCCGCCGAGCTGCGTCAGCAGCTTGGCCGAAACATTGGCGGTGTGGAGCGCCGGCATGATCAGGATATTGGCCGGCCCGGTCAGGCGGCAGAACGGGTAGAGCTCGCGCATCAGCGCGTGGTCGAGCGCGACGTCGACGCCCATCTCGCCATCATATTCGAAATCGACATGGCGCTGGTCGAGCAGAGCGACGGCATCGCGCACGCGCTGTGCCCGCTCGCGCTTAGGGTTGCCGAAATTGGAGAAGGAGAGCAAGGCGACGCGGGGTTCCTGCCCCATCTGGCGCGCCTTGGCGGCGGTCTGCACGGCGATGTCGGCAAGCTCTTCGGCGTTCGGCAGCTCGTGCACGGTGGTATCGGCGATAAATACGGTCTTGCCGCGCGACAGCAGCATGGTCAGGCCGAAGACCCGGCTGTCCGGCTTCGCCTCGAAGACCCGGCTGATATCGTCGAAGGCGGCAGCATAGCTGCGCGTCGTTCCGGTGATGACCGCGTCGGCATCGCCGCAGGCAACCATGCAGGCGGCGAAGACGTTGCGGTTCTGGTTCACCATGCGCTGGCAGTCGCGATAGAGCGCGCCCTTGCGCTGCAGCTTGGCGTAGAGGAAGTCGGTATAGAGCTTATTGGCATGCGACAGCCGCGCATTATGCACCTCGAGCCCCTCCGGCGAGACGAGGCCCATCTGCTTCATCGTCTCGCGGATGCGCTCCTCGCGCCCGACCAGGATCGGCGTGCCGTAGCCGCTGGTATGGAAGACCAGCGCGGCGCGGATGACCTTCTCCTCCTCGCCTTCGGCGAAGACGACGCGCCGCGGGCTGGCCTGAACCTGCTGGAAGATCGATTCGAGGCTCGCCGCCGTCGGATCGAGCCGCGCCTTGAGCGCCGCACGATAGCCGCCCATGTCGACGATCGGCTTGCGGGCGACGCCGCTCTCCATCGCCGCCTTGGCGACCGCCGAAGGCACCGCCCAGATCAGGCGGGGGTCGAACGGCGTCGGAATGATGTAGTCGGGGCCGTAGCGGAGACGACGGCCGGAATAGGCGGCAGCAACCTCGTCGGGCACGTCCTCGCGCGCCAGCGCCGCCAGCGACTCGGCGGCGGCGATCTTCATGGCATCGTTGATCGTCGAGGCGCGCACGTCGAGGGCGCCGCGGAAGATATAGGGAAAACCGAGCACATTGTTGATCTGATTCGGGTAGTCGGAGCGCCCGGTGGCGACGATCGCTTCCGGACGGACCGCCTTGACGTCCTCGGGGGTGATCTCGGGATCGGGGTTGGCCATGGCGAAGATGATCGGCCGCTTGGCCATCGACAGGACCATCTTCTGATTCACCGCATCCTTCGCCGAGAGGCCGTAGAAGACGTCGGCGCCTTCCATCGCCTCCTCCAGCGTGCGCGCCTTGGTCTGCACGGCATGGGCCGACTTCCATTGGTTCATCCCGTCGGTACGGCCCTGATAGATGACGCCCTTGGTATCGACCAGCACGACGTTGTTGTGCGGCAGTCCCATCGTCTTCAGGAGCTCGACGCAGGCGATCGACGCGGCGCCGGCGCCGTTCACCACCATCTTGATGTCCTTGAGCTCGCGGCCGGTCAGGTGCAGCGCGTTGATCAGCCCGGCGGTGGCGATGATGGCGGTGCCGTGCTGGTCGTCGTGGAAGACCGGGATGTCGAGCAGCTCGCGCAGGCGCTGCTCGATGATGAAGCATTCCGGCGCCTTGATGTCCTCGAGGTTGATGCCGCCGAAGGAGGGGTGCAGATAGCGCACGCAATTGATGAAGGCGTCGACATCCTTGGTGTCGATCTCGAGATCGAAGCTGTCGATGCCGGCGAAGCGCTTGAACAGCACCGCCTTGCCCTCCATCACCGGTTTGGCGGCGAGGGCGCCGAGATCGCCGAGGCCGAGCACCGCCGTGCCGTTGGAGATCACCGCCACCATGTTGCCCTTGGCCGTGAGATCGTAGGCGAGAGCGGGGTCGCGCTGGATGTGCAGGCATGGGAAGGCGACGCCCGGCGAATAGGCGAGCGAGAGGTCGCGCTGCGTCGTCAGCGGCTTGGTCGCGGAAATCTCGATCTTTCCCGGGCGGCCTTGCGAATGAAATAGCAGGGCCTCTTCCTCGGTGACGCGCGCCAAGCCGTTTTCCATGACGAAGTCGCTCCCTGTCGAGCGGGAAGCGGCGCACCGCCACCCTCAAGGTTTATCGAATGATTCTTGCCGGTCAGCATAGTGGAGGGCGCGACGGCGCGTCAAAGCCGATACCGCCGCTGCTCTCGCTTCCCCACGCCGTCCGCCGGCGTTGACTTGCGCCGTTCGCCGGCCCAGGCTATGCGACGGATGATGAGCGCTGCCGCCGAAACCCTGACCCCGACAACGACCCGTCCGGCGACGAGCGCGCGCCGCATCCTCGGCACGACGCTGGGCGCGCATGTCCTGCATGACGGCTTCGCCGATCTTCTCTATGTCCTCCTGCCGGTATGGCAGGCCGAGTTCGGTCTCGCCCTTGCCGAGATCGGCCTGCTCAAGACGGTCTATTCCGGCGTCATGGCCGGGCTGCAGGTCCCGGCCGGGCTGATCGCCGAGCGTTTCGGTGAGCGCGCCCTCCTCGCCGCCGGCACCGCGGCGGCGGGAATCGGTTATCTGCTGATCGGCTGGAGCGGCGGCTTCCTCGGCCTCGTCGCCTGTCTCGCGCTCGGCGGCCTCGGCGCCAGCGTGCAGCACCCGCTCGGCTCGTCGCTGACGGCGCGCGCCGCCGAGGGGCCGCGCCTGCGCACCGCGCTCAGCATCTATAATTTCTCCGGCGACATCGGCAAGATGGCGCTGCCGGCGCTGACCGCCCTCCTGATCGCGCTGTGGCAATGGCGCGTCGCCACCGCGCTGCTCGGCCTCATCGGGCTGGTCGCCGCCGCGGCGATCTACCTGCTGCTGCGCGGCGTCGTGGCGGGCGGCAAGCCGGCGCCGGCCATCGCCGCCGATGCGCCGGCGGTCGACGTCTCGGCGCATCGCGCCGCGCGGCACGGCTTCCTCGCCGTCACCGCGATCGGCATCGTCGACGCCACCACGCGTACCGGCTTCCTCACCTTCCTGCCCTTCCTGCTCGCCGCCAAGGGCGCCGAGGTGCCGACGATCGGCCTCGCCCTGACGCTGATCTTCGCCGGCGGCGCGACCGGCAAGTTCCTCTGCGGCGTGCTGGCGACGCGGCTCGGCATCTTGCGCAGCGTCATCGCGACGGAATGCGCGACGAGCATCGGCATTCTCGCCCTGCTGCCTTTGCCGCTGGAAGCCGGCCTCGTCATCCTGCCGCTGATCGGCGTCGCCCTCAACGGCACGCCCGCGCCTTCGGCATCTTCTATACCTGCACGATCGGCGCCGGGGCGATCGCGCCCGCGCTCTACGGCCTCTTCAGCGACGCCGTCGGCGTCAAGACCACCCTCGTCACCGTCGCCCTCGTCGTCCTCCTCGTCCTGCCGCTGACCCTGACCTTGCGCCCGGCCTTGCGGCGACTCGCCGCCTAGCGCAGCCCGGCCCCGGCGATCACCTCGGGGATCGCCGAGGCGTTGCGCGGCGCCATGATATGGGCGCCGGCGACGCCGGGGATGGTCCTGAGCTCGGCGAGCAATTCGATGCAGATGCGGATGCCCTCGGCGCGCGCGTCGCGCGCCGCGTCCAGCCGGGCGACGATGTCGTCGGCGATGATCGTGCCGAAGAGATGCTGGCGCATCCAGCGCGCCGCCCCTGCCGAGGCGAGCGGCGCGATGCCGACCAGCATGGCGAGGCCGGGCGCCACGCCCTCGGCGACGAGACGCGCCATGTAGCGGCGCAGGATCGCGGCATCCATGCAGAATTGCGTCTGCGCGAATTGCGCCCCGGCCGCGCGTTTCGCCATGAGCGCGGTCGGCCGCCAGTCAGCGGGCGGGTCGATCGGCGCATCGGCGGCGCCGATGAAGAGCGGCACGGCGCCGGCGATCGCCCGCCCGGAGGGCAGCTCGCCCGTGTCGCGCATCAGCGCGGCGGTGGCGATGAGATCGCGGCTCGAAAGATCGTAGACCGGCTTGGCGTCGGGCTGGTCGCCGGCAGCGGGATCGTCGCCGGCGAGGGCGAGGATGTTGCGGATCCCGAGCGTCGCCGCGCCCAGGAGGTCGCCCTGCAGGGCGATGCGGTTGCGGTCGCGGCAGGTGAGCTGAAGCACCGGCTCGACCCCCGCCTCGACCATCAGGGACGCCGCGACGAGGGCGGACATATGGGCGCGGGCATTGGCGCCGTCGGTGACGTTGACGGCATCGGCCAGGCCTTTCAGCGGCCGCGCCATCTGGAGCAGCATCTCGCGATCGGCGGCGAGCGGCGGCGTCACCTCGGCGGTGACGACGAACGCGCCGGCGGCGATGCGCCGCGCCAGCTGGCTGACCGGCGCGGGATCGCCGGAAGCGGTCTCAGCCATGCTGCACCGCCGCGCCGCGGGCGATCACGAAGGTCTCGTCCTGGAACCACAGCCCGCCATGCCGGCGCAGGACCTCTTGCGTCACCGCCAGATAGCGGCCGCTGGCATAGGCCTCGATGACCTTCTCCTCGGCGCTCTGGGCGACATAGACCGCGGCATTCCACGCCGCCAGCGTGGTCGAGAGGCCGATGCTGCGCTCGATCTCGGTCGGCTGGGTGTGGAGGTGATAGCGGAAGAGCGACCGCGCGTCGTCATAGGGGATGAAGGCGAGGTCGCGGTCTTCCGGGGCGGCGAGCTGCGCCGCAGCGGCGGCGAGCAATTCGTGCCGGCCGGTGCGGAAGGGCTGCTCGTCGGGCCAGATGCGCTGGATGATCTCCATGCCGGGATCGTTGCCATAGGATTGGATGACCACCAGCCTGCCGTTCGGCGCGAGGGCGCGGGCGAGCGGCGCGATGACGTTGCGCACCTTGACCTCGGCCGGCAGCCGCGCGCGATAGGGCTGCGAGGCGATCACCACATCGTAGGGCCGGGCCGCCTTGCCGCGCTGCGGCACCAGCGGGCCGAGGACGAACTCGCGGTCCTGCCGATAGAGGACGAGGACGGCCGGCCGCTTGGCGAGCGGATTGCCGGTCTTTTCGCTGACGCGGACCTGCCAGCCTTCGGTCAGCACATCCTGCAGCGCGCGGATCTGGCGGAGGAAATCATAGGAGGTGTCGCCTTCGAGGGCGATCTCGTGCCAGAGCAGCGCCGCCGCCTCGTCCGGCCGCGGCACGAGAGAGGGCGCCGCCGTGTAGTTCATGTTGGTGATGGCGACGACGGTCTCGGGATGCTCGAAGAAGCGGTCGGGCAGCTTGGCGAGGCTGAGCCGAACGTCCTCCAGGCTGATCTCCTTGCCGACGATCACCCAGGGGATGTGGCGGAAGCGCTTGTGCATGCCCTGCATCGTCTGGGCCAGCACCGAGCCGTCGCCCATCCCGGCATCGAAGAGATGCAGCGCGGGCCGGCGCGGCTCGATCTCGGCGAGCTCCTCGCCGATCCGCTCGGCGACCGCCGATTTCTCGCCGCAGGTCGTAACGAAGAGGAGATATTTCTCCCGGTTGTCGTAGAAGCGGAAGGCGCTCGCCACGCGGCTCGCCTCAGCTCTTCGCCGTCGGGCGGCCGTGGATATGGACATTGCGCCCGCCGGCCTCCTCGAGGATGCGCGTCGCCGACAGCTCGCGCTCGCTATCCTCGCAGCGCGCCCAGAGCAGCACGGCGCCGGCCGCGAGCGCGGCGGCGAATTCCTCGCTGTGATGTCTCGCCGTATAGCGGTCGAGGATCTCCTTGAGCGCGGCGCCGCCCAGCCCGGCGCCGACCAAAGCCGCGATGCCGGCGGCGATCGGCCC
>WNFC01011770.1_pt1 | contig 10322 bp, 9 predicted proteins | sample 5400541 | NCBI WGS metagenome assembly WNFC01 (sample SAMN13153342, study PRJNA577476) | soil metagenome | isolation source: 120 cm saprolite under Douglas fir tree site 2 hole 2 replicate 1 | place: USA:California | collected 2015-04-18 | reverse complement strand
CAGGAGGCCCATCGCGAACACGGTCACGGCAAAAAACAACATGCTGGCGAGGCCGACGGCGCCGATTGCGCCGGCGCCCAGTCCGCCGACCATGACGGTATCGACGATGCCCATCGTCACCCAGTCGAGCTCCGCCATCACCACGGGCGTCGCAAGCGTCAGCATCGGGCGCAGTTCGCGGCGAATCATTTTCACCGTATTCTATGGTCGTGCGGTCCGTACTGATGTTCGCGCTGCTGGCGATCCAGCAGCCCGAGACGATGTCACTGCTCGATCAGCCGCTCTTCGCGCCTCGGCTGTCGAGCGACGAGCGAAGCACGCGCGAGGGCGTACTGGCCGCGGCGCGGGCTGCTTACGAGCGTGACCGGGGGAACGTGGACGCGGCGCTCGCGCTCGCGCGGGCGGAAATGGCGCTCGGCCGGGTGGGCAACGCACTGGAGGTCCTGACGCACGCGCTCGAGAGCAAACCCGACGATCCGCGGCTGTTGCTCGAACGCGGGCGCGGCCTCATCGTCATCCGCAAGTTCGAGCTCGCCGGGAAGGAGTTGCGGAAGCCCGCCGAGACGATCCCGGAAGCCTCCTGCGCGGTCGCGCGAGCCCACGCCGGATGCTTCGGCGCCCATCAGGCTGCCGGGCGCGGCCGCGAAGCCGGGCCGGGCGACGCGCCTCACGATGGCGGCGACCTACCTGGATGCGGCGGAGCGGTTGATTCAGGGAAAAAGGGAGGCCGCGAAGGATCTGCTGAAAGAGATTGTCGAGAAGGATCGCAACAACTGGATGGAACCGGTCTACATCGCGGCGGAAGCCGACTACGCGCGAATCCTCAAGGCAGAGGGAAAGAAACCGAAGGCAAAGCGCCGGAAACGCTAGCGCCCGATCGTCCGGGCTACCGCCACGGAACGAATTTCTCGATCCACTGGATGCGCATCAGGTCGTTGTAGATCACGGTGACCATGAGCATCAGGAGCAGCACGAAGCCGGCGAGCAGCATCTTTTCCTTCACCCGCATGCTGAAGTCGCGGCGGGCCAGCCCCTCGAGGGCAAGGATAAAGATGTGGCCGCCGTCGAGCACCGGAATCGGCATCAGGTTCAACAGCCCGAGATTCAGGCTGATCATCGACAGCAGCGTGAAGAGCGGGATCCAGCCGGCTTGCGCGGCGGTCCCCGACAGGTCGGCGATCGCGACCGGCCCCATCAACTGCTTCACTGACGTCTGGCGCGTGAGGAGCCCCACCAGTGTCTCGACGATCTGCCGCGTCCACTCCCAGTTTTTCCGGACGCTGAGCTTGACGGCGGCGATCGGGCCGGGCTCGACCAGGCGCACCTCGAACTCACTGAGCTGCGCGCCCAGCATCGCAGTGCCGCCGACGTTCTTCGGCCTGACGACGACGCTCAGCATGCGGTCGCCGCGCTTGATCTGCAGCGGCAACGGCTGCTCGTCGCTCGCCCTGATGAGCGCCACCAGGCGCTCGCGCGTCACGTTCGCTTCGTTCCCGGCGGCAAGGACGACGTCCCCTTTCTGGAGACCCGCGTCGGCGGCCGCGGAGCCCGGGCTGAACTCCAGGATCTGGGGATGCACGGCAGGCTGGACGCCGATGTCGCCGAACTCGTACTTGCCTTGGCCCCATGGGACCACGGTGACCTGCCCCGCGCGCCCGTCGCGGACGAACCCCAGATTCACCTCGCGCTTGGCTTTGGGCACGATGGCCATGGCGAACTGATCCCACGTGTCGGTCGGCTTTCCGTCCACCGTGACGATGCGATCCCCGAGCTTCAGGCCGGCCTTTGCGGCGACGGACGTGTCCGAGAACGCGCCGATCACCACCGCCTGCTGCTCGAACGCGGCTACCTGCGCGCCTTGGTAGAGCACCACCGCCATCACGACGACAGCGAGCACGAGGTTCATGATCGGGCCCATCACCAGGACCTGGAACCGCTGCCACTTGCCTTTCGAGAGGAATTCGTCAGGGGCGCCGGTACGGGCGTCATCGGGGTTTTCGCCCGCCATCTTTACGTAACCGCCCAGGGGGACCGCGCTGATGCAGTACTCGGTGTCGCCGCGCTTGAAGCTGATTAGCTTGGGGCCGAAGCCGAGAGAGAACGTCAACACACGCACGCCGATCCGGCGGGCCATCAGGAAATGGCCGAGCTCGTGCACGAAGATCAGCACGCCAAGGACGAAGAGGAATGCCATAACGTTGGTCAAGAGGCCGATTGTACCAGTTTTAAAGACACTTGGGTTCAAGACGCTGTCCGGAGGCCGGTGGTCGCACGCGTGGCGAATTGGCGCGCCCACTCGTCGATGGCGCGGACCTCGTCCAATCCTGAAACCGGCGTCACGCCGTTCCGCTCGAAGGCGTCCATCGCGAGGCGGATGACCCCGGGAATGGCGGTAAAGCCCAACCGCTTCTCGAGGAACGCGGACACCGCGACTTCGTTGGCCGCGTTCAGCACGATGGAGAGCCCTTCGGCGCCGTCGAGCGCCCTGAACGCCAGGGCGAGACATGGGAATCGATCGGTGTCCGGCGGCTCGAACTCGAGGCGTCCCGCCCGTGCCAGGTCCAGCGACGGGAGGAACGCTCCCCACCGGTCCGGATACGAGAACGCATACTGGATAGGTAGACGCATATCGGTCACGCCAAGTTGCGCGATCACAGATCCGTCGATCAGCTCCACCATCGAATGGACGATGGATTGCGGGTGCACGAGCACCTCGATGCGGGCGGCGGAGACGTCGAACAGCCAGCGCGCCTCGATCACTTCGAGGCCCTTGTTCATCAGCGTCGCCGAATCGATGGTGATTTTCGGGCCCATGCGCCAGGTCGGATGACGCAGGGCGTCGGCGGCCGTCACGCTCGCGAGGTCATCGGCCGCGAGGCCCCGGAATGGGCCGCCCGACGCCGTCAGAATCAGCCGCTTGATCTCCGACGGCTGGCGCCCGTGCAGACATTGATGAATCGCGTTGTGTTCGCTGTCGACCGGCAGCACCGCGACACCGTGGCGCTTCGCCGCCGCCATCACCACGGAGCCCGCCATGACGAGGACTTCCTTGTTCGCGAGCGCGATCGTCTTGCCCGCTTCGATCGCCGCCAGCACCGCGTCGAGCGCCGCCGTGCCGGACGAGGCAAACAGCACGACGTCCGCTTCGGGATGCGTCGCGATCTCAATCAGGCATTCGGGCCCGCTGTCGGACGCCAGGGCGGATCGCGACGGGTGATACTTCTTGACCTGGTCGGCAAGGCGCGCGCCGTTGCCGCCCGCGGCAAGCCCCACGACGCGCAGCTCCCGCGGATGCGCGTCGACCACCGCCAGGGCGCTCTGGCCGATCGATCCGGTGGATCCGAGGATGGCAATACCTTTCATGGCGTCGGCATCCACTTCACGAACGCGTAGTACACCGGCGCCGCGAACAGCCAGCTGTCGATGCGATCCAGCACGCCCCCGTGGCCCGGGATCAGGTGCGCCGAATCCTTCACCCCGGCGCTGCGTTTGAGCAGCGATTCGAACAGATCTCCGACGATTCCGAGCAATGAAATCACTGCGCCCAGCATGGCCAGAGTCCACAGCGGCGACTGAAACACCCAGCGGCCGCCCGCGGCCATCGCCAGAGTGCCCAATACGACCCCGCCGATCGCCCCCTCCACCGTTTTCCTCGGGCTGATGGTTGGCGCAAGCGATCGCCGCCCGAGCGCCCGACCCGTGTAGTACTGTGCGGAGTCGCTGATCACGATCACCGCCATCAGCAGCAGGACGGCTTCGCGCCCGGCGACGGCGCGCACGGCGGCCAGCGCGCCGAGCGGCAGCCCGATGTAGGCCACCGGCAGCACGGACGCGGCGGTGTCACGCAGGATCGCCGGCCCCGGCTGCCCCGACGCCACGGCCAGCGAACCGATCACGATCACCGTCGTCATCAGCACGATGTCCGCCGCGCCGCTGCCGGTGGCAACCGCCGCGCATGCGGCAAGGACGGCCGCGCCGGCAGCCACGCGCGGCACGTGTGTCCCCAGCGCGGCGGCGATCGCGGCGTATTCGACGAACGCGAGCAGCGCAGCAATGGATGCCAGGACGAGCGTCGCGAGCGGCGGCAGGAACCACACCGTGCCGATGACGGCCGGCAGCAGGACGAGCGCGGAGAGGACGCGGGTCACCGCCCGGCGACCGCCGGCTGGTTGATGCCCCCGTAGCGGCGATCGCGCTTCTGGTACGCGACGATCGCTTCGAGCAGGTGCCGCTGCCGGAAATCCGGCCAGAGCGTGTCCGTCACCCAGATCTCCGCGTACGCGATCTGCCAGAGCAGGAAGTTGCTGACGCGCATCTCGCCGCTGGTGCGGATGAGCAGATCGGGGTCGGGCTGCCCGGCCGTGTAGAGATACGACGCAAAGCGCGTCTCGTCGAGCTGATCGGGCGGCAGCCCTTCAATGAGCATCCGGCGCGCGGCCTCGACGATCTCAGCGCGGCCGCCGTAGTTCAACGCGATGTTGAACTGCATGCCGCTGTTGGCCGCGGTCCGCTCCTCGGCGTCGCGGAGTTCCCGCTGGACGTCCGGCGCGAGATCCTCCATGCGGCCGACGACCCGGAACTTGATGTTGTTGCGCAGGAGGGTGTTGAGCTCCGAGCGGAGGTAGCGCTTGAGGAGCATCATCAGGGTCGACACTTCGGCCGCCGGACGCTTCCAGTTCTCGACCGAGAACGCGTACAGCGTCAGAACCTTGATGCCGAGCCTCGCGGATCCTTCGACCACGTCGCGGACCGAGTCGATGCCGGCGCGGTGCCCCTCCACTCTTGGCAGGTGACGCTGCGCCGCCCAACGGCCGTTGCCGTCCATGATGACGGCGACGTGCGCCGGCAGCCGATCGAAGTTGACCTGTCGCGCCAGCGCCTCGTCGGCTGAGCCGGGTGTGACCGAGGCGAGGACCTCTTCTAGGCTCATGCGGCTAAACGCCCATCATAACAATTCAGTACTCGACCTTCATCAGGAACAGCCCCCGGGCCGGGGCGGTGCGGCCGGCCTGCGCGCGGTCCGGCGCCGCCAGCAGGCGGGCCATATCCAGCACTGGCCGCTGCCCCCGGCCGATCTCGACCAGCGTCCCGACCAGGCTTCGGACCATGTAGCGCAGGAATCCCTTGCCGTCGATCTCGAAGATCAGCGTCCGGTCATCCCCCCGCCGCCACGTCGCGTTCGTGATTTCCCGGACGGTCGTGTGGTTCAGGCTCCGCGCGCTGCGGAAGGCGGCGAAGTCGTGCCCGCCCGGAATCGCCGACGACGCCTGCTGCATCAGCGGCACGTCGAGCGGCTCGATGATGTGCCAGGCATACTGGCGGATGAACGGCGGCACGGTGCGTCCGTTCCAGATTCGGTACTCGTAGGTCTTGGCCGTTGCGCTGAAGCGGGCGTGAAAGCCGTCCGGAACGGTCGTCAGCTCGGTGACCCGGATCGCCTCCGGCAGGTGCGCGTTGAGCGCGCGCACCAGTTGCCAGTCTTCGATGGGCGACCTCACCCGTGCGCTGGCTACCTGCCCGACCGCATGGACGCCGGCGTCGGTACGTCCCGCGCCGTGCAGCGTGACCGGCGCGCCGTCGATCTTCGCCAGCGCCCCTTCAATCAATCCCTGCACCGACACGCCCTTCCCCTGCCGCTGCCAGCCCACGAAATCACTGCCGTCGTACTGGACGACGAGTTTTATCGTCCGCATGTCGCACTCTCGCACTTCGCGCTTATGCCCGGCTGCCCGGCTTGGTCACCGGCAGGCGCCGGGCGCACAACGGGCACGATTCGGGGGGATACGCCGGGACCTCCATGTGGACGAGCGCCTGGAGCGGCAGATTCAGGCGGCCGGGATCGGCGCCGCGATCGATGATCGCCGCCGCGCCCAGCACGCCTGCGCCCGCCTGTTCCGCCGCCGCGATCGTCTCGCGCGTCGATCCCCCGGTCGTGATTACGTCCTCGACGACGACCACGCGATCGCCCGGCGCGAACGTGAAGCCGCGTCGCAGCGTCAGCTTCCCGTCCTGCCGCTCCGCGAACAGCGCGCGGATGTGCATCGCGCGCCCCACCTCCTGGCCGATGACGATGCCCCCGAGCGCGGGCGACAGGATCGCCGTCGGCTGGAGATGCTCGAGCCGCGCCGCGAGCGCGCGCCCCAGCTGCTCGGCGAAGTCCGGATGCTGCAGTACCAGGGCGCTTTGCAGGTAGCGGTCGCTGTGCAGCCCGGACGACAGCCGGAAGTGCCCCTCGAGCAGCGCGCCCGACTGACGGAACAGATCCAGAACTTCAGCCTCAGTCATTCGTTTCCCACTCGCTCCCTTCGCATCATCCTCGCATCAGGGCGTGGTTCGGCTGATCCGCGCCCCGCCCGCGCCCACTCGAAGGTTGTCCTCGAACAGCTTGAGGATCCGCTTGTATTCGTCGGCCCAGCTCGCGGCGCGCTCGAAACCGTGATTCTCCGTCGGATACGGCGCCAACTCCCAGTTGTCCTTGCGGAGCTCGATGAGCCGCTGCGCGAGACGCACCGAATCCTGAAACAGGACGTTGGTATCGGCCATGCCGTGGCAGATGAGGAGCGCCCCCTTCAAGCCCTCGGCGAAATAGATGGGCGAGCTCTTGCGGTACGCCTCGGCGTCTTTCTGCGGCACGTTGAGGATGTTCGAGGTGTAGCCGTGATTGTAGTGCGCCCAGTCCGTGACCGGCCGCAGCGCCGCGCCGGCGGCGAAGACATCGGGCGTCGTGAACATCGCCATCAGCGTGATGAAGCCGCCATAGCTGCCGCCGTAGAGGCCCACGCGCTTCGGGTTCACCTGCTCCTTCGCGACGATGTACCTGGCCCCGTCGACGATGTCCTCGAGATCCTTGCCGCCCATGTGACGGTAAATCGCCGTGCGCCAGTCGCGGCCGTAGCCGGAACTGGCGCGGTAGTCGACGTCGAGCACCACGTACCCGCGCGACGCGAGCAGGTTATGGAACATGTACTCGCGGAAGTAGCTCGGCCAGTACTTGTGCGCATTCTGCAGGTAGCCGGCCCCGTGCACGAATACGACTCCGGGGTGCGATGGATCGCGCTTCGCGCCGATCATCTCCGGTGTGAACAGCCGCGCGTAGACATCGACTCCGTCCCGCGCCTTGAAGGTGATGACCTTGGGATCGATCCAGTTGAACGCACGCCACTCCGCCGTCGGCGTCGTCGTCACCTGGGTGGCGGGCCCGCCGGGCCGGTTCGGCGCGACAAAGACTTCCGGCGGCTTGGTGCTGTAGGAAGACACGAGACCGAGCGTCGACTCGTCGGGCGACACTTCCGCCTGGTTCGAGCCAGTCATCGAGGTGACCTTGGTCCGCGCTCCCCCCTCCAGCGGGACCGTGTAGAGATGGCGCTCACCTGGGTGCTCCTCGGTACTGGTGACGTAGAACCTCTTTCCGTCACGCGCCAGCGACGCGTTCGTGATCTCCCACTTGCCCGCCGTCAACTGCTTCGGCTTCGCCGACGGGTCGGCAGCGTCGAGCGTGTAGAGGTGCATCCAGCCGTCGCGCTCGGAGAGGAACCAGATGCGGTGGCTGTCCGGCAGAAACTCCAGGCCCGACGATCCAAGCCCGCCGCCCACCTCCCGGACCCACGCGTCGTCATGGAGCGCGTCGACGACCCGCGTCTTGCCGGTCTCCGCGTCGAGCGCGACGTACCAGCGATCCTTGTTGTCGGCGGCGCGCGCGCCCACGACGGCCAGCTTGCCATCGTCGGAGATCTCGGGCATCGACCAACGGATCTCGCGCTCGGCCTTCTGTCCAGGGGCGCCTGGCGCGGTCGTGGCCGGGGCGGGACCGGGCTCGTCGACGGGCGGCGCGAAACTGCCGTCGGCCCAGACCGTCTTCCCCGTCTTGAGATTCAGGACGGCGAGCAGCGTCCGGCTCTGCGCGTCGCCGACCGCCGTGCGGCCCGGAATGTCCTCGGTGTAGCCGGTCTCGTTCACGTAGTTCGGGACGATGACGGTGCGAGCGCCGGCTGGCCGCTCGGAGACGAGGGCGAACACGTGCGTATCGTCCGGCGACAGCATCAGATCGGCCGCTGCCTGGCGATCCGGCAGCTCCAGCGCGGGCGGCTTGTCCCGGTTGTCCTTCTCTTCCGCCCTTTTCTTCCTGTCCTTCTGTTCCTTCACCGCTTCGAGCAGCTTCTCTTCCTCGTCGCGCATGAATTTCTGGCTGTCGGTCAGGTGCGGATCGGCCTTATTTGGCCTGAGATCGGTGAGCTGCTGCAGGCCGGCTCCGTCGACTGGGACCATGAACAGGTTCCCGTCGCGGACGTAGGTGACGGCCGTGTCGTTCTTCGCCCAGCGGGGGTTGCTCTCGGTCCCGGTGGTTTTCGTGATCCATTTCCGCGCGCCGCTCGCGTCGATCATCACGATGTCGCCACGGTCGGCGAAGAGCACGCGTTTCCGCGCCTTGTCCCATCGTCCGTTGGCGGGCGGAACGTTCTTCTTCTCATCGTCCGTCAGCTTCGCCGGAGTCCCGCCGGCTCGGCCGACGACGTAGGTCGACGCCTCGTCTTCACCGGGCTTGCGCCAGTCGAAGTACAGTTTCTGCGAGTCGGCGGACCAGCGGAGGCCGTCGGGCGCGTAGCCGACCAGGTCGGGCCCGCGCATGATGCTGTCCACGGTGAGGGGGAAGTTGCCGTCGGGCTTCGGCGCAGGTTGCCCGAGCAAGACCGGCGCGCTCACAAGGAGCGAGAGGAGAACGATGAACCGTGTGGCTGTGCGCATAGGCTCTTATTTGGGATGATGCGGTCGTGCGCAATGAACTTCGTGCGGCTGAAGGGCCTTGGTTACCAAAGGTTGCCGCCGTCCGCGGGGCGGCTGCCGCCGTGAATCTAGCACACCCCTGCGAACCGTACGGGGCTCCGGCCCGTCCTAGTACGCGGCGGTTTTTGCTATACCTCCGCTGAAAGCCTTTCGATTCACCACTCTGGAGACGACTGCCATGCGTTTGTATCAGCAATTCCGGGCCTCGTTGGCGCGTTCGGCGGTGGCCGGCGCCGGAGTCCTCCTGTTCGCTTCCGGAATGTCCCTGTCCGCTTTCGGACAGGCTCCCCAGGCTCCGCCTGCTGTGGTCAAGCCGGCGCCGAGCCGTCAGCTGACCGGCAGCCCGTTGCCGTCCAGCCTCGCGAACGGAACGCCCGTGTCGATGGAGGACGCAGTCCGGATGGCCCTCGAAAACAACCTCGGCCTCAAGGGGGAGCGCCTGAATCCGGAGATTCAGAGCTACGCGGTCGCGCGGGCGAACGCGGCCTACGCCCCGTCGCTCTTTTCGACCTTCAGCCGCAGCAGCAGCGCATCCCCTCCGACCGATTTCCTGTCCTCGGGCGCCGGCGTCACCGTCGTGACGAACGGCAACCTGTTCAGCCAGGGCGGAATCCAGCAGCTGACGAAGTGGGGCGGCAACTACCAGGTGGCGTTCGATGGCGCGCGCGGCACATCGGACGCCCCACGCACGACCTATCCGCTAAGCCTGCGGTCCAACATGAGCGCGCTCGTCACCCAGCCGCTCGTGCGCAACTTCCGGATCGACGCCACGCGCCAGCAGCTCCTGCTGGCCAGGAACCAGCAGACGGTGAGCGACCTGCAGCTCCTGCAGCGCGTCACCCAGACGTCGCGCAGCGTCCGCGCGGCATATTACAACCTGGTCGGCGCGATTGCCGGTCTCGAGGTCGCGCAGGGTTCGCTCGAGCTCGCGCGCGAGTCGCTCAAGAACAACCAAACGCGCGTCGAAGTCGGGACGATGGCGCCGATCGACATCACGTCGGCGCAGGCGGAGGTCGCGAGCAACGAGGAGGCGGTCATCGTCCAGGAGTCGGCGATCCAGAGCGCGCAGGACCAGCTGCGCACGATGATCATGAACCCGTCGCAGCCGGGATTCTGGACGACCACGTTCAGGCCGACGGATCAACCGATGCTCGCGCCGCGCGACATCGATGTGGACGCGGCGGTCAGGAACGCACTGGCGAACCGCACCGATGTGCAGCAGCTGAAAAAGCTGATGAGCGGCACCGACATTTCGGTGAAATACCTGGAAAACCAGAAGCTGCCGGGCGTGGACCTGCAGGCGCGGTACGGCGTGACCGGCGTCGGCGGCACGCAGTACCTGTATGACAACGCGGCGATTGCCGGCGGCGCTCCGCCGATTCCCTCGGGCAGGTCGATCCGCGGCTTCGGCGACGTGCTGCGCGACGTCTTCGGCAACAACTTTCGCACCTGGAGCTTCGCGTTGAACGTGTCGTATCCGATCGGAACGAGCCCGGCGGACGCGGCGTTCGCGCAGGCGAAGCTGCAGCGCCGGCAGGAAG
>WNFC01030124.1_pt1 | contig 10323 bp, 10 predicted proteins | sample 5400541 | NCBI WGS metagenome assembly WNFC01 (sample SAMN13153342, study PRJNA577476) | soil metagenome | isolation source: 120 cm saprolite under Douglas fir tree site 2 hole 2 replicate 1 | place: USA:California | collected 2015-04-18 | reverse complement strand
AGACGTGATCGAAAACGATCTTCAGCGGCCACGGCTCGAGCAGATCCGTCACGCTCTCGCCGATGACCGCCACGAACGCCAGCGTCAAGGCCGGCCAGTGCGGGTACAGCAGATCGGTGATGCGAATCTTTTTCTGCATGCGACTGTCTTCCGTCTCTCTCTGGGAGAGGGTTAGGGAGAGGGCCTTAGTGTAGATAGCACCTTAGCTACGCCCCCTTCCCCGGACCTTCTGCCAAATACGAGAAGAAAGAATCGCTCAACCCGGCAGATTGACCAGCTCATTGATTCGCGCCCGCACGGTTTTGGTCAGCACCTCGATCTCTTCCGGGCTGTAGTTGGCCGCGCGAAAGGCGTCGCTGATCTGCTGGTCAGTCAATTGTGACAACCAGTTTCCGATCCATTTCGCCTGGTCGACAGTGACGTCGCGCAGTATGTCGCCATGAGTAGCATGGAAATCGAATTGAACTATGTTGTTTCGGACGCCCTTTATTAGCCTTGTCTTGGCAAAATCCTTTGGGACGTCCCGATTATGCGTAATATTGTTGCCGGTTTTCCCGAAGGTCGCACCCACGTCGCTAACGATGTAGCGCGACTCATCAGCTTCTTTTAGGATGGTGTTGTTCGAGACTTTAAGATCCCAATTATTGATAAGCGGCATTAGCACTTTGAGTCCTTGAAGCTCTTTGGAGCCGACGAATGGATTGTCGACCCAGTCCCACCATCCGAGGCGCTTCACCTCTTTGGATCGGGCCTTGAACTCTGCGTTCTTAAAGGTTCCCTTGCCCTGAATTTCGACGCTGGGCGCCAGGTAATCAACGTTGGTGAAATATCCCACCGCCCAGATAAGACGGCTCGCGGCCGTGTCGGGTTGAGCCTCCTTACCTATCTTAACGACCCACTCGCGACCGGAACCGTCTCGCACTCGGTACCTCTTTGAATAACCGTGGGTTTCATCGCGGATAAAGGTCACCTTTGTCAGATCTGGCTTCATCGCGTCCCCACCCGGGCCAAGAAAAAGATCACGCGATGCGAGGTCAGCAGGTTCTTTCCAGAGAACTGGCGTTCCTTCGGGAATCGCTTTGGTTTTCTTTTCCTTTTGCTTTTGCCCCCGGAGAACTGGAACAGTTAGCAATAAGACTAAGCTAACCGCAGGTATTGCCAACCGCCGAAAGGATTTTGGTGCGAACATTGTTTTTCCCTCCTGAAATTCATTTCTGATCACTCGGGGAACTCAAAAGTTCATCTCGGTCCTTCCTTCAAAATAGATCTGGCTGTCGAGTCTTTCGTCGGCCGGACCGGGCTGGACGCGTTCATAAAAGCCGTCCGCCCGCAATACGCGAGCGTTCACGTTGTCCCGCAGGTAAGCGTCGAGGACCTCCAGCCGCAGGTATTTTTTCAATTTGAGATCGTTGATCGGACAGACGAGCTCAACGCGGCGGTTCAGATTGCGCGGCATCCAGTCCGCGCTGCCGATGTAAACCTCTTCATCACCGTCGTTCGCAAAGTAATAGATGCGGCTGTGCTCAAGAAAGCGTCCGACGATGCTGCGCACGCGGATGTTCTCTGAAAGACCGGGCACCCCGGGTCGCAGCATACAAATCCCCCGCACGATCAAGTCGATCGGTACGCCGGCTGCTGAGGCGTCGTACAACGCATAAATGATGTTGGGATCGGCCAGGCGGTTCAACTTGGCGATGATTTGCGCAGGGCGCCCGGCTTTTGCGTTCGCCGTTTCCCGCTCGATTAGCGCCGTTAGTTTCTCGCGCAGGTTGACTGGCGAGATCAGGAGCCGTCGATAATTCTGTTGTCGCGAATAACCGGTCAGATAATTGAAGAACTCGGTCGCGTCCGTGCCGATCTCCTGATCGGCCGTTAACAATCCCAGATCGGTATAGGTCGACGACGACGTTGGGGTGTAGTTTCCCGTAGCGATGTGCACGTATCTTCTCAGCGACCCCTGCTCGCGACGCACGACCAACGTCAGCTTACAGTGAGTTTTCAAACCCACAAGTCCATACACGACGTGTACTCCGGCGCGCTCGAGCCGCTGGGCCCACTCGATGTTGTTCTCTTCATCGAATCGAGCCTTCAACTCAATCACCGCGGTCACCTGTTTCCCCTGTTCGCCGGCCGCAATCAGGGTCTCGGCAATCGCTGACTGTTGGCCGGTGCGATACAAACAGATTTTGATTGCCAGCACATCCGGATCATTCGCGGCGGTCCGAATGAAATCAGTCACGGCTGCATAGGCCGTGTATGGATGGTGCAGCAGGACGTTGCGCTCTTTGATTGCGTCAAAGATCGACCGTCCCTCCTTGAGCACTTCCGGAACAGATGCGCGGAGCGCACGATATTTCAAATCCGGACGATTGAGCTCGCACAAGACTGACAAGTCTCCAAGGTTCAGCGGTCCATCGATCGGATAAATGTCGTCGGACTCCAGTCCCAGCGAGTTTGTCAGATAGTCGAGCATCTCGTCCGGCATGTCGGCAGCAACTTCCAGTCTGACCGGTGTGCCGAAGCGCCGCTTGCTTAGTTCCTTCTGCAAAGCGTGCAATAGATCGTCGGCTTCGTCTTCACGTATTTCGATGTCTGCATCTCGCGTCACCCGAAACGCGTGCGCGCGGCCTACGCGCATGCCGGGAAACAACACGCCTAGGTTTGCGCCAATGAGTTCGCTTAAGAAAATGAATTTGGATTCGCGGCCAATCCTGACCAGACCGGGCAGGACCGGCGGAACTTTCAGCCGCACGAAACGCGCTTCACTCCGGCCAATGGATCGGGGTTCGTCCCGCGATTCGACCATCACCCCGAGATTGAGGCTTAGCCCCGAGATATACGGAAATGGATGAGCCGGATCGACGGCCAACGGAGTCAGCACCGGAAAAACATTCTGCCTAAAATACTCGTCCAACTCGTTGCGTTCCGCGCGGGATAAGGATTCGTAAGAGGCAAGGACAATTCTTTGCTCCACGAGCTGCGGCAGAATTTCCTCCAAAATGCAGCGCCTCTGCCTGGCGATCATCGGCCGCAGGCGATGCCTGATCTCTCGCAGTTGCTCTTCGGCGGTCAGGCCATCAGGTGACGGCTGAACCCAGCCTTCCTCAAATTCCTCCTTGAGGCCCGAGATCCGGATCATGAAAAATTCGTCGACAATACTTGAAAAGATAGTAAGGAAGCGCAATCTTTCGAGCAGCGGAACTTCTTGTTCCAGTCCTGCTTCCAATACCTGGCGGAAGAACTCAACCAGACTCAGTTCGCGATTGAACAGCAGAGTTTCCGATGCCTGCTGCGCGCCGGCCAGCACCAGCTTCGGCTTCGCCGCACCCGCGGCCTTAATTTGATTGTTGCTTTGTAGGTTCGAACTCATCTTTTAAACAGCAGCCGATTCTCCCCGGGTGGCTGATGCCTCTCTTCCGTATGCATACACGAATGCACAAAGCTGCCTCGGCCCTCACGTTGCAACCAATGTTCCTGAAACCATTTTTCTGAAGTCAGCGATGCTCGATCAGGTTGTGAGCACGGGCGGGACGCAATAAGAATTGGGTTGCAAATTCGGCACAACCGAATCGTCATACTTCACTTCGGTCAAGCGCGGTGAATTAACAGTAGAGTATTCCAGATGGAAGGCCAGAAGCACGATAACATCAACGAAGCTTTCGCTTCGGAGCATCGTATGTACGATAGGCGGACACACTCAAGAACTGATCCGATTCGATAATGTACGCGGTCAGACGACCACCGTATACGCAGCCGGTATCGAGGCTGATGGCGCGCGGAGCCCGGCGGGGCTCGATGGCCGGCCAGTGGCCAAAGAGCACTATTCTCTTTCCCCGATAGACTTCGTACCAGGGCACGCCCTCGCGGCCAGAGGGATTTGCGCCCATCGTGCGTAGCCCGGTCAGATCGCTGGCCATCTGATGCTTGAGGGAAACTCCTGGACGCACTCCGGCATGCACCACTAGATGCGAACCGAGATCGATCGTGAATGGGAGCGATTGCAGATAAGCCGAATAGCGATTGCGGTTGAACTCAAGTTCGTCGCGCGCTGCCTTCTGTGCTCGCACTAGCCGGACAGGCTCGCCGCGCCAGTGTTGTCTCAGCGCGCGATCATGGTTTCCGATCACCGATGAAAACCGTGGGTCGTCGATGAAGAGATCCAAAACTTCCCGGCTCTTTGGACCTTTGACAGTCAAGTCTCCGACGGCGACCACACGATCATGCTTACGAAGCCTGACCAGATCGAGCAGATCGATCAGCTCGTCAAAACAACCATGAATGTCTCCGATGACAATTGTCCGCCCCACAAACAATCCTTAGTCGAATAAGTGATGGACCGCGTCGACGCTCCAGTCAGCCAGACTTGCGGTGACGACCTCAGCGCCGGCCGCACGTAATTCAGCATCCGAAACCGTTGCGGTCACGCCAATTGTGTGCATGCCGGCGGCGTGCGCAGCTTTAATTCCCGGCGGAGCGTCTTCGATCGCCAGACATTCGGGCGCCAGCAAAGGCAGCTGGCGATCGGCGCGACGCTGCGCATTAAGTAGATCGAGCGCGCGCTGGTAACAGTCTGGCGCGGGTTTATGTCTCAAGCCCGGCTCTGCGCTAACAAACACCGAGAAGACTTTACCGAGGGACGCGAGACGCAGCACGTGATCGATCTCGCTTCGTTCCGCCATGCTGACGATGCCGAGCTGATATTTCCGCGCCGCGGCTTTGATGAACGCAACAACTCCCTGAGACACGGGCAGCTCTGCTTCAATTAGTGCTCGATGCAACTCGTGTTCGCGGTCGATCACTGCGCGCATTGCTTTGTCAGTCAGCGGGCGTCCGGCGCGCGCGAACGCGGCCCGCACGAAGGCGGCGTCGTCCATCCCCAGACACGGAAGATATTCTTCGTCTGAAAGCGAGACGCCTTCACCGCCAAGCACTTCCCGATAGGCTTTTAAGTGAATACGCTCGTCATCGATGATGACGCCGTTAAAATCGAAAAGGATCGCCTTGATCATTTATGAATGGGAACGCCTGTCTGAGCAAGTTTGCGAGAACGCCAAGTAGTGTCCTGATTTGACGGCATATAGAGTACCAACTTTAGTTGGGCCTTTTCTTGCCTTAAAAAAACCCGACTAAAGTCGGTACTCTGAACGCGGCTTATCAAAGTAGGACATATCCTCTACTGAGCGCTCTTGCCAGAGGCGATACTCGGGGGAGGACTTAACCTTTCAAGCTTCTCGTTCTGCTGTGAAAACAATTGTGGCAAACGCTCGCTCTCAAGCACGTCGAGCCGGCGCAGAACTTCCGTCAACGCCAATTCATTCTTCAGATTCACCTGAAAGTCCAGATCGGAGCGCAGCCGATCCTTACCCTGTTGCCGGTTCTGAGACATCATGATAATCGGGCCCTGCAGCGACGCTACCACCGCCAGCACGAGATTAAGGAAGACATACGGAAATGCGTCGAAGCCTCTGTCGCGCAGCAGCCAGGTATTCACCGCGCACCATAGGACCAGGAACAGCAGGAACGCTCCGATGAATTTCCAACTGCCGCCAAACTCAGCGAGACCATCAGCCGCGCGATCGGCGACGGTCATGCGCTTGTCCTGTTCCTCGTTGACATTGCGCGAGACGCGCTGTTGCAGGAGTTTATCCGTACGTCGCAAGCGTCCGAAGGTGGCGCTCAGCATCTCCAACGCGACCGTCGGATTGTTGCGAATGAAGCGGAGAAAGTTCTCTCGGGAAAGGATCGCCAGCCGCGCCGCTTCCGAGACGATCGCGTCGGCTGAGCGTTGTTTGCCGTCGATGATCGCCATCTCGCCAAAAAAGTCGCCCTGCGCCAGCTCGGCCAGGGTGATCGTTTTCTTGTCGTCATCCGTGATCGTAATGCGCGTCGCCGGCGCGAAAGAGCGCGGCGCCGGCGGCCACATCGCGGGTTCGCAGCAGGTCGCGCAGTTCGCCCGCGGCTTCATCATCGAGTGACGCAAACAGCGGAACAGAACGAAGCGCCTCCAGCGTCATCTCGGGGGATGTTGGTGTTGACATGATGTTACCTCAAGGAAAAGGTAAAAAGGTAAAAGGCAAAAGTAAGTCAAGATCAACCAGAGCCTCTCCGTCCACCTCTTCCCTTTTTACTTTTGACTTTTACCTTTTGCCTTATCATTCCTGTACACGCCCGTCTTTCATCAAGATGATTCGATCCGCGAAAGTCTGGGCCAACTCGCGATCGTGAGTTACAAGCAGCACCGTCAGCTTATCTCGCGCGACCATTTCGCGCAGCAGCGCCAACAGCTCATGCGCGCGCGTCGAGTCTAAGTTCCCGGTCGGCTCGTCGGCAAGCAAAACGCGCGGACTGTTGGCCAGGGCGCGGGCGATCGCCACGCGCTGTTGTTCTCCGCCGGACAATTCCCCCGGGCGATGTTCAGCTCGATCAGTTAATCCAACTCGCTCGAGCAAACTTTCGGCGCGCTGGCGACGCGGCCAGCCCCGCAGACCGCCAAACGCGAGCGCCAGGCGCACGTTCTCGCCTGCGGTCATCGTCGGAATCAGATTGAAGTTTTGAAAGATCATCCCGACGGAGTGGCGTCGATAGCGCGCCATCTGTTTCTTGGTCAACGGCGCGAGCGATTTTGAATCGAATAGTATTTCCCCGCTCGTCGGACTGTCGAGCCCGCCCAGCAAATTCAAGAGTGTCGACTTGCCGCTCCCCGACGTTCCCTGAATCGCGACGAACTCTCCCTCAGCGACGCCGATGGACACGTCGTCCAGCGCCTTCACTTCGTTACTGCCCATCTGGTAGACGCGTGTCACCGCGCGGGTTTCGATTAACATAAGTAACCATGGGCGCTACGCGCGCTGTGCGGATTGGAGATCCGTACTCCCGGCCGTGCGGGCTATTCGCCAAAGCTCGAAACGCTCTTCAGCAAATCCCTTCAACGGGATTTCAAACCGGGTTGCGACCAGCGACGCGTCGGAATCGCTCAGCAAGTCTCGCACGCCCGGATCCGAATAGACGGCAGCAGAGATCACCACGTCGCCGCCCGTCGACTGTGCTTCCAGGCGCGCGGCGAGATTAACGGTCGAGCCAAAATAGTCGAGCCGATCATTCAGCGTTACGGCGATGCAGGGGCCCGTGTGCAAGCCCGCCTTCAGTGTCAGCGGCAGCATTCCCTCCGGCGGAAACCCCAATTGCTGTTGCGCCCGCAGCATGGCGCGCACGGCCGCGGCGGGCTGTCGAAACACAGCCATCACCGCATCGCCGATCGTCTTGACCAGGGCGCCGTCTTCGTCGGCAATCGCCTGTTTCAAAACGTCGAAGTGATTCATCACGCGGCCAAAGGCAGTGGCGTCGCCAATCTCGCGATACATTCGCGTCGAGTCTTTCAAGTCCGTGAACAGTACCGTCAAGGTGCCGACGGAAATCTGTTCGCCGCGGCGCAGCGCTTCGCTGGCAAACAGATCGCGAAACACCTGCAGCGCCGTGACCTCAGCAGCCGTGGCTGCATCGTCGGTCCACACGGTGCGTTCCAGGATGAACAACTGCTCATCGTCGGTCTGATTCTCCAATTCCACTTGCGCTCGCCTGGCGATCACTGACTCTTCACCTGGCCAGCCGGCGCTGTTCGCCGTCAGCGTCACTTTACTCGCGCCATTCTCAGCGGCCCGAAGATGTTGCCCGCCCGGAAGACCCAACGTGCGCAAACGATAGCGGCCTTCTTCCAGTGCCAACTCAATGGCGCGATTGCTGCGCGGCGCGAGCAATTGCTGCGCGACGATGTGCGGCGTCACCTGGGGCCCCCCGACGCAGAAGGTCTCGCCATGCACTTCACGGATCGATGGATTCAAGCGGAAAGTAAGTTCGACTGACTGTTCAAAGTTGACGTTGAAATCGATATTGCAAGCCGGACAGTGAACCTGCGAAGCGATCTCTTGCAGCGACTCCGTTGCCGGGCCGCCCCGGCACATCGGGCAAATCAAATTCCATTGCAGGTCCAGCATCCCCGCGCGGGTCGCGGCCAGACAAGCTTCCAGCACGGCGCGACGCGGTTGTTGCCACTGCGCCGCCAGCTCATAAGGCCGTATGCGCGCGAGCGCGAAATCGTCAGAGTTCTCGACATGATCGACCAGCAACGCGACCAGCTCAGTCTCAATTCCCTGAGCAGCGAGCTTCTCGCTTAAGGCCAGCAGGCGCGCCCTCCCGCCCGGAACGTAATCAACTTCCGGAGCAACGCTCGCGACCGTGCGCCCCTCCTGGGCCAGCTCGTCATATTCACGAAACGTTTTCGCAAAGTTTCGCGCGCTGACGATGCCAATCTGAAGCGGTACGATAATCAAGCCGAGGATGTTGCGCGGCTTTGCCCACAGTTGATAGACGAGTTTTGTTCCGGTCGATTTGCGGCCTTCCGGTAAGGACGTTTCGCGCGGAATCAATTCCGCCAGGACGCGCAGCTCAGCGATCGGGCCTTTCGTGTAGCGCCGTACGACGCCAAACCGCTGCGGCCGCGTCCACTCGAACGGCTGCTCCTCCCATTCGACGGCCATCCCCAGAAAGAAAAGCCGCAGGCGGCGGCGAGCATTTCCCATCCGCGTTCCCTTCGCCGACACGGCTTCCACCTCCGGGACGCCGGTATCGCGATTGAACCGATTAGTGTCGGCGACCAGCGGCCAGAGCTGTTCCGGCGACGATTCGAGATCGAATTCCCAGCGATAATGAAAGTCGCGGTAAGGCATAGCAGGTAAGTCAAAAGTAAAAAGTTAAAAGGCAAAAGCAAGGCGCCGTCCATCCTTACTCTTACCTTTTTACTTTTGCCTTTTTACTTTTGCCTTTTATTCACACTTCCTTGTATTCCGAATCGACGTCTTCATCCGAAAACGCCACCCGATAATTCTTTGATTGCACTTGCTTCGTGATCAAAAGGTCGTCTTTCGTCTTCAGCAAATCAGCGCGGTTATAAACGGAAAGTTCAAAGTTATAGCCGTGCGTGATCGCGTCTTTCGGACAAGCCTCGACGCAGTAACCGCAGAAAATGCACCGGCCGTAATCGATGTTGTAAACCTTTGCGTAACGCTCATCGACCCCGACGCGATCCGCGGGCGGGCGCGGATCGTCGACGGCTTCAATGTAAATGCATTCGGCCGGACAGGCCGCCGCGCACAGAAAGCAGGCGACGCACTTCTCTTTGCCACTCTCGTCAACGTGCAAGAGGTGCTGGCCCCGATAGCGTGGCTGCACGGTCACCGGTTCCTCCGGATACTGCACGGTCTGCTTCCGCCTGGGGATGTACGAGAGCGTGACGCCCATGCCGGAAATAATGGCGCGCGTCGATTCGATTACTTCGGTGATGATTGACATAGACTTGATTTCGAATTGCGGATTTCGGATTGCGAAATGTTTAGGCCCTGGCAGCCTTAGCTGTCCTCCCGGAGCTCGGCCTTTACGAGCTGATATCTGATTACATCGCCAATTTTGACTGGCAAGGTTGCCGCGAAAGCGATAATTCGCAGCGCGAATTGCTTAGTTCTCTTTTCCAGCTCGACCTTGTCCATCTTACAATTCGCAATCCGCAATTCGAATTTCGCAATTCTCTACCATCTTACACCGCTTAGCATTTCGAGGTCACAACCTGCGGAGGGCGATCGCGCCCGCCAGGCCGATCAGAATTAATAAGACCACGATGGCGATGACGACCCCGGGCCAGGTCTTGCGCCTGGGTTTATTTATGGCAGCCACGGTTTGTTGGATCTCCGCGAGTTGATCTGGCGACGGATTCCAGGTCGCTTTACCTCCGAGCCCGCTGTCAATTTGTGTCGCCGGCACTTCGCGTCCGCCTGTCAAAGCGCTGCCGTCCTCAGGGCAAACCGTTAGCGTGTCGTCATCAAACGCGCGATTGCATGTCGGGCAACGTTTCATGATTTTAATGACTCGGTAGTTAGTGCTTCGCCGCGCTGAGGCCGATCAATGCTACGTATAAGATCAAGATGGCGCCGTGGATTACCAACGCCACGCCTCCCGTAATAATTCCGGTCCACGCCTGACTCTGTCCGGCTGCCCGATCCGGATTTTTCTTTATTTGAGACAGAGCCGAAAGCCCGAGAATGATCGCCACGATTGCCGGAAGCGGGCCAAAGCATAACACGCTGGCTATTCCCACGATCATTGAAGCGAGAGCCAAACCGTTAGTCTGCGGCTGAGCATATGATGGTGGCGGGGGCGGCTTCCATTCCGGCTGAATTAACTGGGCACCGAATTGGCGCGCCGGCACGCCGTACTCGGCCGCCGGTAAATTCAGATTAGGCAGTTCGGGCCTGGGCACCGCCGGCGGCGGCGCCA
>WNFC01010398.1_pt1 | contig 10323 bp, 12 predicted proteins | sample 5400541 | NCBI WGS metagenome assembly WNFC01 (sample SAMN13153342, study PRJNA577476) | soil metagenome | isolation source: 120 cm saprolite under Douglas fir tree site 2 hole 2 replicate 1 | place: USA:California | collected 2015-04-18 | reverse complement strand
TTCGCCGCTGGAGTTCTTCCAGCATGCGCTGTCGTAGTGGGGTCATCATAACGCCTCCTAAGCGTGATGACCCCACTCTATGCTTCTGGCACACTACGGTTTTTCTGCCGCAAAGCGGCTTCGTTCAACAGGCGATAGCGCTCAGAATGCAGGTCAGGCCGCGTCCTCGGCTAAGAATTTGGCGAAAGAACGGATCGACTTCAGCTTGTCCTCCCGCAAGCCGCGCAGCTCGTCCTCGCGGAGTCGCTTTTCGTGCAAGAGTCTCCCGAACACCTGCGTGAGTTGCGAGTACCGATAGTCGTACTTGCGGTCGATCTCTTTACGACGTTTGGTCAGGTAATGTTCTAAGTCCCACAGATCCGACGACTGCTGGATCTTGTTGGCCATTTGCTTGGCTTTCTGAATCACTTCGTGCAGTTCCCGACCCAGAGCAGCGTCGAATGCTTTGCGGGCGATGGCTTTTTCTGACCTCGACCAAATCGCTTCGTTCTGGTAAGGATAGCTGTCTTGAGTCGCAGACGGGCTGGGCATGTTCCGATCCTCCGTGGCGGCATTCTATCCCTGGGCGGGACGCCATTTCTAGCGGAGTCGACGGCTTCACGGCGGCAAATTGAAAATTCGTTTGATCAGGCTGCGCACCGTTCCGAGGTCAAAAAGATCGTTCACCGGGTGTCCGAGGTTCTGCTTGCAGCCGAGATAGCGTTCCGTCGTCTGCACGGATGCATGCCCCAGCAAGAATTGAATCTGCTCCAGCTCGCCACCGCTCGTGTGGCACAGCATCGCACAGGTTCCGCGGGGCAATATGCTCCAAGCCCGCTCTCTCGCAGCAGGTCTTGACCACGTACCACACAACATTCTGCGAGATGCCGTTCCCCCACACCTTTCCCGCCCTGGCGACGGCTCGGAAGATCCTTCCCTCCGTGACCCCGGCCGCCATCGTCCACTGATCAAGCGCTGCTTTAACCCAAGTTGGAATCGGGACGGTGCGAATGTGACCGCCCTTGCCGATCAGATCCACCACTGCCCAGTGACCCTGGCGCATCTGGATTTCATCCAACTCCAAGCCCACAAGTTCCGACCTGCGAAAACCACAACCAAACAGCATGGCCAGCATTGCGTAGTCGCGCTTGGCTCGCATGCTATCGCCACAAGAATGTTGCAGCACTGCTGAACTTTGCTCTGCACTAACCAATTACCGGAGCGAAACCCGAGCTGCTTGACTCCCTTCACTCGGCTGATCCCCGCAGCCAGTTCAGGGCTGAGCAAGCCAGAATCCGCAGCTTCGTGGGCGAGCCTCCGAACCGCCGCCAGTTGTTGGTTAATGGTATTGGCGGCCAGACCGCGTGATTCCAGGTGCATGCGGTAGCGAACGACCACGATGCGGTTGAAGGCCAGGCGGGGCTCGGAGCAGTACCAGGCGATGAACTGGTCAATGGCGTACTCGTACACACGGCGCGAGGCTGGCGAGCCGAGGCTATTGAGCACGGCCAGCTTGCAGTGATCCAGATCCGGCAGGCGAAGCACCCGGCGATGGTAATTCGGCTTGATTCTCAGTTTGCCCATGGCGACGGCCTTCCATGCCGCAGGATTGGAACTACGGCACAGACCGTCTGGGCAATGCAAGCATGGGCACTGGTACGGAGTGGAGGGATTCTGAGCGCTTCGCCTGATTACAACAACTACTGAGGGGAAAGCGAGCCATTCGTGGCCGGGACACCTCGAAACCACTCCTTCGCAGGATGGATAAAAAAGGTCACAAGTGAAAACGCCTGCAGGGTCGTCAGCAAGATGCCGATAGCCTTCACGGTTGTTGACACGCGAAGCTGTGGGACAGGGATCTGGCCGTGCAGGACCAAGGATTCAATGCAGCCCCTAAGAACCAAGCAAGCATCGTGATTCGAGTCCAATTCTTCCCCATCCAGACCTTCCAGATACGGCGGCACCAATTCTCCGAAAACGGGACTTGGGGATCGGGTCGCTATCAGCGCGGTTACTTTGCCTCAACGATTTGGACAGGTTTGTCGAGCTGGAAGGTTAACACTGTCTCCGCCGGCACCCGGATCGAGCCGCCCTTGGTCAGAACCTGAGTCAATGCGCCACCTCCCGCGCCGGCGCCGGCTCCGATCGCGGCGCCTTTCCCGCCGCCCGCAATAGCGCCAATAATGGCACCGAGAGCAGCGGCCCCGCCTGTATATTCTGCGGTTCGCTTGTTCGCGCCAAGCCCTTGCTTGCCGCTTTCTCGCATGTCGCTGGTGCTAACTAGGTACTGCTTACCCTCTACCGAAATCGATTGCAGGTCCAGCACAAGATCGGAGGTGCCATGAAAGCGTCCTCCTTTCGAAGCCGATCGGATGACGATCTGAGCGTTCGAACCATGAGGAATGACCACATCGCCGTTGGCGTCGAGTACGTCGTCGCTGACTTCGGCCGGATAGGTCTGCCCTTCGACAGCTGTGGCGGAGTTGATTGTGTCTTCGGTCCGCACCGAAACTTTGGTGGCAACGGGCAGAAGGTATGTCTTGGTATGAATTTCGGCTCGCGTCGGATGGTAGTGATGTTCGTGCAGCGAGTCGGACGCCGCCCTGGCCGAAGCGCCCCGGCTTGGCGTCGCTTCAGGTTGTGTGGCCGAAGTTTGTGCTGCCGCGGTATCGTCATACTCGATTGATTTCACCTGCGTCATCGGGACCGTATGCGTCATGTTGTCGTCGCCGGCCAGATTGATCTGCGAGGGCGAGGTCGCGGTGACAGTGCCGGTAAGCGTCGTGCCATCGCGCATCAGAATGGTCGCATGTTGCCCAGGAGCCTGTTTAGTCGCGCACGATACCAGCAGAAACAGAGTGCCAAGCGCTGCGCCCACAAAAACGGTTCGCCGTATGAGATTTGACGCCGACGGCCGCCCGGTGGAAGCCTTTAACGCTGCGTGATTCATCGTAACCTCCGATCAGGCCATGGCTCTAAGTTGAGGCTGGAAGTCTTCCGAGAATTCTATAGCAAAACCAGAATTGTTTAACTGCCGATAGCGTGCCGTTCACCCATTGATATTGAGCTAGCCTTTCAGGCGATTCGGACACTGAAAGGGCCGCACGGACTCGGAGCCTCCCGGTCCCCCGCCGCAGGTCTGCGATTCCCGGAGGCCGAATCCCGCTGGATCTGCATCGGCTTGACAGAGCAAGGTGAAGTGAACCAGTACAACAAGGGGAAAGGCCAAAGAATCCAGCTTGCCGTTCATTGTTTCTCGCCACACCGACGACGACGGTAACCCCTTTTCTTAGACGCAGCGGGACCAAGGTCGTGTCCAGGAGTTATTCGCTAACCCAGTCGTTAGGCTCTCGTCCAAATACTCAGTTCCGGAAATCGCATTCGGCAACTTGTGTAAGGAGGTCTCCCATGGGTCGACCATTCGTTCTTGCGCTTGTTGTGATCAGAGCATTCTTATTCGGTGTTTCGACGAGTCATGCGCAATCGGCGCTCGTTGACCTGCCGCGTGACAGTCAACATGCCACGGTGATGCAGCGCATCGGAATCACCGACATTACCATCAACTACCATCGCCCGCTGGTGAAGGGCCGCCAGATTTGGGGCAAGGTCGTTCCCTACGGCGAGATCTGGCGCGCTGGAGCGAATGAGAATACGACCATCACCTTCACTGACCCGGTCACTATTGAAGGTCGGCCACTTAGCCGATATGGCCCGGGCTGCGGGCTGCACTGGTCGGGTCAACCCCCACCGGCTACGGCACTCCTTCGCGACAGAGATGGTGCGCCTGGGCGTCAGCCTGCCGGCGCTTATGCGAATAATGGGACATAGGACATCCGCATGACCCTGCGCTATGTGGAAGTGGTTCAGCTCGATCTCCAACGTGAGTTTCACCGTGCTCGGCAAAAAAGGCCTCCCTTTACTCCATCCCCCAACTCCCACTTCCCACTACTACAGCCCCCACGCGAGTCGACGTCACTACCATTCGCCAAAACATCGCCGCAACCCACTACCTCCTCCAACTGCTCCAGCCCCAGCTGGAAGATAAGGCTCGCCGCAAGCTTCGCCGACTCACCCAGCGGCTCCTCAACATCGACCACGAACTCGATTACCTAACCCCAAAATGAGTGCACATTGGCCAGTCAATCGGCCGTCAGTTGGCCAGCCAATTCGAGGCAGCCCGAACAGTGATGAGCGCTTCTTCTAGAAACGTGTTTGGGCAGAACCAATATCCGTCTCGAGCAACGCGGATTGGCTTGCCACGTGCCGCCTCCCGATGCAACGGCCAACCAAGGCCGGATCTCATGGATCAATCCATATCACGTCAACCGTCAATGTTAGAGGCACGAGGTCCCTTTCAGCGTGGTTGCGGTGATCATGGGGTGGAGCCTTAGCACCGTCGTGCGTATGGCGAAGCGTTACGGGCACATGGGACAAGCGGCACGACGTGAGGCAATTGAGAAACTCTCACGAGCTACCATTTTTGATTCCGAGGGGGTCCAAAAATGGGCACAGTCGCAAGGTGCCCGAGTGGAACGCAGCCAGTAGGCCCAACAAAGGAATGGCTCCTCAGGTAGGACTCGAACCTACAACCCTCCGGTTAACAGCCGGAACTCCCCAACATTATAGATGATAATCATCCATATTTTGGATGATTATCATCTAGATAGTGGTTGATTATCCTAGCATACCCGGTTATGCTTTCTGGTGTGCTCCGGCGTCACATCACCGACAATCTGGTCCAGGCACTCGGCGATACTCCCGTCGTGCTGGTTAATGGCGCGAGGCAAACCGGCAAGAGCACGCTTGTCCAATCCACGGAACCGCCAGTATCGGGCCGTCAGTATCTCACATTCGACAATACCAACCTTCTGGCTGCTGCGAAGGGTGACCCAAGCGGCTTTGTCTCAGGCTTGACCACTCCAGTCACGCTGGACGAAGTCCAGCATGTACCTGAGATCTTTCCAGCAATCAAGCTCGCCGTTGACCGAAAAAGAGAATCGGGCAGGTTTTTGCTGACAGGCTCTGCGGATGTGCTGCTTCTCCCCAGACTGTCCGAATCTCTTGCAGGCCGGATGGAGGTTCTGACGCTGTGGCCCTTCTCTCAAGGAGAGATGGCTGGAACTCGGGAACACTTTATAGACACATTGTTCTCAAAGCAACCCACTTGGCAAAAGGAACGGACAGGCGCTCTCCAGCGCGGTGAGCTGTTTGAAAAAGTTATGTCGGGCGGTTATCCACCGGTGGTTGCCCGTCGGCAGGCAATGCGCCGTAAGGCTTGGTTTCAGTCTTATTTGATGACAATTCTTCAACGCGATGTCCGTGATCTTGCCAACGTCGCAGATTTAACGGCTGTGCCGCGGTTGCTTTCCCTAGTCGCAAGCCGAGCGGGGAACCTATTAAATTTTGCTGACTTGTCCAGAAGTCTCTCTTTGCCACAAACGACTTTGAAACGATATTTCTCGCTACTCGAAACTATATTTCTTGTCCAGTTGTTGCGGCCATGGTCAGTCAATACTGGCCAGCGCGTTATTCGCACGCCAAAGATCTACCTGAATGACACGGGACTGCTCTCTCATCTGTTAGGACTGACCCTGGAACGGTTGGATCTCGATGCCGGACTGGCCGGCGCTGCATTGGAGAATTTTGTTCTGATGGAATTACGGAAGCAATCGGGCTGGAGTGGAACGCAACCGCAGTTTTATTACTGGCGTACTGCCTCCGGACAAGAGGTCGATTTTGTTTTGGAAGACTCGGCAGGACACCTCGTCGGGATCGAGGTCAAGGCTTCCGCCACATTGCACGGAGGCGACCTTCGCGGCCTCCAGACTCTGGCCGATGCGGCTAGAAAACGCTGGATTCGAGGCGTCGTGCTTTACACCGGCACCGAGATCATTCCCTTTGCGGGTAATCTCCATGGCATACCGATTCCCCATCTTTGGAACTAACCGATTGCCATCACGTGCGCTGTCTTACTACACGGCCATATTCGGTCGTGTACTGCAGATCGGTTCCGCACTTACCTTGTCCCGGCGGGAACACGACGCATTCTTCGAATTGCACATGGGCTGATGGCGGAGGAGCATCCCTTACGACGCTAGCTGCTCCGCGTGAAAGGAGGACAGATTGGCGAGTTCGTCTTGGTATTTCACGGCATTCCTCCCTTTGAGAAAACTTCATTGTCCGACGTCAAGCGTTCTTTCCGCACGTGCATAAGGAAAGATCGTTATGCGTGCGTTGGATTGCCGGTGATGAACAGTTGCAGCTCCAACCAGCCTTGGCCGGCAAGAGCCTTTGAGGGCTTTGGCCCCGATCAAGGAGTACGAGTAGCTTCGGTCGATGGAAGCCCGGGGAAGCCAAGCCAAGATTGGTGAGGAGTCGTGGACGAAGGCGGAGCAAGTTGTCTTTACGCCGCCCAGCGTGGTCGCGCCAACATTTTTTCAGCGCGCTGGGCCGAACTATGTTTTCTCAGGTCTGTATAAAAAGCGATATGACTCCTCTCACGAGCTTCGCGGCGACCAGCGGCTGCGTGCGCGAGCCAGGAAGGAAGGCTCATTGCTCGGTCCCTGGCCGGCGACCACGCGTTCGAAGCCCCCAACGAAGCTATGTTTGCGCCGGTGTACCTGGCGGATCTTCGAAACCACGGTTTCCCATTGCGGCTCCTTGCCGGCCCGCTCGTAACAGCTTTTGGCTTGCTCAAAGTTTGAGAGTGCCGCATGGTAGTACTTACTTTTTTCTGCATTGAGAATGCGCATACCCATTGCACGAAAAACCTTGGCAGCTACTTCAGGATATGCCCGCGCAAGGCGTTTGGCCGCAGGCTCCGTGGTGTAATGGCTGAGACTTTCAAGAGCGCTGTCGCTTGCCTTTTGGAGCCGGTGCACGAGTCGCTCCGTCTCCTTGGTTTCCAGCAGCAGCTCGATTGCCGGACCTAGATCGCCATGTTCGGCAGCGTCCAGGGCTTTTGTGTGCCAGTGTGTACGTTCCGCCTTTGGCACAAAGCGCATGAGTTCTTCATAGCTGTACTTGCACGGCTGTTCCCGGAACTCCTGCCAAGCCTCCTGCAGGGCCTCGCCACCCCGGCCGAGCTTGAGGAACAACTCGCGCTTCATCTTCGCCAATTGGTGTTCCGACACGGACCAGTATGGCTGCTCCTTCTCGAGTGCCAGTCCCCGGTCCACCCACGCAAGCGCTTCGGCGGCCTTCCGTTGCTTGTGAAGCATTTGGGCCAACGCGAGGCAGTCCTGGCGCCGGAACTCGGTTTGCTCGCAGAGAGCAACGTATGCGCAGACATCGTTTTTCTGAACGGAGCTGTCACGCAGTACCGCTCCCCAGCGTCCGCCCCGTTGCTTGGTCTCACCCTGCTCGTCGAAACGGCTCTTCACTGCGCGTTCGAACGCGGCAAGGCCATGCTTGTTCATGACCTTTGCGGCATCGCGGCTGATGTCGTTTAGGAAGCCGTAGGGATCGTTCTCCATGCGGTCGAGCAGCAAAGTTGCAGTCTCGTCAGGGTTCGCCCGCGCCGCCTGGCGCGCCTCGATCCAGCGGCAACAGAGGCCATTGGCCAACATGCCGAAATCGCCGTTTGAATCGTCAAGTTCCTCACCCTTCTCGTAGCAGCCAGCCAGAAAAGTCTCGTAAAGACGCGCTGCGCGCCAGGGATCGGCGTGCGTCAGTTCACTGATCTGCCCGGCAATCTCCTCAAGCTTCGAGACAAAGCTCCATGTCTCTCGATAGTCAATGAACCAGCCTGGTCGGAGAGCAGCCTCGATCCCAACCTCAAGAGGATCACGCAACACTGGCTTGCGCCTAGTCATGGTTGGCTTCCGCACTTCTCTCTGGCTGATGCGTTTGCTGCATGCCCTCGGGATCGTCGAGCAGCCCAAGAGCAAGTAGCCGCTTGGTGGTCTTGCGTCCAACGCCCTTGAGACAGAGCGCCTCCTGGACCGTCATGGGCTGCAGCGTCACCAGCGCGTCGATCACCGCCTGCGATAGTCCGGGTTGACCACGCAGGTCGCTGCAAGTGAGTGGTCTGGTGGTTCCCCTGGTCCTCCCTTCTGCAGCAATTGTCCCTATCTCGTTAGCCCTCCCAAGCATAGGTTGACTCCACCGGGGGAGCGGGTCACGTTCGGCGAGAAACAACAGCAGTTTGCTGCGGGCGTTATCGTCCAAAAGGGTGTAGATGAAGCGGTAAGCACGATCGACAACATCGATCATAAGACGTTTCATTTCATCGTCGTTCAGACGTGACACTCCTGGCCACGGAATAACTCCGTACGGACTGCTAACCATGACGTCGGCGTAGTCCCCGGAGGCCGAACATGGCGCTACGCCGGAATGAAAGTCCTCCAGCACTGAATTGCGAAAACACTGCAGCACCATATACTTCGCGAGGCGCTGTTGAAGCACCGGATCGGCAATGAGTGCACGAACCTCGTCTTGGGCCCCCATACGACCTCCAGAACTGTTCAACTATGCTACAGCATGACAATATGTCAGGGATCGGTTGAGGGTATCGGCGCCCAAGGGCAAAGTGGAGCCGGGCCGAAACCACCCGGTGACTTGACGTTCTCTGATCCAGGCATCGCTCCGAGACTTTACCCAAGAATTGGGTTGAGAAACCAAAACCCTCCGTCGAGGAAGTCGACTCTAGCGACGCCGCCCGCAGAGGGATGTTGTTCAGCCGATTCTTCTGAGCCAGCCCTGTCGCATCGACCCTGGATGTTCGCAGCGGGGACGACCCCAATACGAACAAGAATTCACTTTTTATAAGACGCTGAATGGTGCTGATGTCGGTGATCTATACATGAGCCCGATTCATACATGCGAGCTGAATGACATGAGTCCCCTTCGACTACCTCACTGAACTGCAGCGGCACACCGAGGACCTTAGCGCTAACGTACTGACTGGATGCCCTGGAATTACCGCGTGGCACTGGAGCAATGCCGGAAATCGAACAGCGGGGGGGCCACATTCCCGGGAGTGTACTGAAGTGATCGACGTGCGTGCCGACGCGATCTGCAAACTCTGCGAAGAGCGGACGAATGGAAAATCTTGCGGGGTTTTGCTGAATATTGCTGGACAGCCCAAATCGAAGGTACCCGTAAGCTGAACAAAAGAATGGCTCCTCAGGTAGGACTCGAACCTACAACCCTCCGGTTAACAGCCGGTTCTCACCTGTTGGAGCGTATGTAGTTTCAATGACTTAGATGGAGCACTTCGGCGTATTTGGAGTGCTTTCGGCGATAAACGGTTCCAAAAACGGTTCCAAGTTTGGTCGCGGAGAACCGTTCGATGGAGATCACCCTACGAGTGCTCGAATCTGCCGGCAAAGGAGTCTTATGGTCACGGTAACTGGCTGTTTTCGTTGCCGCAAATAGCAATAATCGCTATTTTCGATTATGATGACTCGTGAAAATAGTGACGGGACGCTATTTTCACGCCCGATGAGTGCAAAAAGAAACAGAACCCTGGGGCAGAAAATATCGCACGGCGCTTACTCCGCATTCTTGCCCGCGCCTCTGCCTCCCGCACTCGATTGGACTCCAGGGCTCATAAGGGCATTATCTGAGGCAGATCGCCTCATTGGCAGACTGGCGGGAGAGGGCGGCCGGCTTCCGAATCCTCACGTTCTCATCCGGCCGTTCGTGCGACGCGAGGCCGTCCTGTCCAGCAAGATCGAGGGCACACAAGCTACGCTCGGTGAGTTGCTTGCCACCGAAGCGGGAGCCGTCGTGGATCGCAGTCCCGAAGATCTTCGCGAGGTTGGCAACTACGTAGTTGCGTTGGAACATGGAATCTCACGACTAAAAACGCTCCCCCTCTGCATTCGTCTTGTGCGGGAGTTGCACGAAAAACTCATGACGGGGGTCGCTGGGCATAAGGCCGCTCCGGGCCGGTTCCGAACCATTCAAAACTGGATTGGCACACCGGGCAGCACAATCGCAGCGGCATCCTACATCCCGCCTCCGCCCGGCGAAGTTCAACCCTGCCTTGCCAAGTGGGAAAAATTTCTTCACGAATCCGATCTTCCGCCACTCGTCACAATTGCGCTGGCCCACTACCAGTTCGAGGCAATTCATCCTTTTCTTGATGGCAACGGTCGGGTAGGACGTCTGCTGATCATATTGTTCTTGATCGAGCGCGGGATTCTGCCGACACCTCTGCTCTATTTGTCTGCATTCTTTGAAGCGTCGCGGCGAGATTACTACGGGGGATTGCGAGGAGTGAGTGAGCGCGGAGCATGGAATGACTGGGTGGAATACTTCCTGGTGGGCGTTGCCCGGGTGTCCGAGGACGCTTTGAACCGTGCTGTCCGAATCAACGAACTGCTTGCGCAGTGGCAG
>WNFC01024515.1_pt1 | contig 10325 bp, 6 predicted proteins | sample 5400541 | NCBI WGS metagenome assembly WNFC01 (sample SAMN13153342, study PRJNA577476) | soil metagenome | isolation source: 120 cm saprolite under Douglas fir tree site 2 hole 2 replicate 1 | place: USA:California | collected 2015-04-18 | reverse complement strand
TGCTGGGAGCGCTTATTCTACGCGCAATGCTCCTTCCGCTGCCTCCTGTGCTATCGCGTGACTCATGGCGTTATCTCTGGGATGCCCGGGTCACGCTACACGGCTTCAGCCCCTATGTGTATGCGCCCGTGGATAAAGCTCTGCGGCCTTTGCTCGATAACGTGCTCTTTCCCAATAGCCGTTTTCGCACCGCTCCCACGATCTATCCACCTGGTGCACAGGCTATCTTTTTATTGAGTTATGTACTTGCTCCGGCCAACTTATTTTTCCTCAAGGGTATATTTCTCATCTTCGATATGGTCACCTGCATGGCACTCCTCGTACTGCTCAAACGGAAAGGACTCGATCAGCGCCGAGTCATGCTCTATGCCTGGTGCCCATTGCCCATCGTCGAATTTGCCATTCAAGGGCATGTCGATGTCATCACCCTGACGTTTACTCTCCTCGCGGTACTCTCGGCAGCCAGTACCAGTGTACGCGGACGTGTGCTGACCGGCTTCCTCACCGGCTTCGCTGCGCTTACCAAGATTTACCCCATCCTCCTGCTTGCTGTAGTCCTGCTTGCCTTGCCTGACGGTGAACGCGACGTAAACAACAGGGGCATGGCTCTCCTTCGAAAGGGGTTGAGCCGTAACGCTCCCTTGCTTATCACCTGTTTTGCGACGATCCTCCTCGGCTATCTGCCCTATCTCATCCTGGGACACGGGCAGGTGTTCGGCTTTTTTGCCACCTATACCGGCCAGCAGGGCCAGAATGCAGGGGTGACGCAGCAAATTGTTTTACTATATGGGGTTGTGCTCTCTGTCTCCTCCCACGTGTTTCCCTGGTATACCACTACGTTATTGCTCTGGATGCCTGTTTTAGTCGGCCCACTATGGACTCGCGCGGGACTGAGCGGCAGGAACCTGGCAATTATTGTAGTCTGGTACTTCACCGTCACTTCCCTGCTGGGCTACTTCTTTAATTCCGATTGGACTCTCTATTACAGGCTTGTCTATACGCCTGTGATGATCGCGCTAGGCGTAGCAGCGATCATCGGAGTGCTGAACCATGTGACACTCCGCGACGGCTAAAGCCGTGCAGCTTCTTCCACCCCTCCGTAGTCGGCTTCCAGAGTACCTGAAGCGTCGCTTCTACTCTAGTGGGGGCCGTAGTTGGGGAGGGATAGAGAGGGAAGGCGTACCCATCCGACGCCTCTTCCCTTTGTGGGGTTGAGTAGGGGCCGGTCGTCCGTGACTGGATCGCCCGTACCCCCCTCACGCGAACCGTGCTTGCTGTTTTCACCGCACACGGCTCTCACCTTCCCCTGTTTCATGATCATATGGGTTTCGGGACAGCATCAGCACATCCCACTTTCCCCTGTGATCTTGTCTCAGGTTCCGCTAGCCCACTTCCTCCCAAGTAGAGTTGGTTTCGTCACAGTTCCCTGTGCTTATCCCTCTACCGGTACCGTTTCAACGGTCTGCACAAGCCATTACAGCCGTACGTTGAGTAATATTGGGCCTCCGTCACCATGCAGGTGCTTCCACCTGTTTAGGTGATCCCGCATTTACAGCAGAATGAGTTTCAGCGTGCTCCAGGTCACCCGTTCGTCCGTGTGTACCTCTCGTAGTGAGAGTATGCCAGATCGGTTGGATAGAGGAGTAGCACCGCCTTATCCCTCTACGATCTGGTCCAGCGTTTCAGCCATCTTTCGCTGGTGTCGGCATAGAGACCATTCGGACTAGGTTTCAAGAAATCCATCTTTGACCATACACGCTTTGCGCTGGCAGCTCAGGGCGTCGATGACTCGCCCTTACGCTATCTTTTCCTCACATGCTCTACTCCCCTCCCCCTTTCGAGGTTCAAGCCTTTCGGCAAGGATAAGTGAGGTGCGCAGAAGGTTTTCCAACAACCTTCACAACATTTGTTGCGCTCAGTTTCTACCGCCGATGCGGCGCACCGGTGCCATGCCCGTTGCTGTTTCCATGCCTACTTGCTGGAGCAATGGATGGTTGCTCGAAGCTTTTGGCATCCTGGGAGCCAACAACACCTGAGTCTTTCAACTCCCTCTCTGTCTCACGAGGAGGCAGAGGAGCGTGAGGCTTTTCCTGAGACGGATAGCGTGCGATGAGCCGTTGCCCGATGCGGAGGCTGGCATTTCTGTCGGCATGGCCGCGCATACCGCACGCGGGACATAGCACCAGTGGAGCACCCGGCGTATAGCCTTCGGCCACTTCGCCCTGCGCATAGCGCATGACCTGTGCCCCACAGCGGGCACAGACTCTGCTGGTATTCCTGGGGTTGACGCGGGTGGTGATGATGCGCTCGTTCCACGCCTTGTATTTGGCATACTGGAAGATGCGCCCCTTCATCCAGAAAGCCCGTTTCCTGTTGCCCCGGCGGCTATACTTGCCTTTCGTTGGTTTGAGGGTGCCCAGGTGTTCAAACACCAGAATCGTCGCCCCGTGCTCCTGGGCAAACTGGACAACCCGTCTACTGACGAGGTGGGCGACCTGCTCATCGCGTGCTCGGATCTTGCGCCACAGGGCGGCATTGTCCTGCTCGCCTGCGGCAATGATGCCAGTCCTGGCCCGGTTGCGTGCAATCCGTCCAAGCAGTTGCTTCCTAAAGCCGGCTATCGCATTGCCCCCGTCGATGAAGCGGGTAGCAAGGATCGAACCTTCAACGGTCTGGATGGTGCACACGGCCAGGTGCTCGCCGAGGTTCAGATCGACGGCACAGATATTCGTTTCCCCATGTGTTGTGACTTGTTGCTCAATGTTTGCAGGACGGCTGAACTGCTTCTCCACGGGGGTATGTACCCACCAATGCTCGCCATGCCGCACAAGTTGCGGGCTTCCCAACTCGGTCCCATCGGTAGGCAAGTCCCGCCCGGTGATGCGGACCTTGAGCCAGCTCCAGCAGGACCCCGTCCAGACTTTGAGCACGATGCTGCTCGCTGTCCGCTCTTTCCACATGCCAGCATACAGCGTAGCGGACTTGTTCCAGGAACGGGGAGGCACGGGCGGGCGCTCGGTGAACGTCTTGCCCCTGGTGAGAGCTTGTTCTTTGCGTTTGCGCCACTTCGAGAGATGCGTATGAAACGAGCGGGCCGAGCCAAGAGCGGCATGAATCGCAGCACGCCGGAACAGCGCCGGGATATGCTCGGCTATGGCGGAAAGAGGCATGACCGGGTGTGGATTCTTCTTGGTGGCATGGGTGAGCCGTTCGAGGGCGGTAAGGGCTTCCTGAGTGGAGAGAGCCAGGATTGGTAAATTCGCCAAAGCTACCTCAAAGTAGAACGCAGCTACCTGGTTGAAAAGCGCCTGGGTGGCAGCAAACCACGCGCCATGAGAAGGCTGGTGGTTAAGAACTTGCCGAATGGTGGTGGTTGCTTTCGCCCTCAATCCTTGCTCCTTGTCAGACGTGCTGCTGCTTTTGTTCAGTATAGCAGAGCTGGAACAGCTTTTCAATAAGCAAAGTCGAAAAGGCGAAAGCCTGCGAGAAACCCGCCTGACCGCCTGGGATGAATCCGCAGCGGCTTGCAGCAGGTTCAGTTCTGTCAGGACCTTCATCATGGATCGTCGCGAGGATATCGCCCAGTGTCAGGCGCCACTGCATCGCCAGTGAAATTTCGCCTAACAGCTCCCCTGCACTCGCGCCAATCATGTGCGCCCCCACGATCTCGTCCTTCTTCCCCGCCAGGACGAGCTTGATAAAGCCGGTGGTTTCATGTTCGGCTTGCGCGCGGTCGATCTCGGCCCAGGGGAATTTCACGATACGGACCTGCTTGTGCTGTTGCTCTGCCTCATCGGGCGTCAGACCGACATGCGCCACTTCTGGATCGGTAAAGATACACCAGGGGACCACACGGTAATCCACCTTTTTCTTCGCGATCGGTACCAGCGCATTGCGCACCGCGACCCCCGCCTGATAGGCCGCGACGTGCGTGAAGAGATAGCCGCCGATGACATCGCCAACCGCAAGGATGTTCGGCGCAGATGTCTGCAGATAGTCATTCACTGCTATCCCCTTGCCGGTGTAGGTGACCCCGGCCGCTTCCAGGTTAAGCCCCTCAACATTCGGTCGCCGGCCCAGCGCTACCAGGATTTCATCGGCCTCGAAGGTCAAGGACAGGTCACCTTGCTTCGCGGTCGCCACTTTTTTGTGCCCATCGCGGCTGGCTTTGACGAATGTGGCATTGGTCGCGATAGTGATGCCCTCTGACTGCAAGACGTCGGCGAGGGTCGCCGAGATCTCTGGGTCTTCTTTCGGCACAATGCGCCGGAGCCCCTCAATTATGGTCACTCTTGACCCCAGCCGCGCAAATGCCTGGCCTAACTCGACCCCAATGGGACCGCCGCCGACGACAAGCAGGGAGGCTGGCAGGCGCGTCAGGTCAAAGATGTGCTCATTGGTCACATATCCCGTCTCCTCCAGCCCTTCGATCTGCGGAACCAGTGGATGTGAGCCGGTAGCGACGAGCGTATTCCGGCTGGTCAAGCGCTCACCGTTCAGCGTGAGTTCTGTGGCGGAGTTGAACGAGACGTTGCCGAACTTGACGGTGATGCCTTCGGTATAGACCTGTTCATTCTCCGCAACACGACGAATGACCCCCTGGATATACTCGGCGACTTTTGCCATATCAACGCCCAGGTGGGCGGGCAGCAGTCCCAGCGTCGCAGCATCCCTTGCTTGCTGCGCGACGCGGGCGACGTGGATCAGGCTCTTGCTCGGGACACAGCCATAATTCAAACAGTCTCCTCCCAGGTGTTCTTTGTCAATCAGCAACACGTTGGCACCCAGAGAAGCTGCTATGCGAGCAGCAATCAATCCACCCGATCCACCCCCAAGAATGGTTAGATCGTATTGTGCGCGGGCCATCTTGTTCTCCACATAGCTTTGTTAGTACATTCATGAGCAACATAAATCTCTAAGCGCATCGTACTTTCCTCCCTTGCTCGGTTGTATCGTACTTACTTATTATAAGTTGTGTAATACCCCACGTGAAAGGGGAGCGACATTGCTCCCCCCCGATTGAGGGCCAGTCGCTACGGGAGGAAAGGCGCTATCCATGCCCACTTCATGGGGTACGAATTGCGCGTACTGTCGAAGAGTCACAGGAAGAGTAGGCTGAACATGACAATAGAAGATGATCCGATTCCAGCCCTCTGTAACGAATCGGCGTCTTGCAAGTCCATAGGATGTACACGAGCGCAGCAAATGAGAAGGACCATTGGATAGTATGGTGCGTCAGTACCGACGCCTCTTCCTCGATCAAGCTACTGTCTGTCGCTTGCGTGCCCGGACCTACCTGGATGGTCATGCTGCTTGCGTTGTGGCCGTCCAGGACGAGCATACCTATGATGAAACGCTGAAAGAGAGGGCATACGATGAAAGCAATAGCAGTCTACCCCGGTAAACCACACTCGATGCATCTTGAGGATGTGCCTATGCCGAAAATAACAGCTATTCCAAATGGGCAAGGGGTACTGGTGAAGGTGCTGCGCGTGGGCGTTGATGGCACGGACAAGGAAATCAACGCGGCGGAATACGGGATGGCACCGGAGGGAGAGCAGTTCCTCATCACCGGTCACGAAAACTTCGGCCAGGTGGTCGAGGTCGGCCCAAACGTGCCGGATACGATCAGGCCGGGAACGTACGTCGTGGCCACGGTGCGGCGACCAGGATACAGCATATACGATCAGATTGGCCTGCAGGATATGACAACGGATGATGTGTACTTTGAACGCGGCATCAATTTGCGCCATGGCTATCTGACCGAGTACTACGTCGAGGATGCAGCGCACGTTGTCACGCTCCCCGGCACGCTGCGCGAGGTCGGGGTGCTGCTAGAGCCGCTCACTGTAGCAGAAAAAGGGCTGAACCAGGCCTACGAGATTCAGAGACGCTTGAAAGTCTGGCAGCCACGCCGCGTGGCGGTCGTCGGGGCAGGCACCATCGGCTTGCTTGCGACGCTGGCCATGCGGCTGCGCGGCCTGGAGGTGACCTGCTACTCTCGCCGGCTGCCACCATACCGCAACAGCGACCTCATTAGCGAACTCGGTGCTCGCTACGTCAGCTCGCAGCAGGCGACGCTAGCGGAAGCGAGTAAGATGTATGGGCCGTTCGACGTCATCTTCGAAGCTTCCGGCTTTAGCCCGCTGGTCTTCCAGGCGGCGGAGGCGCTTGGCAAAAATGGCGTACTTGTGCTCTCCAGTGTGACGGGTGGGGAGAAGAAAGTCGAGGTGAATGCAGACCAGATCAATCAGGGTTTCGTGCTGGGCAACAAGGTGATGGTTGGCACCGTCAACGCCTCGCACGCCGACTTCGTCAGCGGCGTGGACGACCTGATCAAGGCCGAAGCCTTCTTCCCCGGGTGGTTGAATAAGTTGCTCACCACGTGTGTCAATGGCCTGGAAAACTACGCGGAGATGTTACGTCATCTCATTGAGGACAAGGAAGCTATCAAGGTCTATGTCGAGGTCGCGCGTGAAATGTAGGCGTATCCCAGGCGTAACCTGGGTGGTACACTGATAAGGAGAGAGGACGACGAACATGATAGACAGCAGAGCACTTGCTCAACCACCCGCCCTGGAACTTAACGCAGAGCGCATCAGGCTTGCTGAGGCGCATGAGAACAAAAAACCCTGGTATCGCTGGGGACCGTATCTCTCCGCACGCCAGTGGGGAACGGTCCGCGAGGATTACTCCCCCGGTGGTTCAGCCTGGGACTCGTTCCCACACGACCACGCGCGTTCCCGTACCTACCGCTGGGGCGAAGATGGCCTGCTGGGCATCTGTGACGAACAGTGCCGGCTGTGCCTCGCGCTCAGCCTGTGGAATGAGGCTGACCCGATCCTCAAGGAGCGGCCTTTCGGCCTGGCCGGCCCGGAAGGCAATCATGGCGAGGATGTCAAGGAGTATTACTACTTCCTTGACGGCACCCCAACCCATTCGTATATGAAGGCGCTCTACAAGTATCCGCAGCGCGCCTTCCCGTACGCTGACCTGGTGGAGGAGAATCGCCGCCGGGGGAAGGGCGAGCCTGAGTATGAACTGATCGACACGGGCATTTTTGCGGAAGATCGCTACTTCGACATCACGGTCGAGTACGCCAAGGTCGATCCGGAGGATATCCTCATTCGTCTCAGCGCCACCAACCGGGGGCCGGAAGGGGCTCCGCTGCACCTGCTCCCCACGCTCTGGTTCCGCAATACCTGGGCCTGGGGCTATGACCACGACGGGGTGAACCTCCGCCCTGAACTGCGAGCGGTAGCAGCGTCTCCAGGGCTAGATGGGTCACAGGGGCTGCCCCTTCTCCACGCTAGCCACGCGACGCTGGGCGAGTACTGGCTCGCGGGCCAGCACACGGGAAACGAGCCGCGGGTGCTCTTCACCGAAAACGAGAGCAATGCGCGGCGGCTGTGGGGTGTGCCGAACCGCACTTCTTACGTAAAGGACGGTATTAATGACGCTGTGGTGCATGGGGCTCAGGGCGCCATCAACCCGGAAGGTCTCGGGACGAAGGCTGCTGTCCACTATGCCCTCGTCGTCGCCCCCGGTTCGACCGAGACGGTCATGCTGCGCCTGTCCTCGACCCGGCACGATCATCCTTTCGCGGATGCCGCAAAGGTCTTCAAGGCGCGGCAGGCGGAAACAGACAGCTTTTACATGACGTGCGGCGCGAAGAATTTGTCCGAGGACGCGCGCGCCGTGCAGCGGCAGGCCTTCGCCGGTCTGCTATGGAGCAAGCAATTCTACTACTACGACGTGGATATGTGGCTGCGCGGCGACCCTGCCGGACCACCGCCGCCCGACTCCCACAAGGCCGGGCGCAACAGCGAATGGCGGCACCTCAATAACGCCGATATCATCTCGATGCCCGATACCTGGGAGTATCCCTGGTACGCGGCCTGGGACCTGGCGTTTCACTGCATTCCTTTGGCGCTGGTAGACCCGGACTTCGCTAAGCAGCAGCTCATCCTGCTCCTGCGTGAGTGGTATATGCATCCCAACGGCCAGTTGCCAGCCTACGAATGGGCCTTCGGGGACGTGAACCCGCCCCTGCATGCCTGGGCCGCGTGGCGCGTCTACAAGATCGAGAAGCGCACCACGGGGAAGGCCGACCGCGACTTCCTGGAGCGGGTCTTCCACAAGCTCCTGCTCAACTTCACCTGGTGGGTGAACCGCAAGGACAGCGAGGGGCACAACGTCTTTCAGGGTGGCTTCCTCGGGCTGGACAACATCGGGGTCTTCGACCGTAGCTCGCCCTTGCCGACCGGTGGGCACCTTGAGCAATCCGATGGGACTGCCTGGATGGGCATGTACAGCTTGAATATGCTCGTGATCGCCCTGGAATTAGCCCGCGAGAACCGTGCGTACGAGGATGTCGCGACCAAGTTCTTCGAGCACTTCCTGTATATCGCCGAGGCGCTCAACAATATCGCAGGCGAGGGCATCTCGCTGTGGGACGAAGAAGATCAGTTCTTCTACGATGTGCTCCATATGCCCGATGGTTCCTATCAGCCGCTGAAAGTTCGTTCGCTTGTTGGATTTATCCCCCTCTTAGCGGTGGAAACAATCGAGCCTGATCTCCTGGATATGCTGCCTGAGTTCAAGGCGCGCCTGGAATGGTTTCTAGAGCACCGCCCGCAGTTGGCGAGTTTGGTTTCACGCTGGCACGAGCCTGGCATGGGCGAACGCCGCCTGCTGGCACTGGTGCGCGGTCATCGCATGAAGCGCCTGCTCAAGCGCATGCTCGACCCAGAGGAGTTTCTGGGCGATTATGGCATCCGTGGCATCAGCAAATATCACGCGGAACACCCCTACGTCTGTAGGGTCGATGGTATGCAGTATGTCGTCGCGTATGACCCTGGCGAGTCGAGCAGCGGGTTGTTCGGTGGGAATTCCAACTGGCGCGGGCCGATCTGGTTCCCGATTAACTTCCTGCTCATCGAGACACTTCAGAAATTCCACCACTACTACGGCGACGATTTCCTGGTGGAGTGCCCCACCGGGTCCGGCGAGAAGCTGACGCTCTGGCAGATCGCAGATCAGCTCTCGTGCCGGCTGACGCACATCTTTCTGCGCGGGCAAGACGGGTACCGCCCGGTCTTCGGCACGAACAAGACATTCCAGGCCGACCCGCACTGGCGCGACTACCCGCTCTTCTACGAGTACTTCCACGGAGACACGGGCAGGGGCGTCGGTGCCAGCCATCAGACGGGTTGGACGGGATTGGTTGCGAAGTTGCTTGAGCAGACTGAAGGTAGGTAGGTAGGTAGGTAAGCCACGAGAGGAGCAGGTGTACCTACCAGACCTTGTTTACTGGATCACTTGCGACTGATGTACAATATGGGGGAAACCGTCGTTGCAATCGACAATATACCTTGCTACCATATCGTTCGTATAGGCTGTCCCCGAAATGGTATGATATCCCCGTGATGCATATTTGCGGCTTGTGAACATCTTGCCTGGTGGGATGATGTAAATGATCTCCCCGGTATATTGACGCTCACGCTCCTTTATTGTTACTGTGTCACCAAGGTGATACTCCCCTTCATTCACTGGTCCGAAGAGTTTGGCGAGCTGCTGTTCATCTTCCCCATCAAACCGATAGTGTTCATAGACACGCTGTCCATTTCTGATGGATTCAACGATAGGGATGCGCTCATCCGTCTCAAGTGTGATGATCCAGAGGCTCAAAAACGCCTGTGGCTGCACCACATCGACAGGACTCCACATTGAGGCTTTAAGACCTGGTCGAGAGTGAAGGGTTTCGAGAGCAGCATGTGCGAACAGTTTGATCTGAACTTGACGGAGAATATCATCACTATCGCGTTGCCTGAGGTCCAGAAGAGAAGCTATCTCAATAGTGTTCACTTTCACCGGTGCCCACATTCCGAACTGTTGCCAGTCAATAGGATCAAGCGTGATATGAAATTGTCCGCATATTGCCGCGATCTGCTTGGCTTTTTGGCATGCCTCTTGTTGCTCATCAACACTGTTTCGGCGTGAGTAGGTCATGACGCATAACTCCTCTTGAGGCAGTTGTTGAGCCTGCCCTCTTCCTGGTTAACCATTCCGCGATAAACGTGAGAGGAATGCATCTCACTGGAGTTTCGAGAGACACGATTACTGTTTGGATTGAACCCACAGTATTTTCTTCCGCTGCTCTTATGATGCTCTCTGCACGAATAGTCATGTTTCCGAAGGACGCGATCGAGTCCCCTGGCAAAGACCAAGAAATCAGTGCAGATCGTGAGAGGAGAAACATTTGATCATATCTTCTCACTTACTATTAAGCCACTTTCTGCGGGGTGTTGTCAACTCGAGTGACC
>WNFC01018019.1_pt1 | contig 10325 bp, 5 predicted proteins | sample 5400541 | NCBI WGS metagenome assembly WNFC01 (sample SAMN13153342, study PRJNA577476) | soil metagenome | isolation source: 120 cm saprolite under Douglas fir tree site 2 hole 2 replicate 1 | place: USA:California | collected 2015-04-18 | reverse complement strand
AGAATGTGTCGTTTGGTGGGTGAGAACAATGCCTGATTTCAACATCTGTTCGGGGCGCAGTCGCGCGCGGATCCATCAAGCTCGCGTGCATTCTGGCTACGAGTATGGGGTCGCGGTTCTCTAGAACGTCGGTCGCGGTGGCGCGGCAGCCGGCGGCGTCAGCGCCAACGGCGGCCGCTGCTTCGGCTGCCGTACAATGCTTGGCGTCGGGCGGACCTCGATCGGCGGCGGCAGTGGCGCGAGCTGCTGGGCAGCAACCGGCGCATTTGATGGAGCGAGCGGCGCATGCGGCACGCCGATCCTGGGCCTCGACGGCGGCCGCCGCGGATCGCGACCGAACGCGGGAACCTCGGAAAGCGGCATGCCGGACAGGTCCACGTCCGACGCTCCGGTCGAAGGTTGCGCGGGCGCGGATGGTGCAATCGACGCCGGCAACGCCGCTGTCGGATCTCCGCGCTCGATCGAATCCAGCCGGCGGGTTTCGCGATCGATCGCCCTCACCGCCAGCCATGATGATAGCGCGGCAACGTCGACCGTGCGGGTGAGAGCGTCGGGCGAGCCGACAACGAACAGCTGAATTTCCGGACGACTGGTGGCGGCTCCGGCCGTCGTCGAAGCGATGGCGACGCGGAGATCGGCCTGGTCGGCGGGAATATCGTATCCCCCCGATACGACGGCGCGGGCGCCCTCGGCATCGAGCGTGGTCGCGCCGACGCGAATCCGGCCATCCCTGATGTTGAATGGAATTTGCGCCGATCCGACCGACAACGCGCCAGCGGACAAGGCCGGCTCGACGATCTGCCGCAGCCTGATGTCGTCCGTCGCCTGCCCGTTGTCGCTGGCGCGGATCGCGGCGTCGAACGCGCGCGGATCGAGCCCGGCGACGCGAGCGGATTCCAGCGCCAGGGTTCCACTTCCGGACAGCGCGCCTGCCAGCGCCGACGCGCTGCGGCCCTGGCTTGCCAACGTCATCTGCATGGACGCGCGACCTGCGGGCATCGCAAGGCCGCGATAGCGCAAAACCGTGCCGTCGACACCGCTGAGCTGAACGCGCGCGTTCAACGCAATTCCATTCGCGGACTGCTTCGCGTCGAGATTGGCGGTCGCCTCACCGCCGCCTAGTCCACCGCTGATCGCGTCGAAGGTCAGCGATTGGCCATCGCTCTTGACGGTACCGCTGACGGGGCGCAACTCGCCGCCGCCCGGAAGCGAGCCGCGCAACGCCTGAAACGCGATACGACCGCGCCAGCCTTTCACCAGTCCGGCTCCCAACGGCTCGGCCGCATCATGCCCCGCGGCGCCGATGGCGAGCGCAAATGCCGGCGCCAGATCGAGCGCATCGAGGCCGACTTCGCCCGCCACGGTCCTTGGCTCGTCAAGGGTCAACGCCAGACGCCCGCGCAGTCGCGAACCCGACATCGCGGTGTCGATATCGTCCAGGATCAGCCTGCTGCCCGCCAGCGAAACGTGCGAGGAAAGGCTGATGTTTTGCGCCAGCGCGTCGGAGGGTTTGAGATCGAACAGCGGAGCGAGATTGACGCTGCGAACTTTTAGACTGACGCCGGCCTTGGGCTCCTGCGCCCATGGTTCGGCGATACCTTGCGCTTCGGCATCGAGGCCAGCTCCCGTGATCTTCACGTTCAGCAGCAACGGCGCATGCCAGATGCCGGTCGCCGACCCCTGAAATTCCAGCGGGCCTTCGCCCACGGCGATGGTGCGATCGAGCCCCAGCAAGACAAGCAATGAACCGCCGCGCGCCGAGGTTAGTTTCGATTCAATGCCGACTTCGCTGTGCTGGAGCGCATCGAGATCGATGCCGCGCACGGCCGCGATCGCGGGCGTTGCCGTGATCGTGACGGCGCCCTTGAGCTGCGGCGCGTCGAGATCGAAAACGGCGCGCGCGTCGGCGCGATCGGCATGTTCGGCGTTCTTGTCGAGATCGAGCACCAGTTTAAGTCGCGTGGGGCCTGGGCCCTGTTCCATCGCACCTAGCCGCGACGCCAGTGCCGGCGCGAGCGGCGCGATCAGCCCGGTGATTTGACCAAGCGACGCGGCGCTTGAATTCAGCGCCAATCGTCCGGTGGCATTGACGCGGTCGAAACTCCCCGTGCCTTCCATCATCACGCCATGAGGCTCGCCGATTTTCAATTGATCCAGCGAGATGGTTTTCGGACCGTAGCCGAGCTTGGTCATGAACGGTCGCAATTCCTGGCCGGCCGAAGTGGCGCGGCCGATATCCAGCGATACCTGCGCTTCGTCAGGCCACTCGGTTGGCGAGCCGGCCAGCGAACGCACGAATGCCGCAGCGGCATCGAGATCAAGACGCTCCGCCTTCAAATCCGCGTAGAACCGCGAGCCGCTCGGCGCCTGACTTGAGGCCGCCAGCCGCCCTTCAACGGCGCCGCCATCGATCTCCGCCTTCATGGCGTCGATGGCAACGCTACTCGAGGTCACGCTGACATCGCCGCTCAGGCGCAACGGCTTCTGGCTGCGATGCGTGACCTCACTGCGACCCAGCAGCCACGCCATCAGCGCGTCCGGATCCGAGGAGTCGACGCTGAGCGCTCCGGTGAAATCGCTGGACGGGCCGACCTTCGCGCTGGTGCCGCTCAAGCTCACGCTGGTCGCGCCCGGCGCGCGAAGATCCAGCCGATCGATGGTCCATGATCTGGCGTCCGCGTGCAGATCGGCCGCAACATTCTGCACCGGACGGCCGCCCAGCATGACCTGTTCGGAGCTGAATTCGATTTGCGCCGGAAAAGGAACTGAAGGCATCGCCGCCATCAGAGCGCGGAATCCCGGCAACAGTCGGATCGGCTCGGCGGTGGTGTTGTCCTTGGCGGCGAACTTGTCGGCGTCGAGCTGGCGCGCGGAGAGCGCAGCATGCAGCAGCGGCAATCCTCCTAACCGAATGTCCGCAAATCCTGTGAATTTCAGTGCCGTCTCTTCGGAGCCGAAGCTGGCCTCGAGCTGTTCGAGCCGCGCGGCTGAAGGATCGGCCTTGATCCTGGCCGAGATCCGCCACGGCGTCTGCGACGCCTCGCCGCCGTTGCCTCTCGGTTTGGCTCCGTGGGGAGCGGCCAGCGTCACCGCACCTTCGAAGCGCGGTGCGCGCGCCTCGAAGTTGAGCACGCCGTCGAGATCGGCGGACAATGCACGCTCGCCGGGATCGATGCTGAGATGGACGCGGGTGCCGCTGGCATCGGCGCTCTGACCGGATGAGACCCGAAACGGGTAACGCACCCCAGTCAGCGTGAAGGTGCCGTCGCCCCGAACCGATCCGGCCAGCGAGCGCACGTCTCCGCTGAAGGCGATATCGTTGAGCTCGAGCGTGCCGCGGCTTGAGGCGTCATGCAGCGCGATGCGGCCGGTCAGGTTCAAGCGGTCGATCGCAAGCGATCCCAGATTGAACTTTCCGGTCGACGCCGGCCAATCGATCCGGCCTTGCGAATCGAGACCAAGATCGAGCGCCATGCCGTTGATCGTCAGTTCGGTGGCGCGCCATTCGCCGCGCATCAGCGAGCCCAGGCTGAACTCGACGTCAAGCTTGTCGGCGCGAACCTTGCCGAGGTCGTTGGCGCCGCCGACGGTCACCGAACGCAACCGCAGCGACGGCGTCGGCAACAGGCGCGCATCCAACGCGCCGCCGACGCGCACCGGCGCGCCGACCACCCGCGTAGCCTCCGTCTCGAATTGCGGCCGGAATTGATTCCAGTCGATGAAATACGGCCCGATCAGTGCGGCGATCAGCGCGATGATAAAGGCGATCGCCAGTCCGAGCAGCGTCGTCTGCACGGTGTCTCCTCTTGAGCAGGTTCCGGCGCGCTGGCCTTGCGCGGCGTATGACGCGGTTTATCCGCCAGGTTGCACCTGCCATCGCGACGGTAACCCGAAGCCGCCGGGCCGCCACCGCGCTCTGCAATCAGCGCCGGAACAATGCCCTATATAGAGTCATCGGTGGCGAAGTCACAACAACCTCGTGTGACGGCTTCACGCAAGAGGCGCCATCACCAGCTCGCGGGCAGCTGCTTGAGGCCGCGCAATACAAAGGTCGGCCGCCATTCAGGGTTAACGGCGTCGTCCAGCCGCAGATCCGGCAGGCGACGCAACAGGGTCGCGATCGCGACCTCTGCCTCGATACGCGCCAACTGGGCGCCGAGGCAGAAATGGATGCCCCCGCCAAACGACAGCGGACGCACATTGGGACGGGTGATATCGAGACTTTCCGGCCGGTCGGGATAGACCGCCGGGTCGCGATTGGCCGAACCCAAGAGGCAGAGCACGCTTTCACCCTTCGGGATTTTCTTGCCGCCGAGCTCGTCGATGTCTTCCAGCGTGACTCGGCCGGTCAGCTGCACCGAGGAGTCGTAGCGCAGAAACTCTTCGATAGCGTTGGTGATGAGGGCGGGATTGGCCTTCAGCAGCGCGAGCTGATCGGGATTACGATGCAACGCCAGCAGACCGTTACCGATCAGGTTGACGGTGGTCTCATGCCCGGCGCCGAACAGCAGAATGATATTGGCGGTGAGCTCCTCATTGGAGAGCTTGCTGCCGTCTTCTTCGGCATGCACCAATTGCGTCGTCAGGTCGTCACCGGGATTGCGCCGCCTGAGCTCGAACAGCTGCTGGAAATAGGCCTTGGCCATGATGTTGCCGGCGTTGGCTTCGGCGATTTCGGCCGGCGACAGCGGCACCGGATCGAGCAGGCGTCCACCATTGCGCGAACTCTTGTAGAAAACCTCGCGGTGGTCCTCGGGAATTCCGAGCATGTCGCAGATGATCGTCACCGGCAGCCGAAACGCAAAATCCTCGATCAGGTCCATGTGGCCCTGCCCGGCGATGGCATCGAGCGTTTCATCGACAATGCGCTGGATGCGCGGACGCATGTCCTCGACCCGGCGCGCCGTGAACGCTTTCACCACCAGACCGCGCAGGCGGGTGTGGTCGGGCGGGTCCTGCTGCAGCATCCAGTGGCTCATGCTGCGGAAGACCGGCTCCTCCATGATCTGAGGTCCGTAGCGTCGCACGGTGCGTTCGACATAATCCTTGCCGAAACGCTTGTCGCGCAGAACGAGACTGACCTCGGCGTGCCGGCTCGCCGCGAAAGTACCAAACGGCGTGAGATGCATTGGATCGGTGGCGCGCAGCCGCTCGTAGAACGGATAGGGATCGCGAATAAACTCCGGCGCCAGCGGGTCGAACAGCGGCTCGGTTGTCGCGGTCTGAACATGCTCGTTCATGGGCGCCTCGATGCGGTCAGATCAATTTGGAACCGGATTAACCCACAAGCCACCGGTATCGGCAAGCCCTCCATGATCAACTCTTCTCAGGGTTGTACTCAAGCCGCGGCAACGCCGATAGCAGACAGGCGCGTCGACCTGCGTCTACGTCGCCGCCGTCCGCTCCGGACTATTTCATCATCCGCGATAGACAGAGGCCATGCTGGCAGCGTCCCGTGCCCGGTGCAGCTGGCCCGCGACGGTTCGAATCTTGCGAGGTGACGCCATCCAGATCGCCACCGCCGACAATCCGCTCACGCCGATACCGATCGCAAACGCGATCGTGTAGTTCCCTGAAAGATCGTGCAGGAGCCCGGTGATCCAGGGACCCGAGGCACCTCCGGCGAGGCCTGCGAGCATCACGCTACCGAAAATACTGCCGTAATGTTTGCCCTGAAATATCTCGACAACCACGGCACCCAGGATGGAGGTCAGACCGTAGCCGAGCGCGCCTTGCGCCAGCACTACGACGTAGACCAGCATCAAGGTGGGAACGTGCGCCAGCGCGATCAGTGCCGCATAGCAGATCGCAAAGCCCAGGCAGCTCGTGGTCCATATCCATTCGCGCCCCAGCCGGTCGGAGAGGTGTCCGAGCACGATCTGGCCGGGAATACCGAGCAGGCTGACCACGCCCAGTGCCCAGACCGCGACGCCCGGACTAAAGCCGATGTCCAGAAGGTATTTGGTCTGGTGAACCTGCACCGCGTACCAGATATACAATGCGCAGAAATAGCCGAGCGCCAGCCACCAGAAGCGCGCGGTGCGAACCGCGCGACTTAAGGTCCAGTCGATGCCGGCCCAATCGGGATCGACGATATAGGATACCGGTTTCGCGGATGGCGAAGGTGCTGCGTCTCCATCCGACCGAAGCCCGATGTCCTCCGGCCGCTTTCGCAGCAACAGGTTGATCGGCGCAAGCACGACCAGAACCAGAATACCTATCGCCGTGCAGGCCGTTCGCCAGCCGGTTTGCTCGATCATGTGCTGCGCCCAGGGCAGCAAGGTAATGGAGCCGATACCGACGCCGGTGAATGCCAGTCCCAAGGCGAGGCCACGCCGGCGATTGAACCAGTTGGGCAGAAACAACGATTGACCTGAGTAGCCGAGACAGACGCTTCCAGCGCCGACCATGACACCCAACGTCAGATACAGATGCCACGGCTGCGTCGTCAGCGGCGCCAGCAACAACCCTCCCCCCATCAACGCGATGCCGAGCTCCATGACGGCGCGAGGACCGAAGCGATCCATCATCCGGCCGATCAAGGGACTCGCGACACCGGAAGCCAAAAAGCCGAATGAGAAGGCGCCCGCCGTTACGCCGCGCTCCCAGCCGAACTCGTCGATGATGGGTGGAAACAGCAGCGAAAACGACGTGCGGGCGTTGACGCCGATCGCCATGGTGACGAACGTCACGGCGACGACGATCCAGCCGTAAAAAAAGGGAAGCCGCATTGGGTTACGTACCTTGTCATCCTCCGGTGGCCAATTGCACATCCGAGGTCCGGTCCTTGGGACCATCAGGGAATGACGGGGTCAAGATTTCTTAGTGCGGAGGTATTAAAGATGTCGCGGAATGGCTAACCGCCGTCAGCATTCATGTCCGAAATAGACGCGCTCAAGCCGCTGCACATTGAAGACAAATCGGTCATGACACCCGGTAACGCTCCATGATCTCCTTGTCCGGCTCGTAGCCCAGCCCCGGCCCTTCGGGCACCTCGATGCTGCCATTTGCATCGGCATCGATTTGGCCATGCCAAAGACAGGCAGCGCGATTCATGTAGAAAATCTCGATGAACGAGCCGTCGTCACGCAGCGACATCAGCTGTAACGTCGCCAGAAGGCCGGGCCCGAAATACGGCGAATGCGGTGCAAGCCTTATACCCATCTCGTCGGCCAACGCAGCGACTTTCAGATATTCCGTGATGCCGCCGACCTTGATCACCGAAGGCTGGGCGTAACTCACGGCGCCCGCGGCCATCATTTGGCGAAATTGATGAACCGTGCAGGCGTTCTCCCCCGCGGCGATAGCGAGCCCGCCTTTTGCGCGCACCTCTGCCAAGGTCGCGAAGTCCTCGGGCGGCCACACCGGTTCCTCGAGAAACATCGGCGTGGCCGCTCGACAAGCCTGCGCGAATGCGATCGCTTCGGCTCCATCCAATGGGCAATTCATATCGACCATGAGCGGGACCCCGGCGCCGGTCGCCTGCCGGGCTGCGAATACGGCCGGCGTGGTCGTCTCATGCAGCTTGATAGCCGTGTAGCCACGTCGTAGCGCGGTCTGGCATTCGCTCGCAACACTCTCCGCGGTTAGGACCTCGACAATAACCATATCGAGCGCCGCAATTGCCGAAACGCCTTGCCTGAAACTCGCCACGCCCGCATCGAAAGGTATACGGAGATGATGTGCCTTGACGTCGGTGATCCGCATGCCTGCCTCCCTGTTTACCGCAATTGCCGATGCTATCGGCGAATTTATCAAGAGTTCAGAGCGCGCTATCAATCCGTTTTCGCTGAAGGACGACGCGTCCAATGAGCGGCATTGACGGCACCTGCCGGAACCTTGCCATCGATGACTGCTTCAACTTGACGAACAGTTTCGAATGACTGGCTCTCAATCGCCGGCGGGGTCAACCCACCGATATGCGGCGTAGCTATGACATTAGGCAGCTTCGCTAGTTCCGGAGTCGGCATCTGATCCAGGGCGCGGCCGACGTCCATCGCCGCTCCGGCAATGCGGTTCTCGCGCAACGCAGCGGTCAATGCCGCCTCATCGACGAGATTGCCGCGGGATAGATTGATGAAGAAGGCGTGCGGCCGCATCTGCGCCAGGGCTGCCTGCCCGATCAAATTTTCCGTGCTTTCATTAGCGACTGCCAGGCAAACAACATAGTCGGAACGCTCAAGAAGGTCTTCGAGCGACAGATGCTTGATGTCCGCGTCACTGACGGTCGCAAAGGGATCGGCGACCAGAACCTCCATGCCCAGCGCTTTTGCGATCCGGGCAAGGTATTGGCCGATGCTGCCGTAGCCAATAATGCCAAGACAGTTGCCCGCCAGCTGCCGGCCCATCACGATCTCCGGTTTGCGCCCCGAATGGTAATCCGCCGTGGCGCGCGACATTCCGCGCGACAGGTCGACCATGAAGCCGAGCGCCAGTTCCGCCACCGATGGCACGAAGCCGGGCCCGGCGCGCGTGACCAGCACGCCCGCCGCGGAGGCTGCTTCGACATCGATGTTGCGGATGTCGACCGCGCAACGAACGAATGCGCGAAGCTTTGGCAGGTCGGCGAAAATCTCGGCCGGCCCTTCCGTCAAACGATCCGCCACGATGATATCGACATCGCGCGCCGCCTCGATCAGGCCGGCGGCATCCAGCGCGTCGTCGGCGTCGTGCAGCACGACCTGCGCAACCGCTTGCAGGCCGTTCAGGCTGCGCTCGCCATAATACTGGCGCCGCGCCTGTGGCGTATGGGTCAGCAGGACTTTTATCATCGAACGGTTTCTCCCGGTTCGCGGCGGTCAGTAGCCAAAGACGCGCGGCAGCGTAGTACTGATGCCGGGAATAAAGGCAATCACCAGCAGGCACAGCAACAGCAATCCGAGATAGCCCATGATCGGCTTGACGGTTTGCTCGATCGGCACGTTGCCGATCAGGCAGGCCCCGTAGAGTCCGAGACCGAGCGGTGGCGCGAACAACCCGAGCCCCATCGAGATCACAAGTACCACGCCGAAATGCAAGGGATCGATGCCGAGCTTGACCGCGACCGGCAGCAATAACGGTCCGAAGATGATGAGCGCCGCGGCGCCCTCGAGCACCGAGCCCATCACGATCAGCACCGCGATCGACAGCAGCATGAACAGCCAGGTGCCGTGCGCGGCCGACAGCGACAACATCATCTCGCCGACCGTATGCGGCACTTGCTGCAAGGTGAGGATGAAGGCGAGTGATTGCGCGGCCGCCACGATGAACAGCACCAATCCGGAGCGCGTGGCCGCCTGCACGAAGCTGTGTGCCGCGGTCTTGAAGCCGAGCTCACCGAACACAAGTCGGCCTACCACAATTGCATACATCGCGGCGAACGCCGAAATTTCAGTGGCAGTGGCGAACCCGCTCTTGAAGCCTGCGAAGATCATGAAGATAAGTCCGAACGATGCGATCGCACCGCTCCAAAGGCCCGACATTGGAATCTGCGGTTCGATCTCCTCAGCGGATGCCGAGCGCTTTCCAAACATGATCGACACCACGATGAGCGCCAATGCCATCAACCCCGCCGGCAGCAGCCCGGCGACGAACAGGCCGCCGATCGACAGGTTGGCGACAAAGCCGAGAATGATCAGATTAATGCAAGGCGGAATGGTTTCCGCCATGACGGCCGACGCCGCCAGCAGGGCCACCGCGCTACCCGGATTCTGCCGGGAACGGCGGGCGGCAGGGATCAACACCGATCCGACCGCCGCGACGTCGGCCATCTTGGAGCCGGAGATGCCCGAAAACAGCACCATCGACGTCACCATGACGACGTTGAGGCCGCCGCGCATCCGCCCCACCGCGCGCTGCAGCAGTTCGATCAGGCGAACCGACATCCCGTTGGCTTCCATGAGATAGCCGACCAGAATGAAAAACGGGATCGCAAGCAGCACGAAATTGTCGATGCCACGCGCCATCTGCTGCGCGAAGATGACGCCGGGCAGCGAGCCTTCGACCCAGATGAAAATGAGCGCCGCCAGCGCCAGCGCAAAGCCGATCGGCAATCCCCCGAACAAGGTGACGAAAAAGCCAACCAGCATCAGCGCGCCCGGCGACGGCACCGACGCCGGGGCCACGAAATCCCACTCCAGATAGAGGCCGGCGATCAGGCCGGCGGCGACCGCTCCGGCGATCATCACGCGCAACGGACGCGAGCAAAAAACCTCGAACGCAAAGATCGTCATGAACAGCGCGCCGGCGCCCATTGGATAGAACGTCAGTTCCAGCGGCAGGCCGGATCCGGAGGTTTGCCCGGTGGTCAGCCAGCCGAGTTTTAGGGCGTTGAACGCCACATAGCC
>WNFC01022213.1_pt1 | contig 10326 bp, 9 predicted proteins | sample 5400541 | NCBI WGS metagenome assembly WNFC01 (sample SAMN13153342, study PRJNA577476) | soil metagenome | isolation source: 120 cm saprolite under Douglas fir tree site 2 hole 2 replicate 1 | place: USA:California | collected 2015-04-18 | reverse complement strand
CAGCAGGGAAGGGAGGTTTCATGCGTGGATGCCCGCGCAGGCCTTCAAGCGAACTGAGCAGCGCGGTCTCTTCGCCACAGATGTAGGCGCCTGCCCCGGTGTGTGTGTAGATCTCGCAGGAGAACTCCTTGCCAAGGATATTGTTCCCGAGCAGCCCGGCCGCGCGTGCTTCGTCCAGGGCGCGATCCATTATGTCGATTAGGTATTTGTACTCGCCACGAGTGTAGATGTAGTTTGTTCTTGCTCCCAGCGCGTAAGCGGCGATCAGCATACCTTCGATCAGCAGATGCGGATCGCGCTCCATCAGATAACGGTCCTTGAATGTGCCCGGCTCGGATTCATCCGCATTGCAGACAACATATTTAGCTTTTGGTGAGTCTTTCGGAACGAAGCTCCACTTCATTCCGGTGGGAAATCCTGCGCCGCCGCGACCACGCAAAGCTGATTTCTTGACGTCATTGATGACGTCATCAGGCGACATCGATGCCAATACTTTTTTGATCGCCTCATAACCGCTGTGTTGTCGATACACGTCGATAGACGTCGAGTTTTTGAGCAGAACTCGCCGAAGTTGAAGGGGTTCGCAGCCGATGGCGCCAATGAACATAGGACTCAATTTTGTGAACGGTGAAAGGTAAATGGTGAATGGTCGCTATCTTTGCAGTTCACTATTTACTGCTCATTATTCACTCAAGGTAATGACTCTAAAACCTGACCCGCCTTTTCCGGCGTAAGATTCTCGTAGTAATCAAAGTTGATTTGAAACATGGGCGCCGTGCCGCATGATCCGAGACATTCAACTTCCGACAAGCTAAAACGCCCATCCGCAGTTGTCTCACCGGGTTTGATACGCAGCTTTTGCGAACAATACTCCGTGATTTTGTCTGCCCCCATAATTTTGCACGACAGCGTGCGGCAAATCTGAATGTGATACTTACCGACCGGTTCGGTGTGAATCATCGAGTAGAAGGTAGCAACCTCCCAGATGTCTGTGATGCGCAACGCCAAACGCTTTGCTAAATACGCGACCCCTGGAGGATCGAGAAACCCCCGTTCACGCTGCACGATAAACATCAATGGCAAAATCGCGGAACGCTTAACCGGATACTTGGCCAGATGCCTATCAACCTCCGCCTCGACATCAGCAGAGAAGGTGGCAATCTCGTCGCCGATGTTCACAGGTTGCGACAGGGGCTGTATTTGCGTTAACAGTTGACTCATTTTTGAAGAAGTCGAGTTTTGTACTTAGTACTTTGTGCTTAGTGCTTTGCAGCTTGTACCTCGTAACGGAGCTTGCACGGAAGCCAAAGTACAAAGCACCAAGTACAAAGTTCAAAAAGCAAACCGTAGAAGAAAGCCTCACCCTCTTCTACCTATCTATCTCCCCCAACACAATATCCAACGATCCGATCACGGCCACAATGTCCGCCACCATTTGGCCTTCTGCCATGTGCGGGAGAGCGGAAAGATTCACAAAACTCGGACCGCGGAAATGTACGCGACTTGGTTTAGGTCCACCGTCAGATCTCATATAAACACCGAGTTCACCTTTTGAGGCTTCGATCGGATGATAAACTTCACCTGCGGGCACGTCGAATCCTTCCGCTACAATCAAGAAGTGATGTATCAACGCGTCCATGTGAGTTTTCATTGCTTCACGGTCGGGCAATACCACTTTCGGGGCGTCAGCTTTTACCGGACCGGGTTTCAGACGCGAAAGCGCCTGCACTACTATCTTGTGCGACTCCTTCATCTCGCGCATGCGCACCAGATATCGCGCCCACACGTCCCCATCGGCTTCGGTCGGGACATCGAAGTCATAGGTCTCATAACTGCTGTAAGGGTTTGCGCGCCTGATGTCCAGATTCACACCACTCCCGCGCAGGCAAGGACCGGAGAGACCCCAATCGATGGCATCTTCCGCGGAGATGCGCCCGATGTTCTGCGTTCGCTTCTGAAAAATCCTGTTACCGGTCAGCAGTTTGTGGAATTCATCTACTGAAGTGGGAAAGTCGTTAAGGAATTGCTGGACTCGTCGCTCGAAACCGGAAGGCAGATCCATCATCAGACCGCCGATACGAAAATAAGATGGCGTCATGCGGCCGCCGGAAGCAGCCTCGATGAGGTTCATAATCTTTTCCCGCTCCCGGAAGCAGTAGAAAAAGACCGTCATCGCTCCGATGTCGAGTGCGTGCGTGCCCAGCCAGACGAGATGTGACGCGATGCGCTGCAGTTCACAGGTCAAAACCCTAATTGTTTGTGCGCGCTCCGGAATCTCCAGACCAAGTAGTTTCTCGGCGGCCATCACATAGGCGAGGTTGTTACCTAACGGATTCAGATAATCCATTCTGTCCGTGATAACGATTCCTTGCTGATACTTCTTGTATTCAAACAACTTCTCCATCCCTGTGTGGAGGTAACCGATATCCGGTGTGGTCTTGACGACCATCTCTCCATCCAACACCAGTTCCAGACGTAAAACGCCGTGGGTTGAAGGATGCTGCGGTCCCATCGAGATCGTCATCTGCGTGTCCAGCGGCTGGTCCACGATCTCGAATTGTGCCGGAATGTTTGTGGCAGTGCTCATCAATCCATTTTTGATTGCTGATTGGCCATTGCCGATTTACCGAGCACTTCACAGTTGCGCCAATCGGCAATCGGCAATCGGAAATCACTTGAGGCTATACGGCTCATACCCTCGCAAAGGAAAATCTTTTCTGAGTGCGTGTCCCTGCCAGTCTTCAGGCAGAAGTATCCGGCGCAGATCCGGGTGTCCGTCAAAAACTACTCCAAACAGATCGTACGTCTCGCGCTCGTGCCAATTCGCCGTGCGCCACACAGTGGTGACAGTGGGGACGTGAAGGTCCTCCTCGTGTAGTAGTACTTTCAGACGCAAGCGGTGAAATTTAGTAGTAGAGAAGAGGTGATAATTCACTTCGAAGCGCGGCTCTTCTTCGGGCCCCCGGTCGACGCCGCAGACATCGGCGAGAAAATCAAAGCGGGTATCAGCTGAAGTTTTTAAAAACGTACAAACTGCCGCGATGTTATCGCGTGGGACTATGATCGTGACTTCACCGTAAGCGTCTACGATCTCGTTGATCCATTCTGCGTGCTCACGCTGCAACGCCGCCACCAGCAGTGACGGCGTCTGTTTCTGCTCTGAACTCGTATTGGACTGCTCCGGTGAAAGCTCAGTATTTTTCTCTCAGGAAGAACGGCGGCGCTCATGTCTCGAAGCGATTGTATAAGGTCGCGTCTCAGGCAGCGTATTCTGCTGCGCCGTTGCACCGTCGGTCACGGGCAGTGTGCCCGGCACAACGGCTTCGCGGGCTTCTGCTTCCGGAATATCTTTGCGGTCCCGCACGCTTTCCTTCATGACCTTGTCCTGCAGCATCATGACGGCATGAATTAACATTTCCGGTCGTGGCGGACAACCAGGAATGTAAACGTCCACGGGCACGATCTTATCCACGCCCTGAACGATCGCATAATTGTCAAAAACTCCGCCTGACGTAGCGCAGGCACCCATGGAGATGACCCACTTGGGCTCCGGCATCTGGTCGTAGATCCTGCGTAATACCGGGGCCATCTTTCGGGAAACGCGACCGGAAACGATCATAACGTCGGCTTGACGCGGACTGGCACGAAAGACCTCTGAACCGAAGCGCGCCAAGTCGTTCCGCGACGAAGTGGCATTCATCATCTCAATGGCGCAGCAGGCAAGGCCAAAGGTGGCCGGCCATAGAGATGACTTTCGGGCCCAGTTAATTAACGAGTCGAGCCTCGTTGTCAGAACTTCGGGTAAAGCTTCGGCAATAATGTTCTCGAGTCCCATAGAAACTATTCCTATGCCGCGGCCCGCGTCTTTTCCAGCCTTCGTCTTTCCACATCAGCGAGCAAGCGTGCCTCGCCCAGCGCCTCGCTCCTCGCTCTTTCGCCCCAATCAAAGGCACCCTTCTTTCGTACGTAAATGTAGCCCACCAGGAGGAGGCCAATGAAGACCATCATTTCAAAGTAAGCGAGAGTTCCCAGTCCATGGGCAACCAATGTTTTGAATACTACAGCCCAGGGAACCAGGAAAATGACTTCAATGTCGAACAAGATGAAGATCATCGCAATCAGATAAAACTTAACCGAGAACCGAGTCCGCGCCGAGCCGACCGGGTCTTTGCCACACTCATAGGGCATCAACTTGGTTCTTGTTCCCTTGCGTTGTCCGACAAATTGGGAGAGTAGGATATTGCCTACCGCGAAGCCTGCGGCAACAATGAACATCAGCAGAATCGGCAGGTAGTCGTAAAGACTAAACGGCATCTCAGGCACAACCTTCTACTACCAAAGAACGACCTTCCTCGAAACGGATCGCTCGCGGTGATTGGCACCCGGCTACGAGATTGAGAATCATTGTACAAGCTGATGCTAGTCGAAGTGATCAAGGGTGTCAAGCAACCTTCCAGAAAGAGGATTACGCAGCAAAATTGCTAATTGACCATGAAAAAACGCTTGTGTTACCGTTCGGAAACCCTCACTCTGTACGCGACGTTTTTGGATTCCAACGTGAGAGAATGCAGATCGTGACATCGTGATTACTGGATTCAACACCGACGTGGAACATGATGGGGTTGTTTATCACGTGCAGACTGAAGATAAAGGTCTGGACTCGCCAATGATCCTTTCGCTGGTTTATGTAGGCGGGGCTATCCTGGCGAGTAAGCGCTCTCCTTACGAGGATCTGATCGCAGCGGGTTTTAGCGATGAGGCGCTCGCTGAGAGACTGAAACGACAACACCGCTTAATCTGCGCTGCAATACTCTCGGGACGGCTAAATGAACTCAAGAAAATGGGCGCACGCGAGGTGCTAAGCGGCGTGACTAATGGCGAACTGGCACCACCAGTCGCCGGATCTGAGATTGACGCTCCGGGAATTGCTGCGACGAATACCGGGCAAGAGATCAGCCCTGATGACTTTAGCATTCCAGCGAAGGCCAGGTCTGCGGAAAGTGGTGCTTTTGCAGGCGATATGAGGCCACATCCTGTGGTCGATAGCGGCTACGACGCGGGCGAGCAGTCGCAATCCGGTCAGGACGCACAGGGTGATGAAGGTTTAGTAGTAGTCCTGCTGGACGAACAGGAGTTTTCCTCGGGAGACGCACCGACGCTTCGAGTCCGGGTCAGCAAGCGAAGCGGTGAAAACGAAAAGCCGCTTGGAAATGTAGCCGTCTCCGTTAAGATTCTGGGTACGACTTTCAGACCTCTGATTTTCTCGTTAAAAACCCAGCGTGATGGAACAGCGGAGGTTTCGACTGAGATTCCCCATTTCACTTCGGGCCGGGCCGCAGTTCTGATACGTGCTGTGGCCCTGGGAAGTGCTGCCGAACTGCGTCGCGTGATTCATCCGAGCAAATAAGGTTTTGGTAATTGCGCGTCTACATCAACGGTGAAATTAGGGAGTTCTCGGATACGATTTCACTGGATCAGTTGATCGACGACCTCGAATTGCCAGCCACGCGGCTGGCAATTGAAGTCAACCGCAAGGTTGTTCGTCGGGCCGACTGGGTCACCACAAAACTTCACGATGGAGATCACATTGAGATCGTGCACTTCGTTGGCGGAGGGGGAATATAAGCAGGAGGCAGGAGGCGGGAGCAGGGGGCAGGGTAGGATAGAGAGACCCATCATGGGTAAGGCCGCTCTTTGGGTTCGCTTCCGACCGGGGTTAGGTTTAAAGTTGGGAGGGAAATTCCAGTTCAAAGGTCAGCATTTATGTCATCTGCTATTACTGCGAAGTCATCGCGAGAGAGTTTTGAGATTGGCGGGCGCGAATTTCGTTCGCGCCTGATCATTGGAACGGGGAAGTACAGAAACTACCAGGAGATGCGCGACGCCCATCGCGCTTCCGGTGCCGAGATGGTTACCGTCGCGGTTAGACGAGTCCCGCTCGATCGCGCCAGCGAATCGTTTCTCGATTATCTGGATCCGTCCTTGCAGATTTTGCCGAATACAGCTGGATGCTATTCAGCCGAAGAGGCTATTCGAACCGCGCGACTGGCGCGCGAGGCGCTCGAGACGAACCTCCTGAAGCTCGAAGTCATCGGTGACCAGACGACACTGTTTCCTGACAACGAGCAAACACTGGAAGCCGCTCGCGCACTCGTGAAGGAAGGATTCGTGGTCCTGCCTTATTTCAATGACGATTTGATCATGGCGAAGAAACTTCTCGACGCTGGTTGCCCCGCCATTATGCCGCTTGCAGCGCCAATCGGATCTGGCTTAGGGATACAAAACCCCGCGAATCTCCGCATCATGCGGGAGCAGCTTCCCGATGCCACGATTATCGTTGACGCAGGAGTGGGGACGGCAAGTGATGCGGCGATAGCAATGGAACTGGGCGCGGATGCCGTACTAATGAACACGGCGATCGCTGAAGCGAACGATCCCGCAAAGATGGCCAAGGCTATGAAACTCGCGATAGAGGCAGGAAGGCTGGCCTATGTCGCCGGCCGGATGCCAAAACGTTTGTATGCCAGCGCGTCAAGTCCTTTGCCGGGCGTAGTTCGCTGAGAGTTCGTGGCTGCTCACGAAAGTCCGAGTACACTTGCGTGAGGCGCAGTTTCGTAGGTCTCCTTCGTTTCTTGAATAGTCTCGCGAGGCACGCGTGTTGGCAACGACCTATCTCTTGCCTGGGATTTGAGAGCGTCCGCGAAACTTGGTGTGGGGAGCCTATCGAGATGCATCGCATCGTCGATAGAAGCCAGCCTTGCATGGATGTTGAATAAGACAATCCATAACTCACAAACAATTCGCCAGACCAGGTTGCCGACAATCACGGTCCCAGCCCCAATAGCAACGTAGCGCCATCCTATCTGGCTCGAAATATTCGCATGATAAAGACCAAGACCGGCCCATGTCGTTAAGGCAAGCCCTGCGGCCGTCAGTGCTATGGACCCGAAAAGGTAGATCACCTTCACGAACGAAGTCGTTATCATCTTGTTGAACGAGAAGTATCCGGCCATCGAGTTGTCCTCCATGATGGGCCTGCGCCGTCACAGGCATTGCCTGTAACTCGTCATCTCGCACGCCGCTGCGGAAGTTAGTCGTGCTTGGCGCAAGATTAGACCAGAAGCCTGCTGCATTTTCCTGTCACTTTAAAAACATTTTCATTCTAAATGAGGCTGCTCCGGCGATTAAGGAAGACTCAAATTGTCGGATCTCGCTCGTAGTAATCACCGTGTGCGGCTGTTTGCGGAAGCCCCAACTCCACCTGGGCCTGCTGGCGCATCACACGCTCGCCCAATTCCGTGATCGAAACAGTTGGATAGTTACCTGTGCTTACTTGTAGGCAACGTGCCGTGACCAGGGCGTCCAGGTACAGCAGGATGTCGTCTTGCCGCATGTCCTTCAGTATTCCGTAGGTCGACAGCTCATTTAGTTGTGCCTGAATCACATTCTTCGCCGCAGACCCACGCAAGGTCGAAGCGAGGAGGGTCTTTCCAAAACGTCCCCTCATGCGTGTAGCACAGGCGAGAATCTTGCGCACTCGCAACGTCTCATCTTCGGTGAGAATGCGAGGAGATACTTCAATGACAACAGCGAGATTTTTGCGGCTAATACTGGAACTACGCGACTTGCTTAATGTTTCGGAGTCAGCTAGAGGAGCCCGTGCAGTAGCTTGTGGCGTGCAATTTCCGCAGGTGCCACAACGATGCGCATGGTGGCGATCGCCAAAATAGTCGAGTATGTGGGCGCGATAGCAGTATTCCGTGTAGCAAAACTCAATCATCTCTCGCAGCTTGCGCCGTTCCAACTCCGCGCGGCGCGTCACATCGCTGGGATTGATGCGAAGCTTTGTTGCAGGAGCGTTGTCGAGCAACAGGAGGCTGCGCGCGCCGCGACGTGCTGACGCAGGAGCGTTTCCTGTTATGGAAGACTTTTGCGGTGTCTCACGACTCTCAAACGGCGCTCCACGCTTGATGTGGCCGGCGCGTTCGAGCAGGTAAAGAGATGATTGGACCGCCATCTCGTTGCGGATCCCAGCTCGTTTCCCGATTTCGGACGTGGACAGTTCTATCCGCTTCAGTCCAGTTGAAACGAGAGCGTTGTAAACATCTTGCACCAGCCCCGCACTCGGATATGAGCCTTCGATGAAAAAATCATGCGTGTTTTTATCAGCATAGTTGAATAGCAGGACACAAGACGAGGGCAAACCATCGCGGCCCGCGCGGCCGATTTCCTGATAGTAAGCTTCGATGGATCCTGGCATCTGATAGTGGGCGACAAAGCGGATGTCCGCCTTGTCGATACCCATTCCGAATGCATTGGTTGCGACAATCATTTGCTTGCGGCCCATCATGAAATCCTCCTGGGCCCTGATGCGAAGAGCATCACTTAGCCCAGCATGATAGGTTGCCACACTCAAACCTTGATCCTGCAATTCCCTCGCAACCTGTTCCACCGCCTTTCGCGTGGAAGCGTAGACGATTCCAGATCCATCATGCGTTTTCGCCAGGCGCTTGATGCTCGCCACCTTCTGGCGTTCCTTTTCTGTATGTAAGACGTTGATGGTAAGGTTCGGCCGGTCGAATCCGGTGACGAAGGTCTCCGGTTTGCTGAGACCGAGTTGTTGGATTATGTCGGAACGAACATAGGGCGTTGCCGTAGCGGTTAGCGCCAGAGTTTGCACGCGACCGAGCGACTGAATGACATTCTTCAAACGCAGATAATCGGGACGAAAGTCGTGGCCCCAAGTGGAGATGCAGTGAGCCTCGTCGATGGCGAAAAGCGAAACATTAATCGACTGGAGTGTTTCCAGAAACCGGCTGCTGCGAAAGCGTTCGGGAGCGATGTAGACCAGCTTGAACTGACGGCGGCGCAGGGCATCGATGCGCGTCCACTGTTCGCGCTCACTTATCGAGCTATTTATGAAAGTGGCCGGTAGTCCGCGCGTGTGGAGCGCATCCACTTGATCCTTCATGAGCGCAATGAGGGGAGAGACGACAAGCGTTGAGCCCTCCAACATCATCGCCGGTAATTGATAACAGAGAGACTTGCCGCTGCCGGTAGGCATAACGACAACAGCGTCTTTGCCTTCAAGGATCGCCCCGATCACTTCACGCTGGCCTTCGCGGAAGTCGTCAAAGCCGAAATGTTCACGTAGCGAAGTGAGGGCGTCTGTAAGAGAGAGCATGGGAGAGTCTAAGGTTTTCGCTTTTTGTCCCGCAAGTGTGTTCAAGTATTCAGCGGTGATCACTGTAAGCGCAAGGGTACCGGAGCATGGAGCGGGCGCTGACAAGCTGTTCCGTGGATTCGGGGCTGCGGTGGCAAAGTCGCTCGAGTTGTTCTGGGTGTTAGCGCAGCCATTCGAGCCGCGAAGCACGGCGGTGGCGTTACCCGGCGCGGGAGTGGGACCAGCACCTCTAAAGCAGTTTGCTGTGTTGCCATATCCGACTTCATCCGCGATGGTCCCATCGTTGGGGCAAGCACCGGCGAGTGCGGTAGTAGTTCTGACGAGCGCCACTTTGCCGGCCGAGGCGGCCATCGCTATCGTTCCAGTAACGTCAGGTATCGGTAGCGCTGCTCCGCTACTTCCTCCCGATGCTCCTTGAACCAGATAGTACTGACACGGAGCAAGCAACACAGGAGTTAGGCTGGTCACTGACCAACTGGTGGCTGTCGCGCTTGCATATTGCACAGACCAGCCGGCCAGACTGACTGCCGATTGTCCACTATTGAATAGCTCAATAAAGTCGTTGCGGAAAGGTGCGCTCGAGTTTCCCCCGCCTCCGAAAATCTGACTGATGACGATCCCTGGACCAGGCAAAGGAGAAGGTGATGGCAAGGGGCTCGGTGAGGGAATGGGCGTAGGAGTTACAGTTGGACTGGGCGAAGGGGAAGCACTGGGTGAAGGAACGGGAGTCGGAGTGGCCGTGGGACTCGGCGAACTTGACGGACCTGGCGACGGTGAGGGAAGCGGCGCTGGGCTGCTGCTCATGTTTTGCGGGTCACTCGGCGTCAGTAGTTGAAAGTCGCTGAAGTTGTCATTCGAATCCCGACTACTTCCATTCGCGCCACCTGGCCTGCGTTCATAGCTCTGGTTCACATCGCTTGGTAGTGGGGCCAAGTGCATCCCCTCTTTGTAGGCCGAGCCTGCGCTAAGGCCGACCTGATCCACAATCGAGTCGTCAGGAAGCGTCAACGCCAGGCCCCCATCATTTGCAATCCCGCTTGTATATGTCTGATCACCGGATATGCTTCCGCTATATCCTCCTGAGTTGATAGCCAGGAAATGTCCTCGGCTGGGGATTCGGGTTCCCGCGCTGATAGTTAAGC
>WNFC01044991.1_pt1 | contig 10327 bp, 11 predicted proteins | sample 5400541 | NCBI WGS metagenome assembly WNFC01 (sample SAMN13153342, study PRJNA577476) | soil metagenome | isolation source: 120 cm saprolite under Douglas fir tree site 2 hole 2 replicate 1 | place: USA:California | collected 2015-04-18 | reverse complement strand
CACCTCGATGTCGGCTCATCACATCCTGGGGCTGGAGAAGGTCCCAAGGGTCCGGCTGTTCGCCGGTTAAAGTGGTACGCGAGCTGGGTTCAGAACGTCGCGAGACAGTTCGGTCCTTATCCACTGTGGGCGCAGGAGAATTGAGGGGTTCAGACTCTAGTACGAGAGGACCGAGTCTGACGAACCGCTGGTGTTCCAGTTGTCGTGTCAACGGCAGTGCTGGGTAGCTATGTTCGGAAAGGATAAGCGCTGAAAGCATCTAAGCGCCAAGCCTATCCCAAGATGAGTTCTCCCTGAAGGGTCGTGGTAGACCACCACGTTGATAGGCTCTGGGTGTAAGTGCAGTAATGTATTGAGCTCAAGAGTACTAATAACCCGTTTGGCTTGATCATTTACTTTTCTGTTAACCCGTCGCCCGCGTAAGCAGACGACGGCACACAGAAGGGACTAAATGATCTCAAAATAAAACTCAGTAGTTGTAGCCGGGCTCGGTGATCCCGGGAAGCTTCCTGTATGTAGACATCAGAGAGCCGGTGTTTCTTTGAAATGTGAATCGTGAACCGTAATACGGGAATCGCGACTCGAGATCTGCAATTGAAGGTAACTAATCACGAGTCACAGATTACGAATCACCGCCAGAGATGGGCGGCGACAAAGTCGCAGCCCATTTCTGGCGATCTTAGCGCAGTGGCAACCACCCGTTCCCATTCCGAACACGGCAGTGAAACGCTGCAGCCCCGATGGTAGTGCGACGATAGGTCGTGCGAGAGTAGGACGTCGCCAGAACAAAGTCCCGCTGCTTGGAACCAAGCAGCGGGACTTTTCTTTTAACGTCTCGCGGAGGCCCTTTTCACGTGCTGGTAACTCAGGATAGAATCATCCGCAGTCAGCAACGTCAGATCGTGCAACCGTGCCGTGGCGATCAGGAGCCGATCCGCGGGATCGTTATGAAACGAGCCCGGTAAGCTGTAGGCCTCCCAAGCGATCTCATGCGTGACATTGATCGTCGTGACGACCAGATCGTGCAGCGATTGCGCGCTCCAACTCGCAAAGGACTGTTGGAGAATTAGTCTTCCTTTGGCGATCAAGCGCGCGATTTCGAACGTTGAAATGGCCGAGACGAGCCTTTCATCTTCGCTGCTCGTCAAAATTGCCTGGGCCTTCCGCCCAAACTTCTCGTGCGCCTCGTGCGACCAAATCCACACATGCGTATCGAGCAAATATCTCATTGCTCTGCCCAATCGTCTTCCAAGTCGGAATGGATGATATCGCCCTTGATGATCATGCGTCCCTTCATCGTCCCGAGCCTCGGCTTCCGTTTCTCAATCGGCTCCACCCGCGCAATCGGTTTCCCTCGCAAGGTCACTGTTATCGGCTTCCCATTTTTCTGCACCTCTTTCAGCATCTTGATGCATTTCGCCTTGAACTCAGAGATTAGTACCGTTTTCACGATGCAGGAAAATACCTAGTCCACCGACTAGGTCAACCGATTTTTTGGCGAATAATATCGTGCCTGTGACATAAACACCTCCTTCCCGTCACAGGCTGTGCCGATTGACAAACTGTTGCCAACACAGTTACTGTGTTGTTGTGACAAAGAACATTACTCTCTCAGTCCACCATTCAGTCTTGAAAAGCGTGCGACGGATCGCCGCTGAACGCGACACCACCGTCAACGGGCTGGTCCGCAAATATCTCGAAGACCTTGCCGGCCAATCAAAACAACGCGCCAGCGCACGCCGCGAACTGGTGAAATTTATTCCCAAAATCCGGACGAAAATCGGTTCGATTCGCTGGAGTCGAGAAGAGCTTCATGCGCGCTGAAGCCTTCATCGATACAAACATTCTCGTCTACGCAATTTCCTCCGATCGCGCCGACGCGTCCAAAGCTTTAGCCGCGCTCCAACTGCTCGAGAACGTCGACTACGGGCTGTCCGCGCAGGTGATGAGCGAGTTCTACGTCACTGTGACACAAAAGATCGCTCGGCCACTCACTCATTACAAAGCGACGGAGTTTCTGCAAAAGCTTCGCCGATTTCCTGTCGTTGATTTCGACGCCGCGCTAGTTTTCGAAGCGATCGAACTGGAACAGCAATACCGCATTTCCTATTGGGACGCTGCCATCGTTGCCGCAGCTCAGCGACTTCAAGCGAGCACCATTTACTCCGAGGATCTGAACGATGGTCAGCTTTACGGAAGCAGCCGAATTACTAATCCATTCCGAACACGGCAGTGAAACGCTGCAGCCCCGATGGTAGTACGGCGATAGGCCGTGCGAGAGTAGGACGTCGCCAGAATAAAAACCCCGCTGGGTTAATCTCAGTGGGGTTTTTAATTTCCGGCGTCCTACCGAGGAGAGAATGGAGCGAGCTGGGAAGCCGCGACATGGACGGTCAAGCCCGCGCGGGCAGCGCGCGAGCGAACGGGAGTGAGCAAGTCAGTAGGACGTCGCCAGAACCCAGCACTTTGCTAATCAAAGTGCTGGGCTTTTTTTTTATCTGTCGAATTTCATTTCTTGCGCGGCAATGACACAAGTTTGATACGCCCATAGGCTCCGCGTTTCTCGTCCTCAGGATGTGGTTCAACTGCAAGTATCGTGATATCTCCTTTGTCCGGACCATAAGCCCAGAACATCCGCCCAGCTGACGGCGTCTTATTTTCGAGATACGATTGGAAAATCTTGATCTCGTGCTCGCGGGTCAAATCTTCGATTTCATGCGACGCCAGACTGTTGTGTCTGGGATTCGCCGAAAGATAACCAAGAGCTTTGACCCACTTCTTGAAAAACTTTTCTTCCGTCTTGTGGAGTTCCCCTGCTTGCTTGCGCGCCGAGAGATCATTCCAGAGCGCTTCCATCTCCGGCACTCCCATGCGGATCTTGAAAGCCATCAAACGATCTTAAGCTTTGACGAATGCAGATAGGTCGATCGGCGCTGAGGCCACGCCTTTCTTCAAATTGGCCACGGATTTGCCCAGCATCCTCAAAGAACGCGTGGAAATCGCCGAGGGCGGCACCAGCACGCGCGGCTCAAGCACGTAGGCGCCGTTCGACAGCGCCTTCACATGGAAATATTTTGTCTTGGCGTTCCGCAAGTTGATTCGCTTCTTGGCGTCAGCCGCGACATCATACCGCTCGACCACGGTCAGGCCACGGTTCTGCTTCGGTCTCGTTTTCGTCATTGGCATGAGAGCAATATGGTGGGATTTCCCACCTCAGTCAACACTAAAATTAGCAATTTTCTTGCCTGAACCATCAATTCTTAGCCATCAACCTGCTTCCAATTCAGAGGTCGAAAGAGCGGGAGCGATTGAGTCAGTAAGACTTCGCCAGAACTAAAACCCCGCTGGGTATCATCTCAGCGGGGTTTTTGCTTTCTGTAGCGGCGGTCTATGACCGTCGCATTTTTTTTTACTTCAAATGTTCCCCGATCCACGCCGGCTTGCGTCGGCAATCGACAACGGCGTGCACGAAAACAATGTCACCCGCAATAGTATAGAAAATCGCAAACGGAAACCGTTTGGAAAGCGCACGATGATAATTCCGGTACACCACACGATGAACGCCGCCGTGAATCCGCAGCGATTCAATGTCAGCAGATAACCTGTCGCGAAAATACGCCCCGAGACCACGTTGTTGGCCCTCGTAAAATTCGAATCCTTTGACAAGGTCGTCCTCAGCCTTGTCAAGAATCTCGATCGTCACGAGGTCCGTTCACGGATTCGTTTCTTAGCCGATTCCCAGTCCGAGAACTTCGCCTCACCGGCATCAATCTGACGTTGCCGCTCGTCCAGCAATTCCCTTTGCCAATCGGCCACCGGAATTTGTTTTTCATTCCGACAGAGATTATCCCAAAGGGCTTCCACCGCTTTGAGCTTTTCCTCGACCGTCATCTGATCCAATGGTAGCACCGCGTCCACGACTTTGATTCTGGCCTATCAACCATCAACTCTCAACCCTCAACTTTCTTCGGACACGGACGGTCAAGCTCGCAATTGGCAGCGAGTGAGTCGGCGGGAGCCAGCGAATCAATGAGTCAGCAGGATATCGCCAGAATTGACGGCCGCGCTACTTGGGAACAGGTAGCGAGGCTGTTTGTTTGCGGCGAGTGATCAGGTCAAAAAGAAGATTGCATTTCGCTACGCGCTTGCATATCACGAGGGTTGCATGGCGTCCGCAGCCGTCCTCCGCGCCGACATCGCGGCCGCCGATCGTAAATCCAAATACGACGCAGTCGCTCGTTACTCCGCCAGAGACTCCGCAGCTCTTGGATGTTAAGAAATTAGCCAGTGCTACTCGGCCTGCGGTGGCTCTCGTTAGCGTCTCGGACAACTCTGGGAAGCTCGTCAAAACCGGAACTGGTTTCTTCGTATCCAAAGACGGGAAACTTATCACCAACTCGCATGTAATAGAAGGTGCAGCCACCGCGACAGCAAAGTTAGAAAATGGGGCAACGTACGCCATTCGCGGGGTACTGAAGGCAGCGCCTGATAAGGACTTGGTAATCCTGCAAGCTGATGCGAAGGACGTACCATTCCTGAGTATTTCTAAGCAACCGATGGCTGAAGTTGGGTCGCGAGTTGCAGTGATCGGCAGCCCACTCGGCCTCGAAGGGACAGTGTCTGAAGGAATCATCTCTGGGCAACGCGCTCTTGAGAAAGATGATCAATGGCTACAGATGACGGCACCGGTCTCGCCCGGGTCGAGCGGCTCACCGGTCGTAGATCAGGATGGGAAGGTAGTTGGAGTAGCAACGTTCATCGTAGACAAAGCGCAGGCGTTGAACTTTGCGAGGCCGGTAGAATACGTCGCGCAACTTATTGATGAATCTGCAGCAGCAACTGAACCTGCCCCTCTTTGGACCATAGCCAGTAATCCAAAGAACGTGGTTCTCAATGACCCGGACTTCCTGGCCGCGGAACGCGCGCTCGAGAAGGATGATATGGAGGATGCGGTGCAAGCTTACCAGCACGCATTAAAGCTTCAACCGACGAGCGGAATGGGCTGGACAAATCTAGGTATCGCACTGACGAAGCTCAATCGATTTGGCGATGCCAAAGAAGCAGCGAAGCAGGCGGTTAAGTTAGCACCAGATTACGGGCAGGCTTGGGGCTTACTTGGATTATCATATGCGCAGGAGAATCATTTCGCTGATGCCGTTGACGCATTTCAGAAAGCGGCGCGACTTACACCGAACGATGCAGAGGTTTGGCGATCACTGAGCATCAACTACGCTCGACTGAATGACGCAGCCAAGTCACAGGAAGCACAGGCGAAGTGGCGATCGTTGACGGCATCCGAAACTCAGGCGCGTACCGCGGAAGAACCCCGCGAGAGATATACTGAGCTGGTCGTCAAAACCTTGCAAGCATTTGAGGAAAACGATGTTGAGAGACTCCTGTCGCGGTACGCTAACAAGGTTGTTTATCGAGACTACGGAATAGTCGACCGCAATTTCATCCGTCAAGATCTCGAAAAATACTTTACCAGATGGCCGGTGACTAAAACGCGGCTCAAGGGTGCGGTGCAAGTGCAAAGCACATCGAAGCCTGACGAGAAGAGGGTACTATTCCGTTATGAATTCCGTGCAACAGCGCCTGCCCGTGGCGCCTCGTCCATTGGATCCGCGGCGAATGAATGGTGGGTATGGGAAACGAACGGCCAGCTGAAGTTGTTTGGTGAAAAACAGAAAGTAACGAGGCATCCTGGCATCCAGTGACCATCACGAGAAGTTTGAACAGGCAATAGCGGCGTAACTAATCGCGACCATGAAAACGAAAGAGCTCGTTTCAAGGACTGCGGAGGTCTGTGCATCTCTGGCGAAGCTATCGCAGTGGCCCACTCGTTCCCATTCCGAACACGGAAGTGAAACGCTGCAGCCCCGATGGTAGTACGGCGATAGGTCGTGCGAGAGTAGGACGTCGCTAGAACTGAAGCCCCGCGCTTGGAAACAAGTTGCGGGCTTTGCTTCCTTTAGCGAAGTGCCGCCTTGACGTCTTGATCGCTGAGCATGCTGGCATGAGCATCGGCCACAAACTCGCGGATACGTTGCTGCATCTTGGCAAGAACATCGTCAGCTATCAAATGATCATCCTTCAAATCGGCCCAACGAAAATCCCACGGGCGTTCTTCCGCCTCCATAACGAGAGCCTTTCTGCACACGCTTTCGGCGACAATCTCGGCAATTAGCAAACGAAACAAAGGAGTATTTTGCCCTGCAAAATCAGGTGGCGATCCTAGATATCGCGCCAGAGATTTGTGGCGTGCCGAAATCAACAAAAGGTGCGGTTTGCCCTCGTGCTTAGCCCACATAGCGCGAAAATTTCCGTAGTCTTCGTCCCTAATATTGATTTGAATTGGGATACTGCGATCTTCATCGGACTTGGCGATCACTTTGATCTTTGTGTTTGCCTTGCGGCCATTGATCTCAGCGTTGATCTCCGCTTTCGATTTCAATGTTCGACCTTCTATAACAACGGTACCTTCGGCGTAATTGGATCCTGCAATCGGCGTCAACACGCAACGCCCTCTCACTCCGACTTTGCTGCCATCGTTGGATGTGACGTTGGCTTCCGTCTCGGTTGCGACGAGATCGGGATATTTTGCGAAAAGACGCAGCGCCTTTCGGCTGCCTTGGCGGACGTGGTATTGTTCTCTCTCAAATTCGAGCGGAGCATTGAAGTTGTGCTCTTCAATTTTATTTTCGATGACGTGGACTTTGGCCTCTACAGCGGGCAATCCATTGCATCGCGCTGTCAGCGTAACAGGCTGGGTTGAGGTTTTCTTTCCTTTCACCTTGAACGAGCCAAGTAACCGATCTGTTTTGCTCTTATGGGCATGAAGAGCGAAGGGCGACCCGCCGATCTCTAACTCATCGGGCGAGCTCGCTTCGACCTTAACTGGTTCATTGATGTTTTGAAGCAATGAGCGCTTCACGTACACTGTGAGTGTTCTTTCGACTCCGACGCCAACATTCAAGTACGTGGGATAAATAAGCACTCCCTGTTTTGCGAACATACCAGTGTCTAAAGCGTCGCCGGCACCGAGTTCCTCAAGTTCATCGAGTTGTTCCCGCAAGAACTGACCCGCGAGCTTCGCCAACTTGTCCAATCGGTTGCGTGTTTCTTGGTTGGCAATTTCACGCTGTTGTGTTTTTTCCTGCTCTCGATCCTTGGCGATAAGAGCGCGCAATCGTTCCGTTGGAATTTGAAGAAGTTTTCGAACGAAAGGATGGCGGCGTTCCAACCCGGTGCGCCGATTCGGATCAACGACCAAACACGGATTTTCAGGGGGATGCTGACGTCCCACTTTGCGGTCCTCTTCATAATCGAGCATCAGCTGGTCAATGAAGGCGCAGTCGAGCCTGCCATAATAGCGCCGTGCCATTGGGTTTTTCTTGAACTCGTCCGCCAGCAAACTGCATTCGTGAATTGCCCGTGTGCCCTTAATTATGATTCCGAACCTTTCGAACCTTGGACTCGTGTCTTCCAGCGGTTCAGGTTTCTTCCAAATTCGCAGCTTCGCACGTGCAGCCGCATAGCCTTCCACGTCGAACTCTTCGTCCAAAACAAGTTCTCCTTCCGGCGGTCGATAGACCAGCGGGATAGAACCGTGTCCATTGGCGCCGACTTTTCGAAGCAGGGCGCGCGTGTCTGAATCGACAGACAATATGTCTCGGAGGGCATAATGCCACGGCAGCTCCTGCACAAGGGAATCGAGGTGAGGCACGCGTACATTAGGCGCTAACTCGAGCGTAACCGATGTTCCGTTCCCATGCGGAATTCCAAGCCGCTTTCTCTCAGACTGGTTGGCAGTCTTACCATCTACCTCCAAAATGAAATTGAGATCCTGCGTGATCTTACATCGATAACAGCGGTCATCTTTTATTGATTCGAAGACGACGTTACCCAATGCTGAACAATCTTTAGCACCGCGCCCCATATAGCCGCGATTTCCCGCCTCGCTCGAGTGCGCTCCAATTCGTAACAATGCGGATTTCATCTTATTCGAATCCATTCCCTGCGCCTTGTCGCGAACAACGATATAAGACGCTTGGCCCTTTCGCTGTTTCAGCTGCTCGATGAGAATATCGCCGCCATCTCTGGTGCGTTTCTGTTTTCGGAAAAGGTTGTTGTACGAGTCATCACAATTTGTGATAAGTTCAACAAGAGCGTCATACACATCTCCGATCGCGTAATCCCGGTTGTGTTGAACGTACCTAGTGTCGGTTTGAAGTTTGATCGGCTGGCCTACTTTGATCTCCATGTCTATTCCTCCTATCAGTTAACTTTCGCCAGCGTCTGACTGTCGGGAGACAAAAACTTCGATTTGCAAGCGTCAAGAAACGCCACAATTTCCGAGTCTCCGACAAGTTCGGCCGTCGCGCGTAATCTTTTGAACTTCGATATGACTGCATCTTCCGAGGCGTCCGGACTGCAATTCAGCATGTCGGTAAAGGCGAAGCGGGTCGCGCCTTCAAACCCACCTTTGGAATAAGCCTGATAAAGCAATTGGCTATGCATCTGTTTAAGAAACCGTTGTGCGTCACGTTTCGGAACGGACGAATGTTGCGTGCGGAAACCCATCTGCTTTTCCACCGTTGTGCAGTTTTCGTTGAACCACATCGCGCCCTTTGTCGTCAGGCGCCAACCGTCCTTAGCTACGTCCAATGCATAAGCGCCGTCGACGAGTCCGCCATACTCGTCCTTCTTTGCATCCTCTAGTGCGGTTTTAACAATGTATTTGTCTGGCCACCCTTTTTCGCGGTAGTCGGGCAATCTCCAGGAAAAACGTGCGGGCGCTAGCTCGTAACATTTTGCGGCAATATGCTCGCTGTACACGGTTTTTTCGGCACCTCCGAGAGTCGCTAGGATGTATACAGCAACATCCACGTTCGAAATTTCGTTCACTTTCATTCCCTTTCCTTATGTGTTGGCTAACGAATCCCAATTCGTTTTGGTGTCCGCTGTGAACTCCTTTGGCCGACGAAAAGCATAGAGTCCGCGACGAGGCGCGACTAAGATTCCTCGCTCCTTGAGAAAAGCGATTACGAGATAAACCTGATAGCTTGGGCATTTCGCCGTCTTCAAGACATCCTCAACCACAAACGTCTTTCGCGAAGTCAATTCGTCCAGACGCGCAACAATTTCGTCGAATTCACTTTGTGGAACTGCGTGTTCGTATTCGGTGCGCCTGTCACGGCTCAATCCAGTTTTGATCAGAACGTCTAACCGCAACGAATATTTTGGGTAAGCGCTTCTACTTTTTCGTGCGCCCTTTGGTCTTTCCCTAGATTCTTTAGCGCCCCGCCCGTCATCGGAGTTGGAAGTCTTTTTGGATAAGGCGCCATCGGTAACGGCCAATTCATAATGCATTTCCCGCCGCAATTGATCGACCTTCCTCGACAACGCGAACAGATGCTCTGCTTTATCCCATTCGCGCTGGTCCGACTTGGCGTAGCGATGTGACAGACCCAAGAGCAAATCGCGCAACTTTTCAAAAAGGTGCTCCGCATCCGACAAGTCGTCGAGCGCGTCCCTCACTGCGGCCGTTGCTTCTCTGGACATACTGCAGTCTATAATAGAATACGGCGAAAGCAAGCAAAATCGTAAAATATTTCCGCGAGGACCGATCGGTTAATGGGGGCCGCCACTTGCGGGTGGTGACGCTCGCCGATAAAGTCACGATCACAACGCTTTTCTCGATCGGCGGTTTAAGCCATGAAGCAATTTGCGCGAGGTGGTCACCAGCCACATTCCGCTGGAAGCGGCAGAAAAGCCTTAGCAAACCGCGCAACGAAAGGTCCCTTATGCTCACCAGCAAGAAAGTCATCAACGCCATCGGACCAGAGGCAGAGGTGACGAGTGATGTGTGACAAGTGACGAGTCCGCGGTAGTGTTTTGCCATGCTTACAAGCAAAAAGGTAATAGGTGCCATTAACGAGCAAATCGGATACGAGTTCAGCGCGTCACTGCAGTATTACGCCATCGCTGCGCATTTCGCGGCCGAGGCGCTTCCGCAATTGTCGCAGCATTTTTTCCAGCAAGCCGAGGAAGAGAAAGGTCATGCGCTGCGCTTTATTAAATATGTGGTCGATGCCGGCGGACGGGTGGTGATTCCGGCGATCGACTCACCGAAATCAAATTTCAAGACCGCAAAGGACGCAGTGAAGCTTTCGCTCGATCAAGAAGTGAAAGTAACTCATCAGATCAACGCGCTCGTTGAGCTTGCGCGTTCGGAAAACGATTACATCACGATCAATTTCCTGCAGTGGTTCCTCACCGAGCAGCTCGAGGAAGTTTCCTCGATGGATAATCTCCTCAAGATCCT
>WNFC01012510.1_pt1 | contig 10327 bp, 8 predicted proteins | sample 5400541 | NCBI WGS metagenome assembly WNFC01 (sample SAMN13153342, study PRJNA577476) | soil metagenome | isolation source: 120 cm saprolite under Douglas fir tree site 2 hole 2 replicate 1 | place: USA:California | collected 2015-04-18 | reverse complement strand
GGTGTCGTGCGCCCGGGCGGGTCAGTGCAGCGCCGGCGGGTCCTACACAGACGGCTCCGGCCGCCAGCAGGGGTTCGTGGCAGGGGAGACGGGCGGCGTGTGGGGCCGGGCGCAGGAGGTTCCCGGCCTGGCCGCCCTCAACCGGGGCGGGACCGCCGAGGTCGGCTCGGTGTCGTGCGCCCGGGCGGGTGAGTGCAGCGCCGGGGGGTTCTACCTAGACGGCTCTGGCCGCAGCCAGGGGTTCGTGGCAGGGGAGACGGGCGGCGTGTGGGGCCGGGCGCAGGAGGTTCCCGGCCTCGCCGCCCTCAACCAGGGGAGCGCGGAGGTCGTCTCGGTGTCGTGCGCCCGGGCGGGTGAGTGCAGCGCCGGCGGGTTCTACCGAGACGCCTCCTTCCGCGTTCAGGGGTTCGTGGCAGGGGAGACGGGCGGCGTGTGGGGCCGGGCGCGGGAGGTTCCCGGCCTCGCCGCCCTCAACCAGGGGAACGCCCTCGTCAACTCGGTGTCGTGCGCCCGGGCGGGTGAGTGCAGCGCCGGGGGAACCTACACAAACGCCTCCGGCGGCCAGGGATTTGTCGTCAACGAAAGCTAGCCGCACGGTGCCTGACCTGGGAGCCGGTGAGCGGATTCAACCCGCTGACCTGCCGCTTACAAGTTTGCGGAGGGGCACGGGCAAGAGAGCGAGCGCGCTGCCAGCGGCGGTTATGGGGGGTGCATCCTGGTTCGCTGTCAACGGAAGCCCTGACCGCGCCCGCGCGCAGCACCCGGAAAGGCGCAGATCGGCAAGTTCGGCGTCGCGCTGCCCCTCGCACTGTTCAGTCTTGGTCAGACGGTCGGTTACACGCCACGGCTGCGGCTCGTGGTTTCGAGTAGGCGGTAAGAAGGTCCACGAGTGCTCAGGGGAGACCGTGAGCATTGTTGGAGGTGTCCAGGTATCCCGCATACCGGGCAAGGATTTCCTGTGCCCAGGCGATCGCATCTGACACGCGGATCCCCGCCGGGTGCTCAATGACGTACTGACCCTTGGGTGACCGGGTTGCCAAAATCATGACGTGGCCCGCTTATGGCGGGTGCGGCCGCCTTTCCAGCGGCCGTTCGAGGAACCGGCCACGGTACGGCAATGGGAGCACGTGGCTGCCCCTTCCCTCACTTCGGTGAGCCTCGACAACGTGCTGGTCACCGGCGGGCGCCTGGCCGGCGTTATCGACACCGAGAACCTCGGCGTCGGTGACCGGTGCGTCGACCGGGCCCGCCTCGCCTTCGACTGGTACCTGCTCGCCCGGGCCGGGACGCCAGGGCTCGCCGCCGACGCGCCGGAGCGGCTCACCCGCTGGGGGCAGGCGATCAGCGGCCGGGCCGGCTGGCGGGTGGCCGTCGCCTACGAGCTGATCAGCCGGATCGGCTGGCGCAGCGACCATCACACCCAGACCGGTCCGCACCGCCTGGTGCCGGCCTGCGCGGAGTTCCTCGGCCTGCCGGCTATCCAGTGACCGGCTCTTCGGCAGCCGTCTCCCCGGCGGCCGGCCGGCCGGCACCCGGCCCCCTGGCGGCCCGCTCGTCCGCGCCCGGCCCCCTGGCGGCCGGCTCACGGGCGGTCGCATCAACGGTGGCGGCACCAGCGGCGGTCGGCCCCGGAGCCGGCTCGGCCCGGGACCGTTTGGCGCGGCCGCGCGAGATCGCCACACCGGCCAGGCACAGCGCCCCGCCCACGTAGGCCAGCGCCTTGGGGGTCTCCCCGAGGAAGGCCCACGACATCAGCACGACAATGGCGGGCACGATGTACGTGGTCGCGCCCATCTTGCCCGCGGTGGTGCGGTTCAGCGCGTAGGCCCAGGTAGTGAACGCCAGCGCGGTGGGCACGACGCCCAGGTAGACGACCATGAACGTCGCGCCCACCGGCGCGCTGGCGGCCTGCGACACTAGCTGGCCCGCGAACGGCAGGGTGGCCACCGTCCCCACGAAACAGCCGAACGTGGTGACCTGCAACGCCGACGCGTGCTGGAGCGCGGGCTTCTGGCCGACCACGGCGGTGGCGTAGGACACCGCGGCGAGCAGGCACATGCCCACGCCGAGGAGCGAGGCGCCGCCGGCACCGGACTCCGACACCCCGACGACGACCGCACCCGCGAACGACACGGCCAGCCCGGCCAGCAGGCGGCGCGGGAAGCCCTCGTGCAGCAGCCACCCGCCCAGCAGCGCGATGACCACCGGGCCGATGTTGACGATCATCGCGGCCGTGCCCGCGTCCACGTGCCGTTCGCCCCAGTTCAGCGCGACCATGTACACGCCGAACCAGAGCACCCCGGCTCCGGCGATCCCGGGCCAGGCGGCGCGCGGCGGCCAGCCTTCGCCGCGGGCCAGCCAGACGACCGCGAAGACGAGCGAGCCCGCCAGGAGCCGGCCCAGGGCCAGCGCGTCCGGATCGAAGTACCGCCCCGCGTCCCGGATCGCGACGAACGCCGACGCCCAGGCCACGACCGTGACCGACACCGCAGCGAGCGCGCGCCGGTCGAGGCCCCAGCCCGCCCCCGCCTGGGGGCTGGTGCTGGCCGGCGCCCGGGTCTTCCCGCGAAGGCTCACGGGCACCGAGACTAGGCGCGGGACTGTTCAGCGGCGAACGAAATATCGCCGGGTACCGCGGCCTTGGCGCGCCGCTGGCTACCGGGTTGCTTCATCGCGGACGATCCCTTGCGTTTTTCGCCGGGTGATCGTCCGCGATCATGGACGCCCGGGCGGGGCGAGGCCGGCGAGCCGGCACTGCGGCCGGGTCAGCAGGTCGAGCTGGCCGTGCTGGGCGAAAGCGCGGCGGCACATGGCCCGCGCCCCGTCGCCGCACGCGTGCAGCACCGCACCGCCCGTGCTGCTCGGCTCCGATACGGTGACGCACCCGTTGGCCGACCGCCCGTAACTGCCCGGGTGCAGGGCAGCCCAGGCGCCGACGCCGGCCGCGAGGATGATCAGCAGCCCGCCCGCGATCGCGAAGGCCCGCTTCTGGCGCGAGGTGAGCGATTCCCCGCGCGGGTTCGGCTGTCGGCCCCTCATGCCGGTCAAGCCTAGAGAGCGCCGGGGCTCAGGACACCGCCGCCCAGGCCGTGTAGATGCCGAACCCGGCCAGCAGCACGGCGGTCACCACCCTGATGAGCACCGCGTCGACGACGCGGCCCAGCCACTGGCCACCGGTGACGGCGATCGCGGACACCGCCCACAGGGCCAGGGTCGCGCCGGTCGCGACGGACAGCGGCGAGTGGTAGTGCGCGGCCAGGTTGGCGGTCAGCAACTGGGTGAGGTCGCCCCATTCGGCCGCGAAGATCACGGCGAAGGCGGTGACCGCGGTGCGGCCGGGGCGGGACGGCGGCGGCACGGTCGGTGGCTCCAGGTCTTCCCGGCGCCGCCGCTCGCGGACCGCTTCGCCGACCGCGAGACCGGCGCCGGCCAGAAAGATCACGGCCACCACCGCATCCACGGCCTGCGGCGCGAGCAGGTGAAAGACGACCGTGCCGAGCGTGGTGGCGATCACCACGTGCACCATGAAGGCCCCGGCAGCCCCGAGCCAGACCGCGCCGGGCCGCCCGCGGGCGGACATCACCAGCGAGGCGACCATGGTCTTGTCGGGCAGTTCGCCAACGAAGATGATTGCGAAGACGGCGCCGAGGACGGCCAGGTTCACGTCGGCGGGCCTGGCGCGCCGGGCGGGCCGAGCCAGCGCTCCAGCCAGTCGAGTTCCTCGGCGAGCACGTGCATGACCGACTCCCGGCCGAGGTAGCCGTGCCCCTCGTGGGGCAGCAGCACCAGCCGCGCGGTGCCGCCGTTGCCACGGATCGCCTGGTAGAGCCGTTCCGACTGGATGGGGAAGGTGCCCGAGTTGTTGTCTTCCTCGCCGTGGATCAGCAGCAGCGGCGCGGTGATGCGGTCCGCGTAGCGGAACGGGGAGACCTGGTGGTAGACGTCGGCGGCCTCCCAGTAGCTGCGCCGCTCGGTCTGGAAGCCGAAGGGCGTCAGAGTCCGGTTGTAGGCGCCGCTGCGGGCGATCCCGGCCGTGAACGCGCCGGTGTGCGCGAGCAGGTTCGCCGTCATGAACCCCCCGTAGCTGTGCCCGCCCACGGCCACCCGGGACGGGTCGATGATCCCCGCCTCGTCCAGCGCCCTGATGTGCGCCTTCGCCGCGCCGGTGACCTGTTCCAGATAAGTGTCGTTCATGGTTTCCGGGTCGCCGATCACCGGCATGGTGGCGTCGGCCAGCACCGCGTATCCGCGCATGGTGAACACCACCGGGCCGAGCGCGGTGAGCCGGGTGAACTCGAAGCTGTCGGCCCTGACCTGGCCCGCGGTGTCCGCGCTGCCGAAGTCGTAGGGATAGGCCCACATCACCAGCGGCAGCCGGCCTCCCGCGGCGGGGTCATGGCCGGGCGGCAGGTACAGCATCCCGGACAGCGTCACCCCGTCGCCCCGGTCGTGCGTGATCAGCCGCTTGGTGACCCGGGTGAGCTGCGGATGCGGATCCGGCCAGGCGGTCAGCGGCCGGGCCGCGGCGCCGCCGAGGCCAGCCACCAGCAGGTTCGGCGGCTCGGCCGGGCTCTCGTGCCAGAGCAGGACCTGGTCCCACTCCGGCGTGGTGAAGCCCAGCACGTACTCCGTGCTCCCGGGCGGGCTCTCGTGCAGCCGGGCCGCCTTGCCCGTGGCGAGGTCGAACAGGTCGAGGAACGGCCGTTTCCCCGCCGGGGTGTCACCATCCCCGCGCAGGTAGATGGCGGTCCCATCGCCCAGCACGGTCTGCGCGCCGTCGGGGCGGGTCACCCGCAGCGGGGTGCCCGGGTCGCCGTAGGCGTCGTCCGCGGACCGGTCGAACACCACCGTGGCCTCCCGTGGTGCGTCCAGGTCGCACCACCATGTGGTCAGCCAGCGGCGATCGCGGTCGTGTTCGACCAGCAGCACCTGATGCGGCGTGTCGAGGTCGTACCAGCCCAGGCAGCGGTGCCGCAGGTCGAGGACCTGCCGGGGCTCGCCGTCGAACGGCGCGGCGTGCCGGAAGACCCGGTCCCGGAACTCGGCCGGAGCCACCGGATCCCCGCCGTCCAGCGCCTCCACCCAGGTCAGGCTGGCCGGTGCGCGCTCCTCCCAGCCGGCGAGGCGCGGGCCGACGGGCACGCCCTGGCGGGGCACCTCGTCGCTGACCGGCTGGTCCGCGATCACGGCACGGACGCCGCCCGCGGCGTCCCAGGCCTCGGTGCTGCGCGCGAACCATGCCCAAGGGACCCGGAACGAGAACGGCCGGTGCAGCCGCTGCACCAGCAGGTGTGTCCCGTCCGGCGAGTCGTGCAGCGTGTAGTAGAGCCCGGGCGGCCCCAGTTCGGCGCGGTTCCCTGTGACCGGGTCCACCCGGCAGGGGACCGAGGTGGCCAGCACCTCGAACCGGTCCTCGTCGGTGTCGGTCCGCAGCAGGTCCTGGTAGGTCGCCAGTTGCGACCGCCTCCCCGCGGTCTCCTCCAGCCGCGGCTCGGTGGCCGGTTCCGGTAGCGCCCGGCGGTCCACCGGGCTGGCCAGCACGAGCAGTGACCGCCCGTCGCGGGACCAGCGGAGCGCGCCACCGGACTGGTCCCCGCCGAGCACGTCGCACACGTCGAGGCCCGGCAGTTCGGCGGCCTCGCCGGCCTCCGCGTCCGCGACCCACACGCCGACGCTCTCGGCGCGATCGAGTGTGAACGCGAACCGGCGCCCGTCGGCCGCCCAGACCGGGGTGCCCAGCTGCGCCCCGTCCGGCAGATCCAGGAAGCGCTCCCGGCCGTCGGCGGCCCGCAGCACCGACAGCCTGGCCGCGCGGCGCAGCCGCCGGCGGGCCCGCAGCCGCGGGTCGATCCGGAGCCCGGCCAGCGCCAGGTACGGGCGGGCCAGCATGGCGACCTCCGGATGGGCCGCGTAGTGGACCAGCGCGAGATACCTGCCGCCGGGGCCCAGCGACATCATCGGGGGAGGCGGTGCGTCGATGACCGGCATGAGGTCAGCGGGGGGCGTTGCGTACGGCACGGGATTCCTTCTCACGACGTCAAACGATGGTTACGCAGCGGTCAGGATAGCGGGCGAGCGGCCCGGGCATCGGCGCCCGCCACCTGGCTGCTAGCCGGTTTGCCACCTGGACACGCCGCCGCCCGCCGCTTAGGCTTGACTGTATGATCAGTCAAACGGTGCACTCCCCTGCCCCCCTCGACCCCGGCGCCGTCGCGCAGTCCCTCGCCCCCTTCGGGGAGAGCCGGATGCTGCCCCGGGCCGCCTACGTCGATCCGGCGGTGTTCGAGTGGGAGAAGCGGCACATGTTTGGCGGCGGCTGGGTGTGCGCGGGCCGCAGTGACCAGGTGCCCGCGCCGGGCGACATGCGCGCCGAACCGCTGGGCACGGGCAGCGTGCTGCTGACCCGTGACGAGGACGGCGTGGCCCACGCGTTCGCCAACGCGTGCCGGCACCGTGGCCACGAACTACTGCCGTGCGGGACGTCCGCCCAGCAGAACGTGATCATCTGCCCCTATCACTCATGGACCTACGCGCTGAACGGCAATCTGCGGGCGGCCGCGGGATTCAAGAACCGCCCGGGGTTCGCCGCCGCGGGGTGGGGCCTGGTCGAACTGTCGGTCACCGAATGGCACGGCCTGGTGTTCGTGGACGAGTCGGGCACGGCCCCGCCGCTGGCGGAGGGCCTGGGCAGCCTGGAGGAACACGTCGCGCCCTATGAGATGGAGCGGCTGGTGGTGGCCGGCCGGTACGACTACGACGCGGCGGCCAACTGGAAGATCCTCACCGAGAACTACCACGAGTGCTACCACTGCCCGGTGATCCACCCGGAGCTGTGCAAGGTCAGCCCGCCCAAGAGCGGTAAGAACTGGTCGGCGCCGGGCGTCTGGGTCGGCGGCTGGATGGACCTGCGCGACGGCATGGCGACCATGTCGCTGGGCGGGACGAGCGGCGGGGTGCCGCTGCGCGGCCTGGACGCGGCCGGCCTGCGGGCCGTGATCTACGTGGGCATCTTCCCCAACGTGCTGGTCAGCCTGCACCCCGACTACGTGATGGTGCACCGGCTCATCCCGGTCGCCCCGGACCGCACCAAGATCGAGTGCACCTGGGCGTTCGCGCCCGAGTCGCTGGCCCAGCCCGGTTTCGACCCCGGATACGCCATCGAGTTCTGGGACATCACCAACCGGCAGGACTGGAAGGCGTGCGAGTCGGTGCAGCGCGGGCTCAGTTCCCCGCACGCGGTGCCCGGTCCGCTGTCGCGCGACGAGGACGCGGTCTACCAGTTCGTCACCATGGTCGCCCGCGGCTACCAGGGTGCGCGCGCGTGGGCCGCGGGCATCCCCGAGCCGGCGCGCTGACCGCGCAGCGGATCACGGGGCGTCAGGCCAGGACGGCCGGGCCGCGCTTGACCATCTGGCCGGCGATGATCGCGCGCTGCACCTCGCTGGTGCCCTCCCAGATCCGCTCCACCCGAAGCTCGCGGTAGAACCGCTCGGCCACGTTCTCCCGCATGTAGCCGCGGCCCCCGAACACCTGGACGGCCCGGTCGGCGACGCGCCCGGCCATCTCGGAGCAGTACAGCTTCGCCATGGAGCACTGGGCGTGCGAGACCTTCACGTCGCCGCCGCGGTCGATCGCCCGCGCGGTCTCGTAGGTGAGCGCGCGGGCCGCGAACAGCTCCGTCAGGCTGTCCGCGAGCATCCCGCCGACCAGGCCGTACTCGCTGATCGGCCGGCCGCCGGCCTGGCGCTCCCTGGCGAAGGAGGTCATCTCCTCGGTCAGCCGCCCGGCGGCGCCCAGGCACCGCGCCGCCACCATCAGCCGCTCGAAGCGGAACCACTCGTAGGCGAAGGCCATGCCGTCCCCTTCCGCGCCGATCAGGTTGGCGGCGGGCACGCGCACGTTGTCGAACGCGACGATCGGGTGGTGGTGGCTGATCGTATGCGCATAAGCCGGTGTTCGCACCACGCTGACACCGGGGCTGGGCAGGTCGACGAGGAACATCGCGTGCTCGCCGTGGTGCCGGCCGCCGTCGAGCTTGGCCTGGAAGAAGGCGAAGTCCGCGGTGTTGTACGAGGTGACGTGCCACTTCGTGCCGGTCAGCAGGTAGCTGTCGCCGTCGCGGCGGGCGGTCGCCTCGATCGCCGCCACGTCCGAGCCGGCGCCCTCCTCGGTGATCGCGTAGCACTCCTCCCGCTCGCCCCGCACCGCCGGGCGCACGTACCGTTCGAGCTGGTCCGCGGTGGCCACCGGCGGCAGCCAGGACGGGGGAGTGCTGACCACCCAGGCGAGGGCGTTGGTGACCCGTCCCGCCTGCTCCTGCACCAGCACCTGCTGGAGCGTGGTGCAGCCGCCCCCGCCCAGCCCGGCGGGCATGTTGGTGGCGCACAGGCCCAGCTCGCGGGCGCGCGCGGCGTGCGCCGCGGTCACCCCGGCCGGCAGCTCCCCGCCGGCCAGCTCGGCGGTGACCTCGAACGGGATCAGCTCGCCGGAGAACGACGCGGCTCGCTTCTGGATGTCAAGGTCGGACTCGGTCAGCCCGTACATGGACCATCCCTCCGGTGCGTCAAATGACCACTGGGCCGCGGCGCCCGCTTCTTGACTGAATGTTCAGTTTATGCCAGCATCGTGCTCGTGCCAATGCCCCCGCTCCCGGGCACCGCCGACGCGGTGGTGGTCGGCGGCGGCACCGTCGGCGCATGGTGCGCCTACTTTCTGCGGAAGGCGGGCCTGGAGCGCGTCGTCCTGGTCGAGAAGGGCGTGCTCGGCCAGGGTGCGAGCAGCCGGGCCGCGGGCGTGGTCCGGCTGCAGGGCGGCACCCCGGAGGCGGTCCGGCTGGGCATCTGGTCCCGCCGGTTCTACCTGGGCCAGCGCGAGGAACTCGGCACCGACTCGGGCTTCGTCACCCAGGGGTACCTGCTGCCGTGCTTCACCACGGCCGAGGCCGAAGCCGCCAGGGAACGGCTGGCCATGCAGTCGGCGTTCGGGATCGGCGCGTGCTGGCTGGACCCGGACGAGGTGGACGCGCTCAACCCCGCCCTGGCCCCCGGGCAGACGCTGGGCGGCACGTTCTGCGCCGACGACGGGTTCATCAGCCCGCCGCGCAACGTGGCCGCCTACACCGCGGCCCTGCTGTCCAGCGGCGTTGAGGTGGCTGAGCGGGTCGCGTTCCGCGGCCTCCTGGCCGGCGCCGGCCAGGTGCGCGGGGTGACGACCAGCGACGGCCCGGTGCACGCGCCCATCGTCGTGCTCACCGGCGGCCCGAAGCTGGCGCAGGTCGGAGCGCTGGCGGGGATCCGCATCCCGGCGGGCGGGGTCAGGCACCAGGTCGCGGTGACCGAGCAGCACCCCGACCTGCATCCGTCGCGGGTGCCCATGGTGTTCGACCTGAGCGCCGGCCTGTACTGGCGGCCGGAAGAGGGCGGCCTGCTGTTCGGGATGAGCAACCCCGCCGAGCCGCCGGGCGAGAACCGCAGCGTGGACCTGGAGTACCTGGCCCGGATGCGGACCAGGCTGGAAATCCTGGTTCCGGTCACCGCGGGCCTCGGGCTGCGCCGGCTCTGGGCGGCCACCATCGACTACACCCCGGACCACCTGCCGATCATCGGGCCGGCGGCGGGCCGGGACGGCCCGCTCGCCGGGGTCACCGTGGCCAGCGCGGGCGGCGCCGGGATGATGTGGGGCCCCGGGGTGGCCCGCGCCGCGGCCGACGTCGCGCTGACCGGCACCAGCGACGTGGTGGACACCACCAGGCTCGGCCTGGACCGCTTCGACGAGCATGGGCGCAGCAAGCTCGCGCCCGACCCGGTCGCCCTGCCGTTCCCCGAGATGGCACCCGGCCAGCTGCCGGGCCGGCTCACGGTCACCTGACCCGCACGCGCGGCGCCGGCGACTGCACGGTCTTCCCCACCCGCACGCGCGGCGCCGGCGACGGCGCGGTCTTCCCCCGCGGCTGGCGCGGCGCGTGGCAGATCCACGAGACGATCCGCAAGCTGTACGTGCCGTTGTGACCCGCCCGCGTTAAGATCTCGGCGGTGTCGTAACACGGGGGGTCCGCCATGGGCATTGACGACGTGATCGAACGGATGACCGCCCTGGCGGAGGAGCTTCGCCGGGACGGCGACGCCCGGCTGGCCTTCCACGCCACCTACCTGCGCACCACCCAGGCGGTCGCCGAGGCACTGCGCGCCGGGGCCTTCGAGGATGCCGGCTGGGTGGACCGCTGGGACGTGGCCTTCGCCCGGCTCTACCTGGACGCCCTGGACGCCGGCCGGCGCGGCGAGCCGGTGCCCGAGCCGTGGGCGGTGGCCTTCGGCGCCGCCGCGGCGCA
>WNFC01010389.1_pt1 | contig 10328 bp, 7 predicted proteins | sample 5400541 | NCBI WGS metagenome assembly WNFC01 (sample SAMN13153342, study PRJNA577476) | soil metagenome | isolation source: 120 cm saprolite under Douglas fir tree site 2 hole 2 replicate 1 | place: USA:California | collected 2015-04-18 | reverse complement strand
TGTGACGGTCAGGTGGCGGCGCTGGGCCACCAGCTTGAGGAAATATTGGTAGGTATCCCCCAGGATTTGCTGGTGAAAAAGCTCTGCCTGCGCCGGGGTAAAGCCGGCGAACGGATCGAACATAGCAGCATTCTTGCCACGCATAACCGCAGCGCTATTGACGCCAATCGCCTGAGCCGCGCCTGAAAAATCGAATTTGCCTCCGAGCACGCCAATCGAGCCGGTAATCGTGCCGGGGTCGGCGAAGATTTGCGCGCCGGGGGTGGCTATCCAGTAACCCCCCGAGGCAGCGTACTCCGACATGCTAATCACCACCGGTTTTTTGCCAGCGCACAATTCAACCTGGTGGCGAATCAGCTCCGATGCGATTACCGACCCGCCCGGCGAATTGACCCGGAAAACTACTGCGCGAATCGATGAGTCTTCGCGCGCCTTCTTGAACGCCTCCGTCATGTCATCGGAGCCCATCGAAGTCGCGCCCGGTGACAGCACCGGATCATAGCTGCTCTGCCCGCGGTCGATCGCGCCAACCCCATAAACGATCGCGATCTTCGGATGATGAGCGAACCATGACTTGTTCGGCGGTGTATAGGAATCATAGTCGATGAGATCGTGATGCTCGCCGCGGTAATTCTTCACGCGCTCGTCGAATTGATCTTCGTACTCGAGGCGATCGAGCAAACGCACCCGCAAGGCTTCGTCTGCGCTAATCGGCGCGCGATCGACGACCGCCCGGATGGCATCCGGCGCAAGATGCCGCTGTTGTGCAGTCTGGTTGACGATTTGGTCGAACATCCCCCCGGCCAGGGCGTCATCTTGCTCGTATTGGGCGGCAGTATAATTTTTTTCGGTGAAGATATTGCCCGCATCCTTGTATTTTCCGATAGCGTCGAGGTCTGGTTTGACTTTCACCCAGTCGAGCAGTCCCCGTGCAAACAGTTCGCGAATACTGACACCGAGCAGATTCATCTCACCTTGCGGCATCATCGAGACTTCTTTTGCCGCGCTCGCCACCAGGTACGGGAGGTTGCCGTAACCGGATTCGCCGGCAGATTCCAGGTAAGCGGTGGTCCATTTGCCATGCCGGCCGAACTCGGTGATGAGGCTGCTCAACTCCTGCGCCTGTGCCAGTTCCATGGCCGGGTCGAGAACCTTGACCGCAAGGCCGGTAATGCGCGGATCGTTCTCGGCTCCCCCAAGCGTTCGCCGGACAACGTTAAGCGCGGTCTGATGCTGTTGCGCCAAGCCAAGAATCGAATAGCTGCCACGTTCCAACAGTGGCCCGTCAAGTTGAAGCACGATTACCGAGCCGGGCCGGTATCGATGGGCGAAAAAGCGCACCACTCCCACGACCACGAAAATAGCCACCGCAAATATCACTGATCTGACCAGCCATCGGAAGAGTCGCTTCAGCATCAGAGCATCTCCGTTTGTTCACGCAGCTCGCGGACTGGGCGGCAGACGACCTCGCCCAGCCTTCCTTCAGCTTGCGCCGCGCGTATTGCAGCATCCGGCGTTTTCATCCTCGGCTTGAATGCGCCGCGCGAAATTCGAATGATAGCCAACCATAACTGCTGGCCATGAGCTAGCGGCGAATTCCCGAAAGAGGCGTCAAGCTTGAACTCCGTTAGTGAAAAAGACCGCCCAGGAGAGCAATCGCACGAATCCGCTCATTCCCGCCCCCTGATCAGCGAGCGTGCGCTCGGACTGATACATTACCGTATTGCGGCGCTTTGCTTTTTGGCCTGGATCTTCGACTTCTTCGATTTAATCCTCTACACGTTTCTGCTGGTTCCGATTGCCCGCGAGCTCCATCTCGACGACACCGAATCCTCGTTGGTGCTGGGCGTATCCTTCGCGATGGCGGCGGCCGGCGGTGTTGCGTTCGGTTTTCTCGGCGACCGCTACGGGCGCAAACCAACGATCATTGTCTCAGTGCTGCTCTACGGGATCGGTACGAGTCTGTGTGCGACCGCCCATTCGTTGGCAGCGCTCCTCGCGTTTCGCGCCCTGACGGGGCTCGGAATCGGCGGCGAATGGGGCGCCGGACAGAGCCTCGTCGCCGAAACGATGCCGCCACAACATCGCGCCCGCTATGCGGCTTACGTTCAGGTGGGCGCGCCATTGGGTGTTCTGTTGGCTGCCTATCTCGGCGGGTTCCTTGAACCGCGCATTGGATGGCGGGCGTCGTTCATGGTCTCCGCATTTCCGGCATGGGCGGTCGCGTTCGCGGTCTGGCGATGGCTGCCGGAGAGCGATATCTGGCAGCGTCGCGCGCGGCCACTTTCACCTCGCCTGTCCCGTGCAGACACTAGAGCATCAGTGCTCCCGCGAGGGAGCGGGAGAGAATCAAACGGCACGGCAGAGGGACAAACACAGTGGCGGGGCCTTGCGCATGTCGTTGCCCTGAGTTCGTATCGCCGGCTGCTCGCTCTACTCTTTGTGGTGCTGCTGGTTAATTCTGAGGCTTATTGGTTCACCTACAGCTGGCTGCCGCCCTACCTTCAGCTCGTCCGCAAGCTAAGCGCGCGCTCGGCCGGTCTGTTGATGGCGCGTATGCAATACGGCGCGATCCTTGGTTACGCGATTTTCGGACGCCTGGCGGATCGGTTTGGCCGGCGGCCGGTCTTTTGCGCCTTCGCTGCGATGATGGCGGTCGGGCTGTTGCCGCCGACACTGTTATGGAATTGGGCGAGCGCCAGGGACGGCCTGATTCCGACCTCGATGATTATCGCAGGACTCGGCACCGGCCTATGGTCGGGGGTCGGGCCGATGATTTCGGAGATGCTGCCGACCCAGGTACGCAACACCGCGCTCGGTTTGCTGCTCAACGTCACCCGCGGGATTCAGTTCGCGACCCCGCTGATGATCACGTTTCTCAGCAGCCGCATCGGCTTCGGCGCCGCACTTGCGATCGGTGCGATGTTCTCCGCCATCGGGGCCGGCATGGTTTGGTTATTACCAGAGACCCGCGGCCGCGTGATCACGGCGTTGGATGCCGTGCCGGAAGTGTCTCCTTAAGAGGAGCCGTCCGGTACAAAATAGTTGCTCACGGCGTCAAACTCACATACAGTTCGCGGGCATCCTCCCAAAAACCAAAGCCGAACGGCTTAAAACACTCTCTACCCAATACTCCTTGTCTCCAGGTTTTTGGCCGCATTGGCGCGAACAAGATGTCGCACTCAATCGTGCGGCCGAGCAACTGTATTTCGCCTCTCGTGATTTTCCCTTGATGCGCTCTCTTACTGCCCACGCCATAGATTTTCTGTGACTTCAGATTGGGGAATGCCCATTCCATATCTGAACTCAGGCAAATGCTGTCAGCTCCGGTATCGAACTCTAAAGCCAACATCAACGGTGATGGACTATTCGGCTTAATGAACACCACCTCGATTATAGGACGCCAACCATCTTCTGTCTCAACGAACGGAATTGTTATCTCGAACGATTTGTGCAGCATAGACCGTTCTCGCCGCACTCCTCCTGGGCAAGGCCACCCGTACAATCATAGGTGCCTTGATTCCACGCTTTTCTGCGATTTTGGCTAGCTCGGTCGGCCTTGCGGATGCGGCTATCACACGAGCTTTGTCAACCAGTACCCATTTTCCTGGGTAGAGCTTGTGCAACTCATTGGAGTTAGCCGCGAGCCACCTAACCGAACTCCCGTCGTACTCGTACTGATGAGCTGATGATTCGGCCGGATGCTTTCGCGCCGGTATGTCCGATCTGGCCAAGTTGTAATCCTCGTGATCCTAGCCAAACATTACAACAATAGGATACAGAATTTGCCCGGACGGAAAAACGACCGGCGGCGCGCACGCCGTGGGCACCCCGGGCTATGCGGAGCCTCTAAGCGAATCGTTTGTGCGCCGTCCCGCTTGTCCCGACTGCCCGAAAGCAAAATGAGCGCTCGATCTTCCTGACGCACGCTTCTTCTCCTTGCCGCCTAGGGAGCGCCGTTGAGTGGGTTGCGCGTGACCGATGAATCGTCGAGATAATCTTGTCCCTCGAAACGCGTCAAGCGCAGTTTGGTGACCACTTCCTGCCCTTGCAGTACCAGGTAAGCCGTCAGGGTCTGTTCCTGTGGCGAGACTGCCTTGCGCTCAGTCTCGCTGAGCGCCTCCTGCAGCACGCGCCCTGACGCGCCGGCAGGAGCATCGAGGTTAAAAATTTTGCGGATGGTCGGGGCCACATCGGCGTTGCCGCTCGGTTCCGGATCGGCGAAATGGCGGCGGAAATCGGGGCCGCTGGCCGCGCAAAAATTGTGCACCTCACGCGCGCCTGCCGCCCCATGCATGCCCTGCCCGGTCGACAACAAGTGGCTGTCGGAATAAACCACGCCGGCGATCGGCCGGATGAGGGGGAACGAAGCGTTCTTGCGTGCGGCCTGGCCGTTGGCGCCCATCGCAAAGGCAGGGTTGGAAGGTCCGGTTAATCCGCGATTATCCAGGTCTGGAAGTTCGCGGAAGGAGATAATCAGATCGGGAGAGCGGTTCGGATTGTAAAGACCGAACATCTCTTGGGCGAAGGTGCCCGGAATCCAACCGAGACGATTCTGGCGATTGGTCGCCGTGCCTTCCGGCGCCGGCTTTTTGGAAAAAATCGCACCGCACCATTCCTGCGCCTCGGCGAAATCGACGATGCGCGCCAACATCGCGCGCCGAGCCTCCTCGGACTCGTACGCCGCAGGCGACAGATACACCAGGTCTTCGCCTCCGTTGTGGGCAACCACAATGTCGGCGCTGTTCGACGATTTCTTGATCCCCGCGCCGACCAGCAAATCGGACAGCGAAACCGACATTCGAATCGTCGCAAAGCCATGATCGGAAACCACTATCAGGTCGGTTCGATGGGCTATGCCGAGCCGTGCGATTGCCGCGCGGATGCTGGCGAGATTTGTGTCGCATTCGCGCAAGGCGTTGAGGGCAGGTCGGGTGCCAAGCCCGGCGATATGTTGGACGAGGTCGGGATTATGTTGCCAAACGACAATCAGTGCCGGATGTCCCTTTAATGAGGCGGCGCGGGCCGCCGGTAGTGCCCTCGCAATCACCAATCCGGCCAACCATTGGTCGCGATCGGCGACGGAATTCAGGTCTCCGAGCCGCATCGGCGGCTTGTGCGCCACAGTTGCGGCAGACAAGTCGGGCCGCGCCAGATCATCGGCGACAAACAAATAATTGGAGGAAGTCGCAGAACGGCGGTCTGCCTCGTCATCAAACAAGAAGGTCGGCCCTTGCTTACCGACAATTGCGACGTAGCCGCCATCACGGAACATCTGCTGGGCAACTGCCTCAACCCCCAAAAGATAGCCGTTGAAGCCGCTACTGCCATTGAGCGCGGCCAAATGATTCGAGTTTTCGAGGTCGACCGGTGAGTTGAGCAGCGCGCCCAGTTTCGGCAGAGGCTTGGCCGCGTCAGCGCCGAGTGCTGGAAAAAGATACATTGAGTCGCCGAAAATTCCGGCACGATCAGGCTCGCTGCCGGTCGCCAGCGCCGCAGCGTTTACCATAGTGAGCGTAGGGAAAACCGCATGCTGATGCATGAACAGCACCCCCTCGCGCGAGAGTGCGTACAGGTTGGGCGTGTCGCGCGGGTCGACCAGGTCGGGCCGCAGCCCATCCCATACCATCATCAAAACGATTCGTCCGTCGGCTCTCTGAGCGGCCCGGCCGCTCGCCACGCCAACTACAACGGCCGCCAACACAACCACAACGGGCAGGCGTAAGAAGATCCGCTGCTTAGGTCTCATTTGAGTGGTGCTTAAGGAAGAAGAGGAGAAGCATGCTATTGCTCGTAGGCACCGATGTCGATTGCAGCACCTTGCACGCGCGCGAAGCCGGCCTGGTCGAGTGTTCCACGCACTGATGCTCCCGGATCGGTTCCTGAATTGATCGCGGGGGAGCCCGCCAACACCCATAAATCCGGCAAAGCCGTGCTGAGGAAGTTCGGATTTGCGAATTTTGAATTCAAGTCCTGCCCAGTGTGGATGCGATAGCTGGCCAAAGTGGTATAGGTCTGGTTCTTGTAAATCCAACTGACGTTGGTCGGATCGGAGGCATAGTAGAGGTTGAAATCGAGCGCGACCGCCGGATGCGCGAAAGGATTGTTGATCAAGACACCCTGGCTATTCGCGAACACGATGTTGTTTTCGAACAGATTGTCCGACACCGTGCCGTCGTTCGGGAAAAACTGCATTTGGAACTCACCACTGCCATCGCCGGGAGTGCTGTCGTTGTGGAAAAGCGTGTTATTGATAATCGTACAATGGTCGGTACTGCCGACAGTGGAGCTGTATCCGCCGATTGACACTCCCGGAGCCGTGTTCAGGTAGATTAGATTGCTGCGCGCGATGACGTGGCTGGTGACGTGGCCTGCATGCTCGCTCGCCAGCTCCAACCCCAGATTGTTGTTGTGCAGTACATTGCGTTCGATCGTGATTCGCGTCCCACCATCGACATAGATGCCATTGGCGCTGTTGTCATTCGGGGGATAGGCAGGATTGATGTTGTCGTTGATATTGTAGACCACGTTGCCGCCGATGAAGCCGTCGCGTGCCTGGTCGACCGACGGGCTCGGCGCAGTACCCTCGAAGCCGATCGCGTCGATGCCGATGTTGTTGTTGTCATGCACGATATTATTCGTCACCTGCCAATACTGCACATTGCCGTTCAGCGTCATCGACTCGCTCTGCCCGAGTATCAGGTTGTAGAGTTCGTTGCCGTCGATCACCAGATTGTTCAGCGATGCGGTGCCGGAGGTGCCGTACACCGCGAGTCCGTGGGCGCCGCAATTCTTGGGTACGCCGCCACAGGTGCCGGTAGGGTTGGCGATTGCGTTGATCAGGTTGTGGCGGAGCTCGATATGGGTGCCGGAGCCGGTGACGGAGATGCCGGCGGGAAAAAAATTCGCGCCGTTGGCTTTCCAATTACGCAACACCAAATCCGATACGATGACGTAGTTGCGGTTGGTGATCTGAAATAATCCAATGGGAGTGCTGACTGCCTGGGGCATCGTGACGCCGGTGCCGTCCACGATCGCGCTCTCACCCGGAAAGCTCTGAAACTGAACAAATCCTGCGGATGCGGTACCCGATACCTGCACTACCACCCGCTCGTTGTAGACGCCCCCGCGCACGTAGACTGTACTTCCCGGCGGCACCGCCGATGCGGCCTTGGAGATGGTCCGCCATGGCTGGGCGATGGTCCCGGGATTCGCGTTGCTGCCGGTAGTTGACACATAGAACGACGCGCCCGGCGGCGTGGGCGTTGAAGTGCTTGTCAGTGCCAGCGCTTCGTAATCCAGGCCGGCGTTTCCGGCGATATTGTTCGATACGACCTGTACCCTTATCTGGCGATCGATTGCGCGCACATAGTTTGCCAGATTGTTGCCTCCGAGGTTGAAAGTGAGGATCGTCCACGGGCTCGCCGGCGGAGCGAAGAAGTTATCACCCATCGGAAAGAAACCGCCGTGGCTCCAATCGAAGATCGACCACGTCCACCGCTGCGTCTGCCTCACGGGGCCTCGATAATTGACCCGCAACTGGATCTGGGTGATCGAGTTGGAAACGATGGAAGTGGGGAGCGTATAAGTCCGGTACCCGGCGTAAGCCGTGCCCGCAGCCGCGGCCTCGAACTCGACGAACTTCGCCGGGTCACTAGTCAGCCCCAATTCGTCGAGCTTGTCGAGCGCGGATACCGGCGTCCCGCTATCCTTGCCGTGCGTTGTCACGTAGGAAGTCGGGACCAGAACAGTATTGATGAGCGTGGCGAAGGCGGGTGCGGCGAATAGCAGCATCAGTGCTGGAGCCAAACCCACTCTGGCGAACGCAAGTTTTAGCGGACGGCGCGAAACGTTGGCAGCGTGCATCTGTGCGATTGGCCCCTGTACCAGATTGCTAATGGGTGAGATGTTCGACGAACCAATCGCGCGCCGTGCTGCTCGAACGTTCGAACACCTTCATATAGGCGTCAAAGTGGCCGCCATTCAGAATCACCAGGCGTTTGGGTTCAAGCGCGCGATTATATGCCGCAAAGGCTTCATCGGCCACCGTCAGATGGTCGCCGGCAGCGATCAGCATCAGCAAAGGCGTTGGACTGATGCGTTCGATGTATGACCCCGGTTCGTATTCACCCAACATTTCGACCGTGCGCAGGGTTACCTGGTTGCGCCAGGCCGGTGCTCGCGTACTGGCGGTTTGCGTAAACCATTCCCATGAATCGGCAGTCGGTAGCGCAGCGGCCCCGTTGGCTTCGGACGTGACCACCGGGATCATTGCCGGCGCCCCACCCGCAAATCGCCTATCGCGATCGGCGTCGAATTGGGCGCGCAAGGGAGCCGCCATATCGGCTCGCACCAGCCGCGCAAGGTTACGCGAACCGCTGATCAGAGGGACCTGCGCCACGACGCATTTGACCCGCCGATCGATAGCGCCGAGCACTAGAACATGCCCGCCGCTATAACTCGAACCCCACACGCCGATCCGCTCCCGATTGATGCGGGGCTGGCGGCCGAGCCAGGTTATCGCATGGCGATAATCGCGCACCTGTTGCCAGGGATCGATTTCGTCGCGTGGCTCGCCATCGCTAGCACCGAAGTTGCGATTGTCGAACACTAATGCGGCGAGACCGGCGGTACTGAATACCTCCCCATAGCGGTCGAGGTACATTTCTTTAACCGCCGAGAAGCCATGCGCCATCACCACCCCCGGCACTTCGCTGGCCGCATTGTCCGGCATATACAGCCATCCGCGCAGGATGACTCCCTCTGCGTTAATTTCGATGTCGCTGCGCATAAACTTAAACCCGCGCAATAATAATCAATTCGAGGTTTCAGCGCTATTCATCCCAAAAACCTCAGTTCGAGCCTACGGATAAAATCCAACTGTGGGGCGAATCAACCCAGGCGGAATAACCCGTTGATCTGGTCGGTGGTTGTGGCGCCACCTTGTTCGGAACTGGGGGTATCGGAGTTTGGCAATTCCCTTACAAAAATTGGCGACCGCCGCGTCTGTGTTCCCGCTTTCCTTTGAGCAGGCTGTCGATTTTCTTCTCCTGGTTCGTCATTCATAAGGTCATGGTGGAGTGTTCGTAGCAGCCGAGCCCCTTGCGTCATCCCGACCGAAGTGGAGGGATCGCGCCCTGTCTTGAGGGCGCAGGGTACAACCTCGGCAAAACCAGCGCGTTCGGCGGTGCGAAGTATGGTTCCCTGCGCACCGCAGACGGTGCGCGATCCCTCGACTTCGCTCGGGTTGACAGACATGGAACCGCTCCGAGAGGAGAAGTCGGGGCAGCCGACTCGGGGTTCATTTCCCCCGACAGCAGCTCATCGCTGGCGATATCGCGGCCTTTCACTGTCACCATGCTGCCCTGGTGGTCGAGCTCGACGGGGCACCAGCCACAGCCCGGCGACCACCGTCTCCGGGACGAGGCCTACACCCAGCTCGGGATCCGAACTCTCAGCTTCTCCAACCAGGAAGTCACAAACGATCCAGGCGCGGTGGTGAGCCAGATCAGGGCGGCGCTCACCTAATCGGGATTCGCGTTCTTCGGGCAGTTACATGACACCCGCGCGCGATCTGCGTCGAGATTGAAGATCGGCATATCCGCCTACCTGCGTTGATCTGCGTCGAACTGCGTCGGCATGCGTTTCGGCAGCACCGCTGCGACGACAACTCCGCCGGCGCACAGATGTAGAGCGGCGCGCGGGGTTGAACCGTTCAGCACTGGGTTCTGGATGCCGCCCATATCGGCTCTCGCGCTCCTGCGGGCGAGTCTCCTCAAAAAACTCGCAACCGTCCGGCCCCGGGATTAGATCCGGTTGAGCTCTTTCCCGGTCGCCGAAGATAGCGTCCGCAGCCGAAACGGAAATCGCAAATGGGATAGTCATACTCTTCTATCCGCGGAGAACCGCGGAGTGGCGCGGTGGCGAGGTAGCCGCTGGTGCGTTATGGGGCGCTGCCAGGGAATCACCGACCGGCGGGACGCTCATTTCTCGCGTTGGCTGGTCACTGCCGTCGCCCCTGACCCATTGTGCAAGGCCCTCGTAGTCGCGGAAGCCATTCTCGAATAGGCGGCGGTCGACCTCCTGGCGGATATATGCGGGCAGCATGGTTATTACCTTTGAGCGTGGCGGATCAGTGCCTGACTCCTGGTTTTCGCAGACACGGTAGAGCGGAGGTGCCGGGGGTTTTAGAAAACCAAGGCACCCGCGCTCCTGGCTGCGCAATTGCCGAGCATATTGCACCAGCCGATCAGAACAAACGGGTGACACCGTCACCCGTAACCCCTTCCCTCTCTCGAGGAAGGGGACTCGAGTTTCTACATTTCGAG
>WNFC01010387.1_pt1 | contig 10328 bp, 11 predicted proteins | sample 5400541 | NCBI WGS metagenome assembly WNFC01 (sample SAMN13153342, study PRJNA577476) | soil metagenome | isolation source: 120 cm saprolite under Douglas fir tree site 2 hole 2 replicate 1 | place: USA:California | collected 2015-04-18 | reverse complement strand
CGCCCGAGGTTATCGAAGTTGAGGATCAGATACTGGACGATCCCCCACGTGGCGCTCAACGCGCCGATGGTGATGATGACGTCGACGGCGAGCAGCGCGCGGCGTCCGCGGAACAGGCGGTAGGCGAGCGGCACGATGATGAGGAGGACGAGCTGCTTGCAATCGACCAGACTCACGCGCGGGTCGACGGAGAAGACCGACGCGACGAGCGTTGCCGCCGCGTAGGCCGCCAGCGGCCAGAACATGCCCGGCACGTCGACGCGCTCTTTGTTCCGGACGAGCAGCCCGACCCAGAGGACGGTCGCGATCGTCAGGAGGATGTCGGCCGCCGCGATCGACAGCTGGAGCGCCGCCGCGAACGCGAGCAGCGTGAGGCAGGCGGCGCGCTCGAGCGGCGCCGAGGGCAGCGCCGGCATCGCGTCGAACCACCCGTCGTTCCAAGTCCCGGCTTCGGTCCTCATGGTTCCCTCGCTCCCGCCAGCGCCTGCTCTGCCGCCGCGATCACGCGGTCAGGGGTCAGGCGGGTCAGGCACCGGAAATCGCCGGGGGCGCAGACCCGCTGATCGCAAGGCCGGCAGGGCAAATCCTCGACTGGGACTTCGATCGACGCCGTCGCGATCGAGGGCGGCCGCCAGGGTGCCGAGCGCGCCGCGAGCGTCGGTCCGAAGATGCCCACGACCGGCGTGATGGTGGACGCGGCAATGTGCAGCGGTCCCGTGTCGCCGCCGACGAACAGCCGGCTCCGGCCAATCAGCGCCCTAAGCTCCTGCAGGTCGAATTCTCCCAGATCGATGATGCGGCCGGCGGCGGCCCCGAGCCGCCCGCGCGCGTCCGCCGCAATCCGTGACGCCGCCTCACGGTCCGACGGCCCCGAGCTGAAAACGAGCCGTCGCCGTGGGTTTCCCGCCGCCAGTGCCGCGGCGGTCTCCGCGAAAAACGCCTCGGGCCAGCGCCTGAACGGATTGCCCGCGCTCACGTGCAGGACGACCAGCTCATCGTCACGCGTCACGCCCGCGCGGCCGAGCCGTGCCGCGATCCGGGTGTCCGCCCCCGCATCGAGCGCCATCTCCACCGCGTCGCGCGTCTCGTCCGCCGCCCCCTGCGTCCATCCGGGGATCGCCTCGAGCAGATCCCACTGATTGACGACCGAATGCCTCGGACGCAGATCGCGCGCGCGATGGACAACCTGCGTGTACATCCAGCGCCGGCCTTTGATGTCGTAGCCGACGCGCTCTCTGGCCCCGCTCGCCCACGTCAGCCACGCGCTGCGCGGGCCGCCGTGCAGGTCCAGGACGAGATCGAAGTGCTCCTGCCGCAGCCGGCGCGCGAGCGCCAGGTCGTCTGCGATCCGCCGCGTCCCGCGCGTGCGCGGCGCGATGATGACCTCGTCGAGATGCGGGTTGTGGTGCACCACCGGCGCCGCCTCGCGCTCGACGAGATATGCGATCCGCGCCTGCGGATACGCCCGCCGCAGCGCCCTGATGAGCGGCGTCGTGAAAACAACGTCACCGATCAGCCGCAGCCGGACCAGCAGGATCTTCACTCGCTAGCGCTCGTGAAGCTCCCGAATGCCGGTCATGGCTCGATCGTCGCCTCGTCTATCAGCATGACCGGTATGTCGTCCTTGATGGGATAGACACGCCGGCACTGCGGGCACTTCAGCGCGGCGCCCCCTTTGACGAGCTCGACCTTGGTCTTGCAGTTGGGGCACGCCAGAATCTCGAGTAGCTCGGGGTCCACCGCCATTGATCACTCTCTCCTTGCCGCGAGGCCCTGCCCCGCGGCCCTCGCCGGTCGTTCAGGGACTATTATAGTCATCGGGCCGATGATCACTTTCATTCCTGTCGCGCTCTGCCTGGCGATCTCGATGCCGCTACCCGAGAGACCGGGGACCCAGGGATCAGGGACCCAGGGATCAGGGACCCGCGGACCGAGGGACCAGGGACCAGGGACCAAGGGACCAGGGACCCATGGACCTGATGAGGCCACCTACTATTTCCTCCTCGGCCGCTACCTCGAGGGGGGCGGCAAGATCGACGAAGCCATCGCCGCGCTGCGCCAGGCCATCGCGCTGGATCCGCGAAGCGCCGAACCGCGTGCCGAGCTTGCAGGTTTGTACGCCCGGCAGGACAAGGCGACGGACGCGCTCGTGGCGGCCGAGGACGCACTCAAGGTCGATCCCCGCAACCAGGAAGCGAATCGCATTCTCGGCTCGGTCCTCGCGGCGTTTGCGGAGCAGCGCCAGGGCGCGCGCCCGGGTGACGACGTGGCGGCGTATGCGAAGCGGGCGATGGCCGCGCTCGAGATCGCGCGCGCCGACGGCACCGGCGACCTGTCGATCGACCTGGCGCTCGCCCGTCTGTATCTCGACGCCAATCGCCCCGCTGACGCCATTCCTCTCCTCCGGCGCATCGTCCTCGAACAGCCGCAATATTCGGAAGGGGCCGTCCTGCTGGCCGACGCGCAGGAAGCCGCAGGGGCGCCCGATGCCGCCGTGGAGACGCTGACGAACCTGCTGGGCGATCAGCCGCAGTTCTTCCGCGGGCGCGTGCAGCTCGCGGAGCTCTACGAGCACCAGCGCCGGTGGCCGCAGGCGGCCGACGCGTGGGCGAGGGTGCAGGGGCTCAATCCGCGGAACACCGAGATCGCGACACGGCGCGGGTCGGCGCTCATCAACGCGGGCCGGCCCGGCGAGGCGCGCGATGTGCTGAGCGCCGCGCTGAAGATCGCGCCGACCGACCTGCGCATGTCGTTCATGCTCGCGCAGGCGCAGCGCGCCGCCGGAGATCTCGGCGGCGCCGAGGCCACGGCCCGCGCGCTGCAGGCCGCGCATCCCGCGGACGTGCGCACGACCTACCTGCTCGGGCAGGTCCTGGACGCGGGCGGGCGGTACCAGGAGATCGTCGATCTGTTGAAGCCGGAGATTGTCCGGCAGCAGGCGGCAAAGGCCAAGGACGCCGACCTCGCGATGCTGCTCGGCAGCGAGGGGCTTGCGCTGCAGCAGCTGCATCGCTACGACGAGGCGGTCGGTGTCTTCAAGGAGGCGCTCGGGCTCGCGCCCGGCGAGCCGTTTCGGTATGTGCTCCTGATCCAGGGGTACAGCGCCGCCGGCCGTCACAAGGACGCGCTCGACGCGGCGGAGCAGGCGCGCCTCAAGTTTCCGCAGGACGCGGCCGTGCTCTACCAGCTTGGCGCCGCGCTCGACCGCGCCGGCCGCCGGGCCGAGTCCGAGAAGGTGTTCCGCGACGTGATCGCGCACGATCCGCTCGATGCGAGCGCGCTCAATTATCTCGGCTACATGCTCGCCGAGCAGGGCCGCTCGCTGGACGAGGCCGTGACGCTGATCCAGCGCGCGCTCAAGCTCGAGCCCGACAATCCGTCGTTCCTCGACAGCCTCGGTTGGACGTACGTGCAACAGGGACAGCTCGACCTGGCGGATACGCCGCTCACGGCCGCGGCCACGAAGCTGCCGAGGAACTCCGTCATCCAGGAGCACCTGGGGGACCTGCGGCAGAGGCAGGAGCGCCACGCCGACGCGATCGCCGCCTGGCTGAAGGCGCTGGCCGGCGACGGCGACGCCATCGATCGCGGCAAGCTGCACAAGAAGATCGACGCCGCACGGAAGGGTAGTAGGTAGTTCGCAGTTCATAGTTTGCAGTTCGCAACCAGAATTCTGCTCGCCGCTTCGCTGGGCGCCGCCGCTGGCTGTGCGCCCAGGGCTCCGTTGCTTCCTACTGGCGCGGGCACACCATTTCCCGACTTCGCCCCCGCGTACGAGCAGGCGACGGCATCCTGTCGCGGCCTGAAGACGATCACGGCGTCCATGGCGATGTCGGGAACGGCGGGGACGACGAAGCTGCGCGGCCGGATCGACGCGGGTTTCGAAGCGCCCGCGCGGGCGCGCCTGGAGGGGATCGCGCCGTTCGGCAAGCCGGTGTTCATTCTCGTCGCGGACGGTCATCGCGGCACGCTCGTGCTGCCCCGCGAAGACCGGGTCCTGCGCGACGCGCCGCCGGACGAGATCATCGAGGCACTCGCCGGCGTGCGGCTCGGTCCGGACGGGTTGCGGACGGTGGTCAGCGGCTGCGGACCGACGGTCGCCGCGCCGACCGATGGCCGCACGTTCGCGAACGGCTGGATGGCGGTATCGCTCCCGGGCGGCCCCGTCTATCTGCGGAGAAACGCGGGCGCCTGGGAGGTGGCCGCGGCCACCAGCGGGCCGGTGACCGTGATGTATGCCGATTACGCGTCCGGCCGTCCCTCGACCATCCGCCTGCGCGCCCAGTCGCAGGGCCGCGCGTCCGCCGACCTGACGCTGCGCTTGTCTGACGTCGAGATCAACGCGCCGCTCGATCCGAAGACGTTCGAAGTCGACCTACCGGCGCATCCCGTGCCGCTGACGCTCGACGAGCTCCGCCGTGCCGGACCGCTCGGGGGGGAGTCAGCCGGTGTCACGACGATCTCACGGGGAGCCCGTCTCACGACGTTCTCACGCTCTGAGTGGGATCGTCCGCGGCAGCCGCACCGAGAATGAGCCAACGCCTTAAACTGACCGTCCGCGCCCATGCCAAGGTCAATCTCGACCTCCGGGTTCTCGGGGTCCGCGCGGACGGCTATCACGAGCTGCGCACAGTGTTCCAGACGATCGAGCTGCACGACACGCTCACGTGCACCGAGGCACCGGGCCCGTTCACCCTCAAGTGCCGGACGGCGGGCGTACCGCTCGACTCGAGCAATCTCGTGTGGAAGGCGGCGGCGGCGCTTTGGACGGCGCTCGGGCGCGGCGGCGAGATTCGCGACGCGGTCATCCAGATCGACAAGCAGATTCCCGTCGAAGCGGGCCTTGGCGGCGGAAGCGCCGACGCGGCCGCGGCGTTGATGGCGCTCGGGCGTCTGTGGGGGGGCGCGCCGATCACCCTGCTGCGGGAAGTGGGGGCGACGATCGGCGCCGATGTGCCGTTCTTCCTGTCCGGCGGCACCGCGCTCGGGCTGGGGCGCGGGGAGGAGATTTATCCCCTCGTCGACCTGCCTCCCCACTATGTCGTCATCGTTCGGCCGCCGTTCGGCGTCTCGACCGCCGAGGCATACGGCTGGTACGACGAAGATCGCACCGAAGGCATCCGCGAGAACCGCGAATTCCAGCAGCTGCCGGTGCCGTGGCCAAGCCGTGCGGCGCAGATGATCAACGACCTCGAGCCGCCGGTCGTGCGGCGGCACCAGGAGATCAGCGGCCTCAAGGTCCAGTTGCGGGAGGCCGGGGCCTCCGCGGCGGCCATGTCCGGGAGCGGCTCGGCCGTATTCGGTCTGTTCCGCCGCCGCGCGCCTGCCGAACGGGCGGTTAAACCCTTGTCCCGCAACGGCGCGAAGGCCCTGGTGACCAGGACGCTGACGCGCGCCGAGCACGAACGGCGCGCCAGGCCGGTTGCCCGGCGCAGGTAATTCCTATACACTTAGCGTTTTGCGGATGGCCTGTCGGGCCCTGCTGGGGCGTGGCCAAGCGGTAAGGCGCGGGACTTTGGATCCCGTATTCGGAGGTTCGAATCCTCCCGCCCCAACCATGCATCCAATGGTGTCTGCGTGATTACTACGGGAGCGCTACCGGCCGCCACGGCCAGCGGGCAGCTCAAGATTTTCTCGGGCAGCGCGCATCGCGCCCTGACCGAGGAGATCGCGGAGTTCCTCGGTGTCCAGGTTGGCCACGCGCGTCTGCAGCGTTTTCCGGACACCGAGGTTTCGTTTCAGATCGACGAGAACATCCGCGGAACCGACGTCTTCGTGGTCCAGCCGACCTGCGCGGACGTCGATCGCCATCTCGTCGAGATGTGCGTGATGATCGATGCGTTCCGCCGTTCGTCGGCGTCGCGCATCACGGCGGTCATCCCGTATTACGGCTATGCGCGGCAGGATCGCAAGGACAAGCCGCGGGTGCCGATCTCGGCGAAGCTGGTGGCGAACCTGCTGAGCGCCGCGGGCGCCAACCGGGTCCTGTGCATGGATCTTCACAAGGCGCAGATCCAGGGGTTCTTTGACATTCCGGTCGACCACCTGTTCGCGGCGCCGGTGATCATCGAGTACCTGCAGCGCGTAGACAGCCCGAATCTGACGATTGTCTCGCCGGATGCAGGGGGCGCGGAACGCGCGCGGGCTTACGCCAAGCGGCTCGACGCCGAGCTGGCGATTATCGACAAGCGGCGTTCGGAGGACGGATCGACTGAGGTGATGAACGTCATCGGCGACGTGACCGGCCGGACGTGCATCCTGCAGGACGACATCATCGACACGGCCGGCACCATCGTGAAGGCCGCCTCCGCGCTGAAGGCGAACGGCGCCGCGCGCGTGCTCGCCTGCGCGGTGCACGGTGTGTTGTCGGGCCACGCCATCGAGCGGCTCGAAGCGGCGCCGATCGACCAGGTGATTATCACCAACACGATTCCGCTCACGGCCGAGCGGGCAAGGAGCGGCAAGAAGATCAAGCAGCTCTCGGTCGCGCGCCTGCTCGGGCAGGCCATCCGGAGTATCCACGAGGAAACGTCGGTTTCTTCGTTGTTTGTGTAGTTGGCCGCCAGCCGCGGGCAGTTTCGGCCTGGCGGCAAACCGTCAACTGTGAACCGTGACCTGTAAACTGTGAACTGATTATGGAAGCCACACTGCACGTCGAGAAGAGAGAGAGCCGGGGCAAGAACGAGGCGCGGCGGCTGCGCGCGTCGGGCCGCATCCCCGCCGTCGTCTACGGCACCGAGAAGAACACGGCGACCGCGATCGCCGTCGACCCGAGGATGCTGCTTCGGATCCTGCACTCGGAGTCCGGCGTCAACACGCTGATCGGCCTCGAGGGCGTCGAGCTGGCGGGCGGCAAGGTGCTCGTGAAGGAGTACCAGCTCGATCCGATCGACCACCAGCTGCTCCATGCCGACTTTTACGCGGTTGCGATGGACAAGCTCATCACCGTCACGGTTCCCATGGCGATCAAGGGCGAGCCGAAGGGCGTCAAGCAGCAGGGTGGCATCGTCGACTTCGTGAGCCGCGAGATCGAAGTCGAGTGTCTGCCGGCTGACATTCCGGAGCACATCGACCTCGAGATCGGCGAGCTGATGCTGCACCAGGGCATCCGCGTCCGCGACCTGCCGAAGGATGGCAAGTGGAAGGCGGTCAGCGATCCGGACCTGATGATCGTGCACGTGGTGCCGGTCAAGGTCGAGGAAGTCCCGGCGGCCGACGCAGCCGTGGCCGCCGCGTCGCCGACGGCGCAAGCGGAGCCCGAGGTCATCAAGAAGGGCAAGAAGGACGAGGACGCCGAGAAGGCCGAGAAGGCCGACAAGTCCGACAAGGCCGACAAGTCCGAGAAGAAAGAGAAGAAGTAGTTTAGGCCTTCAGGTCTGTCTGACTGCCCGTGGGTCCCGACCTTCAGGTCGGGACATCTTGAATGAAGCTAGTTGTCGGCTTGGGAAACCCGGGTGCGAGGTACGAAGGCACCCGGCACAACGTCGGGTTCGCGGCGGTGGATCTGCTGGCGAAGCGGCACGGTCTGCAGTGGGAGGCGGCGCCGCGCGGCATCGAGGCGCTAGTGGCCAACTGGCGCGCCGGCGGCGCGATATTCGCCAAGCCGCTGACGTTCATGAACCTCAGCGGCCCGGCGGTCGTCGGGTTGTTGCAGTTCTACAAAATCCCGGTCGAGGATCAGCTCGTCATCGTCGACGAGGTACAGCTCGACACGGGGCGGCTGCGGATCAGGCCCGAGGGATCGGCCGGCGGGCACAACGGGCTGAAGTCGGTGATCGCGTCGCTCGGAACCCACGCGTTCCCGCGGCTGCGGATCGGCGTCGGGCGGGGAGATGCCCGGCGCGACCTCGCGGACCACGTGCTCGCGAGGTTCGAGCCTGACGAACGATCGGTCATCGACGAGGCGATCGCGCGAGTGGCCGATGCCGCTGAGCGGTTCGTCGCCGAAGGCGTCGCGGCGGCGATGAACAGGTACAATAGGAAGACGGAAGACGGAAAGACGGAAGAGCCAAACGAAAGCGCAGACAACTAATCCTTGTCTCCTTGGCACGGCCTGAGGGCCGCGCCCGCTTAGCCCAGAAGGAGAACCATGAGTCAGACCAGACAGTACGAGCTCGTTTACATCGTCTCGCCGGACGCGAGCGAGCAGGCGGTCGCCGATCTACACACGCAGGTCGAGCAGATCGTCCAGCGGTTCAACGGCACTCTCGACAAGACGGAAAACTGGGGCCGGCGCAAGCTGGCCTACGAGATCGGCCACGCCCGCGAGGGCACGTACGTGATCGAGACCATCAGCGGCTCCGGCGAGATGATGAAGGAAATCGATCGCCGCCTGCGGGTGACCGACACGATCATCCGGCATCTCACCGTGCGGGTGGACGAGGCGATGCGCGTGGCCGAGCGCCTGCGCAGCGAGCGGAAGGCGACCCAGGCCCGCCGCCGCACCGCGCGCGGCCTGCCGCCCGAACCGCAGGCGTCCGAGCGGCGCGGCGACCGGGACAACGACGATCTGGATGACGGCGTGATGGGCCTCGAAGCGGAGGGACAGCGATGAGCGGAGAACGTGGCGGAGGCGGCCGCGGCCGCGGTCCGAAGAAGGACGATAAGGACAAGAAGGGGGAGCGCCCCCGCGGCGGCTTCTTCCGGCGCCGGCGCGTCTGCAAATTCTGCGCCGACAAAATCGACTACATCAACTACAAGGACGTCCGGCTGCTGTCGCCGTTCATCCCGGAACGGGGCAAGATCCAGCCGCGCCGGATTTCCGGCACCTGCGCGAAGCACCAGCGCGCGCTGCAGACCGCGATCTCCCGCGCGCGGCAGCTCGCGCTGATTCCGTACGTCACTGATTAGTTTGTCGTCTGCCGTTTGCCGCCAGCGGTTCGGGTTCGCCCGGTCCGGCCGACGGCGAACGGCACACGGCCTACGAGGCTACATGGAAGTCATACTCAGAGAGCACGTCGAACACCTGGGCGCCCGCGGCGACGTCGTGAAGGTCACGCCCGGGTACGCGCGCAACTACCTCCTGCCACGGAAACTGGCGCTGGCCGTGACCGAGAACAACCGGCGCCAGATCGAGCGCGAGAAGAAGCTGGCCGAAGCGCGCGACATGGAAGAGCGGGCGGCGGCCGATGCGGTGGCGGCCCGGCTCAGCGCCATCGAGATCGAGATCGCCCGCCGCGTCGGCGAGAACGACACCCTCTACGGTTCGGTCACCTCGGCGGACGTCGCGCAGGCGCTGAAGGAGAAGGGCTTCGACATCGACAAGCGGAAGATCCAGCTGCCCGAGCCGCTCAAGGCGCTGGGCGAGAGCACCGTTCCCGTGAAGATCCACCGCGAGGTGGTCGCGCCGGTCAAGGTGCGGGTTGTCGCCGACAAGAAGTAAGCGGCCGCACCTTCGCGGCTGACGCGTCACAGCTGACGGTTCACGGTTCGCAGTTGGCGACACTGTGAACCGTTTTTTTGTCATGCCACCGGCGCCGACCACTTGTTGTATTCTTCCCTCTCCCGCCGATGCCCGAAACCATCGCCCCGTCCACGCCGGAACGCGCCCTGCCGCATAACCTCGAGGCCGAGAAATCGGTGCTCGGCGCGATCCTGATCCACAACGAGGCCTTCAACCACGCCGCCGAGCTGATCGATTCGCGCGACTTCTTCCGCGACGCGCACCGGCGCATCTTCGACAAGATGGTCTCGCTCAGCGAGCGCAACGACGCGATCGACTTCGTCACGCTCAAGGAGGAGCTGGCCCGGTCGGGCGAGCTCGAGGAAGTGGGCGGGCCCGCGTATATCGCCTCGCTCGCCGACGGCGTGCCGCGAAGCGCGAACGTCGAGCACTACGCGCGGATCGTCAAGGAAAAGGCGACGCTGCGGAACCTCATTCATTCCGCGAACCGCATCCTCTCGGACGCCTACCGCGCCGAGGAGGACGCGGACGTGATCCTGGACGGCGCCGAGAAGGCGATCTTCGAGATCGCCGAGGATCGGATCCGCGAAGGGTTCGTGCCGCTGCGCGACCTGGTCCAGAGCAGCTTCGCGACGATCGAAAAACTGCAGCTGCACAAGGGGCTCGTCACCGGCGTGCCCACCGGCTTCGTCGATCTCGACGAGATGACGTCCGGGCTGCAGCCGTCGGACCTGGTGCTCGTCGCCGCGCGTCCGTCGATGGGCAAGACGAGCTTCGTCCTGAACATCGCGCAGCACGTCGGCACGCAGACCGACATGACGGTCGGCTTCTTCAGCCTCGAGATGTCGAAGGAGCAGCTGTTCATGCGCATGCTGACGGCCGAGGCGCGCATCGACGCGCACCGGTTCAGGAGCGGCTATCTGAA
>WNFC01010386.1_pt1 | contig 10329 bp, 7 predicted proteins | sample 5400541 | NCBI WGS metagenome assembly WNFC01 (sample SAMN13153342, study PRJNA577476) | soil metagenome | isolation source: 120 cm saprolite under Douglas fir tree site 2 hole 2 replicate 1 | place: USA:California | collected 2015-04-18 | reverse complement strand
AACGACATCGAGCGATCCTGGCGCGATCTGAAACGCCATTTCCTCGCGCATCAGACCTTCACCGATATCGATCATCTCGACCGCGCTATCCATCAGGCTATTGCCGACATGAACCAGGAGCGCCAATCAACCCTGTGTACTAACCTGCGAATCGCTGCTTAGCTAGTATTGTAACGGCGGCGAGGTCCCCTTGCCGAGCTGGGAGACGGCGATGTCCGAGGACCTGCTCGGCAAGTGGGCGCTGAACCTGATGCTGATCAACGTGTCGACACGCCGTTTCGGTCGGGCCGTCCGGCTGCCGGGAGGCGACATTTCGGCGGCCAAGGGTACCGGCGTGTCCAAGTCGGCGGTGTCACGCCGGTTCGTGGCGCTGTCGGCGGAGCGCATGGCGGAATGGATGGCGGCCGACCTGTCCAAGCTGGACCTGCTGATCATCCAGATCGACGGCATCCACATCGAAGAGGACCTCATGCTGCTGGCCGCCGTCGGCATCGACGGTGACGGCGGCAAGCATCCTCTCGGCGTGATCGAGGGGGCCACCGAGAACACCGCTGTGGCGCAGGCGCGTCTGGACAACCTGGTTGGGCGTGGCCTCGATCCGAAGGTCGGCTGCCTGTTCATCATCGATGGGGCCAAGGCGCTGTCCAAGGCGATCCGCAAGACCTTCGGCCGCCACACCCCGATCCAGCGCTGCCAGGTTCACAAGGCCCGCAACATCACCGAGCGCCTCGCCAAACCCTTGCATGCCAGCGTGCGCAAGGCGCTGCGTCAGGCGTGGGAACTCGATGATGCTGAGAAGGCGGAAAAGTTGATCCGCAATCTCGCCCGACGCCTGGAACGAGAGGCCCCCGGCGTCTCCGCCAGCATCCTGGAAGGCATCGACGAGATCCTCACCGTCACCCGCCTCGGCCTGCCGGTCGAATTGCGCCGGTCGCTCGCGTGCACCAATATCATCGAGAACATGAACGGCACCATCCGGCAGGTCTGCCGCAACGTCAAACGCTGGCGGGATGCCAAGATGGTGCTGCGCTGGACCGGTGCCGCCATGCTGGAGGCAGCCAAGGGCTTCCGGCGCTCAAGGCCCACAGGCAATTACCGATCCTGCGCGGCGCCCTGGCCGCCCATCAAGCCAAACACGCCAGCAACCCTCACCTTGAACAGCAACCCGAGGCCGCGTAGCCTGGTCAACCAGTGATGCCTGCCGAGCGAATTTCAACACGGCTCGGGACATCCCCCCGAAGGTCGTCAGCCATGGTCGTTACGTTACGTTCCACATGGCCGAGGTCGCGGTGTCGCGGCAGATGTTCAAGGAAATCCTGGCGCTGATTGCCCAGTTGCGGGCGCCGCCCGCTCCAGCATGAGGGGCGCTGGGATCGAATGTGACAGACGACGACGGCAGAGGTGCCCCTTGATGAACGCAAAGCAACGAGTTCCGGCACTGCGAGGCGGGCAATCCGACGATTTGGCTGCCAACGGGTCGGCTGCAATCGAAATTCGTTGTGGCGCGCCTCGCCGAGACGGACAATCGCGCCAACTGACTGGGAATCCGGGGGATGTCGGCTAAAAGTCCTTCCTGCTTCCAATATCCTGGGCATAAGGAGAATACCGGGGAACAATCCATGCGCGGCGCGCTCGACCGATGGCTCACAGGAGAACGCACATGATCAGTCTCAGGGAAGACAAGCCATGGTTTCTCCTTGGTCTATTTCTGATCTGTATGTGCAGCTTAATGCTCCAAATCATCGAGATGAGGATTTTGTCGGTCATCTCATGGTATCATCTCGCTTTTTTTTCGATTAGCATGGCTATGTTCGGGATGACAGCGGGATCTCTTGTCGTATATTTCAAGGAGGGGTGGTTCGTCGCCGAGCGGCTGTTCGAAAATATGGTCTGGATCTGCAGCGCCTTTGCGATTGCTGTCGAGGTTTCGACACTCCTCCTGATCTCGACCGTGTTGATGATAGGCGGGGAGCCAGAATTTCTGATGATGGTGCTGTTCTGGCTCAAGCTGATCGTCATTCTGGCGGCGCCTTACTTCTTCGCGGGAATGGCAATATCGCTGGCGCTGACGCGAAGCCCTTGGCCCGTCCCTCTCGTCTATGGTGTAGATCTTATCGGGGCGGCGAGCGGCTGCCTCGTTGTTCTCGTGGTGCTCACTTTCGTCGATTCCGTTTCGGCATTGTTTCTAGTCGGGACGGTGGGGGCCTTAGCGGCAATTTCATTTTCATCGGCCCGCCGTGCATCGGCCTCCCCGGGCGCGCCGCTCCTGCCAGTGGCGCGGCTTCGAATCTTCGCTCGGCCGGCGATCCTAGCTACAGCCTTGGCCTTGCTTGCATTGGGTAACGCCGCGATCCAGCCTTACGGGCTCAAGCTCTCGATCGTAAAGAATGAGCTCGAGTCCATGGCACCGGGCGCCAAGGGAACCCGTGTGTCGGAATTCCTGCGTTGGAATTCGTTTTCTCGCGTCAACGTAGGTCCGAGCGATCCCAGCACTCCATCGATGTGGGGGCCATCTTCCGAGACGCCCTCTTCGGTCATAGAGCAGCGGTGGATGGCGATCGACGGTTCGGCCGGCACGAGCATGTACCGCTTTGACGGCGATTTCGGGAAGCTTGAGTTCCTGAAATATGACGTGACAAATCTTGCCTACTACATTCGCCATGCAGGCCGTGCCGCCGTAATCGGCGTGGGAGGTGGTCGAGACATACTCTCCGCACATCTCTTCGGATTTCAGGATATAACCGGCGTCGAGCTTAACCCGATCTTCATCGATATGCTGTCGCGAGTGTTTCGGTCGTATAACCATTTGGCCGATCTTCCGGGAACGCGGCTATTCGTGGACGAAGCGCGCAGCTGGTTTGCAAGGTCGGCTGACCATTTCGACAGTATTCAGATGAGCCTGGTCGATACCTGGGCCGCCACCGGAGCGGGCGCGTTCTCGCTGTCCGAGAACGGTCTTTACACGCTCCAGGGCTGGCGCACGTTCTTCGATCATCTGACGCCATCGGGCGCTTTCACTGTCTCCCGGTGGTATTCGCCCAGCAATGTCAACGAGACTGGGCGCATGCTGAGTCTCGCGATGGCAACCCTGATGGATGAGCAGATCTCCAATCCTCACAACCACATCTTCTTGGCGGCGGTCGACAACCTGGCGACCTTGATCGTCGGCAGAGCGCCGTTCACCCCGGAGGACCTCGCGACCCTGACCGCGACCGCCAAGAGACTCCAGTTCACGATCTTGGTTAGCCCGCAATCACCGATCAAATCCCCGATCTTGTCGAAGATCATGGCTGCGACCACCCCGCAAGAGCTCAACGACGCGGTTGCAAAGTACCCCTTCGATTTATCAGCGCCAACGGATGACCGGCCCTTCTTCTTCAACCAGCTCCGAATCACCGACCCTGCGTCGTTTTGGCTCGCCCTCGATTCAAAATCGGGCGTGGGCCGCGGCAATTTAGTGGCAACAATCACACTTGCCGTCGTGGTCACGCTTTCGACAATTTTGGTGCTGATCACCACTATCGTTCCTTCGCTACCCTCGATCCGCAAAGTGACGCCTCGCATTGCCGTGCTTGGCTCGGTCTATTTTGTCCTAATCGGCCTCGGCTTCATGTTCGTCGAGATCGGTCTCATTCAGCGGATTTCTATCTATCTGGGCCATCCAGTCTACGGGATGGCTATTGGGCTCTTCGGGATTATCATATCGACCGGGCTCGGCAGCTTGTGTTCGTACCGCCTCTCGTTGACCGGCCCGCGATTCCAACTTTGGGCCGGTGCGCTCGGGCTTTATCTTATTCTACTGCCCTATTGGTTCCCGCTGCTGATCGACCAGTTCGCGGGGGGAAGTCTTCTCGTCCGCGCCGCGGTTTCGCTCACAGCAATTGTTCCTTCCGGCGTGCTAATGGGTTTCGGATTCCCTACGGGAATGGAAATCGTAAATGCCATCGATTCGCGCCCAACACCTTGGTTCTGGGCAGTCAACGGTGCGGCTGGCGTTCTCGCGGCCGACATCGCAGTACTTGTGAGTATCCACGCCACAATAAGTACGACGCTCTGGTGCGGAGGCGCCTGTTATCTGCTGCTCGCGCCGATTGCGATCAACCTGGCGCGACTGCGCCGCAATGAGCCTGATGTCGTAGCGGTGCCGGCGGCACCCGGATAAAACCTGTTTATTCGGAGCCCGCGGCTCAGACCGAAAGTTGTGCAAACGAAAGGGCCGGCCTTATCAGGCCCGCCCTTTGGCATTAAGGCGATCAGGGGGATCTGGGTCTATATCGTTATCCGCAACCCCGGCTTGCTGCTATTGATCGCGGTTGCGGTTGCCATGGCGTCGGGCGGGTGAGCGACGCATGCGGGGGCAATACCGGTTTAGGGTCTGTTGAGATTCATCGTGAGTTGATGACGGCGGCGACGAGATGGATCATGGCCTGGAAGCTCTGATCGGTTTTGTCGGCGCGCAGGGCGATGCGCTTGAACTCCTTGAGCTTGCAGAAGAAGTTCTCGATCAGATGACGCCATTTATACATCTCGGTATCGATCTGGAGCGGGGTGGTGCGGCGCGGATGCTGCGAGATCACGACCTTACCGCCGCGTTCGTTGAGGTTGGCGATGATATCGTTGCTGTCGAAGGCCTTGTCGGCGATCAACGCGCCGAACTCGACGCCCTCGATGAGAGGCGCGACCCCCACCGTGTCGTAGCGCTGTCCCGGCAGCAGGACGAATCGGACGAGATTGCCGAGCGCATCGGTGAGGGCCAGGATCTTGGTCGTCATGCCGCCCTTGGACTTGCCTATGGCCTGGCTCTGAGTCCCCCTTTTGCGCCTTGTCCGTGGCGGTGGACCTTGACGATGGTGGCGTCGACCATGGCGTACTCCATGTCCGGTTCCTCCGAGGCCGCATCGAAAAGCCGTTTGAAAACATCGGCTTTGACCCAATCTCGATACCGCTTGAAGACCGTGTTCCACGGGCCGAACAGCGGCGGCAGGTCGCGCCACGGGCTGCCGGTTCGCGCGATCCACAACACCGCTTCGACAAAGCGCCGGTTATCCGCGCCGCTGCGACCGGGGTCGGATTTCTTCCCCAGGCAATGCGGTTCCATTTTCGCCCACTGGGCATCGCTTAGCACATATCGGTCCATCCCAAGCTTGAATCTGGAGGCTTCTGTGAGGTCGCGCGGTACAGGCGTGGGGCCGAGGCGTGATCGCGACCTCATTGAAGAGCCGGATTGAACTGAGCCGAAGACGCGCTGTGTCAGCGCGCAGATCGAGCGGAGGCCGAGCGAGCCACTGGCTCGTTGCAAAAGGCCGCGGGCCACAACGATGGCGTGTATGGCACGCTTCTTGGGTGTTTATGGGCATTGTATCTGAATCGCCCCTTCCAGGATCAATGGGTTAGGGGAAGCCGGCAGGTGGGCGAACAACCAAAAGATGAATCTGGCATCAGTCATGGCCATCGCCGCTGAGACATCTGCGCCCGTTCCAGGCGTCGCCCCGCCAGCCGAGACGCGTCAGACGCCGAGACCAGGCTATCACGGACGGCATCCCAATCGCATTACCTCGCGAAGAGAAGCGCCCCGCCCGTGCCGCAGCTCCACTTCTGCCGTAGGCTTAGTTCAATCACAATATCTTGCTTGGGGGAATCTGGAGGGCTCTGTGAGGTCGCGCGGCACAAACGCATGTACGGCACGGAGCGCGACCTCATTGAAGATCCTATGGGGAGTGGATAGCGGTCGGCGCTTTGGCAGAGTTATTCGGAGGACCTGCGGGCGCGCGTTCTGGCGGCGGTTGACGGCGGCATGGCAGCGCGGGCGGCAGCGTCGGTTTTCCGGGTCAGCGTGTCGTACATCTACAAGGCGCTGATCCGGCCGCGCCGCACCGGCGAGACGAGTGCCAGCGCGCGACGCGGCCACCGGCCGCGCAAGCTGACGGTGCCGCAGGAGGTCGCCTTGGCGGCGCATATCGAGGCCATCCGGACATAACCTTGGCGGCGTTGCAAACCTGGTTGGCGGCCGAGCATGCGGTGCGGTTGAGCAACGGAGCGATGTGGTCGGCCGTCGAGCGCCTCGGGCTGTCATTTAAAAAAAGACATTGCGCGCCGCCGAGCAGGACCGTCCGGGTGTCGCCGCCCGGCGCCGCATCTGGCGGGCGGCGCAGCCTTTCGTCGATGCCGACAAGCTCGTTTTCATCGACGAGACCGGCGCCAGCACCAAGATGACCCGGCTCTACGGTCGCGCCCCGCGCGGCCGGCGCCTGTTGGCCAAGGCGCCGTTCGGTCACTGGAAGACCACCACCTTTGTCGGCGCGCTGCGGCGCGATGGCCTCGGCGCGCCGACGGTGCTCGACGGCCCGATGACCGGCCAGGCCTTCCTGGCTTATGTCGAGCAGGTGCTGATCCCAACCCTGCGCCCCGACGACATCGTCGTGATGGACAACCTGCCGGCCCACAAGGTGGCTCCAGTGCGCGCGGCGATCGCCGCCGCCGGCGCCCAGTTCTTCCTGCTGCCACCCTACTCGCCCGACATGAACCCGATCGAGATGGCCTTGTCCAAGCTCAAGACCTTGCTGCGCCAAGCCCAGGAACGGACCCGCGATGGCCTGTGGAAACGCATCGGCGCCTTGCTCGACCAGTTCACCCCCAATGAATGCGCCAACTATCTCCGAGCCGCAGGTTATGGCGGCTCATTCTGAAAATGCTCTAGTGTCCTGATCGGTAACTTCGTGAGACCATTCCCATTCCGATCTGGGGGGCATGATCGATGGGAAAGCCGGCGCTTGCAATCGAACTGACAGCCGGCAGAGCGAGCTGAGCTGGCGAGCCTGGCGAGCCGTCGTCGCACAGCGCAGGGATTGGCGCGGCGAGCTCGGATTGTGCTCGCGGCGGCCGAGGGCGTGGAAAACCAGGTGATCGCGCGCACCCTCGGCGCCGATGAAAATACGGTCGGCAAATGGCGCCGACGCTTCGCCGAGCACCGCATCGACGGGCTTCACGACGAGCCCCGCCCAGGCGCGCCACGGCAGATCGGGGATGCGGAAATCGCCGAGACGATCCGCCTGACACTGGAGACGACACCGCCCGATGCGACGCATTGGTCGTTGCGCTCGATGGCCATGCGCCATCGACCATCCATCGCATCTGGAAGGCTTTCTGCCTGCAGCCGCACCGCACCGAGACCCTCAAGCTCTCGACCGACCCGCTGTTTGTCGAGAAGGTGCGCGACATCGTCGGCCGCTACATGGCCCCGCCCGAACGCGCCGTGGTGCTGTGCGTCGACGAGAAATCGCAGATCCAGGCCCTGGACCGCGCCCAGCCCCTGTTGCCGACGCGTCCCGGACAACTTGAACGTCGCACCCATGACTATACCCGCCATGGCACGCTGTCGCTGTTCGCCGCACTCGAAACCGCGACCGGCAAGATCGTCGCCCACTGCTTCGCCCGCCACCGAGCGCGCGAGTTCCGCGCCTTCCTCAACACGGTCGAGGCTAAGGTGCCCAGCGATCTCGATGTCCACATCGTCATGGACAACGTGTCGAGCCACAAGACCCAGGCGATCCGCAACTGGTTCGCAAAACGGCCGCGCTGGCAGGTGCACTACATGCCGACCTCGGCCTCCTGGATCAACCAGGTCGAGCGCTTCTTCGCCGATCTCACCGAAAAGAAAATCCGCCGTGGCGTGCATCGCTCGACGGCCGAACTGGAGGCGGCCATCACCGTCTACATCGAGACCGTCAACGCCAACCCCAAGCCCTTCGTCTGGACCAAATCCGCTGACGACATCCTCGCCAGCATCAAGCGGTTCTGCCTGGCGACCCTCAAAACCGCTGAAATTCAAACCCAAATCGGCAAAACTTCCGAATCAGGACACTCTCATGTCCGCCGTTCCAAGTAGCAGGCAAGCGAGTCGGTGGCTTTCTTTCAAGCGTTTGTTTCAGGCTGTGCCGGGCAGGGCAGGAGGCGCGGTCGTCATGACGACGGTTGATCACACTCTGATGCGCGGGTCGGAACCGCATGACCGTTGATGCGTCGCGGCGCTGCCTCGGTCTGGCAGCCTGCATCGGATCGATGATCCGGCAGATAGTGAATGCGAGGGTTCTCCTGACCGCGACCGCGCCCCCAGCCTTGCCTGGCAGTCGCACGTCGGATGGTTCGCCGGCGCCTCCCTTGGATAGGATCATGCTGGTCTGCCGGTTAGCCTGCCGTCACCGGGACATGCCGGGTGACGGCCCAGATAAAGCCTGTCAGTTCACGCGCGATCGCAGCGGTGACGACATTGGCCGGCTTGCCGGTGCGGGCAAGCTTGCGATAGCGGCCGCACGGCCGCAGCTGCGCCTTCCACGCGATCTCGCGGATCGGCCTGGGCTGGCTCTCCTGTCGGAGCAGCAACTCGCGGCTGACCCGCGGCGGGAAGCGGTAACACCAGGCTGACCCGCGGCGGGAAGCGGTAACACCAGGCTGCCTCGATCAGCAGCCGGCGGGCGGCGCTGTTGCCGGCCTTGGTGAGACCGCCCCGTTTGACGCTCGTCCCGCTCGAATGCTCGGACGGCACCAGCCCAAGATAGGCCATCAGCTGGCGCGGATTGGCGAAGCGCGAGAGGTCGCCCAACTCGGCGATCAGCGTCGCTGCATTGACCAGCGCCATGCCGCGCATCGTTTGCAGCGCCACCACCACCGGACTGACCATGCCGAACCCATGTCTGCACGCGGTCATCCCGTCGCAACGATTCCGGCTCTCCTCTTCCTCCTTCCCGGCCATTTCGCCGATTGCCGAACGCCGGCCAACGGCGTGCCGCACCCCCCGATTGCGACCGCTCCTTTGCGGCGGGATCGCGATCGTGCTGCTGATCGTCAGCTGCGTCGCTTATGCCGAACCGGTCGCCGCGAAGCCGCTGGGTAGCGCTGCGGCGATCGATTAATTTGCAGCCTTCGTGGCCGAGGCCTCGCAGGTGCGCCCCGATTGCGCGGAACACCATTGGAGGAAGATGCCACCCAGACAGTAGTCGGTTTGATCTGGTAGCTGACGGGCGGCTTTGTCGGGTAACCGGCCGGACCGAGGCCTCGTGACAAAGGCCGCCTTGGGCGGTTGAGCGATCCGGCGGGCCACAACGTGTGTGAAGCCTGAGGGCCTCGAAAGTGATATTGCGGATGCCGACCCGCCTGAATAACGGGGACGGCCGCGCGGGATGGGGAAGCAACCGACACGTGCACTGCCGATCGATCAGCGCCATGATCGTGCAGTCCTCCCCGCTGATCTCGGCCGGCCGGCGGTAGACCGAAGAGCGCGATGTCACAACAGCCGGCATTGCCGCGACACTGGCAGTGCCGGGGCTTCGCGCTCGACCAGAGCGCGCCGTTCCGCCCGGCTCATTTGCCGAGCTTTCGTGCCAAAAAATCTTTTTCGACCTTCAACTGGCCAATCTGCCGGTACAGAAGATCGACCTGCGCTCCGCTGGCCGCACTCCGCTGCTACGGCCCGCCTTCGAAGACGCCCACCAACCGCTCCGTCCAGCAGCTGCTCCTTCCAGGCGTAGATCTGGTTTGCTCGCCAGCTCGCGACCGTCCGGTCGCCCTCCTTAACCAACCGTCTCGTTTTCGGGATCCACCTCAGATCGGTTTGCGCTGTGCGGCTCAAAAGTCGTCGTGACGCCCATCACGCAGAGGTTGTTGAATGAGCGCTTTTTGCCACGCGCAACTCTTTGAAATCGCAGGCAACTCAAAAGTCAATTTTTTCCGTTTAGGAATATTCGTGCCCTAGCGTCCAAGTTGTGCACGCTACCGGAACCCGATAGCCGTTACAGTCGGCCTCGGATTTGCGTGCAGCGCTCAATTCCCTGCCGCGCATTCACACGTTGCTCCACCGCCGCACCTCCCTCGGAGGTGTTTTCGTACGCCGCCCGCCACAGCTCGCAGCACCGTCGTCAGCGGCCGACATCCCAAAACCTTCACAAAAACGTACTCACCCCCGTGCGGTTGTCATCTGGAGCGAGTATTGTACGGCCGTAGAGGGTATGAACTCAGGCGCTAATTCAGTTAAGTTGTCGGCGAAGTTGAGGCACGAGCGCCCTTCAGAGCGGAACTCTGGAAGACGAGTGGCCAAAGTTCCGTTCATGCGCCTCAAGCATCAACGACGCTGTCCTGGCGTAGGCAATTCGAGGGGAGAGACGGGATGACTGCAAAGCCGCACGATGGTACGCGGGCATTTTTCGGAACCAAATCCCGCGCCAGAGCGCTCTTTGATGCTTATCGGCGCGCGCACGCCGCTCGCTTCTACATTGAAAATCTCGGGCGTCTCCTGCTTCCGCCGATTGTGCACAAAGTCGATTGGCATTTGGGCAA
>WNFC01010384.1_pt1 | contig 10329 bp, 10 predicted proteins | sample 5400541 | NCBI WGS metagenome assembly WNFC01 (sample SAMN13153342, study PRJNA577476) | soil metagenome | isolation source: 120 cm saprolite under Douglas fir tree site 2 hole 2 replicate 1 | place: USA:California | collected 2015-04-18 | reverse complement strand
GCGCTGGACGCTCGGGGGCCCGCGCTCGATTCCCCGCACCGGCCGAAGCCTGCGGCGCTCCGTGCGCGCGCGGCTGGCCCATATCCGGACGCCGCTGCGATGGCGGCGCGGGGCGCGCGCCTGCCTGGCCCAGCCGGCGGTGCTCCGCTCCCGGCGGTGGCGGTGGGGTCGCGCGGCCACCGGGCGAGGCCTGGCGGCCGCCGCCCTGCGGCCGCGGCGCGTGCACGAGCCGGGGTGGCGGCGTCGCGCTCGCTGGCGGGTTGAGCCCTGCGGCACGCAGGTGCTGCGAGTGGTCCTGCGGCGGGTGCGTCGCCACCACGGGCCGGGCGTGCACCGCCTGCGGCGGGCGGAGCGCGTGGCCTTCCTTCGCGACCAGGCTCGCCGGCGTCGGCTTCACGCCGAGCTGCCCGTGGATCGGACGGAGACGTTGCGCGTCAGCTGCGGTCAAGCGCACGTGCTCGACATGCCCCTGGCCGAAGTGATCGCGATGCTCCGCGATCACGGCGTGGTTCACGCGCGTGTTCTGGAAGACCGTCACGTTGCGCACGTTCACGAAGGTGTTGTGCTGGATGACGACGTTGTTGACGATGCGCGGGCCGCCCCAGCCGCCCCACCAGCACGTCCCGACGAAGCCGACCGGGCCCCACCAGGGAATGACCGGCTCGCCGAAGCCGAGCGCCACCCAGCTCACGAACGGGAAGCCGACGCTCACCGACACGCCGACGCCCGGCGCGCCGAAGAACGCGACCAGCGCGGGCGCGTAGACGGGTGCCACCACGACCGGCCCCGGCGCCCAGCCCCAGAAGCTGTCCGCGTACACCCAGCGGCCGTAGTGGTACGGCGCCCAGCCCCACGGCGCGTCGTCCACCCAGGTCCAGCCGTAGTACGGATCCCATATCCAGCGGCCGGTCGAGTACGGCGCCCAGTCGGGCGGCACCTCGTGCGGCACCCACACGTGGCCGTAGCGCGGCGTATCGCGCCATTCACCGGAGCGGTCGAGATCCTCCGCGCCCGTGACCTCCGGGGAGACGTAGCCCGCGCTGCGTGACGGCTCGCCCCCGTGCCCGGAGCGGTCGAGGTTCCAGCGGTCCCACTCGTCGGGGTCGGGAGCGGCGTTGGTGGCGAGCTGTGGCGTGTCGCTGCCTTCCAGCACCACCTGCTTGTCGGGGCCTACGTCGGTGGCCTCGCCGTTGGCGGGGACGAGGGTCGCCTCGCCACCGCGGCGGGTCGTGAACGTGGTGCGGTCCTGCTCGACGTCGATGCGGTAGTACCCGGGGCGGTCGATGGTGAAGGCGCCGTTCGGCGTGTCGACCTCGATCGCCTGGCCTTGCGGGAGACGGCGCGCGTCGACCGCGGCGTGGCCGGCGGTCAGCTTGAACTGCTGGAGGTCGGACTCGAGCGACTCGACGCCCAGCTCGGTTCCGGCGCCGGCGCGCACGAAAGCGCTGGGACCGACCTGGAGCTCGAGGTTCGCGCCGTCGCCGGTGTAGAGGGAGTCGCCCGCGGCGAGAGGAGTGTTCACCTTGGCGGGGGCCCAGTCCTCCGCGCCGGGGCGCCAGAAGGAGACCTCGCCGTCGGCGAAGCTGAGCCGTGGCGGCGTGGGCCCCGCCTCCCGCGGGATCGCCGCCGCGGCCCCGGGTGCCCGGCCTGCCACCGCCACGAGAAGCGCCAGAGCCGTCGTCGCGAGCCGTTTCCACCCCATGGTCGTGATCTCCTCTCCGCGCCCACGCGCGAGGTCCGGGCTGAAACATACCGCCCAGGACGCGGTTACGGCCAGGGCAGGGGTTGCTCGTGGCCACGGGTGGGTGGTGACGGTGGGCGAAGCGGCCGCTGCCCGGGTAGGCGGGCAGTGCCGCGAGATTGCGCAGCCGTGCGGAGGCGCGGTGCTGCAGGGTCCGATGTAACGAGGCCCCGGCGCTGGCCGCGGACTTGCTACGTGCAACGCGTCGAGAGAAGACGATGCTGATCGGAGTCATGCATCTGCTCTTCGCGTGGGCGACGGTGGCCGCGGCGCTCGGTGTGATCGCCCGCATGCGCTGACGCGCCCGGCGCGCCGCGCTCGCCACGCGCTTCCGCATGGCGTCCTACAAAAGGACGACGGGATGCCCGGCTCTCCGGTCGGCTACGCCGGCGGCGCGGCCTCGTCGCGGAGGCCGAGCGCGATCACCCCGGCCAGCACGAGCCAACCCGCGAGCACGGCGAGGCCGCCGGCGAAGCCGTCGGTGTGCTCCTTCACGAGCCCGACCAGGAAGGGTCCGAGGAAGCCGCCCAGGTTCCCGACCGAGTTGACGAGCGCGATCGCGCCCGCGGCCGCGCTCCCGCTCGCGAAGGTGGCCGAGCGCGCCCAGAACGGCCCGAGCGCGCTCCATATACCGAGCGCGCCGAGCGAGAGCGCGAGCAGCGACACGAAGGGCGACATCACGCTCCCGCTCACGAGCAGCCCGGCGGCACCGACGAAGGCCGGCCCCGCCAGGTGCCAGCGCCGCTCCTGGCGTCGGTCCGAGTGCGCGCCGACGATCACCATGCCGATCGCCGCCGCCAGGTACGGCACCATCGACACGACACCCACCGCGAAGTCCCCGAGCCCGCCGAAGCCCTGGATGATCTGGGGGATCCAGAAGCTCACGCCATAGAGCCCGCACACGAGCGCGAAGTAGAGGAGCGCGAGCAGCCACACGCGGCCGTGCACCAGCGCCTGTATCACGCTGTAGCCCTGCCGCTCCGCGCGCTCGGCGTGCTCGCGCCGCATGCGCTCCGAGAGCCACGCGCGCTCCGCGGGCGCGAGCCAGTCGGCGTCCGCGGGGCGATCGGTCAGGTAGCCGAGCGCGACGAGGCCGAACCCGACCGCCGGCAGGCCCTCCAGGAGGAAGAGCCACTGCCAGCCCGCCAGCCCGCCCAGGCCGCCGAGCTGCTCGAGGATCTTGCCCGAGATCGGCCCGCCCACCACGCCCGCGATCGCGGTCGCGGTCATGAAGCGCGCCACGGCGCGCGCCTGCTCGGCGGCCGGGAACCAGTACGTGAGGTAGAGGATCATGCCGGGGAAGAAGCCCGCCTCGGCGGAGCCGAGGAGGAAACGGAGCGCGTAGAAGCTCGTCACGCCGCGCACGAGCATCATGGCCGCCGAGATGACGCCCCAGGTGATCATGATGCGCGCCATCCACACGCGCGCGCCCACCCGGTGCATGATCAGGTTGCTCGGCACCTCGAAGAGGAAGTAGCCGATGAAGAAGATGCCCGCGCCGAGGCCGTAGACGGTGTCCGTGAAGCCCAGGTCCTGCCGCATCTGGAGCGCCGCGAAGCCGATGTTGATGCGATCGAGGTAGGCGACCAGGTAGAGGACGAACATGAAGGGGATCAGGCGGCGGGTCACCTTCGCCAGGACGGCCGCGGCGAAGGCCGGGTCGTGGTCGTGGGCGGGCGTCAGCGGGGGCTGGCCTCCTAGTGCACCGCGCGGCCGGGCGTGGGGGTGGCCTCCGCGTCGTAGCCGTGCGAGAGCACGACGTGATAGGCGGCGACGCGGTCGCTCTCGGTCTCGGAGATGAGCTCGAACATGTACTCGTCCTCCGCCTCGCTCGCCACGCCCTGCACGTAGGTGATGTCGCCCGGCGCCACCACGATCTCGCCCACCAGCGTCTTCCCCCGGATCAGCTGCACGACGCGGGTGTCGTCCCCCTCGACGGCGAAGTGCCAGTGGAGGTCGTCGTCGTCGTAGAGCACGACCTCGGGGGTGCCGGCGCGCAGGATGCAGTTCGGGTGGGCCTGGAGCCAGGTCCAGAAGGCCGGGAAGGAGAGCGTCGCGGCCCCGTGCTCGATGTGCTGGTGGGACGGCATGGCAACCATGCTAACGCCCGCGCGCCGCGTTTGCCATCGGGCCGTCCTTGACTTCGGGACGGCTTCGGAGCGATCCCGGCCCGGCATGGCTCTCCTCGACCGCTTCCGGCTGACGGACAGGGTCGCGCTCGTGACCGGCGCCGGGCGCGGCATCGGGCAGGCGATCGCGCTCGCCTTTGGCGAGATGGGCGCCGACGTGGTGTGCGCGGCGCGCACCGAGAAGGAGATCGAGGCGACGGCCGCGCGGGTGCGCGGCTTTGGCCGGCGCGCGCTCGCGCTCCGTTGCGACGTGACCGACTCGGCCGAGCTCGAGCAGCTCGCGGGACGGGCGATGGCGGACTTCGGCCGCATCGATCTCCTGGTCAACAACGCGGGCGGCTTCCCGCCCATGCCCTTCCTCGACACGGACCTGCCCTCGTGGGAGTGGTGCCTCAGGTTCAACCTCACGTCTGCCTTCCTGCTGACGCGCGCGTGCCTCCCTCACATGCTCGCGCGCGACGGCGGGGTCGTGCTGAACGTCTCGTCCGCGGCGGGGCGCATCGTGCGCAAGGGCTTCGTCGCCTACGGCACGGCGAAGGCGGCGCTCTCGTTCATGACCAGGCAGCTCGCCGCCGAGTTCGCGCCGCGCGTGCGCGTGAACGCGCTCGCGGTGGGCGCGGTGGAGACGTCGGCGCTGCGGCCCTTCCTGACCGACGGGATCCGGCGCCAGATGGAAGCGATGACGCCCATGCGCCGGATCGGGTCGGTGGAGGACGTGGCGCTCGCCGCGCTCTGGCTCTGCTCGCCGGCCGGCGACTGGGTCACGGGCAAGGTGGTCGAGGTGGACGGCGGCACCGAGTCGACCAACTGGCCGTTCGACTGAGATGCCCTACCGCGTGATCCAGTGGAGCACGGGGAACGTGGGGCGCTTCGCGCTCCGCTGCGTCATCGGGCATCCGGAGCTGGAGCTGGTGGGCGTGTGGGTGTCGAGCGCGGTGAAGGCGGGGAAGGATGCGGGCGAGCTGTGCGGGGTGGGGCCGGTGGGCGTGCAGGCCACCACCGACGCCGAAGCGCTGCTCCGGCTCGACGCCGACTGCGTCTGCTACACGGCGACGGCGGATATCCGGCCGTTCGAGGCGGTCGAGGACATCTGCCGCATCCTCGCGTCGGGAAAGAACGTGGTGTCCAGCTCGATCGTCCCGCTCGTGCACCCGCGCTCGTTCTTCCCCGAGGTCCGCGACAAGCTCGAGGACGCGTGCCGCAAGGGTGAGACGTCCTGCTTCACGTCGGGGATCGACCCGGGGTTCGCGAACGACCTGCTGCCGCTGACGCTCTCGGGCCTGTGCGAGCGCTGGGAGGAAGTGCGCATCCTCGAGATCATCAACTATGCGACCTACGACCAGCCGCAGGTGCTGTTCGAGACGATGGGGTTCGGGAAGCCGCTCGATCACACGCCGCTGCTGCTCGCGCCCGGGTCGCTCACCTTCGCGTGGGGCGGGACCATCCGGCTCCTGGCCGACGGGCTGGGCGTCGAGCTGGAGGACCTCCGCTCCGTGTTCGAGCGGCGGCCAGCCGTGCGGCCGATTCGCATCGGGGCGCACACCGTCGAGCCGGGGACGATGGCCGCGCTCCGCTTCGAGGTGCAGGGGATCGTCGGCGGGCGGCCGGCGATCGTGGTCGAGCACGTGACGCGGCTCGACGACGAGCTCGCGCCGGAGTGGCCGCAAGGGAGGGGGAGCTACCGCGTGCTGATCAGGGGGACGCCGTCGATGCAGTGCGAGCTCGAGTTCGCGGACGAGAAAGGCGACCACGCGGTGGGCGGAGTGCTGCTCGCGGCGACGCGGATCGTGAATGCGATTCCGGTGGTGTGCGACGCGCGGCCGGGCTTGCTGTCGGTGCTGGATCTGCCGCTCGTGACCGGGCGGGGGCTTCGGAGCGCGAGGCGCGCGTGAGGCTTGCCGAGCCGATCACCGCCCTCGCGCGTGACGGCGCCCCGACGCGAGACGGGGCATCCCCCATTTTTGTCACCCTCACTCACCCATCGGGGTGAATAACCGCGCGCGAGCTTGCCGTGTTGTTGGTCGGAATCGCCATTTGGAGGGAGAGCGCATGCGCCTGTCTGGTACGCCCTATGTGATCGCCACGGCGGTGGCCGTCGGGCTCGTGATCCACGCCTGGCCCGCTCGCTCGGCGGACGTCATCGTCTCCCCGGAACGAGTGGTCCCGAGCGAGCGCGTGGCCGAGAGCGTCGCGCTGCGCGACGTGAGGGTCGAGGGCGACGTCGTGTCCGGTGTCCTGACCAACAGGTCGGGAAAGGTGCTGCGCGACGTGCAACTGCTGATCCAACACGACTGGCTGTGGAAGAACGAGTTCAAGCCGGGCGAGGACAACCCGGGACGGGCGGTGTACTACACCGTCCCGGGTGAAATTCCGCCGGGCGGCCAGACGACGTTCACGTATCGCGCCGACCCACCGCTGCCCGCACGCTCCGACGGACGCTTCAACACGTCGGTCGAGGTGGTCGGCTTCGTCGAGGTGAGCGGGGCCGGCTGAGGCGAGCCTCGAGCATGCGGAGCAACGGCATGCGACATCGGGCCGTCTGCGCGGTGCTTCTCGCGAGCTCCGTGCTGGTGGCGGATGCCCACGCGGGCGTCTTCCGACTGCGGCGCACGGTGGTCGTCGGCGACAGCCTGCTCGCCGGCTTCGGCTCGGGCGGCTTGGTCGGCGTCGGGCGTCCCGGGCAGGTGGACAGCGCCCCCGCCTTCGTCGCACGGCGGGCGCACGTCCGCCTGCCCTTGCCCTTCATGGACGCGCCGGGCGTTCCGCCGCCGCTGGTGATCGTGGACGCCAACCGCAACGGCCGGCTCGACCGGGGCGAGGTGCGGCGCACGAGCGGCGGCCTCGGCTTCCGCGCCGACCCGGACAAGACCGCGCGCAACCTCGCCGTGCCGGGCGAGGACACCGGGAGCGTGTTCGAGAAGATCGCCGCCGAGGACATCGCCGGCGAGCTCGTCACGGGCGACGTGAAGGGCCGCGACGTGCTCAAATTCCTGATCCTCGGCCTGCCGCTGCGGCCCGAGCCCGTGTCGCAGGTGAGCCGCGCGCGCGAGCTCCATCCGAGCTTCCTTCTGGTCTGGATCGGGAACAACGACGCGCTCGACATGGCGACGGACACCAATCCCGGCGCGGTGACCCTCACGCCGCAGGAGTTCGGGGGCCGCTTCCGCGCGCTGCTCGACGCGCTGGCCGACACGCAGGCAGGCATGGCCGTCGCAAACCTGCCGGATCCGACGGGCATCGCAGCCCTGCGCCGCGCCGCGGGGGACGTGACGGACTGTCGGCGGGCGGACGGCGCGACCGAGCCGGTCGCCCCGGACGACCTCCTCTCGATCGACCTCGCCCCCGACCGGCTGCCCACTCCCCCGTGCTCCAGGGTGCTGAACGCCGAAGAGCGCGCGCAGGTGCGGGCCAAGGTGAGCGCGTTCAACGACGAGATCGCGGCTGCCATTGCGGACACGGAGCGGACCCACGGCGTGACGATCGCGCCGGTCGACATGTTCGCGGCCTTCGATCAGCTGGGCGCGAGCGGCGTCGACCTGAACGGCGACGGCACGCCGGATCTCACCACGCGCTACCTGGGCGGCATCTTCAGCCTGGACGGCATCCACCCGACGCGGACCGGCAACGCGCTCCTCGCCAACACCTTCATCGACGCGATCAACGCCCGCTTCGGCGAGTCGATCCCGCACGTCGACTTGGCGCGGGTGGCGGCGCGCGACCCGCTCGCCCACAGCCGCTTCCGTCCCGCGGGCGAGGTCCCCTTCGGCGTGATCGGTGATAGCGAGGGCGACGACCTGGAGGCATTCTTCACGCGGACTTTCGCGCGGATCGCGGACGGAATCGACGACTTGAGGCGACGGTTCGACCGGCTCTTCTAGCCGAGCTCCGGAAGTTGGGCTAGGGTCGCCCACCATGGAGCTCCGGGGCAGCTGCAATGGGTGCGGCGCGTGCTGCAAGGTCCTTGTCCTCGAGCAGTCGCCCGAGGAGGTGCGGCAGATGGCCGCCTTGACGCGCGTGCTCGGCATCCCTTCTGATCACATCTTCGCCGCCGAGCACTGGCATCCGTTGACCCGCGAGGAGGCGATGCGGCTGAACCCCTTCTACACGAGCCGGGTGCGCGCCGACGCGCACCTCTACACCTGCGACCGGCTCGGCGCGGACGGCCGCTGTACGGCGTACGAGGAGCGGCCGCTCGTCTGCCGCGGCTACCCGTGGTACGACGAGCCGCCGCGCGAGATGCCGCTCGCCGATCCGGAGTGCGGCTACGCGGTCGACCTGCCGGGCCGCTCGGCCTGACGCGCGTGGCCGTGACGCCTTCGTCCAGCAGGAGGTCGTTCGCATGGACTACCGTGATCTGATCGCCGTGGTCACGGGCGCCTCGACCGGCATCGGCCGGGAGACCGCCCTCGAGCTCGCCCGGCGGGGCGCCACCGTCATTGGTATAGCCCGCGGTGCCGAGAACCTGGCGCGTCTGCGGCAGAGCGCCCGGGGGCTTTCCGGAACGATGGAGACGGCCAGGGCCGACGTGAGCGACGCCGAGGCCATCATTGCGACGCTGCGCGACCTCGCGCAGGCGCACGGGCGCATCGACGTCCTCGTAAACAACGCGGGGACCGGGGCCTACAAGCCCGCGGCCCGGATGACGGTCGTCGAGTTCGAGTCGATCATGCGCACCAACTACCTGGGCGCCGTCGCCTGCTCCCTCGCGGTCCTGCCCGGGATGCTTGGCCGGCGAAGCGGGCATATCGTCAACGTCTCCTCCCCCTCGGCCTTCTCGCCGCCGCCCGGGCAGACGGCCTACGCCGCCTCGAAGGCCGCCCTGGACGCCTTCTCCGAATCCCTGCTGCTCGAGGTGCGTGATCACGGCGTGCGCGTCTCGATCGTGTACCCGGGCCACGTGATCACGCCGCTCACCCTCGAGCAGTTCAAGGGCCAGCCCATGCCGCCCAAGTCCGTCTGCATGGACGCCGCCCGGGTCGCGGCGGGTGTCCTGGAAGCACTCGAGGGCGGCAGGTTCCGCATCTACCTGCCCTGGTTCGTCGGGCTGACCCCGCTCGTGAAGAGCCTCGCCCCGGAGTTCGTCCGGCGCCAGACGCTTCGCGCTCAGCCGCTCACCGGGGAAGAGTCTCGCTAGCGAGGCGGTTCGAACGCGGTCGGGGTCGGCGATCGCGATGCGGTCGTGCTCGATGAACACGACCTGGCGAGAGGGAGGATGAGGCACCGGAATGCGTGACGTCCGTCGGGTGTCGGAGCGCCTCCGGCCTTGACCTTTCCGATGACGGGCGTGCATCATGACAAATGGCCGACCCGACCAGGGTCGGTCCGGTTGGCCGGGCAGGGACCGCGACTGGTTGGGCGCCGCCTCCGCGTTGCGCGCTGGAGTACCAGGGCGTGGGGGAAAGATGAATGGTCGGTCTGGCTGGCAGATTGAGCATGGAACACTGGGCACATCCGCTTCCAGCGCCCGACTTTCGGACGCTGTTCGAGTCGGCGCCGGGGCTCTACCTCGTCCTCACCCCGGACCGGACGATCGCCGCGGCCAGCGACGCTTACCTGCACGCGACCATGACGAAGCGTGCCGAGGTCCTCGGCCGCAAGCAGCTCGAGCCGTTGCGGCACAAGCACACACCCTGCGTCGGCCTCGGGTTGGCGCTGGTCAAGGAGATGGTCGCTGCCCTCGGCGAAGAGATCGAGCTGGACTCCGCGCCGGGGGTCGGCAGCACGTTCTCCGTGGTGTTGCCGGCGACAGCATCGGAGGCCGCGCGCGCCACCGCGTGAGAGGGGAGAAGCGATGGCGTCCGAGCGTCCCGTGGCCCCAGTGCTCATCGTCGAGGACGATGAGGGAGTGCGTGGCGCGTTCGCGGCCTTGCTCGCGAGCGAGGGCTACCGCGTGATGGAGGCAGCGGACGGGGTGGAGGCGCTCGAGCTGCTGCACGCCGCCGAAACGCTACCGTGCCTGATCCTGCTCGACCTGATGATGCCGCGCATGAGCGGCTGGGACTTCTGCGCGGTGCAGAAGCGCGACGAGCGGCTCCTCTCCATCCCCGTGGTCGTCGTCTCCGCCGATCCACTCGCAGCGCGCGCGACGCGCGTGGGAGCTGCGGCCGTCCTGCAGAAGCCGGCTGATCCGGAGCAGCTGCTGGCGCTGGTCGAGCGGCATCGCGCGGGGTGAGGCGACAGACGTCGGCGACGTCGCCGGGGAGCTCCTAATAGGAGCCGGTCAGCCAGTAGCAGTAGTTCGGGTCGTAGTAGGGCGAGTAGGGGTCGCAGTACGGCGAGTAGTACGGCTGGGGCGGGTACCCGTAGTAGTATGGGTAACCGAACGGGCCGCCGAAGACGACGAAGCCGTTGCCGAAGAAAAAGGGCCCGTGGTGGAAGCCGCCGTGGAAGCCTCCCCCAAAGCGACCGAAGCGGCCGCCGAAGCGACCACCGGCGAAATGCCCGCCGCCAAAGTGACCA
>WNFC01050747.1_pt1 | contig 10330 bp, 7 predicted proteins | sample 5400541 | NCBI WGS metagenome assembly WNFC01 (sample SAMN13153342, study PRJNA577476) | soil metagenome | isolation source: 120 cm saprolite under Douglas fir tree site 2 hole 2 replicate 1 | place: USA:California | collected 2015-04-18 | reverse complement strand
CGCTCCGGGGCTACGTGCTCGTTGTCCCCCTCCGGGACGCCCTCGACACCGCGCTGGCCGACCTGCTGCGCCACCACGGCTTCCGGGTGTGGGCCGGTGTTCGAGGCGGGAGCGCTCCGGCGGCTGCGCTCGTCTCCTTCAGCTTCCGGGACGTGAGCTCGGAGAGCGGTCGGTGGCTGCATGTCCGGTTTTTCGATACGCGCACCGGGGCGGTGGTGGCGGCCGCCTCGGTCTCGCTGGACACGCTGCCGAACGATCCGCGCCGCCATGCGGAGGCTCTGGTCCAAGCGTTGCTCGTTGGGCCGGCGGCTCTGCCCCCTCCTCCCCAGTTTTAGTCCCCACTTGACATGCTTGTGCTGTGGGGAGAGATTCCAGGCTGCTGATTAGCACTTCTCTCTTGAGAGTGCTAACAGGCATTCGTGATATGGACTTAGGCACTATTTCCGAGGTGGAGGCACGGACTCATGGCGACCGCAACGAAAGCGAAGCTAAAGGTGCACCCACTGGCCGACCGCGTGGCGATCCGGCCAATGGAGGAGACGGAAACGATGAAGGGCGGTCTGTACATCCCCGACACGGCCAAGGAGAAGCCGATTCAGGGAGAGATCATCGCGGTCGGCCCCGGCCGACGGGAAAAGGGAGACGTGGTCCCGATGGAGCTGAAGGTCGGCGACCGCGTGGTCTACGGGAAGTACAGCGGCACCCAAGTGGAGCTCGAAGGGGAAGAGATCATCCTGATCAAGGAATCCGACGTCATTGCGAAGCTCGGCTAAGCGCGAGGAGGAATAGCAGATGGCAGCCAAGTACTTGGAGTTCAATGTCGAAGCCCGGGCACGTCTGAAGCGGGGCGTCGACCAGCTGGCCGAGGCGGTGAAGGTCACCCTCGGTCCCAAAGGCCGGAACGTCGTCATCGACAAGAAATTCGGTAATCCGACCGTCACAAAGGACGGCGTCACGGTCGCCAAGGAGATCGAGCTCGAGGACGAGATCGAGAACATGGGCGCCCAGATGGTGAAGGAGGTGGCGACCAAGACGTCGGATCTGGCGGGCGACGGAACCACCACGGCGACCGTGCTGGCCCAGGCGATCTTCCGTGAAGGCCTGAAGTCAGTCACCGCCGGCGTGAACCCGATGTCGCTGAAGCGCGGTATCGACCGGGCGGTCGAGACGGTGGTCGAGGAGTTGAAGAAGATGTCGGTGCCGACCGCGGGCCGGAAGGAGATCGCCCAGGTGGGCACGATCTCGGCCAACAACGACAGCGAGATCGGCAAGCTCATCGCCGAGGCGATGGAGAAGGTGGGCAAGGACGGCGTCATCACGGTCGAGGAGGCGAAAGGCCTCGAGACCACGCTGGAAACCGTGGATGGGATGCAGTTCGACCGCGGCTATCTGTCACCCTACTTCATCACCGATCCGGAGAAGATGGAGGCGGTGCTCGAAGACGCCTACATCCTGCTGCACGACAAGAAGATTTCCTCGATGAAGGATTTGCTCCCGGTCCTGGAGAAGGTGGCGCAGACGGGGAAGCCCCTGCTGATCGTCGCCGAGGATGTCGAGGGGGAGGCGCTGGCGACGCTCGTCGTCAACAAACTCCGGGGCACGCTCAAGGTCGTGGCCGTCAAGGCACCCGGCTTCGGCGATCGCCGCAAGGAGATGCTGATCGATATCGAACGGGTGACGGGCGGCAAGCTCATCGCCGAGGAAAAAGGGCTGAAGCTGGAAAACACGGTGCTGGGGGACCTGGGCCAGTCCAAGCGGATCGTCGTGGACAAGGACAACACCACGATCGTCGGCGGCAAGGGCAAGCACAGTGATATCCAGGGCCGAGTCAACGAAATCAAGGCCGCGATCGAAAAGTCCACGTCGGACTACGACAAAGAGAAGCTGCAGGAGCGGCTGGCGAAGCTCGCCGGCGGTGTCGCGGTGATCAACGTCGGCGCGGCCACCGAGACCGAGATGAAGGAGAAGAAGGCACGCGTGGAGGATGCACTGCACGCAACGCGCGCCGCGGTCGAGGAAGGCATCGTGCCGGGGGGCGGCGTCTCGCTGCTCTGGGCACAGCGCGCCCTCGAGCGGATGAAGGGCACCGATGACGACGAGAAGATCGGCGTCGATATCGTGCGCCGCTCGCTCGAAGAGCCGATCCGCATGATCGCCCAGAACGCCGGGGCGGAAGGCTCAATCGTTGTGGGGAAGGTGAAAGAGTCGAAGGACAAGAACTTCGGCTACAACGCGCAGACGGATACCTACGAGGATCTGGTAGCCGCCGGCGTCATCGACCCGACCAAGGTGACCCGCACGGCGCTCCAGAATGCCGCGTCGATCGCGGGGCTGCTCCTGACCACCGAATGCGTGGTGGTGGAGAAGAAGGAAAAGGACAAGACTCCCCCGATGCCCGGCGGCGGCGGCATGGGCGGGATGTACTAAGCATTCGACGCACAGCCGCACAGGCAAAGCGCCCTGGGGATCCTTCCCAGGGCGCTTTGTTGTGGAACAAAGTGACACCCGACACGGACGGGAAGACGTATCTTTCGATGCGGGAAACCCTTAGCGAGTGATGCGAGCGACGCCCCAGTGACCACGCCTGCCCCCCCCCCTCCTCCCCCCCCCTCTCCCACCCCCCCGCCGCCGTCGGCTCCGCCGAAGCGGGCTGCACTGTCGCGCGAGTTGGGGGAATTCCTCATCGAGCTCTCGATCGCGCTCCACAAGCACGCCATGTATCCCGAGGGCCATCCTTCCCTCGAGCCGGCGGCTGCGAGCGTGGTCCGCCGCGCCACCGAGCTGTTGCGAGACCGGCCGACGCTTTCCCTCGGCGTGGCGCGGAGCCAACTCATCATTGAAGGGGTCGCGACCGACTCCAAGCATCCCGTGCTGGCCGAGCTCGCCGGCCGCTTACACCGTCACCACCTCGGCGCGGCAACGTTCGAGCGGGGCCTCGCGACTCCGGAGGTGGCCGACGTGCTGCGTACCCTCGCGGTGGAGGCCGAGCGCAGCGGCCAACCGCTCGGGTTAGGACCGGCAGAGCGGCTGCGCGCCTGGCCCCACGTGCGCCTCCACGCGCTCACCTACGAACGGCTCGAGCTGGGGGGGGGGGGGGGGGGGGGGGGGGGGGGGGGGGGGTCGCCGGAGCAGCCCATGGGGTACGGGCCGCGCAGCTGTGGCTCGGCCTGGCCCGGGCGGCGCTCGCCGGGGAGATCGGCGAAGACGAATCTCCCTCCACGAAGCCGGCGGTGATCGCCAAAGCGATCGATCAGCATGCGACGGTGGCCGGCTACGACCAGGTGATCGTCGGCTATTTGCTGCAGATCGCCGATGAGCTGAAGCGCGCCGGCGGCGCCGAGGCGGTGGAGCTGCGGCGGCGCACCTCGCGGCTGGTGCGCGAGATGCGCCCCGAGACGCTGCGACGTCTGGTCGAGATGGGCGGCGATGCCGCACAACGCCAGCGGTTCGTCCTGGACGCGACTGACGGCATGGCCGTGGACGCCGTGTTGGACGTAGTGCAGGCGGCCGCCGACACCACGCACCAGACGATCTCGCACTCGCTGCTACGCATGCTGGCCAAGCTCGCGGCGCATGCAGAGCAGGGAGCCCCGGCGGTGCGCCCGCTGGCCGACACCGCGCTGCGAGACCAGGTGCGGCAGCTGCTCGGCGGCTGGACGCTGGAGGACCCCAACCCCGACGGCTACGGCGCGGCGCTGCAGCGGATGGCCCGCGCCGCGCCAATCTTCGCCGCACCCAAGGAGGCGATGCACGCCGCTGAAGCCGAGCGGCTGTTGCAAATGGGCCTCGAGCTGGAGCACTTGGGCCCGTTGGTGTGGCGGGCAGTTGCGGGCATGGTCGAAGCAGGTCGCCTCGTGGCGCTGCTCGATCTGTTGGACGCGGCCCGGCCCGGCAGCAGGGTGGCGGCGGCGATTTGGGAGCGGGCGGCGACGCCGGAGACGGTGCGACGCACGTTGAGCGCCCCGGCGCCCGACTTCGCCACCCTCGACCGGTTGCTGACCCGCGTGGGGCTCCCAGCCGCCGAGCCGATGCTCGACGCCCTGGCGGAGACCGAAGTGCGCGCGACGCGGCGCCAGCTGCTCGACCGGCTGGCGCTCCTGCGAGAGGGGTTGGGGGCCGTGATCCTCCCTCGCCTCGGCGACTCCCGGTGGTACGTGGTGCGCAACCTGTTGGGTCTGCTCGAAGAGGTCCCCCAGCTGCCGGAGGGTTTCTCGCCGGCGCCCTTCGCCAAGCACGCGGATGCGCGCGTGCGCCGCCAGGCGCTCAAGCTGCAGCTCCGGATCCCGGCAGATCGTGAAGGGGCACTCCTCGCGGCGCTGGGCGAGGACGATGAGCAGATCGCGCGCATCGCGCTCGCCGCCGCGCAGCAAGACTGTCCTCCGGCAGCCGTCCCGCTCCTCGTGACGCGGGCGATGGGGGGATCTCGAGGCTGGTCCGTCGAGCTCCGGGTGCTGGCGATCCGTTTGCTGGGGCGCACGGGCGCGCCGGCAGCCTACGATGCGCTGCTGCGGCTATGCGAAGGTGGTAGGAGTCTGCTGGGCCGCGCCAAGCTGCCCCCCAAGTCAGCCGAGCTGCTGGCCGGGCTCGCCGCGCTGGCGGTTGGCTGGAACCAGGATGCGCGGGCGGCGGCCGTCCTCGCCCGTGCGACACGCTCCCTCGATGCCGAGATCCGCGCGGCGGCCGAGCTCCCGTCCGGAGGCACCCGCGGGTGAGCGATCCCGTCCGTTTCCTCGGCGCGTTCGCGCAGGCGCTGGCGAGCATGGCCCTGTACGCCGACGCCCATCCACAGCGCGAGCGCGCCATCGACGCCGCCTTCACCGAGCTGCAGGAGCTGCAGCGCGACACGCCCCGGCCCCTGTTCACCTTCCTCGGGGACGAGATCGTCTACGGCAAGTTGCCGCTACGCGACATGAAGGCCTGGGATTGGTCGCCACGGCTCGCCAACGCAGGCGTCCAGCGGCTCGAGTTCGAGGACCGCGTGGACCGGGAGGAGTTCGAGGGGTTCCTGGAGGAGGTGTTGGCGCGCCTGACGCTGTCGAGCGTCGACACGACAGAGGCGCGGCAGATGCGCCGGTCCAGCATCAAATTCGGCACGGTGGGCGTGCGGGGCGATCCGGAGGCCGCCAAGGAGGAGCTGCCCACGGCGACTCTCAGCTTCTCTCTGGGGGAGGAGGTTGACACGCTACGCTGGATCCACCAGGAAGTGCAGTCGCGGGGGACGCTGCCCCTGGCCGAGGCGGAGGCGGTGGTGCGCTCGCTCTCGGTCGCCATGCACGGGGGCCGGCAAGTGATGCTGCCGCTGCTGCAGCTCAAGGAGTTCGATCAGTACACGACGACGCACTCGATGAACGTGTCGGTGCTGGCGATGGCCTTGGCGGAGTTCGTCGGACTCGGCGCCCAGGATGTCCGCGCCTTCGGGATCGCCGGGCTGCTGCACGACGTCGGCAAGACGCGCATCCCGATCGAGATCCTGACCAAGCCGGGCAAGTTCACTCCCCAAGAGCGCGACCTCATGAACCGGCATCCCGCCGATGGGGCGCGCCTGATCCTGGACTCGGAGGCGGACCTCGAGGTCGCGGCGGTCGTGGCCTACGAGCATCACATCATGCTGAACGGCGGTGGCTACCCGTCGTTGCGCTATCGGCGTGACTGTCACCAGGCCAGCAACCTGGTCCACGTGTGTGATGTGTTCGACGCGCTGCGCACCAAGCGCCCCTATCGCGGACCCTGGACGCAGCCGGCCGTTCTCAAGTACTTGGAAGACAGGGCTGGCACCGGGTCCGGGCTCCTGAGCCCCGCCCCGGGGTATTACGTTTCCACCCTCCGTTCGCGAGACTTCGACGTGCGTTTGATCCCGCTGCCCCTCCTTCTCGCCCTGCTGCCCGCGGCCACCGCGGCGCAAACCGCGCACCGCCTCCATCTCGAAGGTGACTGGCAGGCGAAGGCCGGCGAGGAGATCCGTCACATCATGGTGCGGACGGATAGCTCGGCGCAGTTCGGCGACCAGGTGGCGCGCTGGCGCCTGGTCGCGGACAGCCTGTGGCTGACGCTCGGGGATGGGGTGTGGCAGGTGTACGGCATGCGGCTCGACGGGGAGCGGCTGGTGCTCTCGGGCGGCGATCTCGACAAGCCGGTGACACTGCGGCGGGTGGGCCCCGCGACGCCGCGGCCCGACGCGGTCCTAATCCCGCCCGCACCGCCCGTGACGGAGCGCGCCTGGGACTGAGGCGCTAGCGCGTCTCGCGCACGCTCCCGATCCGCCAGCCGGTCGTCGATTTCTTGAACCGCATCGCAAACCGCGGGCGGTCCTCGCGCTGCGTCCCCCCACCGCGTGGCACAAAGGCATAGATGCCGCTCACGGCCGCGCTTGCTGAGTCGCCGTGGACGGTCAGCTGCTCTGCGGTGAACTTTGCCGACAGATGCTCTGCGCCCCGGAAGAACGTCCCCCAGCTGGCCACGTCGCGCGCCGTCATTGTGGGGTAAAGGGCCTTGAGGTTCGCGATGCGCTCGCTCGCCACCGCGCGGCCGAGATCCTGCAGCAGGACGTCGATCGCCGCGCGGGGCTCTGCCGGTTGTGGGCTCGGGGGGGCAACTCCTAGGCCAATGGCGGTCTGCTCTGCGTCCGAGGCTGCCAGTTTCGCCAGAGTGAAATCTCCCGCCTTGAGCAGGGAGTCAGCGCGGGCGAGCGCGTTGACCGCGCGCGTCGCCTCGGGCCGGGCACTCAACGCCCGGACAGCCGTGGACGCGCGCGAGATCAGTAGCTCGGCCTCGTTGCGCACGACCCCCGCCTCCCGTGCGGCCTTGCGGTACTCGTCGATCGCGCCGCTGTAGGTGCTCGTGGCGCGCGTCTGCTGGCCCGCACCCACGGCCTGATCGGCGCTCGCCAGCATTGCCTCTGCGATGGTCCAGGAGGGGACCGTGTTCTTCTGCGCGCCCGCGTGCTCAGCCCGGCTGCGGGCGGCGAGCACGGAGTCGCGCAGTGTCTGGACCGCGGGAAGCGCGCCCGCCGGCGCCGGCGCTGGCGCTGGGGGCCCTGTGGCAACCGGCGGTGCGGCGACCGGACCGGGCGTCGCCGGTGCGGCCGGCGGGCTGCGCAGCGACGTGTAGACGAGCACCACCACCACGATGGCGAGCGCGCCGAGCACGAGCATGCGTACGCGCAACGAAGTGGGGCGGATCAGGGAGAACACCGCGTCGGACAGCGCACCCAGCGAGATGCGCTGCGTGGTGCTCTCGCCCGCACCGGACAACGCCGCGCGGATCCCGGTCAGAGTCGCGCGCATCTGCTTGGCGGTCTCGTACCGGTCCTGGGGAGCCTTCGCCATCGCCCGGATGACAACGCGCTCCAGCGACGCGGGAATCGACGGGGCCACGGTGCGCAGCGGCCGCGGGTCCGTCGTGAGCACCTGATACAGGACGCCGTGGACCGACTCGCCCTCGAACGGCTTCTCGTAGGTGAGCAGCTCGTACAGCAGGCACCCCACGGCGAACACGTCGGTGGCGGGCGTGATGGCACCGTTGGTGATCTGCTCGGGGGCCATGTAGGTCGGCGTGCCGATGATCGAGCCGGACCCAGTGTTGTCGGCCGACTGCAGACGGGCGATGCCGAAGTCCATGATCTTGACCCGGCCGTCCGAAGCGATGCGCACGTTGGAAGGCTTTATGTCGCGGTGAATGACCCCGCGGTCGTGCGCGTACCCCAACCCCTGGAGTACCTCAATCACGATGTCGAGCTTGCGCTCGAGCGCCAGCGGATCGCGCGCCGCGATGAGGTCGCTGAGATCAACGCCCTCGACCAGCTCCATTGCGATGAACAGCTGCCCCTCGGCTTCGCCGAGGTCGTAGACGGTGACGATGTTGGGGTGCTGCAGGGCGCCGGCGGCGCGGGCCTCACGCAGGAAGCGCTCGCGCATATCCGGCGTCTTGACGTATGTCGACCCCAGCAGCTTGAGCGCCACGTAGCGCCGCAGGATGGTGTCGTAGGCCTTCCACACGACTCCCATCGCGCCCTCACCAATCAGCTGGTGGAGCTCGAACTTGTTGAGCCGGCGATAGGCCTTGGCCTGGGGCACCTACGACTCCCGTGGGGCGGGTTGCGCAGTATGCATGGTATGTCTAGCCAGAGCAACCAGCACGGTCAGCGCAAGCACCAATCGTGCACGCGACCGAGCACGGCCCGAGTCGCGTCGTCCACGGGAACGTCGCGCCGGGGCAGCACCCGCGCGACAATCTTGAGAAACCCTTCCCTAGTCATGCGGCCCGGGCCAGCTCCCCCCCAGGCGAACGCCGGCACGTACTTCGGTGGCCGGACCACGTCGAACACATTGGCTCCCGCGCCCACAATGGTGCCCGTTCCGAGCAGCGTGCCGATGGCCGTCTTGGCGTGGTCCCCGATCAGACTGCCGAGGAACTGGAGGCCCGTGTCCAGGCTCGTCCCGGCCGCGTCCAACTTCACCTGGCCATAAGTGTTCTTGAGGTCCGAGGTGATCGTGCCGGCTCCGAGGTTCACCCAGCGACCGATCACACTGTGTCCCACGAAGCCGTCGTGCGCCTTATTGGCGTAGCCGAGGAACACACAGGTCGACACCTCGCCGCGCACGTTGCAGCGCGGGCCGATGCTCGACAGGCGGAGGGACCCGCCGAGCAGGCGTGCGTTCGCACCCACCCACAGCGGTCCCTCTAGCCGCGTGCCCGTGCGCACCTCGACGCCGCTCTCCAGCACCACGGGGCCGTGCGTCGTGTCGAACACCACGCCCGGCTCGAGCGCTGCCTCGTGGACGGCGACCCAGGAAGGGTCGCCGATCACGATGGCGCCGCGCGGGATCCCGTCGCTCTGACTCAACAGCCCGAGGAGATCCTCCTGCAGCAGACGCTCGAGGGCGGGGAGCAAGTCCCAGACCCCATGCAGCACCACGCCCTGAACCTCCACCGTCTGCGCCTGCGGCTGAGGGCCGTCCCACGTGGCCCCAGCCGGCACTCCCCAGCCCACGGTGATCCCTCGACAGGTGAGTCGCAACGGAGCCGACGCCAGCTCGGGAGCAAGGCCGCGCGGCGCGAACGTCGACGACCCGATGACCGCGGGCCCGGAGACGGGGTGCCGTCCCGTTACGAGCGGCGTACCCGGCTCGGCGAAACCCGCCAGGTGGGGCAGGGCGAAGATCTCGGTCGTTTCGGCACCCACGAACGCTTCCCATCGCTCACGGATCAGGTGCGCTCCGGCGCGCAATTCGCTGAGCGGGCGCACACCCGCGAACGGCAGCCAGGCAGGCCCGGGGTCGGGATCGAGCAGGTAGAGAGCGTGGCTCACTGCTGCTGCACCAGAGCCTTGATCTGCTCGGCCCGGCCGGTTGGCGTCACGAGGGTGTGCCCATTGGCACGCACCACGACGGTGTCCTGCACACCGATGACGGCGAGGTGCTCGCTCTCCGACCAGATCACCGAGCGTCGCACGTCGTCGCTGAGCGTGACGTTCCCGACGACGACGTTGCCGCGGGCGTCCCGCGGGCGGATCCGCAGCAGCGCGTCCCAGGACCCGATGTCGTCCCAGGTGAACCTGCCTGCGACGACGGCGAGCCGCCGTGTCCGCTCCAGCACGGCGACATCCACGGCCACGGCCCGCACCCGGGCGAAGAAGCCGGCCACGTCACCGGCAGTGAGGGCGGGCCAGGCGGCCCGCAGCTCTCGCGCATGGGCGGTGGCTTCGAGCAGGAAGCGCTTCGCGCTCCAGGCAAAGAGCCCGGTGTTCCACAACGCGCCCCGGCGCCGCAGTTGCCGCGCTCGGGCGGGGCGCGGCTTCTCGACGAACCGCACCACTGCACGGCCGTGACCGAGGGGCTTGCCGGGGACGATGTAGCCGTAGCTGGTTTCGTCCCGCGACGGCTTGACGCCAACCGTAACGAGCACGTCACGCTCGCGCGCCACCTCCAGGGCCCGCGCTGCCGCCGTGCGGAACGCCGCGTCGTCGCCGACCGCCCAGTCGGCATGCAGCGAGAGCATTGCGGCGTCAGAGTCACGTGCGGCGATACGGTGCGCCGCCCACGTCAGGGCGGGCGCCGTGGATGCGGCGCGCGGTTCGGCCAGGATCTGCGAGGCGGGCACTTCCGGCGCCGCGGACGCGATCTGGTCGACGAGAGCGGGCCCCGTGAGGATCAGCACGCGCTCGGGAGGCACGAGCCCCTGCAACCGCTGCACCGCCTGGGCGACCAACGGCCGGTCGCCCACCAGGGGCAACAGTTGCTTGGGTCGCTCCGGAGTGGAGAGCGGCCAAAACCGGGTCCCGGACCCTCCGGCGAGAATCACCGCCCACACGCTCATCGGCCCCCCCCCCCCC
>WNFC01010381.1_pt1 | contig 10330 bp, 5 predicted proteins | sample 5400541 | NCBI WGS metagenome assembly WNFC01 (sample SAMN13153342, study PRJNA577476) | soil metagenome | isolation source: 120 cm saprolite under Douglas fir tree site 2 hole 2 replicate 1 | place: USA:California | collected 2015-04-18 | reverse complement strand
TGCCCATCACTAACCTCATTGGTTCCTACGTGAACAACAACCCCGTATCCACTCAATCGCCTGCTTACAACACGGCAGTCGGTTCTCCACCTCCGTTGACCAACGGCGTGCCGACCACTACACAAATCATGTTTGCCAACGCCACTTCGGTTCCTCTATCTCAGATCCTATCGCAGCTCATGCCGACTCCGTTCTACCACACGCCGACCATATACGAGTGGAGTGTCAGTGTTCAGTCACAATTGATGCAGAACTGGGCGCTGGAAGTTGGGTATGTCGGTAATCGGGGCGTTCACGTTGACAACGCTCATCAGTGGGGCAATCAAGCAGTGCCCGGAGTAGGCGATCTCCAGCCTCGTCGTCCGTGGCCCGACTTCAACATCATGCTCTATGACACCTTTGATGGCATCTCAAACTACGATGGCCTTCAGGCTAAAGTCACCAAGAGGTTTTCTAACGGCTTCCAGGCTCTGATTTCCTACACCTTCTCCAAGGCGCTAGATCGCAACGGAGGCAACTCGGATTTTGTTTCCGCGCCGCAGAACGACAATAATCAAAGGGCTGACTATAGCTTGTCGGATATCAGCATTAAGCAGCGGCTGGTGCTGAGTCCGATTTGGCAGTTACCGTTTGGAAAGGGAAAGCGCTTCTTGAACAGTGGCGGCCTGGTGAATGCTCTGGCGGGGGGCTGGGAACTTTCCGGCATCATCACCTTCCAGGACGGCTTCCCCTTTTCCGTGCTGGCAAACCAGGATTTCTCCAACACTGGAGCATATGCCCCGAGGCCGGATCGCATCTGCAACGGCGCCGGGCCCCAAACCGTCGCAGAATGGTTCAATGTCAATTGCTTCTCGACCGACGCACTCGGTCAAGCTTTGGCTAATGGCACGCCTCGCTTCGGGAATGCCGGACGAAATATCTTGATCGGGCCAGGCATCCAGCAGTGGGATGTCTCCGTGATCAAGAGAAACCCGATCACCGAGAAGATGAATCTAGAATTCCGTGCCGAGTTTTTCAACATGTTCAATCACCCTAACTTCGGCACTCCTGGCGCCACCATAGCTACGGACGCGTTCGGCCAGCTTACAAGCGCTGCCAGCCCGCGTGACATACAATTTGGTCTCAAGCTAAAGTTCTGATATTGCGCCGGGGAGTCCATGGCCACCGAAACACCTGCTGCCGCGAAGGCGACGAAAAGCTCACCCGAGCAAGCGGTATCGCCTGCACCACGGACGGAACCTGCCGCAGGCTCGCAACGGCTGGTTTCGCTCGATGCGTTTCGCGGATGGACCATGTTTTGGATTGTAGGCGGAGCTGCGCTAGTTGGCGGACTGCAGGCGCTCAACCCAAATCCTCTGATCAACGGGGTGGTTTACGAGCTCAACCACACAGATTGGCAAGGCCTGCGGTTTTACGATCTGATCTGGCCGTCATTCATGTTGATGACGGGCATGTCGCTGCCGTTTTCCTATGCCAAGCGGTCGCTCACCCAGACTCATCATCAGATCTTCATGCGGGTGTTGCGCCGGTTTGCCGTGCTGTTCCTGCTAGGCTCGCTGCGCGAGTCCATTCACTTCAATCATCCTTATATGGTTGAACTGAGCAGCGCGCTTCAACCGATCGCCGTGGCTTATCTCGCGGCATTTCTGCTGGTACGAAAATCTTGGAAATTTCAGGCATCAGTCGGTGCCGGGATACTCGTCTTCTACGGGCTCTTGCTTGCCTTCGTCCCGGCCCCCGGCGTTCCGGCTGGCAGCTACGATAGAAACGCAAACTTAGTTCTGTGGACCGATCTGGTCACCCTGGGCCGCGTGCTGCCCGAGCACTGGGGTACAGTTATCTGCACGCTTCCGACCATCTCAACCACGATCCTCGGCATGCTGCTGGGCGAGCTTCTTATGACGAACCGCAGCGCAGCAAGCAAAATGAAAATTATTAGCTTGGTCGGGTTGTCGGGCGTCGCGATCGGTTGGTGCTTGAACCCTGTGATCCCGATCGTGATGAAGATCTGGACCACCTCCTATGGGCTGGCTTCGGCCGGCTTTGCCTGCCTGATGTTTCTCGTTTTCTACTGGCTGATTGACATCCGTGGCTATCGAAAACTGGCTTTCCCGTTCTTGGTGATCGGCATGAATGCGGTGGCGATTTACATGTCGGAGAGCATTATCCCCTGGAGCAAGACGGTAGCGATCTTTACGCAGCCGCTCGCTGGAACGCTGGGCTCATTCACGCCCCTTTTTCACGCCATTGCCGTTCTAACTGTCGAGTGGCTGGTGCTCTATTGGATGCACAAGCGCAAGATTTTCCTGACTGCTTGACTCATGCGGTTGCACATCGGCCGTTTACTCGCTGTCGCATTGTTAGTCCTCTGCGCGATTCAAGGCCAGACACCTCCGAAATTGTCCCTTCTGAAGCCTTATCGTGTGCTCGTGGTTGTCGCGGACTGGGGTGATCCTGCCAGCCATGTGATCAGTGAGAAAGACGTTTTCCAGCCAGTAGCTGCGCTGCTTAAAGCCTGGTCTGTTCCCTTCGATATTTTCCGGCTGGATCAGCAGAACCTCGGAGCGTCGTTCCTGTTCGAGCGTTCTGGCGCAGTGCGCTACGGCGCAATCCTCTGGCTTGCCGATCTGCCGTCCTACGGCGCGAAGAGTCTGGCGCCGCTCACCGATGCGGTGCAGCAGGGGACCAGCATCATCGTCGCCGCTTCGCGATTTACCGACCCCGCGCTGGAGCAGATTCTGGGCCTCCATTACAAAGCTGACTATCGCGCTCCCGACCCGGTTCTTCGTGGGCCGGTCCACTTCATTACGCGCGAGTTGACAGATGATCTGAAGCCCGGTCGCGAACAGTCCTTACATATTTGGGTGGAATGCCACGGTGCTCAGGCGCTCATTAGCCAGGGCCGCCACCCGGTGTTGACTGTGTATCAACCGAGCCTGGATACAGCCGCGGTTTGGATAGGCCTGCCCGATTTGCGGTCCTTAAACAATTCGCTGTACTGGAGAAATATCTTCCAGCGTTCTCTCCTATGGGGCTTACAATACCTGGTTTTGCCGGATGTGGATTATTCGCGACGCGTGCTCATGATGATCGACGACTGGGGAGCCGCTGACAAATCCTTCCTTTCTTATTGGCGCTATCAGACAGTTACCGAGGAATTGATGCGCAGCCAAGTCATACCAGTTTTGTCCCGCCATCATGCGGTTGTGTCCGCCAACGTGGTCACGGGTTTTGTCGATCGCAAGACCCGTCGCGTCCTCTCTCCATGGAGCCAGAAATTCACAGACGACTACGGCGTCGAGCAAGACTACGGATCGACGCAGCGCGGTCTGAAAGCAGCGGTAGAAGCAGGAGTGCTCGAAATTCAGAGCCACGGCTGGACGCATATGCAGCCCGACCTGGATTCTCCACCAGGCCCGTGGTGGACCGCGGATCTGGATGGCGAGGCGTCCGTGGGTGGCTGGTACGAAGAGTTTGAAGACACGCGGCGCGGGCTCGAAGCCCCGGCAATTGCCCAGTTGTTCCACCTAAAGCGGTCGTTGGATTACTTGCGACAGGATTTCGACGCGCGCCCACTCTCAGTCATCATCGGTGGTGGCGGCTGGTCGAAGTCCTACCAGAATCACAGTGCCCGTGTGGCGGCCCAAGCCGGTTTTGGGCTTTTCGACATCAACGAGGACTATTATTATCTGGATCGCGACTTGGCGCTGGACATGAGAGGCATTTCGCCGGCTTCGGGTCACCAATACGATCGCGAGTTGCATCCCGAGACGTGGCCGCAGCATCCGGACGGCCCTTTTGTGCTTCTCTTCCACGATCGCGACATTTCGTTGCGGCATGATTTTGTCGAGCGGACGTTCAATGCTTTACCGAACGATACAACGACCCTTAGCATGAACCACTACGTCGGGATTCTGCACGCTCAGGTCTCCTCTGCTAGCGAAGGCATCGCATTCGGCTTTCAGTATGAAGAACCTTATTGCGCCTACTTCAGGAATCACTCTTCGTCGTGGAAGCTGCTCCTGGCCGATCCGCTAGTAGACAAGATCAGGCAGTCAACCACTGCGAACATGATTGTGGATGGCCGGATGGCTGGCCCTATCAACACTTCGCCATTGTCGAGGTCTGCACTGATCCATCTTCCAGCGGGCACAGGAACCCATAGTTGGAAGCTGGAACTCAAGTGATATTGCATGTGCCGCCTACCGGCGTTCGTGCTACAAAGTAATATCTTGTCTCGCATCGGGTACCTGTCCGCTGCAATGCTGGCATGCGCCACTGGCTACGCACAGCCGTCCACGCCCGTCATTCTCATCTCAGTGGACACGTTACGTGCCGACCACCTCGGTTGCTATCAGGCCGTCCGAAAAATAACATCGAACATCGACTCGATCGCAAGAGAGGGCACGCTGTTTTCCCAGGTGAGTTCGCTCGTCCCCTTGACTTTGCCCTCTCACGTTGCCCTGTTCACTTCCACGTACCCTTTTGCAAATGGAGTCGAGGACAACGGGGTGCCATTTGTCGCCGGGACAACGCTTGCGACCGTTTTGAAGAACGCCGGTTACCGTACCGCAGCGTTCGTGGGGAGTTTCGTTCTGGACCGGCGTTTCGGATTGAGCCGCGATTTCGATGTTTACGACAGCCCATTTGATCTTCATAACAAGACTGTCGCGGACGTAGGAGATCTCAAGCGACCGGGCGCTGAGGTAGCGGCTGCGGCCATCCGCTGGATCGATCAGAATGCAAACTCCCCGTTCTTCCTGTTCCTCCACCTCTACGATCTGCACACACCCTACGATCTCCCTCCGGACCCGCGCCTGCGCCGCGGTGAGCCGGGTTATGAGGCGGAACTGGCTTACGTCGATCGGGTGCTCGGAGATTTTCTGGCGTTCCTCGAACACCGTAGCCTGCTGAACAAATCGCTGATCGTGTTCACCTCCGATCACGGTGAGGGCCTCAATGAACACGGCGAGAGCACACACGGCTATTTCGTTTATGAGAGCACTCTTCATGTGCCTCTTATCTTTCACTGGCCGGCAGGGTCCAAACGGGTGTTGCAGGACCGCATCGCGGAGCCCGCCAGTCTGCTCGACGTCACTCCGACGATTCTGGATGCGCTCGGGCTGTCCCGATCGAGAGAGATGAAGGGCCAGAGCCTCATTACCAGGAAGAACGTGGAAGAGATCTATTCGGAGAGCCACTATGCGCGCAATCACTTTGGGTGCGCAGCATTGCGAACTCTGCGACTGGGCCGTTACAAGTACATTGATGCTCCAAATCCCGAGCTGTACGATCTTTCGAGCGACCCTCGCGAATCGCAGAATCTCTACACGGCGCAGCAGGCAATGGCAGGCGACCTGCGAAAACGAATGAGGCCACTGCTGGCGGGCGCGTCCGCCGCCAAGGTGAGGCCACCCACTCCAGATAGCGTCAACGCCCTCCGCTCACTCGGTTACTTGAGTGGGTCCACACCGTCCAGTCGGGTGGAATCCCATATCAATCCCAAAGATCGCATTGGCGATTTTGAGTCCTATGGCCACGCACTCGCGCTCGCCTCCGCGGGACGGTTGCCGGAATCAAGCAGGTTGTTGCAGAAACTTGGCGAGAAGCTGCCTGACGTCGCCGATATCCGGATCAGTCTGGGCCTGAACCAGCAGCGGTTGGGACACTACGCCGAGGCTGCTCAAGAGTTCCGGCGTGCGGTCGATCGGGCTCCGCGGAACGCTCAGGCGCACTTCGATTTAGGTCTGTGTTACTTCAGGCTGCGCCAGCCCGATGAAGCCACCAAAGAACTGCAGGCGGCCTTGGCCCTTGAGCCTTGGTACACGCGCGCCGAAGAACTGATGGCTGATATCTATCTTCAGAAGAAAGACTACGCACAGGCGCGCGCGCGATTGCAACACCTCTTGTCTGTTGATCCCGCCAACTATACGGCGCACTACAATCTGGGCGTCCTCTTCACCATGGCTCAGGATTGGGGCGACGCTCAGCAGCAATTGCTTTCTGCACTCCACACCGATCCTGGCTCGGCGGAGGCGCACAATACGTTGGGAAGCATCTACCTTCAGCGCGGCCAGCTCGAACAGGCGCGCCGCGAACTCGAAGAGGCCATCCGCCTGCAGCCGGAATTCGCCTGGGCACATTACAACCTCGCGCTGGTTTCAAAGAAGCAGGAAAAAAAGGACGAAGCCATCAAAGAGCTCCAGGCAGCCCTCAAAGCCGATCCACAATTCCAAGCAGCGCGCACGGAGCTCGATCGTATGGAAGCCTCGACCAATTGGTAGGATTTGAAGAGAGCGCCTGAGTCGCGGCCCGTGCAGCCGCCGGACTTGGGGCCGGTGATTGCGTTCCTCAGGTCGGCAGACTTCACCTCCGTTACGAACGGCGTGCAGCCTGAAGATTGTTGAGCTCCATTCCGGTCTCGTGGAGACAAGAGCGCCTCCCTCCGCTCTCATTTCGCGCCTCAACCGCAGGATCATCCCAGCCTCAAGCAGACTGGGTGTTCAGCCTATTAGACAAATTGTCGAGCCCGTGCTCGAATTTGATTGACAATGCGCCTCGGCTGCCCTAGCATGATCGCTAATCTAAAGGGTCCAAACCGCCTCGAGGGGGAACGAATGTCCCAGCTATCTGTGAACCGCCAATGTATCCGGCTGTTACTGGCCGTTGTCATGACTGGTTCCGCGCTGTGGGCACAGGCCGAACGTGGCGCCATCACAGGGACGGTGACCGATGCATCCGGCGCGGCCGTACCCGGCGCCGAAATCACCGTGACTAATTTGGATACCAATGTCCGGTCCTCTACCACCAGCACGGGCGCCGGCACGTACCGCGTTGCAAACGTGCCACCTGGAACGTACAACGTCGCTTGCGCCAAGGAGGGATTCAAGCAGGCCTTGATCGACAACGTGCGCGTGACGGTAAGCGGCACAATCAATGTCGACATCCCGCTGGAGATTGGTGCAGCGAGTCAGTCCGTTACCGTCGGCGCACAAGCAGAGCAGTTGCAGACCCGGGCGGAGATCAACACGGATGTCTCTCCCAAAGAGTTCGAGACCTGGCCGGTGATTATCGATACGGACCAGCGGCAGCCATCATCGTTCGTGTTTAACAGCCTGCCGGGCACGACGGGAGGCACATTCACCGGCGCCATCAATGGCGGTCAGACGTTCGGCTTCGAAGTGCTGGTGGATGGCATCGCGATCGAGCGTAATTATCTGGCTGGCGCCCCCGTCGAGCTCACTCCGAGTGCTGAGTCGGTAAGTGAATTCAGCCTAGTGACCGGCAACATCGGAGCGAATTACGCGGGCGCGGGCAGTGCTGTTCTCAACTTTTCGGTGAAATCGGGCGGCAACACATTTCACGGCACGGCTTACGAGTTCAATGGGAACGGCTTGTTCAAATCGAACGGCGCCACGGGTAACGCATTTGGTTACGGGAAGGGCAGGTACAACCAGAATAACTTCGGGGGCGCAGTATCCGGCCCGATCCGCAAGAACAAGACCTTTTTCTTCGCCACGTACGAAGGAACCCAGACCCGAGACTTCAGCCCCGGTAACTACACAACGCTGCCCGAACTACCCTGGAGGACAGGCAACTTCTCAGACCAGCTAGGCCCGCAGGAGGGAACCGACGCACTCGGCCGGCCTGTTTACTCCGGTGAACTGTTCGACCCCACCACCACGCGCACCGTTAATGGGCAATTGGTCCGAGACCCGTTTACATTTGGCGGAAAACTGAATGAGATCGACCCATCGCGCTTCAGCGCGGTGAGCAAGAACATTCTGCCCTTAATTCCTAATCCAATTCTTCCGGATGTGATCAATAACTATATCTTGATCAGTGGTAACGGCCGTTCCCACATGAATCAGTATTCCGGCAAGGTAGACCACCAGTTCAACGAGAAACACCGAATGAGCGGTTACTATCTGTGGGGCAAACGGCCGTACGATATCGCGTACGCCGGCGGGTTCTTCAAGGATCTCAATAGCCCCTTGAACCGAGACCATACCGAGGTAGACACGGAACGACTGGTGCGTTGGTCAGAAGACTGGACGATTACTCCGACAACCCTGAATCACGTCGGTTTCGGGTGGAATAGCATCGCCACCCCGCAGATCCCAATTTCCGACGGACAGGGATGGCCGCAGAAGATTGGATTAGCGGGCGTCGATCCCAAGGCCCATTTCCCTTACATCAACTTCAACGGCACCAATGGGATTCCTTTGCAGCCTTTCGGCGATGGAAGTTATGGCGGCCCTACGAGCGGCAGTTGGATCGTGAAAGATGACTTCACCATGATCCGCGGCAAGCACTCATACCAGATGGGCTTTGAATTCCACCACTACCGCTACGGATCCGGGCCCCTCTCGAATCAGTCCGGATCTTTCAATTTTGATCAGGTATCGACCCAGTTGCCGAACTTCGGTGATACCGGGAATCAGTTTGCGAGCTTCCTGCTGGGCGCAGTCCACACGGCGAACCTGACTGTCGCTCAAAAGAGTGCGGAGTTCCTGAATAACTATCCCAGTCTGTTTTTTCAAGATGAAATCAAACTCACCCGGAAGCTGACCATAACGACCGGGCTGCGATGGGAGATTCCCAGGCCACGCTACGAGGCACACAATTACACCGCTGGATTCGATCCCAACGAGCCGAATCCGGGCGCGGATAGTTTCCACGGGGCACTGGTTTTCCTGGCCGACAAACACCGCCACTCATTCCAGGGCACCTATTACAAAGAGTTTGCGCCCAACCTCGGAATTGCGTACCTAGTGACCCCTAAGACGGTCGTCCGCACGAGCTACGCCATCACGTACAATCCGCCCATAGCGAACGGCTACGGATACGCTGAGTCTTACGGCTTGCAGTCTTTTCTGGATCTGAATCGCACCAGCGTCAGCAATGGATACGACCCGGTACTTTACTGGGACAACGGGATGCCGGCAGCGCCAAGTGTTCAACTACCCAACAAAGATCCAACTCAGGTGAACGGCAGTGGCATTAGTTACACACTTCCCAACAGCATTCGCCAGGGCTACTTACAGCACTGGAATTTTGGCATTCAACGCGAATTGTGGAACCAGACGATGATCCAGGTGGATTATGTCGGAGTCCATGGAACCCGATTGCCAAGCGGATCGCCTGCAGGCAACTGCCATTTGCCCTGTCTCTTTAATATGACGCCCGCGAGCTACTTGAGTTTAGGCGATACGCTCCGGGATGATATTAACAATCATCCTGAAATTCCCAGGCCGTATCCGGATTTTCAAGGCACAGTTAACCAGGCTCTACGCCCCTACCCCCAGTACACCGGGATTGCACTAACCGGCTACAACGTCGGCAGCTCTTCTTACAACGCATTGCAGATTCAGTTGCGCAAGCGGCCCACAAAAGGGGGACTGGGATTCATCGTGGCATACACGTTCAACAAGATGCTGAGCAATGTGGGTGACGGCGCCGGGTATAACTACAACTACGAGGACTTCAATAATCGAAAGATCGAGAAATCCATCACCACCTTCAGCTACCCCCACGATTTGAAGATCACCTCCATCTGGGAGCTTCCGGTCGGAAAGGGTCGCCATTTCCTCAATCGCGGCGGAGTTCTGGACAAGATCGTTGGCGGCTGGACGCTGACCGCAATCCAGCGTTACCGCTCTGGAGATCCGCTCCAGTTTGTCGACGGCAATTTTGATCCCAGCGTCATCTTCACCGATGCCATTCGTCCCGATCGCGTAATCGGTGTTCCGGTCTACCAGAAGTCCGGCGGCTACGACCTGGCGAACGGCACGACATGGATCAACCCGCAGGCGTTCACCAGCGTGCCATCCTCTCCGGGCGGCGTTCCGCTACGGCTTGGGAACGCACCCCGGGTGCTGGCTATCTACGGACCCTGGCAGCCAAGCGAATTGGCAGGCTTGCTCAAGGTATTCCCGATCCGCGAGAACTTTACTTTCGAGTTGCGTGCTGACGCGGAAAATATTTTCAATCGCACCACCCGAGGCAATCCCGTCACCGACCTCAGTAGTCCGCAATTGGGGAAAATTCTCAATGTGTACGGCCAGCGCAAATTTCAGTTCTCGGGCCGGATCCGATTCTGAGGAAAGGGACCTTGCGCCGCACGATGACAATTCGGCTGCTTCTACCGATTCTCCTGATGGGTGCAGGCTCCTTGGAGGCTGGGATACAGCTTTTCCCAGTCCCCGTGCAAGCGCTGGGCCAGGAGCCCTCGATCGAGCGGTTGATGGCGAGCGCGCGGACCGCCCTGGAGCGCGGAGATCTCGATGAAGCGCGCGCCAGGCTGGAGCGAGTGTTATACCGGGAGCAA
>WNFC01025642.1_pt1 | contig 10331 bp, 8 predicted proteins | sample 5400541 | NCBI WGS metagenome assembly WNFC01 (sample SAMN13153342, study PRJNA577476) | soil metagenome | isolation source: 120 cm saprolite under Douglas fir tree site 2 hole 2 replicate 1 | place: USA:California | collected 2015-04-18 | reverse complement strand
CGCGGTACGATCCAGGCAAGTACGCTCCGCGTCGCGGAGAGCCATTGGGTCGCGAGATGCCGTTATCCTTCGGGTGGACTCGCAAATCGCTGCATGCGTTTATCCACTCTTGCGCAGCACTGGCCGCCCTTACGGCGTTGAAGTGGTGGCCGATCCCTATGACGTTTTTGCTCCCGGGGGATCGAAACATCCGCTGAGGCCTTTTTTCAGGTGGAAATTCACTCGCCAGCTCAGGCAACAGTGCGCCGGTTCCAGCGCAGCCGCCTACGTAACGGCGCGCGTATTGCGGCTGCGGTATCCGCCCGCGCCGGGCGCCTTTGCCACGTCGTACTCAAGTGTGGAGTTGCCTCCCCAGGCCTTTGCAAAGGAATCTCGAATCATCGGCGGAAAGCCCGGTCGTCCGTTCAGGCTGGTGATCATCGGCGCGCTGGAGGACATGTGGAAGGGCCACGATGTCCTCTTCAAGGCCATGCAATTGTGTTTGAAGAGCGGCCTTGATCTTCAGCTCGAAGTCATTGGTTCCGGCCGGAGCCTGCCGGCACTCGAAGCGTTGGCAGCGAAGCTTGGCATTCGTACTCGAGTCGCTTTTGTCGGGCAGCTAGACCGACAAGGAGTACGGGCACATTTGGATGAAGCTGATCTCTTCGTCTTGCCCTCCCGGGGGGAAGGGTTGCCGCGCGCGGCGATAGAGGCGATGGCTCGGGGACTACCTGCACTCGGGACGACGGTGGGGGGGTTTCCCGAACTGTTACCGGCCGAAGATCTTGTACCTCGCGGAGATGCGGACTCCCTTGCGAATAAAATCCGCGAGGTTCTAGAGTCGCCAGAGCGCATGACAACAATGTCGGCACGAAACCTGGAACGGGCCAGGGAGTATCGGGAAGAGAACCTCCGCAGCCGGCAGACTGCTTTCTATCGGTTTCTGAGAGAAAGGACAAGTGCGTGGGTCAACGGAGCCTAAAGGTTGCGCATATTAATTCCGATGATGCCTCCTGGATGTTCTTTTTCGGTCAGGGGAAGTATATGCGGTCCAGAGGGATACAACTATTTGCGATTTCGTCGCCTGGTGACTACCTAACGCGGTTCGCGAACGAGGACGGCGTATCCATGCACGCAGTGCCAATCTCCCGGACCATCACACCGTTCAAGGATTTTGTATCGGTGCTGAGGTTGTGGCGGACGCTGCGCGCGATTCGTCCCGAAATCGCCGAGGCTCATACAACCAAAGTGGGCCTCGTTGGAATGATTGCTTCGTGGCTCGCGCGGGTGCCAATCAGAATCTACCACAATCATGGCATGGCAATCCTGTCCGCGAAGGGGCTGAAGCATTTCGTACTTCGATGGAGCGACAAGGTGTCCTGCTTGCTGGCCCATCGGGTGATTTACGTTGCCCCATCCGTCCGTGATGCTGCTCTCGCGGAAGGCGTGTGCAGAAAGGAAAAAGCAAGGGCCGTACTGAGCATCAACGGTCTTGACGCCGCCGGGCGATTTAATCCCTCGCGCCTGTCCGAAGGCGCGCGTGCGCGGACTCGTCTGCGATATGGAATTCCAGCTGATGCTCTGGTGCTCGGTTTCGTTGGGCGTATCTTTCGTGTAAAGGGAATTGAAGAATTGCTGCGCGCCTGGGAGGAACTCCTAGGGCAGTTCAAGAATCTCCATTTGCTCATCGTTGGAGCGCCGGATTCGATGGAACCGGTCTCGGAAGCCGCCATGAAGAGGCTGCAGACCGATCCACGAATCCATCTGGCGGGATACGTTGAAGATACGCCTTCGGTCTACGCAGCGATGGATGTCTTTACCCTGCCGTCGTACCACGAGGGCCTCGGCTATGTGCTCATCGAGGCGGCCGCTATGAATTTGCCGGTCGTGGGGACGCGTATTCCAGGGATTGTGGACGCGATGCGGGGCGGAATCTCCGGCCTGCTGGTGGAGCCCGGAGACGCAATGGGATTGGCATCCGCGATCGCCAAGTACCTGGGCGATCCTGAGTTGCGGCGCGTGCATGGGCAAGCTGGGCGTGAATATGTTCTCCACAATTTTGTTCCTGAGAACGTTTGGGAGAGTCTTTACGGCGAATATGAGGAACTCCTCTCTGCAAGAGGGATGCTCAAGGATAGTCCCATTACTAGTTAGTGGTTCAGGCGCTGCGTTGCCCGCTAGCGGCAGTCCTGAAGGTGAGGCTTTGTTGCAGCCCATTTGGCGTAGGTTTCTACCTGAACCAGCTGAATGAATTGGACAACAACGAATTCCACACCCGAAGTCGAGAGGGCGGAAAGCACGGATTCTGTCATGCCATTGAACGCCGAGTTCCATGGGGAGACGAACTAATGGAAGAAACAATGGAGTTGCGCAAGAAGGCCGAGGCGGAGTTTCATGATCGGCTTCGCCACGAGGCCCCATTCCAGCGGTATACGGTGGCGGCCGAGACTGAGGTTGAACAGGATCCGCTCTGGTCCAACTTCAAGTTTTACTCCGTAGAAAGGAAGAGCCGGGCCCATTTTGACAACTGGTTGCTAACACGCTGTCCAGGCAAGCGCCTGTTGGATTACGGTTGCGGGAACGGGGAGGACAGCATTCTCGCCGCAAAGAACGGGGCCACTGTCGTTGGTATTGATATCTCGGAGGTTTCCATCGCGCACTGTAAGCAGAGGGCCTTGGCCGCGGGAGTGCGGGAATCGACAGAATTTCAAGTGATGGACGCCGAGGCTCTGCGCTTTGAGGATAACTCCTTCGATTTGATCATGGAATACGGAGTGCTCCATCACCTCGATTTCTCGGCGGCTATGCGCGAGATCGCTCGCGTCTTGAGGCCGACAGGCGCGGTCGTCTGCACCGAAACGCTGGGTCACAATCCTCTGATCCGGGCTTATCGCAGAAGGACTCCTCATCTTCGGACGGCCTGGGAGGCTGAACACATTCTTCGCAAAGAAACCATCGACATGTCTCGAAGCGGTGGACGCCGTGCTTCTGCGGATCCCGTTCATCCGATGGCAGGCCTGGCAGGCCGTCATTGAACTCTCGCAGCCCCGCAAGAGTTAGGCGAGGAGCCGATTGTCTTGTACCGCCATATGAAGCGCGCGTTTGATTTTGTAGTTTCAATGTTAGGGCTGATCGTGCTGGGGCCGGTGCTGGCGGCGGTGGCGCTGGCGATCAAGATGGAGTCGCGCGGGCCGGTGTTTTACCGGGGGCTGCGGGCGGGGCGGTATGGGAAGCCGTTCCGGATCTTCAAGTTTCGAACGATGGTGATGAACGCGGAAGCTCTGGGAAGCGCTTCCACGCCGGAAGATGATCAGCGAATCACGCGGGTCGGGCACTTTTTGCGAAAGCTCAAATTGGACGAGGTGCCTCAGTTGCTCAATGTCCTGAGAGGGGAGATGAGCCTGGTGGGCCCGAGGCCGCAGGTGCCGTGGGCGGTCGAACAATACACGCCGGAAGAGCGGACGATTCTGGGGGTTCGGCCGGGGATCACGGATCCCGCTTCGGTGCGATTTCGAAACGAAAGCGAGCTATTGCGCGGAAGCATGGATCCCGACAAGGACTATTTCGAAAAAATCCACCCGGAAAAGATGCGGCTGAGCCTCGAGTACGTGCGCAAGCAATCGTTTTTGCTGGACTGCAAAATTCTGCTGCAGACGATGCTGGTAGTGGTGGTCCCCGGTCAAAGCATCACTCCAGCCAAGAAATAAGCAAACTAAGAATTCAGATACTCCAGTGCAACGTACGAAACTGGAGAATTTTCCGAAGTACGTGCGGCGGCAGCACTTGAAGCGATTCCTGGCGATGTACGAGATTTTCAAGATGGTGCTGCGAATCAAAGGATCGATCGTGGAATGCGGAGTGTTCCGGGGCTTCAGCCTGATGAGCTGGGCAAAGTTGAGTTCCATTCTGGAGCCGGAGAACCTGACGCGGCGAGTGTACGGTTTCGATTCGTTCGACGGATTTCCTTCCGTGACGGAGATGGATCGCAGCGCAGCCGGGGACGCGGCGGCGGGAGATTTTCAGGGATCGAGCTACGACGAGCTGCAGGAACTGATCCGGGTGTACGACCAGGACCGTTTCCTGGGGCATATTCCGAAGGTTCAGCTGATCCGCGGCGATACGACGAAGTCCATACCGGAATTTGTCAAAGAAAATGCGCACCTGCTGGTGAGCCTGCTGTTTCTCGACATGGATCTGTATGAGCCGACGAAGGTTGCACTAGAACATTTTCTTCCGAGAATGCCGAAGGGAGCGATTCTGGCGTTCGATGAACTGGACAACCCGATTTGGCCGGGAGAGACGGCGGCGCTCCTGGAGAAGCTGAACATCAACCGGCTGAAAATTCAGCGGCTGGAGTGGGATCCGTATATCGGTTACGTGGTGCTGGAGTAGGAAGGTGGCGATGCCGGATATGAGCTTGGAGTGTGGGCAGAGTGCGGCGCTGGCGTTGAAGATTCGGGTGCAGACGGCGCGAATGATTTATCGGGCGAGGAGTTCGCATCTGGGATCGGCGTATTCGATGGCGGATTTGCTGGCGGTGCTGTACGGGCGGATTTTGCGGATTGACCCGAAGAGGCCGGAGGCGGCGGAGCGGGACCGGTTCGTGTTGAGCAAGGGTCATGCGTGCGCGGCGTTGTATGCGGTGCTGGCGGAACGGGGATTTTTTCCAAAAGAGTGGCTGGAGGATTTTTATCAGGATGGGTCACGGCTCGCGGGACACGCGACGCACGTGGGTGTGCCGGGAGTGGAGGTCTCCACCGGCTCGCTTGGGCATGGACTGCCAATCGCGTGCGGGATGGCGCTGGCGGGAAAAAACGAAGTGTGCGGGTATCGCGTGTTCGCGATGCTGAGCGATGGAGAGTGCGACGAGGGCTCGACGTGGGAGGCGGCGCTGTTTGCGGGGCATCACCGGCTGGATAACCTGACCGCGATCATTGACTACAACAAGATTCAGAGCCTCGGGACGGTGAAGGAAGTGCTGGACCTGGAACCCCTGGCGGACAAGTGGAGCGCGTTCGGATGGGGAGTGCGGGAAATCGATGGGCACGACGTAGAGGAGGTCGAGGAGACGCTGAGGAGCGTGCCGGTGGAGGCGGGGAAGCCGACGTGCGTGGTGGCGCATACGGTGAAAGGGAAGGGCGTGAGCTTCATGGAAAATAAATTGCTGTGGCATTACCGCGCTCCGGACCAAGAGGAGATGAGCAAGGCAATGGCGGAGCTAGGAATGGAAGTATGAGAGGAGCATTTTTTCGCGCGCTGGTGGAATTGGCGGAGCAAGATGAACGCGTGCACCTGGTTGTGGGAGACCTGGGATTTGGAGTGGTCGAGGAATTCGCGCGGCGGTTTCCAAAGCGATTTCTGAACGCGGGAGTGGCGGAACAGAACATGACGGGGATCGCCGCAGGCCTGGCGCTGAGCGGGAAAATTGTATTTACGTATTCGATTGCCAATTTTCCGACACTGCGGTGCCTGGAGCAGGTGCGCAATGACGTGTGCTATCACAACGCCAACGTGAAAATTGTGGCAGTGGGAGGCGGGCTTGCGTACGGGGCGCTGGGCGCCACGCATCATGCGACGGAAGACCTGGCGATACTTCGTGCTTTGCCGCGGATGGTGGTGGTGGCGCCCGGGGATCCCGCCGAAGCGGAGGCCGCGACGCGAGCGGTGTCGGCGTACGCCGGGCCTTGTTATCTGCGGCTTGGGCGGGCGGGCGAAGCGAAAGTTCACCGGACGCAGATTGAGTTCGTGCTAGGCAAAGCGATTGAGATGCGGCAGGGAAGGGATGTCACGTTGATTTCCACGGGAGGAATGCTGGGGACAGCGATGCAGGTGGCAGAATTGCTTCTGGACGCGGAGGTGCAGGCGCGAGTCCTTAGCATGCACACCTTGAAACCTCTGGATACGGCAGCCATCGAGAGCGCGGCACGCGAAACCGGGGCGATTTTCACTCTGGAAGAGCACAGTGTCGTAGGCGGGCTGGGCGGGGCGGTCGCGGAATTTCTGGCGGAAAACGCGGAACCGCCGGTGGTCTTCAAGAGATTTGGCTTGCCCTCGGAGTTTTCCTCATTTGTCGGTTCGCAAGAATTCATTCGAACGCGCCAAGGCCTGTCTGCGGAAGCGGTGGCCCTCGGCATTCGCGCGAAGCTGGAAAAAGTGCCGCGACTTGCGGCAGTGGCCAAAGTTTAGATCGGGCAAGAGTTTCCGCAAGTTTGCTCGCCAATACAAGAAGGAGGACAAGGAATTGTCATACCGCGTGCCATTCATTGATCCCCGGGAGCACTACCGCAAAATCAAGAGTGAGGTCGACTTCGCGATTACCGACACGCTTGCAAAAGGTGATTTGGTTCTTCGACAGCAACTCAAGGACTTCGAGCAGCATCTCGCGGAATTTGTCGGCGTCAAGTACGCGGTGGGTGTAAACAGTTGTTACCACGCGCTGCACTTTTCAATGCTCGCGGCAGGAGTCGGACACGGGGACGAAGTCATCACGGTTGGGCACACGTTCGTGGCGACGGTATCGGCGATCGTGCACACGGGCGCAAAGCCGGTTCTGGTGGATGTGCGCGAAGATTACAACCTGGCTCCGGACAAGTTTGAGTCCGCAATCACACCGAGGACGAAAGCGGTTATTCCAGTGCATCTAAACGGACGCGTTTGCGAAATGGACCGCATCGCCACGATTGCGGAGAAACACAAGATTGCCATCATCGAGGACGCGGCGCAGGCATTGGGGGCGACGTTCCGCGGCCAGGGAGCGGGATCATTTGGTTTAGCGGGATGCTTCAGTTTCTATCCGTTCAAGTCGCTGGGTGGGCTCGGAGACGGAGGCGCGGTAACGACGAATGACCCCGAAGTAGCTCGATTTGCAAACCTGGTGCGGTTCAACGGGGAAGACCGTCAGACCGGTGAATTCCACTACCACGGGTACACCGCGTTGCTCGACAACGTTCAGGCCGCTGTGCTGGACGTGAAATTGCGCCATCTCCCTGACTGGATCAAGCATCGCCGGCAAATCGCAGCGTTGTATCGCGAGGGCCTGGAAGGAATCGAGAGCCTCCGACTGCCCCACTTTGCAGGCGACGAGTACTTCGATAGCTATCAAAACTACGTGATTCGAACCGAGCAGCGCGCTGGCCTGCGCCAGCACCTGAAAGATCAAGGTGTGGAGACGCTGGTGCACTGGCAAAAGCCCATGTGGGAGCACAAAGGCCTTGGACTTGAAGATCCCGGACTTCCCGAGACACGCAGGATCTGCGCGGAAGTCATCTCCCTGCCGATGAGCGCAGAAACGACTCCCGGGCAAGTGGAGATTACCGCCGGATGTATCCGTGAATTCTTTGCAACGAATCGCTCAACGCTGAGTAAGGCGGCGGCGGACTGAGGCCGAAGATCGCATCATCGTTTGCATGCTTGGCTAGAGCACGCAGCGAACCGGGAAAACGACATGCCTTTGGGCTCCAATTCGGAGTTGCACGAAACCTGGTCTCATCGCGAAAGAAGCCAATCAAGAAGTCCCGTTGAAGAGCGGTCAAGAACCGTAAACGAATACCTCCACTCAGAGAACGGCCGCACTTCCAAACGGCACCGGACAATGCGCAGAGGGCTGCAAGCCACGAAACCATGACTCATAAAATGCCGTTGTTGCTCTTGAGATACAGGCTCTGGTTCATCGCTGTCTTCCAGGGTTGTCTGGTGGTGTGCTCGTTGATGGCAGCCTGGCTGCTTCGTTTTGATTTCACAATGCCTTACCGGGGAGTGCTCCTCGCCGCGGTCCCCGTGCTTCTCCTGACGCGGCTTGCCGCCGTCGCCTACTTTGGCTTGCTTCGCGGTTGGTGGCAATACGCGGGAATCCGGGACGGGATCGACATCTTGAAAGCGGTGGCGACGGGCTCACTGGCATTTTGGATCGCGATGCGCTTCGTGCTGCAAATGACCGCCTTTCCACGCACCATCTATGTGCTGGAAGCACTGCTCACGACAGGTTTGCTGGTTGGCGTGCGGCTGCTTTCCCGAATGTTTGCCGAGTCGGTGCGTGAAAACATTTCTCCATTAAAGAGAGTGATCCTGATTGGCGCGGGCTCTGCCGCGCAGGCCATCGTGCGCGAACTCCGACGGCCGGGGAGTGGCTATGTTGCTGTCGGCTGCTTAGATGACGATCAGTCCAAGCGGGGCATATGGATTGACAACGTCCGAGTGCTTGGTACCGTGGAGCAACTTTCAGAAGTTCTCTCTACTGAGCCGGCCGATGAAGTGCTTATCGCTGTGCCCTCCGCCACAGGCGCCCAGATGCGCAGATTCGTTGAAAGCTGCAACCATGGAAAAATAAGTTTCCGAACCGTCCCTGCGTTGAAAGATATCATTGCAGGTCAGATTATCGTAAGTCAGCTTCGAGAGGTGAGTCTCGAAGATCTGCTGGGGCGGGATCCGGTGCAAATCGACCTGGAAGCAGTCCGCAGGGAGATTACCGGACGCACGGTAGTGGTAACCGGAGCTGCCGGCTCAATCGGCTCCGAGCTTTGCCGCCAGATCCTTGATTACAGCCCGGCCCAGCTGGTCTGCCTCGATCAAAATGAGACGGGACTCTTTTTTCTCCGCTTGAGCCTGATCCAGCACAAGAATGGCGCCCAGCTGGCGTTTCGCGTAGTGGATGTTTGCGACGTGGACCGCGTGCGCGCCTTGCTCTCAGAATTCATCCCGGAGATTATTTTCCATGCGGCGGCTTACAAGCACGTGCCCATGATGGAGTCCAACGTTCAGGAGGCGGTCAAGAACAACGTACTCGGACTGATCGGATTGCTGGATCTGGCGGCGGAGGCGGGCTGCCAGAGCTTCGTGTTGATTTCTTCCGACAAGGCCGTGAATCCGACAAATGTGATGGGCGCCACCAAGCGAATTTGCGAGCTAATTTTATCCTCGCGTCCGGTGAATGGTATGCGCTGCGTCTCGGTGCGGTTTGGAAATGTTCTGGGATCTAGCGGCAGCGTGATCCCGGTGCTGAAGCAACAGCTTGGAAGTCATCAGCCGCTGACCATTACGCACCCGGACATTCGACGCTTTTTCATGATCAGCCCGGAGGCGGTGGCCCTGGTATTGCAAGCCTTTGCCATTGGTCACCATGGAGACATCCTTGTTTTGGATATGGGTGAGTCGGTGCGAATTCTCGATCTCGCGCGCAGCCTAATCCGGCTATCCGGTAAGTCTGAGCAGGATGTAGAAATCAAGTTTACGGGCCTGCGCGAGGGGGAAAAGCTCAACGAGGAGCTTTTTTACGGGCACGAAAATGTAATACCTACATCTTGCGAAAAGATTAAGCGGACTAACGGGGCCTTGAGGAACTGGCCGGAATTGTGCCATCAATTGGAGGAACTTCGCGTGTCCCTGTCGATCGACGGCGCGGCTCCGATCCGGTCTAAAATGAAGGAGATTGTGCCAGAGTATAATCTCCAAGATGATTTAGGGCAGGAAAAAGTTACGAAGCTGCCCTCGGCGACTTATTCGGCGAAGGCAGCGGGCCGCAGCTAGCCGTTGCGCCTCCCTTTAGTCGCCGGCCTTGTATTCTCTTCCGTCCTTTCAATGGTCCGCATTGAGTACGCTGAGGATTGTCCAAACCTCCAGATAGTCCAACCATTTTCCATTGGCTTCCCCTCTCCGCTCTCCGCTCTCCGCTCTCCGCTTTAGGTCCACCCCTTTTCCCGGGGCACACGCGAATGATCGCTTCCAAGCGGTAGCTGGGAGCAACTAGTTCGATGGAACCATTCGTCCCTGCTCGATGCTAGAGAATCCGACCTCTGTAAGTCAGACGGTTTCGGTTTGCCTCCGCGATTGGCGGCAATCGCAGAGCGTCACCGGCCGACATCCACGAACAAGTGGCAGCTTCTAAGTCCGAGACATGCACCGGAGGATTCGCTTCCAGGGCATCTCTAGTTCGCTCTCAAATGGGAGGGCGTGGACTTGGCGGTGCTCGCGGCGTTGTTCCAGGTGGTGGAAGATAAACAAATCAAGGCGTTGGTTCGTTCCGCGCCAATCCCTGCTTCCGTGCGCACCGATACGTTCCCTCCCGCAAACGCGCCTAGCACTTCCGCGTCGTCTCCTGGACGCGGTGAAGTCCTCGACCAGGTTTTGCCCGACGTCTCCGCGAAAGCCCTCGCCACCATTCATGGAGTCGTTCGCGTCGCCGTCCGCGTTCACGTCGATCCCACCGGCAACGTCTCCCAAGCCGCGCTCGATTCTTCCGGCCCCAGCAAGTATTTCGCCGACCTCGCCCTGCAAGCCGCCCGCCGCTGGCAATTCGCTTCACCCGAAGTCGGCGGCCACAGCGCCCCCAGCGAATGGCTCATTCGCTTCCATTTCTC
>WNFC01010380.1_pt1 | contig 10331 bp, 9 predicted proteins | sample 5400541 | NCBI WGS metagenome assembly WNFC01 (sample SAMN13153342, study PRJNA577476) | soil metagenome | isolation source: 120 cm saprolite under Douglas fir tree site 2 hole 2 replicate 1 | place: USA:California | collected 2015-04-18 | reverse complement strand
CGATACCTGGTTCAGCTCGGCATTGTGGCCGTTCTCGACCCTGGGTTGGCCCGAGCAGACGATCGAGCTTGCGAAGTATTACCCGACCAGCGTGCTGGTGACCGGCTGGGATATCCTGTTCTTCTGGGTTGCCCGCATGATGATGATGGGCATGCATTTCATGAAGGAAGTGCCGTTCCGCACCGTCTATCTGCATGGGCTGGTGACGGACGAGAAGACCGGCCAGAAGATGTCGAAATCCAAGGGCAACACCATCGATCCTTTGGAGCTGATCGACAACTACGGCGCCGATGCGCTGCGCTTCACGCTGACGTCGGTCGCATCCGCGCAGGCCGGTCGCCTTCGTTTGGCGCGCGCGCGGGTCGAGGGCTCGCGGAACTTCGCTACCAAGTTCTGGAACGCCACGCGCTTTGCCGAGATGAATGGTGCGGTGCTACCCAAGGGCTTCGATCCGGCGTCGGCGAAACTCACGATCAACAAGTGGATGCTGGGCGAAATGGCGCGCGCCAACACCGCAATCGACAGGGCGATCGCCGAGTTCCGCCTGAACGAGGCCGCCAACACGCTCTACGAATTCATCTGGGGCATCGTCTGCGACTGGTATGTCGAGCTCTCCAAGCCGATCCTGCAGGGTGCGGACGGACCCGAGAAGGACGAGACCCGCGCCGTCACGGCCTTCGTGCTGCGCGAGACCGCCAAGCTCCTGCATCCGGTGATGCCGTTCATCACCGAGGAGATCTGGGACAAGACCGGCCACCGGGCCGAGCATGGTGCCCTGATCGGCCAGCCCTGGCCGGCGCCGACCCCTGCCGATGCCGCTGCGGACGCGGAGATCGGCTGGCTGGTGAAGCTGATCTCCGACATCCGCTCGGCCCGCGCCGAGCTGAACGTCCCGGCTGGCGCCAAGCTCAAGCTGCTGGTCGTGGGCGCCAACGACACGACGCGGCAGCGGCTCGAAGCGCACCGCGCCGCAATCGAGCGGCTGGCCCGTATCGAAGGCATCGAGGCGGCGTCCGGCGCGCCCAAGAGCGCGCTGCAGATCGTGGTGGGCGAGGCGACCTACGCTCTGCCGGTCGGCGACGTCATCGACCTCAAGGCCGAGGGCGCGCGGCTACAAAAGGAAATCAAGAAACTCGCCGACGAAGTCGGGAAGATCGATGCCAAGCTCGGCAACGCCGCCTTCGTCTCGCGGGCGCCGGAAGAGGTGGTCGAGGAGCAGCGCGAGCGCCGCGTCCAGGCGGAGCAGACCCGCACCCGCCTCAGCACGGCGCTGGAGCGGCTGGGCGCCTAGCTCTTCGCGGTGCGCGCGAGCCTTTCATGTCATCCTGAGCGAAGCGAAGGATCTCATCGCCGCTTGCCACAGGCATGAGATCCTTCGCTTCGCTCAGGATGACAACTTCTGATTCTGCCCGATATTACGACGCCTTGCGCAGGTCCGGCACGTACGGCCGGCTGGTGAAATGTTCCGCATTGTCGCCGCGGGCGAAGCGCAGGCCGGCTTTGCGAATGGCCTCGTCATCCACCGACTCGAGCGGCACGAAGTAGCGGTCGTCGGTCTTGATGATCGTGTCGTTGTCGACCCTGTTGTAGCAGATCAGCAGGGTCCAGCGCCGGTTGGCCGAGCGGTTGGCGTCGGAGCGGTGGATGGCGTTGCAGTGGAAGATCAGCGCATCGCCGGCCTCGAGTTCGCAATACTCGACCGGGCACCGCTTGAGGATGTGCGGCATGCGCTGGGGATCGACCTCGTTCTGGGTCGGCGACAGCGGCGTGTGGTCGATGCGGCCGAGCCTGTGCGATCCCGTCGCGATCTGCAGGCAGCCATTCTCGCGCGTCGTCTTGTCGAGCGCGACCATGATCGACAGCAGGTCGGGCCTGAGGCAGCCGTTGTAATACCAGTAGCCGTAATCCTGATGCCATTCCCAGGCGCCACCGACTTCGGGCTCCTTGGCCGTGAGCTTGGACTGGAAGTGGTACACCGGCCCGCCCAGCAGCGCCGCCGAGGTGTCGACCATGCGCTGGCTGCGCGCGGCGAGCCCATAGACTGAATCGCCGGCACGATTCCACAGCGCGATGCGCGTCGAGCGGCCTTCGCCGTCGCGGCGGTCCAAAATGCTGCCGCGCACCGCGGGATCTTCCTCCATGGCGCGTGTTAAAAGCTTCACCTCGTCGGGCGCGAACAGGCCGCGGGCATAGGTGAAGCCCTTTTCGTTGAACTCGGCCGTCTGTGAGGCATTCAGCATGTTGGGCATGGCTTCCTCGGCCTAAAGCGGGCGGAAGACGATGCGACCGTCTTTCTCCGTGACCGCCACTCTACGCCCAAGCTGCTCGTTCGTCAGCATGTCGGCCAGCGCGCGCGGATCGATCATTTCAGCAGCGCCTCGATCTCGGCGGGGGTCAATCCGGCTTCGCTGAGCACGCTCTTGGTGTCCTCACCGAGTTTCGCCACTTTCGGCCCGCTTTGCAGCGGCGAGCCCGAGAAGCGGAACGGCGGCGCCGGCGATTTGTAGGCGCCGGCGCTGTCCTCGATGGTGCACAGCGAGCCGCGATGGGCGACCTGGGGATCCTGCAAAGCCTCGGTCACGGTGAGGTAGGGCGAGCAGGGCACGCCGTGCTTTTCCAGGGCCGCGACGCACTCCTTGACGGTGAGCGTCTTCGACCACGCCTCGAACTCGTCGACGAACTGGCCCCAGTTCATCCGCCGGTCGGCGTATTTCTCGAAGCGCGGGTCGCTCAGCCAGTCGCGCCGTCCGGCCGCGGTCGCCATATCCTGGAAGGTCCGCTCGCTCGCCGTCGCCAGCATGACGTAACCATCCTTGGCCTCGACCGGCCCGTACATCGGCCGCGACGGCATCTCGAAGTCGAACTGCGCGCGATTCACTTCGCCTAAAAGCATGCCGACCAGGGTCTCGAACATCGACACGTCGACCATCTGGCCCTTGCCGGTGACGTGACGCTGGTGAAGCGCCGCCAGGATGCCGCCCAGGGCATAGGCGCCGCTGGCATAGTCGGCGACGAAGATGCCGCAATTGTCCGGCCGCTCGCGGCCCTGCTGGTAGAAAAGATGCGCCATGTCGTAGCCGGTCGAGGCGTGGATGACCGGGGCATAGGCCGGCCGTCCGGCGGCGGGTCCGCTCTGGCCGTAGCCCGAGATGGCGCCGTAGATGATCCTGGGATTGATCTTGGCCAGCTCGGGATAGTCGAGCCCCAGCCGCTTCATCACGCCCGGACGGTAATTCTCCAGCACGATGTCCACGACCTTCACCAACTTCTTCACCGCGGCGATCGCCTCGGGCCGCTTGAGGTCGAGCACGATCGAGCGCTTGCCGGCGTTGAGCTGGCCGAACATCGTGCCCGCCCCGTCGCGCTGCACCGGCCGGCTGCGCATCAGGTCTCCCTCGGGCGATTCGACCTTGATCACGTCGGCGCCCATGTCGGCCAGCAGGCGGCTGCAATGCGGGCCGGCGATGGTGGTGGAGAAGTCCAGGATGCGCAGGCCGTGCAGCGGCCGGGGGTTCGTTTCCGTCATCGGGTCACCGGGCAATCAGGATGAGTACGACCCCGCCGACCACCAGGATGCTGCCGACCCACTCGCCGGTGGACGGCCTTTCCTTGAGCACGACGTGCGAGGCGATGAAAGTGAAGACGAGTTCGATCTGGCCGACGGCGCGCACCAGGGCGGCGTTCTCGAGCGTCATGGCGAGCGCCCAGCCGGCCGAGCCCAGCACGCTGAAAATGCCGACCCAGATCGAGGAACGCCAGTTGACCCAGACCTTGGCGAGCTGCGGCCGGTCGCGGCGCGCGAGATAGGCCGCCATCAGCACGACCTGGATGGTGTTCATGCAGGCCAGCACCGTGATGCCGCGCACCATGAAGTCGCCGTCTGGCAGGTGCTTGGACGCCTCGCGGATGGTGCCGGCGGCGATGGCGAAGATCGCGCCGGCCAGGATGCCGTAGAGCGCGCCCTTGTGCGTGAGGTCGGCCAGCACGCTGCGGACATTGGCGAACGAGCCGCGCACGCTCAGGATCGCCACGCCGCCCAGGCAGACCAGGATGCCGATCCAGGCGCCGAGGCGGAGCGGCTCGTGGGCGATGAAGGTGGCGAACAGGGCCACGAACACCGTCTCGGTCTTGGAGTAGACCGTGCCGACGGCATAGTTGCGCAGCGAGAAGGAGTGGATCATCAGCGAGGTCGCCACGATCTGGGCGACGCCCGCAATGGTGACCAGGCCCAGGAAAGCCATCGAGATCGTCGGCACGTGGCGGCCGGTGCCGAACACCAGGAAGGCCAGCGCCGCCAGGGCCAAGGGAGCGCCGTAGAGGTAACGGACGAAATTGGCGCCATCGACGCTCAGCACGCCACGAATCTTCTGCTGCATCGTCGTGCGGATGTTCTGAAACAGCGCAGCGGCGACGGTTATCGGTATCCAGAGCGGCACGATTCCTCCCCCAGCCAGTGTATGGCCTCGACGGGCCGCCGTCTGCCGCCTAGATTTTCACGATGCGACAAGAATTGGGAGACGCGCTGTCGACTGCCTGGTTTGCGCTAGGCAAGCCCGGCGTGTGGTGGGCCGGCGCAGAACGCGTGAAGATTGCCGGCGAGACGCGTGCGGCGCGGTCCTGCGCCCTGTGCCGGAAGCGCAAGACCGCACTGTCGCCTCATGCCGTATCCGGATCGCACGACGCGGCGAGCGAACTCTCGGAATCGGCAATCGAGGCCATTCATCGCATCGTTTCCGATCCCGGCCGCCTGTCGGAGGCGTGGTATCGCCGGACGACGTCGTCTGGCCTCAGTGACGAAGCCTATGTCGAGCTGCTGAGCGTGGTGGCGATCACGACCGCGATCGACACCTTCGACCGGGCGTGCGGCGCGCCGCCGCGGCCTCTGCCCGTCCCATTGCCGGGCGCGCCGACCCAGCAGCGCCCTGCGGGGGCGAAGCCGGGACTGGGCTGGATGCCGATGCTCGCGCCCGAGGATGTCATGCCCGACGATCCACCGCTCTACACCTCGGGCGGCCGCATCGGCGGCAACGTGCACCGCGCCTTGAGCCTGGTGCCGAGCGCGATGATGCAATTCTGGGACATGTTCGAGACCATGTATCTGCCGCAGGACGCGATGCGGGACTTCGCACGGGAGTATCGCGCGATCAGTCATGCCCAAATCGAGATGCTGGCTGCCAGGGTCGCCGTCCGAAACCAATGCGTCTATTGAATCACCAGCCATCTGGCCTTGCTCCGGGGGAGCGGCAGGCATAGCGGTACGGACTACGGCTTCGACGGCATCGTCCACGGCGCGGGTGGCAGCGGGGTCGCCCACGAGGCGGAATTGCTCGCCTTCGCCGATGCAGCCATCGGCGAGGACGGCCCGCTCGCCGAGGTCCGGGCGGCGCTTGTGGCGTCGATCGGCGAGGAGGCGATGGCGGACGCGGCTGCCGTGGTTGGCGGCTTCGATGCCATTACGCGCGTGGCGGACGGGTCGGGCATTCCGCTGGAGCCGCCCAAGGCCGAAGCCACCGCCGAGTGGCGGGCCAGCTTGGGCATCGATGCCTTCTGGACCATGAAGGTGTAACGCCTAGGCATTACCGGCGCGCATCGCTAAAGTCGCCGCCGATTCAGAAAAGGCGGAGACACGGCGCCATGGCCAAGAAGAAGCAACCCAAGCTGCATCCCAATCCCACCTTCGACAAGTCGAAGATGCCGAGCCGGCATACGACGGTCGGGCCCGAGCGCGCGCCGCATCGGTCGTATCTCTACGCCATGGGCCTCAACGAGAAGCAGATCGCCCAGCCCATCGTCGGCGTAGCGACCTGCTGGAACGAGGCCGCGCCCTGCAACATCGCGCTCAGCCGCCAGGCCCAGGCCGTCAAGATCGGCGTCGATCGCGGCGGCGGCACGCCGCGCGAGTTCACCACCATCACGGTGACCGACGGCATCGCCATGGGCCACCAGGGCATGAAGTCCTCACTCGCCAGCCGCGACCTCATCGCCGATTCGGTCGAGCTCACCATGCGCGGCCATTGCTACGACGCCATGGTGACCCTGGCGGGCTGCGACAAGTCGCTGCCCGGCATGATGATGGCCATGCTGCGGCTGAATGTGCCGTCGGTGTTCATGTATGGCGGCTCTATCCTGCCCGGCAAGTTCCGCGGCAAGGACGTCACCGTGGTCGACGTGTTCGAGGGCGTCGGCATGCATGCCGCCGGCAAGTTCTCGGATGCCGACCTGCATGAGCTCGAATGCGCGGCCTGTCCGTCGGCCGGCTCGTGCGGCGGCCAGTTCACCGCCAACACCATGGCCTGCGTCTCCGAGGCGATCGGCCTGGCGTTGCCAGGCTCGGCCGGGGCGCCGGCACCTTATGAGACGCGCGACCAATATGCCGAGGCCTCGGGCGAGGCGGCGATGAACCTGCTGCGCCTCGGCATCCGGCCGCGCGACATCTGCTCGCGCGAGGCCTTCGAGAACGCCGCGGTCGTGGTCGCCGCCACCGGCGGCTCGACCAATGCCGGCCTGCACCTGCCGGCGATGGCGCATGAATGCGGCATCAAGTTCGACCTGCACGACGTCGCCAAGATCTTCAAGAAGACGCCGTACATCGCCGACCTCAAGCCGGGCGGAAAGTACGTCGCCTTCGATCTTTACAATGTCGGTGGCATTCCCGTTGTCATCAAGGAACTGCTCGATGCCGGCCTGCTGCATGGCGACGTGCTCACGGCGACCGGCAAGACGCTGGCCGAGAACCACAAGGAGGTGAAGTTCCCGGAGAACCAGGACGTGGTCTATCGCGTGAAGGACTGCATCACGCCGACCGGCGGCGTGGTTGGCCTCAGGGGCAATCTTGCGCCCGACGGCGCCATCGTGAAGGTGGCCGGCATGCACCGTCTGGTCTTCACCGGGCCGGCGCGCTGCTACGACAGCGAGGAGGCGGCGTTCGAGGCCGTCGTGAAAGGCAAGTTCAAGACCGGCGACGTGATCGTCATCCGCTACGAAGGTCCCAAGGGCGGCCCGGGCATGCGCGAGATGCTGTCGACCACGGCGGCGCTCTATGGTCTTGGCGTCGGCGAGACGGTGGCGCTGATCACCGATGGGCGCTTCTCCGGCGGCACGCGCGGCTTCTGCGTCGGCCATGTCGGCCCCGAAGCCCACGTCGGCGGCCCGATCGGGCTTTTGAAGAACGGCGACATCATCACCATCGACGCCGTGAAGGGCCGGCTTTCGGTCGACCTTTCAGACAAGGAGCTGAAGAAGCGGCGCAAGGCGTTCAAGCCCCGGAAGAACGGCTACACGGCGGGCGCGCTCTGGAAATACGCCGAGCTCGTCGGCCCGGCGGTCGACGGCGCGGTGACGCATCCGGGCGCGAAGAAGGAAAGTCACGTCTTCGCGGACATCTAGGGAGCTGAAATGCTGAGACGCGCCGTCCTCGCAGCCGCCCTCGCGACGCCGTTCGCTGCGCGGGCCGAGACGACCTGGCCGACCAAGCCGATCCGCATCGTCGTTCCGTTCAATCCCGGCGGCGCGATCGATGCCCTGGTGCGGGTGATCGCCGACGGCCTGACGACGCGGCTCGGCCAGCAGGTCCTTGTCGATCCCAAGCCGGGCGCCAACACCATCGTCGGCTCCGAGATCGTCGCCAAGGCAGCCCCCGACGGCTACACCTTCCTGATCACCACCAACTCGACCCACACCAACAACCCGACGCTCTACGCCAAGCTGCCGTTCGATCCGGCCAAGGACCTGATGCCGGTGTCGCTGGTATCGCTGGGCACCATCCTGCTGGTGGTCAAGGCGGACGCGCCGTTCAGCGACCTCCGGGGCATGGCCGCCTGGGTCAAGCAGCTCGGCCGGCCGGCGAGCTATGGCAGCTGGGGCATCGGCTCGAGCGGCCATCTCTATGGCCTGATGTTCGAGAAGGCGCTGGGCGGCTACTACAACCACGTACCCTATCGCGGCGACGTGCCGGCGCTGCAGGATGTCGCCAACGGCACGCTCGACATCACCTGGGCCAGTCCGACCAGCGCCAAGACCCAGATCGCCGCCGGCCGGGTCAAGCCGATCGCCGCGGCCGGTTCCAATCGCTCGGCATCCATGCCCGAGCTCACCACCTTTGCCGAGCAGCTGATTGCCGGCTTCGACCTCAATCTGTTCGTCGCGGCCTATGCGCCGGCGGGCACGCCGACCGCGATCGTCGATCGCCTGCAGCGCGAGATCAGGCTGGTGATCAGCCAGCCGGACGTCACCGAGAAGCTGATCGCGCAAGGCCAGACACCTGTCGGCTCGACGCCCAAGGAACTGGCCGACGTTTTGGTTCGCGAGACGCCGATCTGGGCCGACCTGATCAGGCAGTCCGGCGCCAAGGTCGAGTAGGGAGCCGGCCATGAGCGCGTCGACCGATATCCGCTCCGCCTACACGCTGCAGCCGCCGACCTACAACGCCAGGCTGACCGAGGTCGGCCGCGGCACGCCGATGGGCGAGCTGCTGCGCCGCTATTGGCATCCCGTCGGGCTCAGCGAAGATGCCGGCACCACGCCGCGCGCGGTGAAAATCCTGGGCGAGGAGCTGATCCTGTTCCGCGACGGCCAGGGCCGCCCCGGACTCGTCTATCCGCGCTGTTGCCACCGCGGCACCACGCTGTACTACGGCAAGATCGAGGAACGCGGCATCCGCTGCTGCTATCACGGCTGGCTGTTCGACGTCGAAGGCCACTGCCTCGAAATGCCCTGCGAGCCCCATCCTGCCGGCCCGCAATGCCAGCGGGTGCGCCAGCCCTGGTATCCCGTCGCGGAGTGCTACGGGCTGGTGTTCGCCTATCTCGGACCGCCGGAGAAGAGGCCGGTGTTGCCGCGCTACGAATGCCTGGAGGCCTTGCAGCCCGGCGAGTTCGTCGAATCAGACGATTCCAGCATCGGCAGCGGCGGCATCGTGATCGCGCCCTGCAACTGGCTGCAGCATTTCGAGAACGTGGTCGATCCCTATCACGTGCCCATCCTGCATGGCGCCTTCAGCGGGCCGCAGTTCGTCGAACAGATGAGCGCCTTCCCCAAGGTCAAGTTCGAGTACGGCCGCCGGGGCGTGAAAGCGACCTCGGTCCGACCGCGTCCCGACGGCAAGCGCTTCCGCCGGGTCACCGAGGCCGTGGTGCCGACCCTTAGGGTCGTGCCCAATCCACGGGTTGCGCAGTACGGCATGGTCGAATCGATCGGCTGGACGCTGCCGATCGACGATACGCACTACCGCATCTATGTTGCCGGCCGGGTGCGCGAGAAGGGCGAGCTCGCCAAGTTCAAGTCGCTCTACAATGGCAAGACCTGGGCGGAGCTCTCACCGGAGGAGCACCAGCGATTTCCCGGCGACACCGAGGCGCAGGTCGGGCAGGGCGCCATCACCTTCCACTCGGAGGAGCATCTGATGTCGTCGGACCAGGGCGTCTCGATGCTGCGCATCCTGCTGCAGAAGCAGGCCGACATCGTCGCCGCGGGCGGCGATCCGGTCGGCGTGGCCTACGACGAAGCCGGGGCTTACGTGAAGTTCGACGCGGGGCAGTTCCTCGACGATTAGCGACGGGAAGCTATAGGTCAGCACCCACGGCCTCGCCCACCGACGCAAAGCCGTCGCGCGCGAGCAGCGCCGCGAGCTCGTCCTTGATGCGGCGGATGAGCGGCGGCCCGTCATAGACCATGGCCGAGTAAAGCTGCACCAGGCTCGCCCCGGCGCGGATCTTGGCGTAGGCGTCGGCGCCCGAGCCGATGCCGCCGCAGCCGATCAAAGGGAATTGCCGTTCGACCCGCCGTGCCGTGCGACGCAGTACGTCCGTCGAGAGCGCCATGAGCGGCGCGCCGGAAAGTCCACCGGCCTCCTCGCGCCGCGGCGAGCGCAGCGACGGGGGCCGCGACAGGGTCGTGTTGCCGATAATGACGCCGTCCATCCGGAGCTCGCGGCAGACGGCGACGATATCGTCGAGGTCCTCGTCGGTGGCGTCGGGCGCGATCTTGACCAGCAACGGCACGGGCTTGGCGGCAATCGCGTCCTGCACGCGCTTGAGAAGATCGGCGAGCTGCGTGCGGCCCTGGAGATTGCGCAGGCCCGGCGTGTTGGGCGAGGAGACGTTGCAGACGAGGTAGTCGGCGTAAGGCGCCAGGGCCGCGCCGCAGGCGACGTAGTCGGCTGCCCGGTCGGTGCTGTCCTTGTTGGCCGCGACATTGACCCCGACGAAGCCGCGCCGCGGGCGGATGGCGAGCCGCGACCGGGCGGCATCGAGGCCCTGGCCGGGAAAGCCCATGCGGTTGATCACGCCGCGATCCTCGGCCAGGCGAAACAGGCGGGGACGCGGGTTGCCGGC
>WNFC01007368.1_pt1 | contig 10331 bp, 6 predicted proteins | sample 5400541 | NCBI WGS metagenome assembly WNFC01 (sample SAMN13153342, study PRJNA577476) | soil metagenome | isolation source: 120 cm saprolite under Douglas fir tree site 2 hole 2 replicate 1 | place: USA:California | collected 2015-04-18 | reverse complement strand
AGACCAGGCGTTCGAGAAGCGCGTCGAAGGCAAGAAGGCAGCGGCCAAGAAACGTGCCACGCGGCGGAGTGCGTGTTTTTGTTTTTTTTCGTTTCCTTTCCTTTCTGCGTATGCGATGTGTGTGCTAACAATGCGGATTGATGGGTTGATTGATTGATCCCGTCTCGCCCAAACCAACCTGCAGCGGCAAGGAAGAGACACCAGGCCAGCGAGGATGAGGACGAGGAATGAACGCGATGATTTTCCCTTATAGACCCGAGTGGGCCCAGCTGTTTTGTCGTAAACCGTAAACCTTTTGTTGTAATCTATTCTCTTGTATCTCTACATACCCTCAACTCATCGCCGTCAATTCTTCTTGTATTACTTCGCGCGCGAGTCTGAGAGGCAAACAATGGGCGAAAAACAAGGTTTTGATGAGCGTGTCTGTTCAGGCTATCTACACAAGAATTTCTCAAGGCAACCTCCCCCCTCCCAAATAGCAGAAGAAATGATCGACATCGACAGGAACGACCCTGCCGGCAAAAAAAGAGTGACCAGAAAAAACGACAGAAATTATGAAAAAGTGAAATGTAACGAATGGCTGGGATATGTGCACCGCGTGATGATGGATATGGACAAAGAAGCATGGAAGCACTCCGAAAGGGTGAATCGATATGGAATTCAGCAATAGAGGAAGGAGGGGGGGGGGAGGGGGGAGGAGGGAGGAGGGGTATTGTGCAGGCTACAGCTAATTTTGGTCCGTGTGAATGATAAATATAGTAGCAATATGCGTAGTGCTTGCGATTGTATGGGGTCTATGCGTGGTGGTGCGAGGCTATGGGAACGAAAAAGGTGGGGAGACGGAGCGGAGGAGGGTGGTAACACGGTAGCAGGACGGAAGGAATGGCGGGCAGGGTTATTCGGCCTTGAACCGCGCGCCACCTTCTCCACCACGCATGATCGCGCGCATAAATGCGAGGAAACGGTCGGCGTATTCGGTCGGCGGCACCGGGCTGATCTTGTGCTATATATATACATGCCACCCAATGAGAAACAAAAAAAAAACGCCAGAGAAGGGTGTGTGAGGTGAGACGTACCCTGTCCGCAGACATGCCCTTCCACAGATGCTCGATTCTCTTCACGACGCCGTACGGCGTCAATATGTCGATGATGCCGACGTAGTACACCGTGCCGAGCGGCTGATTCTGCTCGTCCGTCGCGCGGAGCCCGCCCTCGTCCTGGTAAAACAGGAAGTGCTGCCGGTCGCCGGTGTCCTCCTCGGGCAGGACACCGTCATCGACGCTTCTCAGGTTCGCGTTCGCGTTCCGGTGTATGGCGCGCCGCACGACGTGGGGCTGTTCCACCTTGACGGCGGCGGTGGCGGCGGCGGTAGCCGCGCGCCGGCGGTGCAGCTGCCCGTGTGCGTGAGGCTGCGGCGGCACGTGGACGTTGGGCGGCGAAAAGACGCGCAGCGTGTTGCGCCGGACATTGTCGCGGTTTCCGCGCTGCATGTTGTGTATCCCAACTAGGAGCGAATAATCCATCACGTGGAGCTCCTTGAGAAGCTCGGCGTCGCGACGGAGCTGCTCCGTGAGGAGGGCTCGCTTCTCCGGACCGAACTCGAGTTCCTTGCCGCGATCGATCCAATTGAGGTCTTTAAGCACCGCACGCGGATTCTCGCGAGCGCGGTCCTCGGGGTACAACCGACCAACAGTGCTACCTTTGAGGTCGTAGGATTCGTGAATATCTTTATGGGCCGGGAAAAGGTTGTTCATGATCACGAAATGGATCTTGCGCCCGTGTGGAAGTTTGACGCGGTGTAAACCATAGAAACGAGAGAGCAGCGTATGCGGGTTTTCACGTACATGTGCGTGGTAGCGCTTCAATATAGAGAGTAGGAACTTGTGTTCTGCGTGCCGAATCGTCTTGATGATAAAGCGGTAGTCACGCGAGAAGTAGAAGAAGGACCCGGATTTTCCCGGCGACCCGAGCTCTGAGAGAATATATTGTGCGGTGAGGGAAAGGAGATAGTCGGCGGGGTCCAAATGGAAACACTCCTCACGAAGGTCGCGGAAGACCCAAGGAGCATAGTCTTTGAACTTGAAATCATACTTGGCTGATGGTGTCAGCTCGTTGCCAATACTTGGGAAGACACCGCCTATGAGCGAACCGCCGAAACCACATACGCCATATATGCGACTTACATATCAAAGGAATATTTATGACGGGCGGTAAAGTCTTCATCTGTCAGTGGCCGTTTCATCTTGGCCTGCGTTCGAGATACCGCAATACGAATGCCTGTGAGCATGTTGTACATCAACACGTAGTTGACATGGCCCTCGCTGATCAAGTTCCCGACGAGCACCCTTGGGGCCTCGTCAGGTTGCTTGACACGCTTTGACAAACGCTCCCTGCGGATCTGTTCCGCTTGTTGTTGCATATCGCTAACGAGCTCTTCTGAGAGTTCGCAATCATCCAAAGCGAGGGTCAGGTGACTTGCTGCGCGGCCTCCGAGTCGAGGCGAGCGCGGGGCGGAGCCGATGGTATTACGGCGTAGATGCCGGAAAGACGACATAGGTGGCGGTGGTTGGAGGAGACCGTCTGTGTGTAGGGGAGGAAGACGACGGGAGGGGATAAGCTGTGTGAGTATAGGTGAATCGTCCGCGCGGAAACGGCGCGACGTTGTGTTTGGCCCGGGGCCAGCAAGAGTAGAGTTGTGGGATGAGGAGGGGGAAAGGCGAGGCGAGCGATGGAAAGGGACGTTGGGGAGGGGCTCGGATTTGGACGGAGGCAAGGGAGCGGGGTCGTCATGACCCTGCCGGGCTTCTTCCTCATCGAGCTGACCATCGCTCGCAGGAGGCGAGGGTGGTGGGGGGCCCACGCTGCTTTCCCGAGCCTCCCCGTGCGTAACTACACGGAAGAAGGGATCGCCAACCTTGTGAACGAGGGGACTGGGCGTACTAGCTGATTGCACATGTACCGCCTCGTCTGTTACCTTTATGATATGGACTTCTTGCCGTGTATCTTCGGTGGCTGGAGTGACGATGTGTATGGGATTTGTGCTGGATCCCTGAGCATCTGTTCGGCCGAGGGTGGCAGCGGAGGATGATCGCGAGGAAGGTGGCTTGGGGGAAAGGGTGTCGCGGACGGAAGGGGCTGTGTAGAAGGAGGCCGCGGAAGATACTTGACTCGAGCGATCTACGGTGGATGGCAAAGCTGCGGGGGTGCGTGTAGCAGAGACGAGGGTGGACATGGTGGGGAGTCCAGAATGGGAGGGCTACAGCCACAGGACAGTCGTAGTCGTTCGTTTGCAAAGCGAGCAATTAGAGGGTGGTTGGTAACACGGATAGGGTGGAGACTCGCACTGCGGGTGAGAATAAAGAGAAGAAGAAAAGAACGAAGGGGAGGAGAGACCGGAGCAGTCGAGAATGAGATGTCAAACTCAAGAGTTGACTTTGGCGCGGCGTGCTGTGCCAGTCCGTGCCTGCTCAACCAGCCTACTGTATCTCCCCCGGCCGCCGCCCCCAACACGTACACCCTACGCCCTCTGGATACCGTACATCGCAGGGTACAGACGTCCCTCTACATTCCGCTCCCTTTCAGGGAAACTGCATGATTGCGGATCGTCACTCTTGTTCTTCCCGTGATTGATGGCTTTCCATCGTTGTCATACCCACCACAAACGCAGAAACCCATTCTTGCCCACCCGAAATTCACCATGTGTACCTACACCATGACTACTGTGCCCCGAATGTCCGCCAGCCCAAAGTTTGATGCTCATCGTGCCGCGCCGCGGTGCGATCTCCGCACATATACAGAAAATTTCCTTGACCTAGTTATTGTAGCTAAAGCTACCATCGCAACAACCCGCGTGGGCCTCGATCGAATCACCTGGGCATCGACTACGGTAGTAGCTCCCCACCTGCTTCAACGATTCTCCTAATTCCCTTCCGCCTCCGCCCCACTTTTGACGGACGGACGTGCGAGCGCGACAAACGTCCCGTGACGCGTTTATAAGCTCGTTCACACGCTAACCATCTGTCATTTTTTTCATTTTTCCTTGACAGTTACCCCACGTTCCATGCCTTACGACATTTTTTTGACTCTTCGCCGGCCTCCACGCTCCATCACTTTTCTGCAATATTTCCAATTTTGACAAGTAGAAGCTGGATCACATCCATCGTGCCGAAGTACTGTATTTACCTCGAACCTTGACATCCTGATTCATCGACATTCGTTGATTCTTATGAAAATACCCAGCTGCCGGGAAATTCTCTGCTCTCTGGAGGCATGGGTAGATGTTCTCTTCCCAAACCTTTGAGCCCACTATGGACTGATCTGGACAATCACGTCACCCACATCTTTGGTTAAACAGCCAGTTCTCATCTGCCCTCGGCACGGGCGTGACTGATTTTCCCGTGCTGTCCTAGATGGAAACGTTCCCTCAATCGTGACACAGTTATTCTATTCATGGGATCCGGCGTCTCCTACTTGTCGACATTGGACTTCCGACAGTAATGCCGCTTTGTCATCGAGACATTTCGCCTAACGCAGTATATCTCTTTTTTTCCCAGAGGTGGTTCCTATCTGATGAGCTGTCCTGCGGCACTTGAGAGGCTGGAATTTTGATCCCACGTAGTCGCGACTCGCTCTCTATAACTACCCCTTCTACATTCCGTGCCGTGAAGCTTTCTCAAGGATGCCTGTTGCAGAAGCTCCCAGCGGTGCGAGGTGCTGGTTACACCCGAGTCTCTTTTTCCTGCCACTGGCAGTTTGCTTCCTTGTCCTTCCAATTCATTTCCTTCTGAATTCCGACATTTCATGCATCGTGTAGGTGCAGGACCGCAGCGTTCGTTCCATAGTGGGATACAATCAACGACAGATTGGGTGGAATCTGAGTCTGATTTTTAGCGATAACCTAAGAGTGACATCGTTTTTGACGGTGAGTCTACCTGTTTCCGAATGGGCTACTCACCAACAGTTATATAGTTATATCTCGTGTGACTGTGATCCATCCGTGGTATCGGTTTTAGCCCAGACCACGCATCGGCGAGACATTCGAATGATTTAAATAAAAGTATTGCTGTACTCTTAAGTTGCCCAATGATTGAATCGTGATCGTTTTTTCCTTCTCTCCTCACGGCTTTATGTACCCTATCTGTTACATCCCGGTATAGGATGAAATTTAGATATACTCTGTGCTCTGACTGTATGCATAACGAACATGTTTATTTCTAGCGCCTATTTCTCAATATCGTTAAAAATATGAAAGGCGAAGGAGCTATGATGGCTGCTTCCCAAGGCTTCAAGATCCAGCAGCGTGCACAGTTTCCAGTGAACGTTTTAAATACCTTCAATTTGACCTACAAATAGAATTATATAAAGTAGCACATTCATGAGGCGTCGCGGGCCGCGGCCGTTCCTCCCGACCTCCGTCCATTCAGCCCACTTTCGATAGAAATGTCGGTACCGGCAGCTCTTTCGGCAGCTACCGTGTCCGCCCTTCATCATTCTTGAAATGAAAGCTTCGACTCGGACTGCTGGACTGCTCGTGTCCACCGGGTGTATCACCGCACGCAGGGGATCTCATCCTTTCCCGTGAAGACTTAGACAACCGAGGGCGTCTGCATCGATCTTTTCATGGGGCCTATGCGTATCGGTTTTGAGGTCGAAGAGTTCACCGTGCCTCCCTTCAGCTGCCCTTCCTAAGCCGACACTTGCTGTAACTTCACAGGCTCACCTCGTCATCTCATGGGGTCCCAGGAAATGCGCTACAAATCGTCGCGTCTTGTGGTCTGATCTGTCAGATGCAACTGCTGAGCGCCTTGTCATCATATCAGCCTTGCCGCGTCGGCATGGTTTTTACGATTCCTCCATTCTTCGCTAACTTGAAATTTGCCACCGCACGTGTCCTTCGGCTGCACATCTATCATAATACATGACATTTGGCAGGGTATTGTCCAACCAGGGGTGGACAGCCATCCTCGCACAGGGAACGTGCTCGTCGCTGAGACTTAAAACTGGCTCCAAGAATGATAGAGATCGACAACCACGGGGGAGGCTGCCCGGTTGGGTGCTGAGGCTGAAGCTGTGGTGCTAGGTGTATGCCGATGGCATGTTTACATTGCCGCATTGCTACATCCAGGCCTAGGATGTCTGGTGTACCTCAGGGCTAGTCATAGCAGTTTCTTTCATCAACCTTGTCTCGGATACGGGCTGTGCTGCTTGTAGCATTGTTGCTAGAACCTTGACTCGGCGGTGAGTTAGAGGGTCCAAACCAATCACCTGGCACTCACGGAATGGCACAATCTCCCCTTCTCCTTGCGTTTCTAACACGCGAAGGACGTAAGCTTTGCACGTTCCTCGGTTCCAAGATGCATGCATCAACAGAATACGCAGGATAGACGCATTGCCTCGTGTTCACTGCATACCACGGGCTCTCAGTATCTTCTGCTCAACCGACATGTGGGCTTTCGAGAAGCCTAGAACATTCAACGCAAGTCACAAATTAATTATTGCGACGCACCGGATCAAAATGCTATACATCGTTTCAAGTTCTGAAAGCTCCTGGACGCTAATCAGAGGGCTGGTAATGTTACTCCTGCCTCGAGGCTCCAAGTTGACATCAGGCCACTAGTAGCCACGGCATCCGATGACAAGATTGACCACGTTATAAAGTTAAACTTGCATGCCAAATGGGCTCATCAAGCTTCAAGTCTCAATATCTCACCACTCGTTACCATCAACCTAGTCGATTCAGAAGGAAATGTCCGAGTCATATGCCCAACACAACGGACTGTTCTCGCTTCCTCAGTGCGTCTCTACTCCCAGTGAAGGTACGTCAGGGAACAGAGATTATCACAGCTCCACATAACTCCTCCGACAGTCCAGGAAGATCCAGCAAGCAAGATGTGGTCTACGTACATGGAAGAGGCCAGAGAGTACGACAAACGTATGACCGACGCCTGGAAAGAGGACACAACTGGACTCCTCGTGTTTGTAAGTATCAACCCACTTATCCTGTGCGGTTATCGTGATAATAACATCAACAGGCTGGTCTTTTCTCTGCAGTCGTCTCGGCCTTCCTTGTCGAGAGCCACAAGATGTTGTCCCTCAATGCCAGCGACCGGAATGCATTTCGAGTTCATCCTCCACAGGTCTCGCAGCAACCAGGCAGTCTCGCAAATGGCACACACGTCCCACCGTTACCCTACTCATCACCCTCTCCTACGGCCTCCATCGTCTGGGTCAACACACTATGGCTGCTGAGCCTTGTGTTTAGCCTCACGTCCGCCCTGTCTGCGTTATTGATGAGGCAGTGGTCACGCAGATATACGGAACTGCCTCATATTCCCAGCCTGTCATGCGAGCGTGCGCGCGTCCGTTCGTTTTTGTTCCTCGGCACCATCAAATACGAAATGCACCTTGCAGCCGAGATGATCCCAACGCTCCTTCACCTCTCCGCATTCTTATTTCTTGTCGGCCTTGTGATATTCTTTTACTCCATACACAAGACTATCGCCATCGTTCTTTCGATTTCCGTTGGACTGCTTGGAGTGGCCTACCTCACTCTAACAATCCTTCCTTGCGTATATCGCAACTGCCCATATCGCACCCCCATGTCCGGCATATTTTGGTGCTTATGGCACACTTTTGCCTTCCTCGTGGCGTTCTGCCTTCAGTGGATCCTCAGGAGACTTCATGCCCTTCTAGTTCCATACAACTTAGGGGACGTCAAATCGCCGAGACAGCGCAAGCTCACCGAGTGGTTGGAGGGTATCGGAAATGTCCTCAATAATCACAGGCAATGTCTCAGGGACGGTTTTCAGGACAGCATCGTTCGAGTTGCTCTCGACGCGCCAGAGATCGTCGACCTCAAGGCGCTCGCCTGGCTACTGAAGTTGCCTGCGTTGGCTGAAAAAAGCAAGATCCAGAATTTCATCGCCAATACCCCAGGGGAAACAATCGTCCAGCTCATGAACGTCCCCGCAGGATCTGGGAGGTCCATTTTCCGCGACCACCTTTTCGCCCTCCTACGAAGCTGTGCACCAGGCACAGTTGGACTCGACGAAGACATGCGCAGGTCACGCCTTTTGGTTTGTTTGGATGCTGTGCACCGCATTGTCAAGGCATCCAGCGTCAACTATGGTGTCTCGCCATCCGAATCCGTCCTGAGTGACGTTCGGACCAACTTCGCAAATATGGGTCTTATGCGAGCGCTCTGGGCTGACACGGATCCTGCCATTCGCCTCGTTTCTCGCTCCATTTGCGCATTGCTTGCGAGGCACCTTCTGCGCAAAGATCCACCCGAAGAATCGGAGCTGGCATGGTTACAAGACGTGATGGGGAAGCCGTCAAACACAATATACAACTCACTCCATGACCTTGCGAAGGCCGACGCCATGAACCTCGATTCTTATGTGTATGGCGTTCTTTCACACGATGCTGATGATCTCCCGGTCAAGGAGGCAACTATTTTCTTGGACACCTTAGCAATTCTCGCGAGTGCAGGAAGCCAAGTCACTTTCCGTAGAGACGTTCTCGAGCAAGGAATTTCTTCCCTGATGAGACGGGCAGAAGAAGAGGATTGCCGTTTGCTAGAGGTAGTTGGAAAATTATGCAAGATTTACGAGGCCGTATTCAAGTTCCCTAGTGCTCCGTCGGGGCTACAAATAGCAGACTACACGAACTATCAAGGAGACGCGTGCGGAACAATACCATTGGACAGTAGGATTCTATCATCAACTTATGTTTAAGCTTATTGTATGATACTTCTACTGTAACAGGCTCGGATACTACTGTAGTACTACTAGTATTGAACAGGACTCCTCTTTAGATCACCTCACACTTCTCGCTCAACCCTCTCCCCATTATGACAATTCTAATGCACAGAATCCAGGACTTTCCTCTAGCATTTCCCATACGTTTTGTGAATAAAGATCGTGTTGTCTCGTGAGGTGAGAAGATTGACGCGGCGCGGAATTTATTTGGGGAATTCCAGGCGGTGTTTCAAATTAGTCACGTGACAGCACCGTACTCAGCGCTGTTGCGTCGCTACACCGTGACCGTGACGCCGCACGCGATTTAGTCAACCTTCGACAGACAATTCTGATTCTGGTTGCGGTGTTATTGGATTCGCAATGTCAGTTGAATGTGCCGGATGCTAGCGCACACATGGAAGGTGACCCCCAGTGGGAAATCCGTGAAATGATTTAGAGTGAGATCAAGCAATGTGGAAATTTTCCTATAGTTAGATATGACAATAAAATGAGCCCATTTTTAGATGAAAAAGCTATTCTCATGAAACACATTGAAATCCTATCAAACAATTGACCAGATTTTGAACAAATCGATAACATTTGATATTAGGCATTTCTAATACATTTGATATTTTCGAGTGGGATCAAGTCCCATTGAGTTACATAGAGAATGAATAGAATTCCAAAAATGATATGAATTCCAGCCCTTCATCTCCACCAAGAATACCTCACAGCAATGAGGCAGAAGTCACACACACGGAATTGCGAGTGTTGAAGGCAGCAATGGAAGAGAGGGGTCAGGAGAGGAGACAAAAAGTGATGCCAGTGATGGCAGAAGTGGGTCTAGTCCTAACAAATGGGGGACACTGTTAGAACTACAATGGTCAGAGAGAATAACATGCCTTACCGGAGCACAGAAGACAAATTGTTCCATTAGTTTTGGGGGCCTTGGGGCACTGTAGGAGGAGGGAGCCCCTTCTGAGTCTGCGCAGGTGGTCAGGCAGGTCGGAATCGTGTGGAGTTGTCAGTCCACTCACTGCTGTCGCTTTGGCCCTCGACCTCTGCTTGTATGCCTAGATGGCCACAGCAATGTGCTGCATGCAGGAGGCTGCCGCATGGGGCATGGCCAGCCATGTCACCAGAGGGGTTGAGGGTGAGGGAGACGGTGCTGCTGTCGTGAGAGAGGCAGTTGCGCTTGCTGGGAGATCACAGGCAAGAGCCGGATTGCAGTGCAGGCGCGCCATTGTGAAGGCCATGGCGATGTGCTGTGTGCAGCCACGAAGGGCACCTGAGGGGAGGACAGCCGTGCGTCCGTTGGCAGGATGGTGGTGAGAGCACAGCGACTGGACTGCAAAAGGGGAAGTTAGCAGAAAAAAGAAAAAAGGAAACGTACTACAAGCAGAGGGCCGGGGTAAGCTGGCAAAAGGAGCACAGCGATGTGGTGCATGCAGCTGCGAGGGGCACAGCAACGTGGCGCGTGCAGTTGCAAGGACATGGTAAAGTGGGGCATGTCAGCGTCGTCATGTCCTTTCGTCCTCGCTGCACGTCATCGCCATCATGGTCGGTAGTGGGGCCTGGTGGGCCTCAAGGGAG
>WNFC01035518.1_pt1 | contig 10332 bp, 11 predicted proteins | sample 5400541 | NCBI WGS metagenome assembly WNFC01 (sample SAMN13153342, study PRJNA577476) | soil metagenome | isolation source: 120 cm saprolite under Douglas fir tree site 2 hole 2 replicate 1 | place: USA:California | collected 2015-04-18 | reverse complement strand
CGCCGCACCACGATATTTACAGCATCGAAGATTTAGCCCAGCTGATTCACGATTTGCGCGCAGTCAATCCGCGCGCGCGCATCGGCGTAAAACTGGTTTCTGGCGCGGGCGTTGGCATCATCGCTGCCGGTGTCGCAAAAGCTGGCGCTGACGTAATCACCATCAGCGGCCACAACGGCGGCACTGGCTCGTCTCCGCTCACCTCAATCAAAAATACTGGCCTGCCGTGGGAAATTGGTTTGCGCGAAACTCATGAAACTCTGGTTCGCGCTGGCCTCCGTTCACGTCTTGCTCTCCGCGTGGACGGAGGCCTGAAATTTTCCCGCGATATTTTAATCGCCGCGATTCTCGGTGCCGATGAATTTGGATTCGGCACTGCTTCGCTCCTTGCCATCGGCTGCGTGATGGCTCGGCAGTGCCATCTGAATACTTGCCCGGTGGGAATTGCAACCCAGGACGAAACTTTGCGCACTCGCTTTACCGGCAAACCGGAAATGGTGATCTCCTATTTCCGCGCGCTGGCCGATGAAGTGCGCAAGAAGCTCGCCGCACTCGGCGCAAATTCTCTCGGCGAACTCAAAGGTGCATACGACTGTTTGCGCCCGCGCGATCCGAATTACGCGGAAACTCCCGCACTCGCTCTCGAATCCAACATGTCTTTCCGCATCGCGCCGCAGCAAGTTCCCGGGATTCACGCTTCGCTGACCGAAGCTTCTGCGATTCAGGAAGAGTTTGAATCCGATGCAAGAATTTCCGTGATTCGCAATTCCGATCGCAGCGTGGGCGCGGGCTTGAGCGGGGAAATGGCCAGAGATCGGGCTGCGGGACGCGCGTCGAGAAAACCCATCACAAAAGAATTTCTCGGCAGCGCGGGACAAAGCTTCGGCGCGTTCCTTGGCGTTGGCATCGACTTCAAACTGGAAGGCGAAGCCAACGATTACGTTGGCAAAGGTCTGTCCGGAGGAACGATTGCAATCACCGCAGGCACCGGCGCTTCGCGGCGCGGCGATATACTTGCCGGAAACACTGTTTTGTACGGCGCAACTTCCGGACGACTTTTTGTCGCTGGGCGTGCCGGCGAACGCTTCGGAATTCGCAATAGTGGCGCTCTCGCCGTGGTCGAAGGCGTCGGCCAGCACGGCTGCGAGTACATGACCGGCGGCGTGGTGCTGGTGCTCGGTTCGCTCGGTTTGAATTTTGGATCGGGGATGACCGGCGGCTTGGCATACATTCTTCGCACCGAAGCGGAAGACGTCCTGCACCGCGAATTCGTAAGCGTCGAAGAAATTACCAGCAACGAAGACGCATGGTTGCGGTGCACGCTGCGCGAACATCTCGATCGCACCGGAAGTCCGCGCGCCGCGCGACTCCTGTCGCGTCGCGGGCCGCTGCCGATGGTGCGCGTGCAGCCGATCCATTTGCAGGGAACAGTGCAGAGCGTTTGGGAACCGGCGCTGGCAAATTTGAAATCAGAGTTTATTTCGGCTGTGGATTCAGAACCAGTGACTGTCGCCGCGCACGCGATCTCCCTATAAGAATTATTAATGCCTTTTAATAAAGGAGAATATTTTTCTTGCACTGGCAAGTCCGCTATACTCTGGTGCGAGTTAGCCGCCTATGGATTTTGATCAACTGACAACGTTCGTGTACGTAGCAAAGCTAAAAAGTTTTTCGCGCGCCGGACAAAAAGTTTTTCGTTCGCAATCCGCGGTCAGCGCGCAAATCCGCCAGTTGGAACAGGCCTATCACGCAAAACTTTTGGATCGTTCCGCGAAATCTGTCGAGCTCACTCCCGCCGGCGAAGTTCTTTTCGAATACGCGGAAAGAATGTTGCGCTTGCGCGACGAATCCGTGCAGGTGGTTGCCGATCGCGGCAACGTGGTGCAGGGACCGGTGGTTTTCGGGGCCAACGAAGCGACTTGTCTGTACCTGCTGCCAGAAATTTTCGCGGAGTTTCAGAAAAAATTTCCCAAAGTACATATCAGCATCTATCGCAATTTCAGCCACAAAGTTGTGCAGCGGGTGGAAGACGGCTCCGTGGATGTCGGCATCGTCAGTCTTCCGCTGAAATCTCCCAACTTGAAGGTTCATCATATCTATCGCGACCGCCTGCGCTTGATGGTCAGCATGAAAAATCCGCTGGCCAGCCGCAGCAAAGTCAGTCTTGAAGAGGTGGCCAGCCAGCCGCTGATCGTGCCGCGGACGGGATTTACGCGACAGGTTCTCGATAAATTATTTCGGCCGTTCCGCGCGCGTGTGCATGTGGCGATGGAACTGCCGAGCATCGGCATGATCAAAAAATTTGTTGGCGCGGATGCCGGCGTTTCGTTCATCAGCGAAAGCTTCGCGAAAGATCAAGTGAAGGCCGGCGAAGTGAAACTTCTGAGCGTGGATGGCGTCGATTTGTGGCGCGAACTAGGTTTGGTTTATCGCCGGGACCGCAGTTTGCCGCGTTCGGCGCAGGCCCTGATCACTTTGATTCGCGAGCACAAGAAGCTTTCCGAACATTCCGTGCCGGACTAAGGTGTTCCCCCTTTTTACTGAATTTTAAAATGCCCTCGCTCATCGTTCTAAATGCGGTGAGGAATCGCGCCTGTACGTAAATCGAAGAGGAAGAGAGATTCCTCGCTGCGCCTGCCTGCGCAGGCAGGCTCGGAATGACGGCCAAAGCAAATGAATGACGGCCGGAAAGTCTAGTCATTTTCGTGAAATGCTCTAGTGGACGTTGAAGTCGGTGCTGGAAATGGCCCGGGCGATGACGTTTTCCTGAATCTGAATCAAGTCGTTGTCGGCATAGGTCATGCCGAGAATGGTCAGCACGTCACTGCCGCGCGCGACGACGACGAGTGTGCTGGACCACTGGTGCTCATCGGCCATGCCGGTGTATTTGAATTCGATGGCGGGCGATCCGCCGACAACCGTTTTGCGGCGCGAAATCATGTGGTAGTTGGTGTAAATTTCACGCAAGCGTTTTTCCACGCCGTTCGCGGAAACATCGAGGGAATCTTTGGTTTGTTCCTGGCCGACCACCATCAAAGTGGATTCGTTGGAAGTACCCATGGCCACGATGGCATTGGGCAGAGCTTTGCGCGCGTCTTCGATAATTTCCCAACTGGGCGCTTTGTACATTTTGAATCCGTGGGAAAAATTTGTGTACAGCGTGCCTTGAACTTGCTCTTTGTTGGCAGGAGCCTCCGGCTCTTTTGGAGCGGAGAGGGATGAGGCGGCGAGTGGCGAAGCCGCGATGATGGCACTACCGGACGACGGCGCCGCGGGTTTGATCGCTGGCGGCGTGACTTTTGCCGTGTGCGAGGTTGCAGGGAGTTCGGGGCGGACCGGTTCGGTGGAGAGTTTTGCTTTTGCCGGCGGCGGTTCGGAAGATTCAGCAGCGTTCGCCGTGGAATCGGCGGCCGAAGCGGCGGCTGGCGCTGGAATTTGTTTTTTCTCGGGAGCTTTCGCAGCCTTGGCACCGTTTGCAGAAGGGGTGGTGGCGGGAGCGGCGGAGCCAGGCGTGGTCGGGATGATGGAAGCGATTTTGTCTTTTTCGACCAGGACGAAGCCGAAGTCGGTCTTGATCTTAAACATGTTGTCTTCGTAGGCGACGATGACGCCGTAAAGTTTTTTACCGTCCTTGAGGCGAATTTCGTCAGAGAACGCGCTGGTGGCAGCAAGACAGAGCGCGACGCAGAGCAATGGGAGTTTTGCAGGGACACGCATGAGAAAAGTATCGCGCTGGTGTTGGGTCGGGGCAAGCGCTGTGGAGTGGCTGGTTGCGGGGTAGCAACGGGGCGGAGAAAGTGAGCGGTGACTAGTGAGTGGTGAAAAGGAACTGGAGAAGAGTCCTTAAGCGCGATTGCCAATTTGGGAATGGGAAGACCCCTCAGTAAATTTCGGGGTGAAGGGGTGTACCCAGTGGCAAGCAAAGGACTTACAGGATTAAGAGTGAAGAAGAGCGCAAAAGAGTGAAGTCGTCCGACTGAAAACGAACGAGTTAGATTTTGAGGAGCGAAGAGGAGAGAACGAAAAGAAGTAAAGAGTGGTCTCCTTCTTGTGAAAGCAAACAGGCGCCCCTCGCCGGGGCAGATGGCCGCTGGAGCCTGAGAGTGGATCGGCGACCGCGATATCGGGGTATGTCACCCCGGGTGTTTTTTGCTTTCTTCAATCGCATGGCGTTCGTAACTTCCTCTCGCCCGGCTGGGCGTTGGTCATTTTGTTTTACAAGAGCTATACACAAGAACGCCATCCTTACATAAGTACCGTATCGCTCCCTAGAAATTTTCCGATAGCGCTCCGCGCAAAGAATCGGAATGGGCGCGGTGGCTGCGCTCATTCGACGATGCGGAACGTGTAGATTTTGCCGCGGGAGGCTAGGTCGGAGCTGGCGGCTGCGCCGGGCGCGAGGAAGCCGTATTCGCCGATGGTGACGGCGGGTAATTGTACTTTGTAAGTGCGTGGAGCGATTTTTTCGAATTTGAATTCGATTACGTTGTTGGAAGCGCCGCCGCTCATATGCAGGACGCCGCCGGTGACGGAACGGAATTCACGGCGGTCGCTCTTTTGCCAGAAATGCAGGAGTTGGTATTCGGAAGCGGAATTTCCTTCGAGACAGCGGATGTAAAACTCGATTGGGCCAGTCATGCCCAAGGGAGTTGAAGCTACGATCACGGGGCTGTGTGGGCCGGCGACCGTTCCGTTCACGTGGCCTTTGTCCAGACCGAGCGTGACAGCATTTTTCACTACTCCGCCGGTTCGCCAGTTGACGATTTCCGGTTCGACGGCGATGAGCTTAACAGTGAAGACTCGGCGGGTTTTACAGTGAAGGCTGCGGCTGTAGCGGGAGCTGCTGCGATGGGCTTGCGGTCCGGTCCGGTCGCCAGCATGGCTTGAATTACGGGCTGGCTGACTCCCAATTCTTTTAGTCGGAGCAGGGCGTCTACCGAAAGATCGAAAGAGGCGTTGTGCGATTCGATGGTCTTGAGGATGGTGGCGTCGTCGAAGCTGGCTTTGGTCATGCGGACGACGTCTTGATTGGTTAGTGGATGGGTGGTGGCGACTGAGGCAGGTTGTTGCGCGGCGGGGAGAGGGTTTCCGTGTGCGCAAAGAAGTGTGAGACAGAGGACGGCGGCGGCTGAGAATTGCATTTGTGGGCCTCGTGATTTTATTGGGACGCGAGGAGGCTACACCGTGGAGTCAGTGGTGTCCAGCGACGGATCGGGATTTGGGAAAAAATGAGAAACCCAAGACAAAGAAAGACCCACCCTAGCAAGAATCAAAGGCGCAAGGATGGGGCACGATGGTTCTTCACTGCGGGCTGCAAGTAGAGCCCGCTCCCGATTCGCTGAGATCTGAACAAAGAATTTGCGCTTTCCGCCAGCCTTGTGGAGCGCTTGACTTGTCGAGCCTTCATAAGTGATTTTGAAGTGGAGTGTACTTTCTCGGGGAGGGATGATCTGTATGGCGAAAGTGCGTGTAAGTTCGTTTGCCATTTCGCTGGATGGTTACGGAGCAGGTTCGCGCCAAGACTTGGATAATCCTGTCGGTGTGGGAGGTCCCGATCTGTTCGAGTGGTTTTTTGCGACTAGCACATGGCAGCAGATGCACGGGAAAGAAGGCGGCTCGACGGGCCTGGACGACGAATGGGCGAGACGTGGCATGGAGGACGTAGGCGCGTGGATCCTGGGGCGAAATATGTTTGGACCGATTCGTGGACCATGGCCGGATGAAGCGTGGAAGGGATGGTGGGGCGATACGCCGCCCTATCACGTCCCAGTCTTTGTTTTGACGCACCACCCGCGAAACGCGATTGAGATGAAGGGCGGCACGACGTTCCATTTTGTGACAGAGGGAATCCACGCTGCTTTGCAGCGTGCGAAAGATATTGCCGACGGTAAAGATGTCCGCATCGGCGGCGGAGTCGCGACAATCCGGCAGTATGTGCAGGCAGGTCTGATCGACGAGTTGCACCTGGCCTCGCGTCCGATTCTGCTGGGTTCGGGCGAGAATTTATTCGCCGGGATTGACATGCCCGCTCTGGGTTATCAATGCACCACGCATGTGTCGAGCGAGCTCGCGACGCATGTCGTTCTGACAAAACGCTAAGTACATGCCTCGGGCACATGGCGTGTGGTGATTTGAGATCAACTTAAGAGGCTTAAGGGACGGTCGCCGGTGTAGGTCCAGGAATCCAGCTCGAGGCTGTTTAGCGTGGGATCCTTCGGGCTGAACCTGACTACTACTTTTTTCCCGACGGGCAATTCTCGTTCGGCGAATTCGCGCGCGTCATCTTCCGTAGAGAAATTCTTGTTCCAGGTTCCTCACACGCGATGGCCCTGGGGATCGCGGAAATCGTAGCTGAATGTGGCGCGGAAATAGTGACCGCCGTTGGTGTCTCGCTGACGATCAACGTCGAGCCGGGTAATTACGCCGTCAGCCGTCGGCCAGGTTAGAGAAGCGCGGTACAGCCAGAAACCGCGGCCGATGGCTGTAACTACTGCTAATCCGAGCGCCAGCCACAAGAGGCTCACTTGGACCTCGTCCTCGCGGAAGATGTTTGATCGTAAACGGTCTGCAAGCAGGTTGAAACTACTTCCTAACTTTAAGGACGAGCCCGCAACGGTGGAAGAGTAAAGTCCAAGACGCACATGCAGAATCGGCTGTGTGGGTACGCGGTTTGTGGCTCGAGGACCGGGGAGAAGAAAAGACCCACACGCAGAAACAGCGTGGGGGCGCACCCGACGTCGAACAAAAGACCCACCCTTGCGAAATTCAGATGCGCAAGGACGGGGCACCCTCCGTGTTTTTTGGATTTGAGTTGACGGGGGTGCCCAGCTTAGGAGCGAAATGCTGGCACAAAACGCCGGAAGCACACTTGGGCGTTTTTTTGTCAGAGTTTCAGAAGTTAGGGTCGATGTTGTGTTGCGCGCAACGCAGGCGCGCTTCCAGTGTGGTTACGAAGGGATTTTTGCTGACTTGCACCAGACGCGATGATCCAGCGCTCTCTTTGTGAATGATGGGTGAACCGCCGGGGATGATCGCCTCTTTGGGTACGCGGTATAGATCGCCTGATCCACGCTCGACATAGGCTCCTGCTTCGTTCAGTTCATCCCAATTGACTTCGGGAAGTGCGAACCTGGTATGGGGTTCGACTGATTTTGTTTTTACTTGCTCCATGGTCGTGTTCTCTTTCCAGGGGATCGAGGTTGTGTGCTTCCGGCTTAGTTATCGTGACCATCTGGTGGTAATTACGCCTGAGATCGCGGGGTGTCAAGGGTGTTTTTGATGTTCCCGAGATCGCACAAGATGAGCACGACTTAACCGCTGAGAAAGATGCTGGAGGCGAAGCTATCCGCCTCGCCTCATTGAGGGAGAGTTGTTGCTAGAACGTTACGCGCAGGCCCAGTTCGACTTGGCGATAAGTAAAGGGCAGGGTAGTAGTGATTTGGCCGAAATTGCCGTTGGAAAAATTGCTATTGGGTTGGCCGAAATGCGGCGTGTTGGTGGCGTTGTAGGCTTGTAGGCGAAGTTCGGTTTTGATTTTCTCGGTGATTGCGAAATTTTTGAACAGAGACAAATCAATATTGGAAAGACCGGGGCCCAGCAGGATATTGCGGCCAGAAGTCCCCGGGCGCGTGAAGACAGTGCTGTCGGGGAAAGTGATGGTTGGCGGCAGCGCGAAGGAGGCAGCGTTGATGTAGTTCGAAATGTTGCCGGGATTTATGCTGGGTGAGCCGATCAGATCAGCGCGTGTGGAACCGGGTGTGCCGTTCACAGTCACGCTGAATGGCATGCCGCCCGACAAAGTGTAAATGCCGTTGAGTTGCCAGCCGCCGATGGCCCAATCGATCGGGCGAGACCAGTTGCTGCCCCAGCGCCTGCCGCGGCCGAAGGGCAATTCGTAGAGAGCACTGAGGCTCATGCGATAGGGCTGATCAATTTCTGAGAGCCCGCGCTCGATGTTGTAATTGGTGTAAAGCTGAGGGGCGCAGGTGTCGAGCGCGCCGCAAGAGTCGTCGATGGTCTTCGACCAGGTGAAGGCGCCCAGAAATTGCAGACCGTTGGTAAAGCGGCGTTCGTACTGCGCTTGCAGAGAGTTGTAGATGGACTTGCCGCGATTATCGGATACGGTGACGCTGCCGAGATTGGCAAACAGACGCGACGTTGGATCGCTGGGATCCAAATTAAACAATTGCTGATTGGCGTTGTAGTTTCGAGTGAGGCGCGAGCCGTAGGTGTCGACGTAAGCAAGGCTCAGCGATTGATTGGTACCGAGCTGACGCTGCACCTGTAGGTTGTACTGAGAGACCTGCGGGACGCGATTCGAAGGAAGCCATGCGATGGGGCTGATGTTGGTCGGGGCGCTGAGATTGAGGCTGGTAAAGGGAAGCGGTAGAGGGCCGGTTGCCTGCACGGCTTCGGTGGGACACGCGCCGGTGGTTGGACACATGGGAGCGGCGCCAGAAAGTGCGATGCGGAAACCGTTGAAGAAGCTGAATGAGCCTTCGCCACTGAACGGCGGATTCTGCGCAAGCTGATTGCTGATTCGTGCGAGCAGCGCGCCGCACTGCAAGGGATAGCAGGAGTATTTTTCGGAACGATGAGGGGAATGTTACGGAGCGAAGATAGTGAGGAGAGCTCGATTGAAGCGCGGCATTACGACCGCAAAACCAGGAGGGAGACTTGTAGCGCACCTACGGCGCTCGCGATTCGTTCTTGCATGGCACACCCAGCCCCTACGGGTTGGGCTAACTTCTGTCCTGCCGACGGCGCTGGTCTGGATGAGACGCCGGCGTTCACAGAGTGGCAATCGCGATCCTTTTCAGCGGATCATCGCGAAGCGATGAACAGGCGGCTGCCGGCTCGTGAGAGCCGAGATGGCAATGGAGCCGACAGCGCCTGTTTCCCGTTTCCTCTACCGTAGAGTAGTGTAGCGAACAAAAAGCGAAAGTCAAGAAAGTAATTTAGATCGAGAACAAGAGCGCCCGCCTCGGTGCTACGAAGAGGCAGGCGCTGGTTCATTGAACCGGCTTCGCGCTTTCTGCTGGCTAGGAGTTTTCATCCTTGTCCTGCCGAGAAAGCGTGGTGACGAAGCCGAAACGGCGGCCGATGGCGATAGCTTCCGCCGGCGCGCCGGGCACGCGACGGTCGTTATAGTCGGTGCACTCGCGCACGGGAAAGGGAACCAGGCCGCTGGGGCTGACGATGCGGCAGAAAGTTTCGGCCCTTCGCCGCCGCGATAGCCTTTGCGGACGGTGCCCCATACGCAGGTGGCGCAGAGCGAAGCTCCGCGAACGGCGGCGAATGACTTCCATCGAAGCACAGACATGGTTCTCCTTTCTCGAAGGAGCCATTGTTATGCGCCTTCGCTTATTCTTTTTGTGGCGCTTGCTGCGCGTGCAGTGCCGTGGCGGGGATGATCTCTGCATCTTCCCCTTCGATTTCCTGGAATTGTTTGGAAGTGACGAAACCTATGCTTCGTCCCGCCTTTTTTGTGAGCAAAATCCAGGCAATCTTTTCCATATCGCGTTTGCTGGGGAGACGGCTATCGTCATAAGAAGAGCACTGGCTGACCGGAAAATGCATTAGCTGGGACGGCCAGACTCCCTGACAGCGCACTTGCTGTTCAGACGCAGAGAATCCCCTGACGATGTGGACGTAACGGCACGTCACGCATAAGGACGCGGAACCCTGCGGGGTGCCGTCCTTAATTTTTACGGTGACCATGTCAAACTCTTTTCTAAGAAGCGCAAGGCTTCGGAAGGCGCTCGGGGTGTTGCAGAGTGCGCAGACACCTCGGGCGCGCTTCGCATGAGAATACTCATGCGCCAATGCGGCGGAATATGCCGCCAAAAACTGCGTGCGTCAGCTAAATTCGCGGTGAAGAACGGACTAGCGGTAGCGGGCGGAATGGACCAGCCCGCTGCGGTGAATCGTCTTCACCGGCAACGCTTCAGTACGGTCGAGTTGTATCGAACGCCGCATGATCGTGGTCCTTCCGTAGAAGTTCGGCCGCAACGATGGGCCGTAAGGAGTCGGCAGGTTCGCATGAAAGCCGAACACAAGCAAATGGAAAAAATTGAATGGCGAAAAGCGAGGGTCGAATGGCGAAAAACGGCATTGAACGGGAATGGCGAGACGCTGAGTCTCGCGCAGAAATTCGGCGTCGCGATGACACCAGCACGACACTAAACAGCAATTAGTTGACGCCCTTGAGATATTTGTCGAACCAGGCCACGCTGCGGCGGATGGAGTCGATCTGGTTTTCGCGTTTTTCGAAGCCGTGGCCTTCGTTGGGGTAGTAGTGCGCGTCAACGGTCTTGCCGTCTTTCTTGAGCA
>WNFC01014270.1_pt1 | contig 10332 bp, 5 predicted proteins | sample 5400541 | NCBI WGS metagenome assembly WNFC01 (sample SAMN13153342, study PRJNA577476) | soil metagenome | isolation source: 120 cm saprolite under Douglas fir tree site 2 hole 2 replicate 1 | place: USA:California | collected 2015-04-18 | reverse complement strand
GACGCTCAGGCGTTCAGTTTGGCTCAGCGGCATGGTCCGGGAGGAGGGGGCGGTGGTGGCGTGGCGCTACTTTCTGGATCAGTCACGAGCATTGATGTTAGCGGCGGAGCAAATGGAACAACTCTAACTCCGGGTGCTCAGTTTGGAGCTACAGGTGGCGCCGCCGGTGTTAGCTCTACAAACGTGGCCTTATCCCAAACGCCGGGAGTGCGTTCAGGGGCAGAGTGCACTCCCGATCTAACTATCGCTAAGAGCCATTCAGGCAACTTCGTGCGAGGTGCGAGCGGAACCTACACCATCACAGTCAGCAATATTAGTTTGGACGCCGCGTCCAGTGGACTGGTCTCCGTCATCGACACCTTGCCTGGTGGTCTGACGCCGACCGCGGCGTCCGGCACGGGGTGGTCTTGCGGTGTCGCTGGCCAGACGGTCAGTTGTACGCGCTCAGACGCGCTTGCCGCGATTAGCAACTATCCTGCAATCACAGTTACAGTTTCAGTCGCTCAAGCAGCTGGGGCATCCCTGCTCAACACTGCGACGGTCTCTGGCGGGAACGAGCTGAACACCACAAACGACACGGCGTCTGATATCACCACCATCGTTTCTAGTTCTGACCTAGCAATCACTAAGACGGGTGCCCCAGATCCAGCAAAGCCAGGAGATGTCATCACTTACACGCTGACTGTCTCCAACAGCGGCCCGACGAACGCAACCAACGTCACAGTTACTGACACGTTGCCATCGACAGTGTCGTATATTTCCGCCACTCCCACTCAGGGCACTTGTTCGCAGACAACTGGAACAGTGACCTGCCTTCTCGGTGGCATGAACGCGGGAAGTTCCGCGAGTATTTCGATCCAAGTCACCGCAGTGACGCCGTCCTCTGCTGTCAACACGGCATCGGTAACCGCGGACCAACCTGACCCCGATTCTTCCAACAATTCCGCAACAGTGACAACCTTAATTACCTTCCCGACACAAGTGAAGCTGGAATCATTTACCGCCACGGTCACAGGCACTCAAGTCCTTCTATCGTGGAAGACCGGCGGTGAGCTTCGAAACCTGGGCTTCAACGTCTACCGGGAAGCCAACGGGGAACGAATTCGGTTGAACCCCTCCCTGATCGCTGGATCTGCGCTGATCATGAAAGCTGCGCTGCCGCAGCACACTCCAAAGACTTACGCCTGGATCGATTATTTGCAGGACGCAAGTCATGGCCTCTCCCCGTACTGGCTCGAGGACGTAGATGTAGACGGGACGCGAACTCTCCATGGTCCGGTATCTCCCGAGCTTGATCTGGCGAACTCAAATGCTTCCCCAGCCAAGATGGTTACGGAGCTCAATAATCTGAGTGTAGGCCCGCAATCCGATACGTTGACAGAATGCGCTGGAACCGCACTCTCTGCCTTCTCAAACAACGCAAACCGAGAGGTCCAGTTCGACCTAGCTGCAAGCCGTGCAGTGAAAGTCGCGGTGTCGCACGACGGATGGTACCGAATTACGCAGCCGGAACTCGTAGCCACGGGATTGCGCGACATCGTCGATTCAACGTCGATCAGGCTCTTTCTTAAAGGAGTCGAACAGCCGTTGCGGATTACTGGTACAAATGGAAGTTTTTTTGGCCCCCAGGCCGGCATTGAATTCTACGGAAGAGGTCAAGACGGGCCTTACTCCGATAAAAGCGTCTATTGGCTAACAGTCGGGGACAAACCTGGAAAGCGAATTCACGTATCCAATTTCGAAGCTGGCGGACCGCAACCGCAAAGCTTTCCATGCACAATCGTATCAAAAGAGCGGACCACCTATTTCGCCGCACTACTCAGAGATAATACGGATAATTTCTTTGGTGCGCTCGTTTCCTCCGCTCCAGTTGATCAAGTCATACAGGCAATGAATTTGGCGTCTCCCGCGACCGGAGACGCCGAACTTGAAGTTGTCTTGCAAGGCGTGATCGAGGGTGCGTCGCACAATGTGAATGTGTCACTGAACGGTGCAACTCTGGGAACGCTGAATTTTGCGGGCCAGGACGAGGGCAGTATCCGTTTGCGAGTCCCCGGCTCCCTGGTTCACGAGGGCAACAATATCGTCACCCTCACCGCCCAGGACAGAGAGAACGACCTCAGCCTGGTGGACTTTATCAAGCTAACGTACCCACACACTTACACCGCACAGCTTGACTCTCTTAAATTTACAGCCGAGGCAGGTGAGCGGGTGACCGTGAATGGTTTCCGGCGCTCTCCCACGCGATTGCAGGACATCACAAGGCCCGATAATCCGGTGGCGCTCATTCCTCGCACCCACCGAGAGAGCGGAAACTTTGCACTGGAAGCAACGGTGCCAGCAGCCATCCCGGGCACCCACACATTGTTGGCATTGTCGGAAGAACAGATGGCAAAGCCATCCGAGATGAGTCTAAACCAACCCTCCCATTGGCATGGCATCGAGACCGGCAGCGAAGTCGTGATCGTATCCAATTCAAAATTTGTAGACCAATTGGCTCCCTTAGTATCGCTACGTCGGAGTCAAGGGAAAATGGTTGCGCTCGTCAACATCGACGACTTATATGACGAGTTTAGTTTCGGAGAAAGAAATCCGAGCGCAATCCGGGATTTTCTTTTAACCGCAAGCTCGCGCTGGCAGGTTAAGCCAAAATACCTGCTGCTTGTCGGTGATGCATCTGTAGATCCTCGAGATTATCTTGGTTTTGGCTTCTTCGATTTAGTCCCTACGAAGATAATCACAACCTCCGAGCTAAAGACGGCCTCCGATGATTGGTTCTCCGATTTCGCGAACACTGGCTTTGCTCAGATATCTACAGGGCGCATTCCTGTGCGCACAGAAGAGGACGCAAGAGCGGTTGTGTCGAAAATTGTCCGCTACGAGCGGACGACTACACCTGCGGACTGGACCAATCAGGCTCTCCTAGTAGCGGACCAGGACGATCCGACTGTCAGCTTCACCCAAGAGGCCGAGGCAGTGCGGGCATTGATGCCGAAGTCCATGAATATCACTGACGTCTTCGCCACCGGGGTTGATCCCGCAGCTGCACGGGCCACGATCCTTGACAACATTAACAGTGGGAAAGTTCTTGTGGATTATCTTGGGCACGGTTCCGTAGAAGTATGGTCGGGCGAAAACCTGCTCGACACCACGATCGCTGCGACTTTGACTAACGGACCCCGTCTGCCTGTATTTTTGATTATGAACTGCTTGAATGGGTTCTTCCATGATGTCTACACCGAGAGTCTCGCCGAATCCCTCCTCCTCTCGAAGAACGGCGGAGCAATCGGGGTCTGGGCATCCTCTGGCCTGACTTCCCCCGAACCGCAGTCGCAGATGAACCGAAATGTTGTCCATATGCTGTTTACGCAACGGGGCATACCCCTTGGCGATGCGATTCGGCGTGCAAAATCGGACATTTCTGACTCGGATGCTCGCCGTACTTTCATCCTATTTGGCGACCCGCTACTACGCTTAAAGTAGTCACAAGCAAACCAACCGAATTCCTTGCCCCCACTCCTCCCTCGAGCGCTACAATGCTATTGCTACACGAAACATTCGACCTTGTTTCCTGGGCTGATGTTTCTGCCCAGTTGATGTTTCCGTGTTCTGAGCTGTTCCAGAGCTAGTCGTCTAGCCGGAATAGATCTCTCAAGGCCCATGGAGGAGGATGGTATGAAAAATCGGGTAATGCTGCTCACCTTCACAGCGCTTGTCCTTCCAGTGTTCGCACAGCAAACGAACTCGAATTCAAGCGCCCCGCCGGCAGTATCTGCGGATCAAACTGCTTCCGCTTCACAGCCCGCGACGGCCACCGGCAAAGAACCGTTGAAACCTAGGGCACATCAGGACTTCTGGGACGGCGATGAGCCCGGGTTGGGATGGCTCGTCTTGCACCCATTTGCCAGCAAGAAGTACGTACAGCGAGAGGTTCAGACCATCCAGGAGCGGATCAACGAACTCGATGAGCTGACAGCTTCTAACAGTAAAATGATCAAGGACTCGGATGCGCGCGCCCAGCAAGGTATTCAGCTGGCTTCCGAAAAAACCAAACTAGGCGATGAGCACGCGCAAGAGGCGCTAAACAAGGCTCAGATGGCTCATCAGACGGAAACTGCCCTTGACACCCGCGCCTCCACAGTCGAGACCTCAGTCGGGAATATCGATCAGTACAAGTCCGCCCCGCTAACCGAGATTCGTTTCCATGCCGGCCAGACTGTGTTGAGCAAGCAGGCCAAGAACGCGCTCGACGAGATAGCGACCCAGTTGAAGAATCAGCATGGTTACATCATCGAAGTTCGGGGCTTCTCTTCGGGTCGGGGCCAAGCTGCAATCGCCAACTCCCGGAAGATGGCGGACTCGGTGGTACGTTACTTGGTATCGAACCACGAGATACCGGCCTACCGCATTTACGTTATTGGGATGGGCAATGCTCGTGTAACCAACCAGGCAGCCGATGCGCGTGTGGAAATCAGCCTACTGAGGAATGATCTCAAGCAGAATGTCAGGTAGATCCAGTGTTGTGTCGCAGTTTATCGGTAGTACTCAAAGTAATACAACACTGCAAACACGAGAAGCGAGGCCGTGGCTGAATGCCAATGGTCGCGCGCTTCGCAAAGACTATTCCAATCCGCCGTACGAGGAAAAACGTTATCGGTACCATTGCCGCGATTGACAGCTGAAACAGATGTGCCGCCGAAGTTTGTGGCTTTGTGTTTTGCTTCAGAAGTGCCAGACAATGCCACCGCCGACAAAAATATTGTGCTGGCGGCTCTTGCCAGTATCAACGTTGAGTTGCGGTACGCCAGACCAGAAGTCGCGAGCTTCCCCTCGTAGTGTAAATCCACTGACGATTTTCACATCAAGTCCGACCCCAGCTTGAAATACGCCGGTGGTGGTTCCAGTTTTCCCCGGGTTCGATCCCCCGAAGAGCAGGGTAGAGCTTGCACTGAAATGCCCCAAACCCCCACCAACACTGATCCAGGGAGAAACACCGCCATCCGGAAAGCCGTTCAGTCGGGCCGCAGGAGTCACGAAGAAAGAGAAATATTGTCGCGGGATAACGTTCCCTGCGGCTTGCAAGTCCTCGTCGGGGTTCAGCACGAACGGAACTTCAAGAGCGAGTGACCAGAAGTCTCTAGTGATAACCCGTCGAGCATAATTAACTTCAAAAGTTAGTCCATTACCAGAATGTAAGTTCGGATTCGAAGCAGGCGCTCCTTTTATGCCTTGGTCGCTGATGAATGTCCGTCCCACCAGCCCTGACAATTCGTTCTTCTGTGCCACTGCGTGTGGTGCGAAGATGCAAATTGTCACCAAAATTGCGAGTAACAGGCGTTTCAGCGACATTTGTCCTCCTAATAGTGATCCATTCGAATGTAAGTCTTCCTTGAAAATGACACATTCGCCTCTACCGGTCCGGTATCAAACCCTCGACACTGTCCAGTGCTTTAGGTCGCGTCCGCCTGGTGAACAATGCCTCAGCCATGGGTTCGGCCGCGGCCAATGCGCAAAGCACATAAAACAAGGCAGCATTCGCCGGGATTTGTAAGTTGAAATCCACGAAGCTGTGTAGCAAGATTCCGGTACATCCTATTAAGGCGGCCAGAGACAACATCCCATCCCAATGGTTTTGCCAGCGTTGTGACGCCAACAATCCTCGACGATACACTCCGGTCAGAAACCAAAGCGCAAGCGTGAAGCCGAGCAACCCCATTTCTGTCAGCAGCTGGGCATAATCATTGTGCGCTTCGTTTATAAAAAGGTTGGTATAGAAGCTTCGGTAACGCGGGTAGACGATCGGGAACGTACCCAAGCCCCAGCCCCAGATTGGGCGTTGCAGAAACATTTTTAGACTGTCTTTGGTGATCTGCGGACGGATGCCGGGGTCCAGATCCCCAATGCGCCCCATCACTTGTCCTTTACTCGAAAAAGATATGAGCGCGAGGATAAAAACGCAGATTGCGGCGTATCCCAATAATGCGCGGGGGCTGCACCTCTTTCCAAGAATCAATGCGGCCAGCAGTACCATCTCGAGGACAAAAGTAATCATTCCTCCTCTGGCGGCGCAGAGAAAGATCGTACTCGCCATCAATATCGCGCAGAAGGCAACCAAAATTCGCTTTCCGCCTATTAGCAAATGACTCATACTGATCGCCAACGGAATTGGTACGAGCATCTCCATTAACCCAGCGTAATGGTCGCGGTTAACATAACTCCCATAAATCGCGCCGTGAAAACGCTGACTGCGAATCCAGAAAAGCTTGCCGTTCGCAGTCAGATCTTGAGCGAGCGCAAAAAAGGCATACAGACAGCCGAAGAGAGTCATTACGAGTGCAAATATCCTTCGAGTATCGTTTGCTCTGACGCACTCCGCCGCAATTAACAAAACGATTCCGTACGAGACGTATTGAAGTGCTTCATATCGCGTGACGTAGGAGTAAGCAGACGTACGGAGCAAAATTTGTGCGAGAATGAACACGAAAAAGATGATTGCTGGCAGGTACAGAGGATTTTTTGATAACCCTACGTTGCGTACAGCAATTTGCTTCCCCGCCCAAATTAGGAACAGAGCCGCTGCGCCAGCCTCAAACGCGAAGGCCGACCATTCTTCGACGGCACCAAATGCCAATACGCCGAAAATCAATAGGGCACATAGACCATACGTGAGAACTTGGTCCAGGATCTTCGGCGTACGGCTACGCCGATCATCCGAAACCTCAAGCTCACGCGTGGCAACTATGACGTTCGACGACATTTCAACTTGCGCTTGGTTTTATTTTTCCACCAGCTTGAGATCGTCGATCCAGAACTTGCCCCGGATCAGCGGTCGTGCCGGCTCTCGGGCGATTTTCAATAGTACTAACTTTGTGTTCGGGCCACTTTGAAATCGTGCTTGTTGCAGACGCCACGGATTGGTGCCCATCGAATCATCGGTAAGCACGTACGAAGCATTGGTGTAAGCGTCAGCGATCGCGAAACGCGGCCCGCTGGCAGTCACTAATTCTGCCGTCCGGTACGCTGCGCTGAATTCGTATTCAGTGTTTGGTTTTACGGGAATGAATTGGTAGATTCCAGCATCCGGAGGGTTTTGTCCATCGAAAGTGATAGAAAGCGATCGCGTCCCGCTATGAAACTCACTCGTGTCGACGGCCAAGGCCACATGTGGGTTTGACAGATACGACCAGTCAAACCCACCGTTCAATACATTGTCCTCAAACCCACCGTTTACGATCAAGTTTTCCCGAGAGGGCAGATATGACAAAAGAGATCGATTTAGAGATGCCATCTGTCGCCAAGCGTCTTGGGCTGCCTCCACCTCGTGCTGCGCGAGGAGAAACTGGAAATAGGGAAATGCCAGCTGTAACGAAAAGGCCTGATTAAGTGCGACCAGGCGATCCCAAACGTTTTTTGCAGCCGCAGTTTCCTGGTTGTGAATCAACAAACGTAAAAAAGAGAAGTACAGATCCGGTCTTCCTGGAAGAGCTTGGTTAAGAATTTGATTTTCATCTCCCGTCGCACGCCAACAGAGACGAAGGGCTGCATCGACCTTTTCGGGATCGTTTGCCAGAACGACTCGGAAATGATGTAGCGCCTTTTCACGATCCCCTTGGACCAAGAAGAAATTCGCAGCCTCCCAAGCGACATGTGGAGTCGTCGGATCCGCTTGGACGGCACGTTCTAAGCTCTCGCCCTGTTCGCTGGTGCGGTTGGCTACTTGGTATGCACTGGCCAAGTCCAGCCAGTACCGAGCTACGTATGGATCCAAATCTACTGCCGCCCGATAGCTTGAAATGCCGCCGTCTAGATTTTGTTCGGAGAATGCTAGGTAACGGCCCAGCAGTTCGCGATATTCAGCGTTCGTGGGTTCCAGCCTAATTGCCTTTTCCAAGTTGTCCTTGGTAGGAATCGTTGCAAGACGCGATGCCGAGTATGGACGCAGGGCGAGGTGCAAATACAACCCCGCGAAGACGATGCAAGCCGCCGCGAAGGAAAACTGTCGAGACCGCGATTCCATCCGCATCCGAATCTGATTCTATGCAAAGGATCGAAGGGGCGTATGCGAGGCCGGCGCATCCAAAATAATCTTAAACATTTTAAGAAACTTTGCTATCGACTGAAGTTTCCGTATGGTCTGAAGCGCCGTTATGGGATGAGTCCTCGTCGTAGTAGCGCCCCGCATAGCGGCTGCCATATGAGTACGAATAGTAGTAGCTGTCAGCGGAGCGAAGATCAAACGCATTCAAGACAACACCCATGACTTTGGCATTGACCTGCAACAACAGGTCGCATGCTCGCCGAAGAGCAGGTTTTGTAGTTTGTCCAGCGCGCGCGACTAGAAGGACCCGGTCTACGTCGGCGGACAAAACCACCGCGTCAGTCACCGATAGACAAGGTGGTGTGTCAATAATCACGTGATCGTACTCGTCACGCCAGCGCGCGATGTGGTCCTTCATGACACTTGAGCCGAGCAACTCGGCGGGCTGTGGCGGAATAGGCCCTGAAGGTAATATCCACAGGTTTGGCACTTTACTAAATTGGACAATGACGTCTTCGACTTTGTCCACTCCGCTAATGAGCGTGCTCAGACCTCCCTTCGATCTTATGCCCATCATTCTCTCGAGTCCGGGTCGCCTAAGGTCTGCGTCTACAAGGAGAACGCGACTGCCGCGCTGCGCCAACACTAGTGCTGAGTTCGCGCTGATCGTAGTTTTTCCTTCTTGCGGCAAAGGGCTAGTTACGAGAATCACTTTTGGCGGAGCACCAAACGCGTTACTTGACAGTTGCAAAGGGATCATTCCGAGTGCCGGCAGCGTCGATATCGCAGTAACTTGGTCCATATCTCTTACGCTGCGGTCCAGGCTCTCGATCATGAACGCAAGTGCAATGCCTCCCCCAAGACCCAATAGAAGACCCAGTGCGAGGTTGCGCGGAATATCGGGTGTAACGGGAGACGTCGGAACCCGTGCGATGTCTACCACGCGGATATTGCTGGATCTTAAACCAGCGGTGACACCGGCCTCCTTCAGTCGTTGCAAAAGGCTCTGATAGAGCTGACGGTTTGACTCCGCGTCGCGCTTCAGCACCGAATACTCGATCGCGCTCTCGTTCAGTTGATTAGCCTGCTTCTTCTGTTCATCAAATGCCGACGTCAGCAACTTCTCCCGCCCAGCGGCGGCTAAGTATTCATCCTGAAGCCTGGCTTGCATCCTCGTTTCTTCTAACCGTATTTCGGTGCGCACCTGTTTCAACTGATTGCTCAGTTCCACAACTTTGGGATATCCCGAACCGAATTGAGTGGTGGCCTGTGCGTACTGAGTATTGAGGTCAGCCTCTTTTTCGCGCAGCTTGTCCAGTAGGCTGCTCATTCCTTGGATCGAGGTTTTCCCGAAACCCGCAGGATCACTAGCCACGCCTTGCCTGTAATTGGACTCCCTCTGAATGCGATCGGTCTGGGCTGCAGTGAGTTCTTTATTTAGCTCGTCCAGCTTCGCCGTCACAATGTTCTGCTTCTCATCGATCCCCAGAATGCTGTGATCTTTCTGATAGCGCACAAGTTTTTCCTCAGAGGTTTGGACTCTCAATTGGAGATCCGCTAGCTCCTTGGAAAGCCACTCCGAGGTTTGTGTTACGGATTCGTATTTCGTCCTGAAATTTTCCTCGATGAAAGTCCTTACCAACGTATTCGCGAGTTCAGTTGATAGCCGAGGATCTGGGTGCGTATAGCTAACCTGTACGAGTCGAGAACTTCGGACCAGCTTAACCGTTAGCCCACTGCGCAACGTGCCTAGCAACCCAGCTGCTTTAGCAGGGTCGGGTTCCATTTCAGCAGTGCGAATCGTGTCGGATACTGAAGAACGATTGAAACTAGTAAACCTGCGATCTTGATCCAGGTGCATGGCCTCGATTACTTTCATTGCCAACGCATCACTGCGTAGAATCGCAGCCTGGGTTTCAAGGGCTATATCGTAGTCATAGTCAGGCGCACTTTCCTGGAAGTCCTTAAATCCCAAGACATTCGGATTTTCTGGAAAGATTGCCACCTTAGAAGTGGCCTCGTAAAGCGGCGTAGTCTTCAAAGTTGCGATTACCGAAAGGGAGAAAACAATAGCGAACGTAGCGAGGACCCACCATCTACGCTTCCGCAAAACTCGCAAATAGTGCAGAATCGGACTCGGATTTCCCGCATCATAATAAGGATGGGGTTGATGACCCCTACCCGGCTGTATTTCGATCGGTTCTAAGGATTCCGGATCGCGGAGAATGTTACGCCTCGACTGCAATTGCATCAATTTAGCCCCAGAACGGTGGCACTTTCTTATTTCTGCGCAA
>WNFC01010376.1_pt1 | contig 10332 bp, 13 predicted proteins | sample 5400541 | NCBI WGS metagenome assembly WNFC01 (sample SAMN13153342, study PRJNA577476) | soil metagenome | isolation source: 120 cm saprolite under Douglas fir tree site 2 hole 2 replicate 1 | place: USA:California | collected 2015-04-18 | reverse complement strand
TATAGGTCAGCAACGGCGAGTAGAAGAACATCACGCCCAGGAACACGAAGGTGAAGAACAGATCGATGACGAGCGTCAGCGCCGAGCTCGTGAGAAAGTTACGGATGTTCTCGAGCTCGCGGACCCGTGCCACGGAGTCCCCGACACGTCTCGCCTGGAAATAGGCGACCGGCAATGCGACCAGATGACGAAACAAGCGGGCGCCGAGCTCGACGTCGATGCGATTCGTGGTGTGGGCGAAGAGGTAGGTGCGCATGATGCCGAGGATCGTCTCGAAAATCGCGATGGCAACGAGCCCGATAACCAGCACATCGAGCGTGCTGAGCGTCCGATGCACCAGCACCTTGTCGATAACGACTTGGAAAAACAGCGGCGAGACCAGGGCAAAGAGTTGGAGAAAGAACGAGGCAAGCAGGACCTCGCCGAGCAGGTGGCGATATTTGTGGATCGCGCCCAGGTGGCGCAAACAATACGGCAACGAAATTCTAGCCGCAGTCATCTCTGAAGCTGAGGCGCTTGCAGTCTCAGAGCCCGTCGCATGGATCACCGCAGCACTCAAAACCCGAATAGGAGAAACAGATGGTAGTCGCATTACCCGACCTCACGCCGGATCCGCAACGTCCAATGAAGCCGCCTTCCTTGCCTCGATGGCTAGAGGAGCCATTAAGGTTCTTGAAAAAAGCAACCCGCCGCGATCAAGCGGGGCGACTTCGAGAGTTATTTCTCCTGCCGTCGAGGCAAATGCCCAATCAAAGCCAAAGGCGGGAGATTGAAAGTCATATAGAGGAACTGGTCAGTTTCGATGAGATGACACCAGACCACAATCACCGGTATTCTGCAGTCACATTAATCGCAGTCTCGAAGATGATAATGGCGCTTGGCGGGAAGAAATTTAGCGATCTTACCGGCGAGGCGAAAGGAGAGGCCTACATGGCAGCGCTGAATGACGTTCCGTCCTGGGCTGTCGAGGAAGCGCGGCGAAAATGGTACCGCGGTGAATTCGACAAAGAATATGATTATTCGTTTCCGCCTGCTCCCGCCAACTTAAGAAAACATGCCCGTAAACAACAGTATTTGGTTCGACATCGGGGCCGGCGTCTGCGCGAATTGCTTCAAGCCCAGGCAGAAGATGGGATTTCTTAATGGCTCGGAAAGAGCCAAATCCAAAATTGCCGTCCGCCGCAGCGCTGTGCGTTCAGCGAAATTGACCACGCCAATTACGCGGGCTGATGTCTCGCCGATAGCTGGTCAGCCTCGCGCATTCGTGGGTCCCTCTGGTGATATAGAGCACCGCGGGTGGACCTCGGCATTTCGGTAGCGCCGGACCAAAATAGATAGGTTGACGCGGTTGACATGGTTGACGCTTGCGGTTGACAGCATGCCGAGCCCGAATACTTCTTTTGTCCGCGGAGGGTTCTACAGCTGTCGCACCGAAGGGGGGGTAGGCGCCTCATGGCGCTGGTGAGACCTGAATGAGCGATTAGCCCTTCGCGGGGTGCAGGGTTCATCAAGCTTCACCCTCCCGCCGGACTCCGGGCTCAAGCATGCAAGATCACGACATTTCCACTCCTTCCGTTGGGCAGTGGTGGAATTGTTAGCCGCGTCACGGGTGAGGGCATTTTGCCAGACGGCCCGATCGAATCACGAACTGTCGCCTCCTGTGGCTGACCCTATCTACGGCATAGGGTCAGTCGATCTGATGTGGCTCGCTATTGTTACAGATACCCATAGTGCGAATCGAGCACTCTGTGTATCTGTAACGCATGGCCGCGATAACTTGCGCAGATTGCCAAAGGAGAAGTCTGGCCGACAACGTGAAGGGTCGATGTGCGACCTGTTATGCTCGGTACCTCCGTTCGACAAAGCGAATAAAGTCACTCGCGTGTGATGTTTGTAAGTTTGGCTTTCAGAGCGCCAGACGTGACTCTCGCTTCTGCTCGGACGCTTGCCGCCAATGGTCCTATCGTGAACGTCGTCTTTTGCGGACAGGGGTGGGAGCGGTCAAATCTCTGGCGCGATAAGGGTGCGGACCGGTAGGACTCCTTCATAGGCAAAAAGTCGGAATTAAATACAAAAAGCCACTTATCGAAAATCAGCTTGGCTAGCATTGGTCCATGAGGTCGTCGACCTTTGTTGCTTGAATGTACCGCGCAGGATTCGGTCTCGTCGCCAACGCATGAAAATGTGCCTTGCCACAGGCGATCTTCGCCGCTTCGTTGTCGCGCAAATCGTCAGTGAACAGGCTGCCCTTCGTCTCGACAACAAAGTAGAGACGCTCTTCGCCGTTGACCTCAACGAGGATTGACCGCGCTCACCAAATTATTGGCGCCGACGCCCGCGATATTCGCAGTGCTAATAGACGCCATCGATCTGTCCTTGAGCAAACGCCGCGATCGAGATGCAGAAGCCTGGCAGCGGTCTGCACTATGTACTCGAAGCACTGCGGGCTCACCTGCCGACGACGCAAACGCTCTTGGCACCAACCGGTGTTGCAACCGCGAGTTCAAGTGAACAATCGATCAAGGATCCACAAACGTGAGCCGGCACGCTGCACTATCGCGCGGGTCCTCCCGGCGGGAAACTCGATGCGGGGGGACGAAGCGCACGGGGTCAGCAGTCACAGTGCGAAATCGAAGCCTTAACTCGAAGCCTTAACTCGAAGCCTTAACTCAAGACTTAACTCGATGCCTAAAATCAGAAAATCGCCGCGAAATTCCGGGGGGGGGGTAGGTGATGGCTAATGGAACGGGGATGACAGGCCTGGATCAGGAATCCAGGGAACGTTTGCTGATAAGTTATTGGCCACTCGAGCGGCTCATCCCGTTCGCGCGCAATGCGCGGACCCATAGTCCTTCTCAGATAGCCGAAATTGCCGGCAGTATCCGAAGTTTCGGATTCTCGAATCCAATCCTGGCCTCGGCGCAGGGCGATGTGATTGCTGGGCACGGACGCCTCGCTGCCGCCCGACAGCTCGGGCTCAAGGAAGTCCCCGTCATCGTGCTAGCGGACCTGTCGGAGCCGCAGCGTCGTCAGCTGGTACTGGCCGACAATCGGATCGCTCTCAATGCGGGTTGGGACATGGAGATGCTGAAGCTCGAATTGACCGAGTTGTCTCTGCTGGGGGCCGACTTGTCGGCGCTGGGGTTTAATGAAAGGGAATTGGCGACTGCGTTGAACGGCGCCAGAACCGGGCTCACAGATGAGGATGCAATTCCCGACGTCGCGGAGAGGGCGGTATCCTGCCCAGGGAGCATTTGGTGTCTTGGGCCCCATCGGATTGCCTGTGGCGACAGCACTGACGCAAAGGTGGTTGGGGCGCTGTTGTCAGGCACATCGCCACAGTTGATGGTCACCGACCCTCCCTACGGTGTCGAATACGATCCCGAGTGGCGGCATCGGCGAGGAGTCAACAAATCGGAAAAACGGGGCAAGATCAAAAACGACGAGCAAGCGGATTGGAGCGCGGCCTGGGCGCTATTTCCGGGCGAGATTGCTTACGTCTGGCATGGGGCACTTCGCGCGACGATTGTTGCGGAGAGCCTTTTCAAGAGCGGGTTTTCGATCCGGGCTCAGATCATTTGGGCCAAGGAACGTCTCGTGATGAGTCAAGGCGACTATCATTGGCAGCACGAACCCTGCTGGTACGCCGTCCGTAAAAAGGGCAATTGGACCGGCGATCGCAAGCAGACGACGCTCTGGAATATCCCCACCGGTGGGCAGGACGCCGAGACCAAGCATTCGACGCAGAAGCCGGCGGCGACCCATGCTCAATAACAGTGATCCGGGGCAGGCCATCTACGAGCCATTTCTGGGTAGCGGCACCACCTTGGTGGCGGCGCAATCGACCGGGAGGATGTGTTACGGCGTCGAAATCGATCCGCTCTATGTCGACGTAGCTATTCGCAGATGGCAGGCGTTCACCGGCGAAAAGGCGCGTCGTCTGAATGATGGTCAGTATTTCGACGTGGCCGAGCAATGTGAGCGGACGTCTGACAAAGATGTTTTGGCCGCGGAGGTTACAGCCCTGTGATGCGCGGCCGTCCCCCCAAACCAACAAGGATCAAGTTCTTGACAGGCAACCCTGGCAAACGCGCTCTCAATAAGAGCGAACCGAGACCCGATCCAGTCGTTCCAGCATGTCCGCCGGAGCTCGGTCCCGGCGCTCAGCGGGAATGGAATCGTCTCGTCGGAGATCTTTCGAAGTTAAAACTGATTACAAACCTGGATCGTGCAGCGCTTGCAACCTATTGCGGTGCTTACGCACTCTGGGCGGAAGCGACCGAAGCCATCCAGAAGTTCGGCACCATGGTCAAATCGCCATCGGGCTTCCCTATGCAATCACCCTACATCGCGATTGCGAACCGACAGGCAGAAATCATGATGCGGATCGCATCGGAATTCGGTTTTACACCTGCAAGCAGAAGCAGGATTTCTATGCCGCAGCAGGATGAGCCGACTTTATTCGACGATCCTCTCGAATGAGGGGCGCCAGGCACTCGTTTGCAGACGTGAATTCTGCCGACGTCTGCTTTCGAACGAATACTGTTGAAGAAGTCGAAAATCGAGAGGCTCTGAAAATTCGCGAAGGTCGGTCTTTAGTTGTCTCCGCCGCTGAATGCGTCCGTACCTCACATCGCTGCTAGTGGAACGCACCAGCAGTCGTGAAAAATTTCACTCGTCGACTGGAAAAGACGTTTTCAACAGTATTGGCGTAAAGCGGACGTTCCCGACATCGACGCGTCCTTAGCCTTCTACAAAGACCTGATTGAGCCAGGACGCGCTTGTCGGGGTGAAATGAAATTGCACGTTGGGGTGGGCCTTGAGCCAGTGCTCGTTTTTCTTGTGGGTGTTGAGGTTGTCGAGGATGACGTGAAGCTTCCGGTCCGGAAAAGCCGCGGTGACGCTGTTCATGAAGTCGAGAAACTCGACGCGGCGACGGCGTTTTGAATGCGTCGCGATGATCTTTCCGGTGGCGACTTCGAGCGCCGCAAACAATGTTGTGGTGCCATGCCGCTTGTAATCGTGGCTCTGGCCCGTCAAGGCGCGGCCATTGGGCAACTTCAGATAACCCTGTGCTCGCTCCAAAGCCTGGATCGAGGGCTTCTCGTCCACGCATAGCACAATGGCCTTCGCCGGCGGGGCGACGTAAAGGCCAACAACATCGGCGGCTTTGGCCGTAAAGTTCGGGTCGTTGCTCTCACACCAGGACTTGCGAGCCGCGAGGTCAATCTTGTGGCTGCGCAGGAACCGCCAGACATATTGGACGTCAACATCGCCCAGCGCTCCTGCCAGCAGCGGCCCGGTCCAGCGTGCGAACCCGTCTGGAGGTGGTTTATCCAGCAGCTTCAGAATCCGCTTATCGGTGGCCTTCGTATAGATCGGCTGCTTGCCAGGCTGCGGCTTGTCCTGCAGGCCTTCAAGGCCATGGTCGGCATAGCGATGTCGCCCGAGGCTGACAATCCGCGGCTGGACCCCAACTTCCTTGGCAATCGAGCGGATGCTGCGCCCGGCCGCCGCCAACAGAACTATCCGCGCCCGCTTCAAATCGCGCTGCAATGTCACCGGTGAGCGACAACATGCCTCAAGCACCTCGCGATCTTTCCTCGAAAGGTGGACTTCTCTTGCTTCGGGTATCATCCCGACCTTGAATCACGACTCACGCTCTAAGAAAAGTGGGTACTAGTTGGGTAGCAGCTTTATTTGAAGGCTGGGGCGGCGCGGGGGGAATACTCAGGGGAGGGGCGGCTGATGAATGCATTGCTTTGTCGGGTTGGCGCAGACCTGAGCCGCAGTGGTGGTTCGTGGAACGGCCTCGTCGATACCCAATCGGGTAAATTCATCTACGCCGCCATCCCAGAAGCTCAACCTGTTCATGCGGGGATGGAGAAGTTCTATACCGCTCTGGCGCCGCTGATTTCAGAATTTGGCGGAACGCTGCCGCAACATCTCCTAGCGCGACACATGCACCTCGATCCCGATTTCGATCACTTAACCTACGGCGACCAAGGTGAGCGCGCCAAGCAATTGAGCGCAAATCTTGCCGTAGGCGATCTGCTGGTCTTCTACGCAGGCCTCTCCGATGTTCACGCTAAGAAGCTGGTCTATGCAATTATCGGCCTCTATGTGGTCGAAGGCTTCGTCATGGCGACCGAGCTAACTTCGACGGCGCGCCGCATCAACGCGCACGCTCGTCGCCTCTTGCAGCCTGACGCACAGGATTTGATTGTCCGCGGACGCCCAGGCGTGTCGGGTAGGTTAGAGCGCTGCCTACCGATCGGAAATTACAGGGAGAAAGCCTACCGTGTCTGGCCGGACCTTTTGGAAGAGTGGGGTGGGCTATCTGTCAAGAACGGCTACTTGCAGCGGAGTGCGCGGTTGCCACGATTTCTCTATCCGGATCGCTTTCAGAGCTGGTTTAAAGCGAAAAATCCTGTTTTGCTTCAAACAAACAATTGAGGCCGATCATGGGGCGCATCTATTTCTATAAGCTCATGGTGGACGCGGGGGCAGCACCTTGCGTTCAGAGAGGCATGCTGTCGTTGGCGATATGTAAGCCGATGATACGCAGCGGTGCGGAGGTCGATGATCTTATATTTGGCTTTACCGCCAGCTCACGCGACCCACGCAATCGTTTGATCTATGCGGCGATTATCACGGAGAAGCTCCTCGAGGGTAAATATTATGAGAGAGATAAATACACTTCGAGAGACGACTGCATCTACGAGTGTCGGAAAGGGCGGTACGTTAGACGCAAGGATGCTAAATTTCACAACAACCCCGGCGACCTACCTCACGACCTTGGCGAATACCCTGAATATCCACGGGCCAACGTGCTGTTGAGTACCGATTTCCGATATTTCGGCGCCAACGGCACTGACGAGTATAAATCAAAATACGATTTGGTGCGTAAGGCTGTGGAAAGGCTCGGGCGAGGGCAACGTGTTAATCTCGTGCCGGAATTGAGAGAACAATTTCTCGCAACGAAGAGATGGCTCTGGGGGAAAAGCGACAGTAAGGTGCTGGGACGACCAACCGATGAACCATCAGGCAGCAGCTGCCATCGGACGAGATTTTGTGGGGTGCTGTGACCAGCTTGCCAAGGTCGAGCCTCGCCGTCGACAACTGCACCGCATGGGCTACTGATCTTGAAGTCTCTTATGCGGCGGTCTCTTGGATGGAAGTCGCGTCGCGTCCGAAGCTATTATCTTTGTTATGAGGGTCGCTGCGTCGGATGGTGTCACAATACATCCTCGCGAGTTCCCTTCCGATCCGCTGCATATCACTTTCAAGGAGAGTAACTTTCCCTTGCCAAATTTTCCTGCGCGTCTTGCCCTTTCCCTTAAATTCGGCACATGAAAAGCTGAAGCCGACGAGAAAATTATCGAAGTTAAAAGGTGAGACATTTCGAGCGTCGCCGTGTGCGGTTGCGTCGCGCAAGGCTTTCATAAATTGGAAGGCGCTATATGCTTCGAAATTCTCTGATGCTGGTACAGCCATGGTATGCGAACCGATAGATACAATGCGCGGGGTGGGCAGGACATGCATCCGCCACGGATCATCTTTAATTGGCATTTCAGAAAGTGTTCTGAAGAGTTTGTGCGCGTTTCGATCGTCCTGACTGACGATATCATCCTCAGGAACTCTGATACGCTGCAGGACCCAACAGAGAATGGATGTGAATAACGCGTAAGACTGCGTCACGTTGAACCGTTCGTTGGGGGTCTCCTCAAGCAATAGCCTCAAGCGACCGACGACGGCCCCATTCCACATGGTCATTGGTGATTTGGGTCATGGTATGATGTTTACTCCCGAACACTTTCGGTTACGTCCAACCGCGCTCGTGCACGCTCGCCGCGCGTTCCTTGTGTGATTTAAGCTGGTAGACGCTGTCGCATGCAACAAAAGCTCCCTTTAAGTCCGGCCAACATCCCCGGCAAATCCGGATAAGGCGCCAGTAGTCCTTCGCCGACACCACCAGTTTTGGGATGCTTAGCTTGAGCCCAGCGGGGCACAATCAGCTTAGGTGGATAGCGCTGTGCGTTTTCGATAGCCAGTGTGTTGCGAGGGTTTGTCGGCCACCGGCCCAATTGCGTCATAACATCTGACTTACGAATGACGACGCCTCGCAAGCTTCCGGTCGCAGCCGGTCGGCTCTTGCTTGCAGAGCGGACCAGGTTCGCACGATCTGGCATTTCCTTTTTATGGCTTGTCTTGGACAAATGAAGCCAATTCTTCCTACAATGCAGTCGATTTTGACATTCTTAATGTAGGCACGCCTCAATCCAAAACGCTTTAAGCAGGTTCAGCGATCTCCCCTTTTCAGCGCAAAATGTCGCGATCGAGCAGTTCGCGGCTGTATTTTGAAATAAACAGCTTGACAGCTCTAAGCAGATCGTGGCTTTGCCCGATGTCTATATCGTGCCCTCGATGTACGATGCCGTCTCGAAGGGAAGCTAGCTGGAGGACCTGAACTTTATACCTCATTAGACGCCACGGCTCGAGCCTTCCGTCTTGCTTTAGTTTCTGTTCCAAATTGTCCAGCGCAATTCGCAATCCAATTGTCTCGTCGGCTCTGTTCGGTTTAAAATGTCTCATCCCAAATCGAGGGTGGGTTATTACTCCGTACATGAAAAACTCGATCGCATGAAAGGCAGCAACCGCCGCAAGCCGGCGGCTCGCGCTGCCGCGCTCCTCGTTAAGCTCCTCAGCCTTACGAAAAAAATCGCGACTGAGCCTCCGGAACTGATCTAATGGCGGAGGCGTGTACAAATGCAAGTCCCTAAAATACTCCATAATGGTCGCTGATAGATAGTCTCGATCCCATGCCTGGACTCCCCAGAAGCCGACCGACGATTGTTGGTCCAGAATCCAATTTTGAGCTCTATCAATCTGATGGTGCTCATCGGACTGTCCAGTTCTACGCAGCGCCTCAAGTACGATCACAGTTGTCAGGAGATCTGGCGTCTCATTCCCGTCAACAAATCTGCTCCAATTACCGCCCTTGTCTTGTTGCCATAACCAACCGATCGCCTTTGTCACCGCCTCGGTGTGCCGATCATCGCTGAGTTTCTGGAGGACCAACGTACAAAGGGCGGTCGCGTAAACGGACGGAATGAGTTCGTGGCCGGACGTTCCCGTCAGCATTGTGTCAGTCGGCCAATAACTATCTTCACTTTGCCAGCGTGGAAGCCGATCAAGAACGGGCCTTATCTGCGGCAGCAATGCTCGCGTTAGCCCCTCACTCCGGCTTACGAGCCACAAATGCTCTCCGACGTGCTCGACGGCCGGCCTTATGATGCGGGGCTTCTTCAACAGGTCCCACTCGGCAACGATGTTCGCAAGAAATTCGCGCGCTGCCCATGGCGGCGGTTGCGAGATCGCGGCGGCGGCAGATTTTATCTATGCTTCGGCGGATGCCCGCTTCGCTTTGACGGAAGTGACCCTGGGTATCATGCCCGGAGCCGGCGGAACGCAGAAATTGGCGCGAGCTATCGGCGAGCGTAGGGCCAAGGAGCTCATCCTATCCGGTGTGCCATTTTCGGCCAGCGAGGCGGAAACATGGGGATTGGTCAATCGTGTGCTGCCGCCGGAGCACCTGATGGAGGCGACACTTGCCATCGCCAATCGGATTGCCGGTAACGGACCTCTCGCGGTGCGTCAGGCCAAGCAGGCGGTTCATCATGGCTTGCAAATGTCGCTGGCCGACGGCCTGGCCTTTGAGATTGAAGCTTACAATCGCCTGGTGCCGACGGAGGACCGGCGAGAGGGCGTGCTCGCCTTCAATGAGCGCCGCAAGCCGAACTTTCAGGGCAGGTGATAGATCGACGTGGAAGATCGATCAGACATTTGAATTCATATTTTCCATAATTTTCTTCCATCGTACGAAGCCGTAGGCCTGAATTTTCCTTTTTATAGGCGGGAATTCGCGCATGTCCTGTTATGGCACCATCCCATATGTCCGCTGTTGAAGGATGAGCGGACGTAGTTCAGACGGGACCCCAAGTCCGTTTTTGACCCAACTGAGACATCGGACCTGAAACATGCTGAGGCCGATTGAGTGCCCTTTCCCACTCGCCGGCCGGTCGCAACGTGCTAGTCTTAGCTATTGCAAAAGGCGTGGCCCTTATACTCTGGGGACGGCTCAATGCGACGGCGCGAGTTCATGGCTCTCATTGGTGGCGCTGCGGTCGCGTGGCCGTTTGCATTGCGTGCGCAACAGCCGCAAAAATGGCGCATCGGCGATGTGCTTGGCGGGACGCAGGAGACGATGGGCCACTTGGCGGCGGCGCTTGCCCAGCGATTGGAAGATCTGGGCTATGTTCAAGGAAAAAA
>WNFC01022370.1_pt1 | contig 10333 bp, 10 predicted proteins | sample 5400541 | NCBI WGS metagenome assembly WNFC01 (sample SAMN13153342, study PRJNA577476) | soil metagenome | isolation source: 120 cm saprolite under Douglas fir tree site 2 hole 2 replicate 1 | place: USA:California | collected 2015-04-18 | reverse complement strand
CAGAGGCGGCGGCCACGATTGCCGAGAGCGTCGAGATGTTGAATGTCGCGAGGCCGTCACCGCCGGTCCCGCAAGTGTCGAGCAGCGCTCCATCGATGTCGATCGGCGTCGCCGCCGCGCGGGCCGCTCGAGCGAAGCCCGTGATCTCGTCCACCGCCTCGCCCTTCATGCGCAGCGCGACGAGGAAACCGGCGATCTGAACCGGCGTCGCGTCGCCCCGCATGATCTCCTCGAAAGCGGCGGTGGCCTCTTCCTCCGTCAGCGATTCGCACCGGACAAGCTTTGCGATCGCTTCGATCAAGCCTTCTTCTCCGAGCGCCGGATGAAGTTGGCCAGGATCTTCTTGCCTTCTTTGGTGAGCACAGACTCGGGGTGGAACTGCACCCCATAGGTCGGGTGCTTGACGTGGCGCAATCCCATCACAGTGCCGTCCGCCGTCCAGGCGGTGATCACCAACTCCTCCGGTATCGAGTCGCGTTCGACGATCAGCGAGTGGTAGCGCGTCGCCTCGAATGGATCTGTGACGCCGGCCATGACGCCTGAGTTGTCGTGCCTGATCCACGAGGTCTTGCCGTGCGCGGGCTCGTTGCGCACCACTCGGCCGCCGAACGCCTCACCAAAACATTGGTGGCCCAGGCAAACGCCGAGGATGGGCACCTTGCCGCTGAGCTCGCGGATGGCCGCCGTCGAGACCCCCGCATCCGAGGGGGTTCCGGGGCCTGGCGAGATCACGATGCCGGCGAAGGCGCCGAGCTCGTCGACCGTCACCTCGTCGTTGCGGAAGACCCTGGGTTCCGAGCCGAGCTCCTCCAGGTACTGCACCAGGTTGTAGGTGAACGAGTCGTAGTTGTCGACGACAGCGATTGACACCTACATGTCCTCCGCCATGTCGATCGCCTTGAGCATCGCGCCCGCCTTCTCTAGCGTCTCGTCGAACTCGCGCTCGGGACGCGAGTCGGCGACGACTCCCGCGCCGGCCTGCACGTAAGCAACTCCCTCGGCGACCACTACCGTGCGGAGCGTGATCGCCATGTCGAGGTTTCCGCCGAAGCTCACGTAGCCGAGCGAGCCCGCGTAAACGCCGCGCTGGTCCGGCTCGAGCTCTGCGATCACCTCCATGGCGCGAATCTTCGGCGCGCCGGAAACCGTCCCGGCCGGGAAAGCCGCGCGCAGCGCGTCGAGCGACGTGCAGCCGTCGCGCAGCTGACCGCTGACTGTCGATGAGATGTGCATCACGTGGGAGTAGCGCTCGACCTCCATCAGCCGGTCGACCGACACGGTGCCCGCGCGCGCGACGCGGCCCACGTCGTTGCGCCCAAGGTCGACGAGCATCACGTGCTCGGCCCGCTCCTTCAGGTCGCTGAGCAGCTCCTTCTCGAGCTTCATGTCTTCGGCCGGGTCCGCGCCGCGCCGGCGTGTTCCCGCGAGCGGTCGCGTCTCGACGCGCGCGCCCTCGACCTGGATGAGCTTCTCGGGCGACGTTCCGACCACGTGGCGGTCACCCCCCAAAGACAGGAAGTACATGTAGGGCGATGGGTTGATCGCGCGCAGGCAGCGATACACGTCGAACGGGCTGGCCTCGAGCGGCTTGCGAAAGCGCTGCGACACCACGATCTGGAAAGCGTCGCCGGCGAGGATATGCTCCCGAGCCGCGTCGACCATCGACTCGAACTGGCCCTTGGTGACGTTGGACTCCCAGCGCGCCCCATCTGTCCCTCGCGGGTATGACGCCACCTGGTCGGAGCCGAGGCGCCGCTCCATCTCGTCGATTCGGCCCACCGCAGCCTCGTAGTCCTCGCGGCCCGGCCGGTGGATGGTCAGGAGCTTCAGCCGCCGCGTCACGTGGTCGAACACGGCGAGGTCGTCCGCACGCAGGAATGCGCTTTCGGGCATGGGCGGCGGCGCGCCTTCGGCGACGGGCAGCCGCTCGAAGTGGCGGGCGGTCTCGTAGCCGAGATAACCGACCGCCCCGCCGTGAAATCGCGGCACACCCTTGACCGGCGCGGTCACTTCCGCGGCGACGCGTCTGAGTGCGGCAAGCGGATCATCAGCGGAAAGTTCGAGAGGCTTCGGCTCGAAGCCGATGAACGAGTACCGCGCCAGCCGCTCGCCACCTTCGACGCTCTCGAGGAGGAACCCGGGACTGCCCGGCGGGCAGAGCAGCGAGTAGGCGCGGACGGGGGTCAGCATGTCGGCCAGCACCTCCCGGTATACCGGGATCAGCGCATGGTCTCTGGCCAGCGCCCGGGCTTCCTCCCGGGTGGGAGTGCAGTCTCTTGTCACTCTGATCTCCTCTATCCGCGCGACTCTCTGCGGCCGCGCCGGATGCCAAACCTTAGCAGAGTCAGTACCCCTCTCCCCCTCGGGGTGAGGGGCTTAAACTTCCTTCTTGCGGGCCTTCATCTCCCTCTTGATCTCTCGCGCGTGCGCCATCGATTCGACCGAGTCCACGTCCGCGACGGTGTGCCAGTTCGCGGCGTGCTTCTCCCAGCCGCGCGGCTTGACCCCGAACTTCTTGGCGAGCACCGCGACCAGGATCTTTACCTTCATATCCCCAAAGCCGGGCAGCTTGTTGATCCGCGCGGCGAGATCGTCCCCGTCGGTGGCCTCCCTCCATATCGACCCGGCATCGCCTCCGTATTCGGCGACGATCACCTGGCAGAGAGCCTGTGTGCGCTTGGCCATGCTGCCAGGGAATCGGTGCAGCGCGGGCCTCTCGCGGAACACGCTGACGAGCTTGTCCGGGTCCATGGCGGCGATCTTCCTCACGTCGAGGTGCCCTAGCCGCTTCTTCAGCTCGAGCGGGCCGCCGAAAGCCTTCTCCATCTTGACCTGCTGATCAAGCACCAGCCCGATCAGCAGCGCGAGTGGATCAGTCTCCAGGAGACGGTTGGCCTCAGGGTCGTCGGTCCAGACGATGGGCACCTGAAAACTCTATTCCACCGGGCGGTGTAGCCTCCCCCGTTATATCCAGCATGCCAGCGTTGCCTGATCGCGGGCAGGAGACGTACCAGCCGGGCTCGCGAGAGGACTTCGATCGCCTCTACCGAAGCGCGTATCCGCGTGTCTACCGAACTCTTGCCGCGATCCTTGGCGACCCCGACGAAGCCGAGGACTGCGCCCAGGACGCTTTCGTCAAGGCGTTCCAGGCGTGGAAGCGCTGGCGCCCCGACGCCCCTGCCGAAGCGTGGATTCACCGCATCGCGGTCAACCGGGCGATCTCGTACCGGCGTAGCGCTCGCCTGCGGTCGGTCGCCGAGCTGCTGCGCCGCCTCGGCAGGCCGGCGCCCTCCACGGATCCCGCTCATGCGGCGACCAAGCCCGACCTCCTGACCGCGCTCCGCTCGATTCCACCGAAGCTGGCGGTGGCCATCGTCCTGCGCCACTACCACGGCTACAACAACCGCGAGATCGCGCTCGCGCTGGGTGTCTCGGAGCGCACCATTGGCACGCGCTTGAGCCAGGCCGCGGCGCGGTTGCGCGCGGTGCTCGAGGAATCTCCGGGTACGGTCTTCTCACTTGGAGCCGGCGCCGCGTTGTCTTCAGAACAGGAAGCGAATTCGCATGCCGAGCACTGAGCACCACAAATTGGACCGGGCTTTCGAATGGCGGCTGAAGGTCGCCCTCGACCGCATCGTTCCACCGCCATCGTTTCCTCGTTACGCGTCGAAGTCGATGGGCCGCCTCTGGCCGTTGCGAGTCGCGCCGGTACTGCTCGCTGCGGCGACCGCCATCCTGCTTGTGGTCGCAGCTACGGCCACGACCGGCAGCCCCAACCCGGCCGTCTGGACCGGCGACGCCGCCTCGACCATTGGTTCGGTCGTACACGTTGCCGAGGCGAGCCCGAGCCCGCAGCCAAACCCGCCTCACCCGCCGGCGCAGGCACGAAGTGCCGCGGTCCCCGCTCCAGCGCGTCCGCCCGAGCACACTGAGTCGCCGAGCCCGGAGCCGTCGGAGCGTCCGGAGGACTCGCCTGCGCCCGCGCCCACAGCCTCGCCGAGTCCGTCGGATGATCGCTCGGGTTCGAGCTCGCCAAGCCCATCGCCAGGCCCGTCTCCGACGTCCGGCGACCATTAGGTCGACCCTTCCGACTTTTGGTTCGCCGGGCGTTACTAAGCATTCATCGTCGTCAGCAAAGGAGGACAAAGGTGCCCAGAAAGACGATATTCAAGATCGGACTCGCCACGGCCGCGGCCGCGGTAGCCGCGATCCTGGCGATCACGTCGGCGTTCGCTCACGGGACCCCCACGACGGCCGGCCGCTCAATGGTCGGCACGATCGTGAACGCGGCGACCGGCGCCACACTGGTGTCCTTCGAGGACCAGGCTCCGACCGCGGTTACCGACGAGCAGACGTCGGACGCCGAAGAGGCTGCCGAGCTGGCTGCCGAAATCGCCGCCCAGCAGGCGGAGGCAGCAGCCGAGCTGGCCGCGCAGCAAGCCGAGCTGGCCGCCGAAGCCGCCGAAGCCGCCGAGACGGACGAGGCAGAGACCGAGGTCGAGGCGGCGGACACCGAGCAGGCCGACACGCAGGACGTTGAGCAGACCGCCCCGACGTCGGGTGACCACGAGAGCGGCGACTAGCCACCAACCCTTCCTTTGAGAGGCCGGGCAGCCCGCCCGGCCTTTCTTATTTCCGGTGCTGTACGAACTGGAAGCCGAAGCGCCCCTTCACGCAAAGGTGTCCCGCCGTGACGCTGTGGTCGAGCGGCGACGTCACCTTGACGATGGAGTTGTCCTGCACGTGCAGCTCGAGCATGCAGCCGACTCCGCAGTAAGGACACACCGTCTCGGTCACCTTCTGCGCTGATTCGTCCCACGTTCCGGCCTGGCGCATGTCGTGCTCGCTCTTGAACATCAGCGCCCCGGTCGGACACACGCCGATGCAGTTGCCGCAGTAAACGCAAGCCGATTCGGGCAGCGGCGTCGTGAACTCCGTGGAGATATGTGCATCGAAGCCCCGACCCGCGACGCCGATGGCAAACGTGTTCTGCGCGTCCACGCCGCACGCCTCGACGCACTTGTAGCAGAGGATGCAGCGCGAGTAGTCCCGCACGTAGAGGTTGTTGTCGATCTTCACAGGCTGGGCGACGGTGGCCACGTTGCTGCCGAACCGCTCGGGAGCTGCGCCGTAGCGCGCCATCCAGCCATGCACCTGCACGGAGCAGAGCGACATGTCGACCGACGAGGCGAGGAGCTCGAGCACGAGCCGCCGGCTGTGCCGGACTCGTTCCGAATCGGTCTGGATCTTCATGCCGGCCTCGACCTTGCGCGAACAGGCGGGGACCAGCACGCGCGAGCCCTCCAGCTCGACGACGCAAACCCGGCACACGTTGACCGGCGTAAGGGTCTCGAGCTGGCACAGCGTCGGCGTGTCGATGCGCAGCTGCCGGCAGGCGTCCAGGATGGTCGCGCCTTCGAGCACGTCAAGCTCCTGGCCGTCGATGTTCACCTTGACAAGGCGCTTCGGCAGTCCGACGAACACACCCTCTTGGGGTCCCCGCGAACTCACGGCGCAGCCTCTGAGTTCGTGGGGTTATCCGCCATTGAGCACCTTGAGCTGCGTCAACCCTGAGGCGATCGCATTTGCAGCCGTCTGACCGAGCCCGCAGATGGATGCGTCACGCATCGCCTGCGCGATATCGCTCAGCAGCATCACGTCCGCGCGGGTGTCGGCACCACGCGATACAAGCATCCGCTCGAGGATCTCCTCCTGACGCTTCGTGCCGACGCGGCACGGCACGCACTGTCCGCACGATTCGTCGCGGAAGAACCGTGCGATGCGTAAGAGGATTTGCTTCATGTCTATCGTGTCGTCGAACACGATTACTGCGCCAGACCCGAGCGTCGCACCGATCGCCCGGGTTCCTTCGAAGGACAGGGGAACATCGATCTGCGCGGGTGTGAGAAACGACCCCGCTGCGCCCCCCAGAAGCACCGCCTGAAGCGTCTTTCCCTCCTGGAGACCCCCAGCGTCATACAACACCAGCTCGCGCAGTGAGGTTCCCATCGGCTTTTCGTACACACCGGGCTGCTTTACGTTCCCTGAAACACAGAAGAGCCTGGTCCCGGTTGAGTCGGGCGTCCCCCTGGATGCAAACTCGTGCGCACCTTGGAGCACGATCTCGATCACGTTGAACAGTGTCTCCACGTTGTTCACCAGCGTCGGCTTGCCAAAAAGACCGACGTCAACGGGGAAAGGCGGTTTGTTCCGCGGCTCTCCCCTCTTCCCTTCGATCGAGTTGAACAGCGCAGTCTCCTCGCCGCAGATGTACGCGCCCGCGCCTCGCCGCACCTCGATGTCGATGTCGAGCAGCCCCGCGACGCGTGCTTTCGCTATTGCGCTCTCGATCCGCCTGCGGGCCAGCGGGTACTCGGCGCGGATGTAGATATATCCCTCGTCGCATCCGGTCGCGAGCCCAGCAATCGCCATCCCCTCGACCACGGCGAACGGATCGCTCTCCATCAGCACGCGGTCCTTGAACGTGCCGGGCTCGGACTCGTCGGCGTTGCAGACCAGGTAGTGCGGGCGCGCCGGCGCCTTCGCGACCGACTCCCATTTGCGCCCTGTCGGAAACGCGGCGCCCCCTCGTCCCAGCAGCCGCGCCTCGGTAACTTCGCGGATGACCGCCTCGGCGCCCATCTCGCGAGCGCGCCTCAATGCGGCGAATCCGCCGACTCGCTGGTAATCGTCGATGCTTTCCGGATCGACCCGCCTCTGGATGCGTTGCAGCAAGCGAGTTGGCCGCTGCGGAGCGAGCTGGCTCCGCGGTGGCCCGGGCGTCGCAAACGTGAAGGCTGACCTCCGCCCGGGGCTCCAGCACAAACCGCGCATAGAAGCTCACCACCCCGTAGGCCTCGGCTGGCGGGATCGACAGCCTCCGGCACGCGTACTCGAGCGCGCCGCGGCTGACCCATCCAATCCTGTCCTGTATGGCGTGCAGCACGGGCAGCAGCAACTGGCGCTGGGAGCGCGCGGACCGGCCGCCGAAAGCGATGTGATCGTCCGCGGGCCGCCGTTCGCCTCCCTCCCACAGCGACGTCGGATCGCCCAGCACGCTGTCGACGGCCGCGGTCTCCTCGGCGGTCGGCGGCCCCCCGGTCGTCCGGATGTCCACTAAGCTCGGGCGCCCGCAGTCAGCTTGTCGATCCTGATCGCGCTCGCCTTGAACTCAGCGGTGCCCGACTTGGGGTCTGTCGCATCGATGGTCAGGACGTTGGTGGCCACCTGGTCGGGGAAGTGCAGCGTGAGGAACGCCAGCCCAGGCCTCAACGATCCCTCAAACCGGATCGGTACCTCGACCGAGCCGCGGCGCGAGCTGGCCAGCACCCTCTCGCCGTCCTTGATGCCCAAGCGCTCTCCGTCGACAGGCGAGATCAGCAGCGCTTCTCGTGCGCGCAGCGGCGAGCTGTATCCGTTGCTCTGGACGCCGGTGTTGAACGAGTCGAGGCGGCGGCCGGTCGTGAGCCGGATCGGAAACTCCTCCGTGAGGCGATCGACCGGGGGGTCGTGCTCGACGGCCGAGAAGGGGGCGAGCATCCCTTCCGCCGGGTCCATCCACAAGCGTGCGTGCAGGAACTGCGTGCCCGGGTGCGACTCGTCAGGACACGGCCACTGGATGCCGCCAAGCTCGTCGAGGCGCGCATACGACATGCCGGCGTGCATCGGCGAAAGGCTGCGGCATTCATCCCACGCCTGCTCCGCGGTCGGATGTCCCCAATCGCACCCAAGCCGGCGGGCGAGCTCGCAGATGATGTCAAGGTCGTCCCTCGCCCCGGCGGGAGGTTCGAGGGCGCGGCGCACGCGCTGCACACGCCGCTCGCTGTTGGTGACCGTGCCGTCAGATTCGGCCCAACCCGCGGAGGCCGGCAGCACGACATGTGCGAGCTCTGCGGTCTGCGTCAGGAAGATGTCCTGAACCACCAGGTGATCGAGGCCGCTGAGCAGGCGAACCGCTCGCGTCTGGTCGGCCTCGCTGCGCGCGGGATTCTCGCCGACGATGTAGGCGGCGGTCAGCTCGCCGTGCTCCATCGCCTCGAACATCTCGCTGAGGTGATAGCCCTTCTTCTCCGGAAACTGCGCGCCGCCCCACGCGCGTGCGAACTTTTCGTGAATGGTCGGATCCGTCAGGTCCTGGAAACCGGGGAGGCGCGCCGGGATCGCGCCCATGTCACCACCACCCTGCACGTTGTTTTCCGGTGAGGAGCGCGAGATTGATCAGCGCCAGCACGTTGTCGGTGGCGTTGTGATGCTCGGTGATGCCCAGCGTCCAGCAGATCATGGCGCGGTCGGCCTGCGCGTACTCGAGGGCGACCTCCTCGATCGCCGAGGCTGGCACCCCGGTCTCCTTTTCGGCAACATCCAGCGTGTACTTCTCGACGCAGCTCGCGAAGTCGTCGTACCCGGTCGTCGCGCGATTGATGAACTCCATGTTCGCCAGTCCCGAGTGGATGATCACCCGCGCCATCGCGTTGGCTAGTGCGATGTCGCTGCCTACGTCGATGCCGAGCCATACGTCGGCCCACTGCGCGCTGGTGGTGCGCCGCGGATCCACCGCGACCAGCCGCGCGCCATTGCGCACGCCGCGCAGCAGGTGATGAAAGAAGATCGGATGAGTCTCCCGCGCGTTCGAGCCCCAGAGGATGACGAGGTTGGTGTCCTCAGCCTCGCGGTACGAGCTCGTTCCTCCACCGGCTCCGAACACTGTCGCCAGACCGGCGACGCTTGGAGCGTGTCAAGTCCGGTTGCAGCTGTCGATGTTGTTGCTGTGCATCGCGACGCGAGTGAACTTCTGCGCGATGTAGTTCATCTCGTTGCTCTGTTTGGAGCAGCTGAACATCCCGAAAGCATTCGGGCCCTTGTCCCTGGCGGTCGCGAAGCCGGCCGCCGCCCGCTCGAGCGCCTCTTCCCACGAGGCCGGGCGCAACCGCCCGTCATCTCTGACCAGCGGTTCCGTCAGACGGACAAGCCCGTCATCCATCAGAACGAGAATATAGGAGCCTGCGGTTGAATCGGGCTAGTTGGTCGGTGCCGCGCGCGCTTCCGCGAACTCGCAAGCGTCGGCGATCACGCTCACGGCGTAGCTGAACTGCATCGTCTCCCCGCCCCACAGCGACAAGGGCGTGTTAGGACCGATGTCCGGATGTTTCGCAAGGGTCACCGGATCGCGCGCCGGCGGCACGATCACATGCCCGTCATCCGTCTCAAATGAGAACCCGTCCTCCGTCTTGCGGATGCGATACGCACCCACGTGGTGTCGTCTGTGATGGAAGCCGCACAAGAGCAGGAGGTTGTCGAGGTTGGTTTCGCCACCCAGCGCCCAATGCTCGTGGTGGTGGGCTTCAGTGCGATACGCCGGCACCCCGCAGGCGGGGAAGCGGCAGAAGCGATCTCTCACATGCAGCGCCAGGCGCAGCCGGTCCGGCACCATGCGCTGCTTGCGACCGACGTCGATCGGCAGCCCATCCCGTTCGACCACAGCGACCACTTCGGCGTCGCAGCCGATGCGTCGCGCCGTTGCCGCCGAAAGAGGTGAACCGCCCTCGACATAGCAGCGACCCGCTTCCGCCTCGCCCGTAAGCACGCCAACGTCGACGTGCACCACCACCTGGCGAGCCGCGGTCGAGGTGACCAGGTTCTCCGCTCCACCCGCGACCACGTGCTCGCACATCGCCACCAGCGCATCCACCTTGCGCGCCGCCCAGCGATCGTCTGCCGGATCCTTCACGCCGTCGTCAGCCGGCTCGGGCACAGGGCGGGACCCGGTGATCGACTCCAGCGCCGCCTGCACCACAGCCGCGTCTTCGGGCGTGAGCTTCGCCTTGAGCTCGAGCATGCCCTGCTCATCCCAATGCATCCACAGACCTCGTCGGGAGAGGTGGTCGTCGGCTTGCGCCGGAGCCTCGGCCTCGGCAATGCGGCGCAGCGAGCGGCAGATCCTGGCGAGCTGAGCGCCCGAGGCGCCCTGTGCGATCTCGAGGAGAAACTCGTCGGTGGCCGGCGTCGCTACAGTGGTGATCTGCCGCGCCTTGTCGAACGACAGCTGCCCAGCCTCAAATGCGGCGGCGATCCTCGGCAGCGCTGTCATCGCCTGACCGACGCGCAGCAGCTCGGCCCCGGTGTGCATCTCAAAGCCGGCCTTGATCGCCAGCCAATGCGGGAAGTTCCGGATTCCACCATCGCTCCATCCGCCGATCGAGTCGAACTCGGCGCTTGCCTTCGCGACCTGCGCGAGGGCCGCGTGCGCTACGGCCGAGAACTCTCCGATGCGGTCGTCAAGCGCCTTCGCGAGCTCCTGATTTTCTGGGCTGGTAGACCCGTAATCCACGCCTCA
>WNFC01034820.1_pt1 | contig 10334 bp, 8 predicted proteins | sample 5400541 | NCBI WGS metagenome assembly WNFC01 (sample SAMN13153342, study PRJNA577476) | soil metagenome | isolation source: 120 cm saprolite under Douglas fir tree site 2 hole 2 replicate 1 | place: USA:California | collected 2015-04-18 | reverse complement strand
CCGTCGCGGAGCGCGCGCAGCACGCTGTCGGTCATCGCCGGCTTGAGCCAGGTGCCACCGGCCGCGACGCAGCGGATGGCTTCCGCCAGCTCTTCCGGCGAGGCGTCCTTGAGCAGGTAGCCGCGCGCGCCGGCGCGGACGGCGGCGAGGAAGGCGTCCGCGTCGTCGAAGGTCGTCAGCACCAGGCACGGCGTCGCGTCCGGCCGCGAGCGCAGCGCCTCGAGCACCCCCACGCCGTCGAGGCGCGGCATGCGCATGTCGAGCAGCGCCACGTCGGGCCGCAGCGACGCCATCACCTCCAGCGCCTCCACGCCGTCGCGGGCCTCACCGGCCACCTCGATCCCGCCGTCGAGCTCGAGCACCCTGCGCAGGCCCTCGCGCACGAGCGTCTCGTTCTCCACCACGCAGACGCGGATCACGGAAGCCTCCGCAGGGGCAACGTCGCGCGCAGCGAGAATCCCCTGCCCTCGGCGGTCTCGACCGAGAGGACGCCGCCTTCGCTCTCCAGCCGCTCGCGCATGCCGCGCAGGCCGTTGCCGGGGCGCAGCTCGGCGGAGCCGCGGCCGTCGTCGCGGGCTTTCAGCTCCAGCATTCCGTCGCGCTGCGCCAGCTCGAGCCAGAGGTTCTGCGCGCCGGCATGGCGGGCGGCGTTGGTGACGATCTCCTGCGCGCATCGCAGGACCGCCAGCGCCGGCCGCGGATCGCGCAAGAGCAGCGACTCCGGCGCGCTCACGTGCACGCGCGGGCTGGGCAGCCCCTCCGCCAGCGTGCGCAGCGCGCCGCACAGGTCGATGCGCTCCGGTTCGCGCAGCTCCTCCACCGTGGCGCGCACCTCCTTGAGCAGCCCCTTCGCCACGCCGCGCGCCACCTCGAGCGCCTCGGCATTTCCGGCGCGCGCCGCCACCTCGAGGTGCAGGTTGAGCGCAGTGAGGTGGTGCCCGAGGCGGTCGTGCAGCTCGCGCGAGATGCGCAGGCGCTCCTCGAGGCGCCCGTTCTCCAGCTGCAGCGCTTCCGCCGCCTCGAGCCGCGCCATCCCTTCCGCGGCGAAGAAAGCGAGCAACTGGAACCCGAGGTACGGCGGCGTGAGCAGGAGCGCCGCGGCGGGCGACCAGTGCAGACCGATGGCCACACCCAGCGCGGCGCTCTGCGTGGCGATGGCTAGCAGCCCCGCGCTCCGCCGGACGCGCCCGCCCAGCTGCAGCGCCACCAGCACGAGGAGCGCGCCTTCGAAGCCGTCGCACATGATCAGGACCAGCGCGACCACCGCCGCGACCTGCGGGAAGAGCCAGAAGAGGCGGCCGCTGCGCAGCGCGATCCACAGCGCCGTGCCGAAAGCCAGGTACGCCGCCGCCCAGGCCGCCAGGCGCCAGGGTTCGGGCGAGCCGCGCAAATACACGGGCGCGCCGACCATCAGCCACACCACGGGGCCGGAGACGATCAAGAGCCGCCGCACCTCGCGGGTCATCGTGGGAGCATACGCCGTTCCCGCCGCGCGCCGCATGGGCCGGAAGGACCAGACACGGCGCGGCGCCTCGGGACGATGCGGCGCCCCGGCCGCGCCCGCTATGGCTTGCGAAGAGGAGGAACACACCATGACCGCTGCACTGCTGCTCGCCGCCGATCTCTTTTCCGCCATCCACGCCCAGAACGTCGCGCAAGTGGAGAAGTTGCTGACGAAGGACCAATCGCTCGTCGGGGCGCGCGACGAGAAGGGAGCGTCGGCCGTCTCCGCCGCGCTGGGAGCGCGCAAGGGCGAAGGGTTCATACCCCGCAAGGAGAACCGCGTACTCGATGCGATCCTGCGCCACAATCCACTGCTGTCGCCGTTCGAGATCTGCGCGGTGGGGACGGCGGAGCAGGTGCGGGCGGAGATCGCAAAGGACCGCGACTTCATTCGCGCGCGGGCGAACAGCGGGTGGACCCCGCTCCACTACGCGGCGTTCGCCGACAACGCGGCGGCCGCCTCGGCGCTCCTCGACGCGGGAGCGGAAGTGAACGCGCGCGCGAAGAACAAGTTCGACAACACGCCCCTTCAGGTAGCGCTGCTCACCTCCAGCCGCGGCGTCGCCAAGGTGCTGCTGGCGCGGGGCGCCGACGTGAACGCGCGCCAGTCCGAGGGCATCACCGCGCTGCACGAGGCCGCCGCGTCGGGCGATGTGGAGCTGATCCGTATGCTGCTCGCGGCCGGCGCGGAGCGGGGGGCAGCGAGCGAGAAGTTCGGCACGCCACGCGACCTGGCACTGAAGAACAAGCACGAGGAGGCAGCCCGGCTCCTTCAAGCCGCCGAATAGTCCCCCGCCCCGCTGCGCGGTGCACTGCGATCTCCAGGCTGCTATCGTCGGCAGCAAGGAGAGGAAGGCGACCGATGGTACCCCGGACGGACGCGTACGATCCATTCGGCCGGGGCCGATTTCCCGTCGGTGTGCGTGCCATCCAGGCACTTGATACGGTGCGGGACCGCCTGTCATTGCGAACCGTGTGCCTGATATACGCTTTCTCCTCGACCATCTATTCAGCGTCGCGGCGCGGGATTCGGAAACCAATCTTGATCCTGCTCGGATTGGAATCGTGGGACACAGCTTCGGAGGTTGGACGGCGCTCGCCGCAACTGAGGTCGAGTCGCGTATTCGCGCGGTGGTGGCGCTCGCGCCAGGCGGAAGCTCCCAGCCGAAGCCGGGAATCCTTCGCGTGAAGCTTGCTTTCACCTGGGGTCGTGACGTTCCGACACTGTATCTCGTCGCCGAGAACGATATCTCGCTGCCATTAGCCGGAATGTACGAACTATTCGAAAGGACCCCGGCAACCAAACGAATGGTGATCTTGCGCCGAGCCGACCACTTGCACTTCATGGACAATGTCGAGGAAGTGCACGAGGCCGTGCGGAAGATGCCGTGGACCGGGGAGTTGGCTTGGATTCCCAAGGAAATGCGGCCAATCGCTGAGCTCTGTTCGGGGGAACAGGCTCACGTATTTGCGCGTGGACTCACGCTTTGCCACTTGGATGCAATATTGAGACGGCGAGAGGAAGCGCAGCGATTTTTGCTCGGTGATATGGAAGCTGAACTCGCATCTCGGGGTGTCAACGTGATTGTACCTAGCCCTGACGTCACGCAGCCTCGCACGGCTCCACGACCTGGAGACGACGACCGAGTGAATCGCCGAGGCACCCGCCTGCATCTCTTCTGGAGGAGCAGCCAGCACGAGCCCAACCAGAGGAGCTCAGCATGGACACGCCACAACGCCCGACTGCATCGCTCGATGATGAAACCCCCACAGCGCATTCATTGGGCCGGCGCGACAGCCTCGAGATGCGGGGAGCGGCGCTCGGTCAATTCGGGGAAATCGTCGTCTTCGTCGATGGGCAGACCGAGACTGCCGGCATCCTGGAGTTGGCTGGCGAGCTCGCTCAGGAGCACGGCGCTCACCTGACCGCCGTATTCATGCAGCCGCCTTCCGCATCTACTCCGCCGGAAATGTTCGCCCGCGGCACGGGCATCCAAAGGGTGATCGAGGCGCACCGGGTACAACTCGAGGGGATCGAGGCCGGCCACCGCGCCCTGTTCGACGACATCGTCCGTCGTTACGGGATCCGGTCGGAGTGGAGGTCGGTGCCCTACTTGAGCGAGGACGTCGAGGTGCACGCGCACTATGCGGACCTGGCGGTGGTTGCCCGCCCGGACTCTGCGGACCGGACGGCGGGCCCTCCCGGCCTGGTGGAGTCCCTCGTCCTGACCTCCGGCCGGCCGGTCATCGTGCTCCCGCCAGGTGGCACGGCATCCCGGGGCCGCCGCATCCTGGTGGGATGGAACGCCGCGCGCGAAGCCGTGCGGGCGGTGGCGGACGCCCTGCCATTGCTGGTGAGGGCCGAGGCGGTCGAGGTTTCGATCGTCGATCCTGAGCGCCACCGGGCGGCTCACGGAGAGGAGCCGGGGGCGGATATCGCGCGCTACCTGGCGCGTCACGGCGTGCAAGTGGAAGTACGACGCCTGTCGTCCGGTGGCGAAGACGTGGGCCGTGTTCTGCTGTCGCAGGCTGCCGCTCTCGGCGCTGATCTCGTCGTGATGGGCGCCTATGGCCACTCCCACTTGAGCGAGTGGATTGTCGGTGGCGTCACACGGACGGTCCTGCACGAGGCGGACCTCCCGGTCTTGATGTCACGATGAGTTGACGCAGACGAAGCAGCGGCCAGCGCGCTGGCCCCAGCGGCCAGCGGGCGAGCCATTCCGCAAATCGTGTTGATTGCCGTTCAATCGATTCCCAATCGACTGAATGCCGCGGAAGCGCTCTGCTAACGGTGCTGCCGACGCTGCCCCTCGCATTCGAACGCCGCTCCAACCTTGGATGGCAGCGCCAATCACCCGCAGCCCCTGGAGGTCCATCCGATGAAAAAGGCGCTCCTTCTCGTGCTCGCCGCGGTCGCGTGCGGCGGAACCCAGTCCACCTCTCCGGCTCTTTCCGCCGCGAACGGTCCGGCAGCAAGCACGGATCTCGAAACCATCGGCGGAGGCCACGGCGAGCCGCCCATGCTCGGGATCCACTACGCCCGCGGCGCGAAGCCTGGGGGCGGCGGCGGCTCGCCCCTGATGATCTGGCACAACGGCGAGATCATGGTCACCGCCTCCACCGCGGCAATCTTCTGGGGCACCAGTTGGGCCGGCTACAGCGGCGACAAGATGACCGGGCTCGACTCCTGGTACACCGGCTTCGGCGGGTCGAATTACGCCAAGACGTGCACCGAGTACACCGGCACCAACGGCCAGGTTTCCGGCAACACGAGCTACCTGGGCCACCACGTCGATACCTCGGCGGCATCGGGCGGCAGCAGGACCAGCAACATCCTGGCCGAGGTTTGCAAGGTGATCACCAACCCAGTCGCCAATGGGTACTACGCCGTCTATACCGACCTGCCCCGCGGCAACGCCGGCTACTGCGCGTATCACTCTTTCGGCAGCTGCGGCACCACCCCGGTGCAGTTCGCGTTCTTCTGGAACCTCGACGGCGATCCGGGTTGCGACCCCCAGGACACCTCGGGCCTGCACTCGCAGGGCCTGGCCGCGCTGTCCAACGTGAGCGGCCACGAGCTCGCCGAGGCGTTGACCGACCCGCGCAACGGCGGCTGGTACGACGGGAGCGGCCAGGAGAACGGCGACAAGTGCGCGTGGACGTTCGGCGCGCCGCTGGTCACGTTCGTCAACGGGTCGCAGTGGAAAATCCAGGGCGAATGGTCGAACGCCGCGTACACCGCCAACACCGGCTACCCGAACGGGAGCGGGCTCAACGGCTGCCTGAGCGGCCTCTAGCCAGGCCACGGCCGTGGGCGCCCTCGCGCAGCCTGCGGGGGCGCCCTGATTTCCTGCAGCCGGATTCGGGCGCCGCGCATAGAAACCGCGCCATGAGCTCGCACCGCGCGGGTGGCACGCTGGGGACCGCCCTGGCCCTCCTCTACGTCTTTCTTTGGGCCTCGGCTTTCGTTCCCAGCCGTGTCGTCTCGACCAGCGGGCCGCCGCTGTGGATCCTGGTGGTGCGCTTCGGGCTCGCCGGTGGGCTGCTGCTGCTCGGCACCTGGGCCGCCGGCATCCCCCTGCCGCTCGGGCTCACCGGGAACGCGCTGTACCTCGGCCTCAACTACACCGCGCTCAAGCACCTCAGCTCCGGCATGGGCGCGATCATCGCCAGCACCAACCCGCTCCTCCTCGCCCTGATCGCCCCCCGCCTGCTCGGCGAGCCGATCACGCCGCGCAAGCTCACCGGCATGTTGCTCGGCTTTTCCGGAGTGGTGGTCTCCATGCATGCCCGCGCCGGCACCCAGGCGGCGCGGCCGCAGGACGTGCTGCTCTCGCTCGCGGGGGTCGCCGCCCTGGTGGCCTCGACAGTGATCTTCAAGCGGATGAAGGACGTGCCGCATCCCCTGATGGTCAACGCCGTCCAACTCGCCTCGGCGAGCGTTCTCCTGGTGCCCGCCGCGCTGTTCTTCGAGGGAGCGCCGCGGGTCTCGTTCCCTGCGCCGGTGGTGGTCTCGCTCGTCTGGCTGGTCCTGGTGATGAGCATCGGCGCCTCGCTGCTCTGGTTCTGGCTGCTCAGGCACGGCGACGCGAGTCGCGTCAGCGCTTTCTACTTCCTCACCCCGGTGTTCGGGCTGCTGCTCGGCGCGCTGCTCCTCGGCGAGCGGCTCACCGCGCTCGACGGCGTGGGTCTCGCGGTCATCGCGCTCGGACTGGTGCTGGTCACCCGCGACCCGGTGCGCGCGGCCTGACCAAGATTTTGACATTCGGCGGCAAGATTCTGAAAGACGTACCCAACGCCGTCCTTCATACCTTGCGTCCTTCGAACCGTGTCTTGTGATGCCTTGACCCAAAAGAAGGGCAGGAGGACGAAATGGCCTGGCTGCACTCACAATCCCGAGGCCGACTCGCACCGTCATGTCTCGCATGGCTCGGTCTCTTCGTCTTCAGCGCGCCGGCGGTCGCCGATCAGGAGTCCGACGAAGACCTGTCCATCGCCACCATCTCGACCCGGGCGAAGTTCGTCAGCGGAGGGGACGTGGTCGTGCGCATCGACGCTCCCCGAACGGTTGCGCTCTCCGACGTCGAGGTTCGCCTGAACGGCACCGACGTCACCCCCGCCTTCCTGCCGGACAGCACCGGCAACGCGATCGTCGGCCTGGTCACTGGCCTGAGGGACGGCGAGAACATGCTCACGGCGGACACGCCCTCCCGCCACGCCCGCCTCGCCATCCGCAACTCGCCCAGCTCGGGGCCGATTTTCGGCGGCCCGCACCAGAGCCCGTGGATTTGCGAGACCGCTGCCTCAGGCCTGGGGCCGGCGCCAGTTTCGGGACCATGCGTCGCGCCCACACTCTACGAGTGGTTCTACCGGGCGTCGAACGACACGTTCAAGCCGCTGGCGTCGCTCAGCCGGCCGTTTCCCTCGGACCTGGTGCGGACGACGACCATCGACGGCCGCTCCGTCGACTACATCGTGCGGGTGGAGTCGGGCACCATCAACGAGTCGATTTACCGCATCGCCGTCATCGATGACCCGACGAACCCGATCCGGAATCCCTGGTCGCCGGGAGGCAAGAAACCCGGCGCGGGATGGAGCGGGAAGCTCAGCTTCCCCTTCGGCGGCGGCTGCGGTCCCGCCTTCCGGTCCGGCCGGAACGCGGTCAACTCCGCCCTTGCGAACGATCCTCTGAGCCTCGGTTTTGCCGTTGCTTTCGGGACCCGCAACACGCTGGGGACCGGCTGCAACTTCGTCGTCTCGGCCGAGACCATGACGATGATCAAGGAACACTTCACCAAGCGCTACGGGGTGCCCAGGTTCACGATCGGCTCCGGGGGCTCGGGCGGGTCCATGCAACAGCATTTCATCGCCCAGAACTATCCCGGCCTCCTCGACGCCATCACGCCGGGCATCTCCTACTCGGACCTCGTCTCCATCCTGCCGGACGTGACCGACTGCGGCTTGCTCAACAATTACTTCGACAACATCGCCAACCCCGCAAACTGGCCGCCTGCGCGCCGATCGAAGGTCGATGGCTATCCGGCAGGAACCACCGTGGGAGGGGTCGCCGGCACCACGTGCAAGCCCAGTTGGAACGCCTTCGCCCATATCTGGGTCAGTCCATTCAACGGCTTCGATCCGATCGTCCCTCGGGCAGTCCGCTACGATCCCACCACCAATCCCGGCGGCGCCCGCGGCACCTTCACGGACGGGATGATCAACATCTTCGGCTTCGACCCAAACACGGGCTTCGCCAGGACCGTCTTCGACAACGTGGGCGTCCAGTACGGGCTCAACGCCGTGAACAACGGGCAGATCACGCCGGACGAATTCCTCGACCTCAACGAGAAGATCGGAGGGATCGACGTCGATGGCAACAACGTTCCCGATCGTACCGAGGCGAACCTACGGGGGCTCGATATCGCCTATCGCAATGGCGTGGTGACTTCGGGACAGAATCTGACGCTCCCGATCATCGACACGCGCAACTATACGGACGCGGTCATCGACATCCACACCCGCGTGCGGACCTTCGCGAAGCTCGAGCGGTTGAAGAAGGCGAACGGGACAGTCGTCAACGAAGTCAACTGGCTCACGCCGCGACTCGGGGCCGCGGGAGTCAACATCCCGCAGCTGGCGTTGCGCGCCCTCAACGAATGGCTGGAGAACATCCGCGCGGACACGTCCCGCGACTCGTACGCCACCAAGGTCATCCGCAACAAGCCCGCCTGGGTGAAAGACGGGTGCTGGGAGGCGAACGGCACCAGGCACGACGAGACCTTCACGCGCAGCGGCCCGAGCGTGTGCAATTCGCTCTTCCCCATCTACTCGACCGTGCGCATCGAGGCGGGCGGGACGCTCGCAGGTGACATCCTCAAGTGCCAGCTGAAGCCGATCGACTCCAGGGACTACGCTGTCGGCTTCAACGCGGCGCAGAAGGCGCGGCTACTGGCCATCTTTCCGGACGGCGTCTGCGACTGGTCGAAGCGCGGTGTGAAGCAGCGCCCGGTGAAAGGCGTTTGGCTGGAGTACCCGCAGATCGGCGAAGACGGCGGAGACGACGAAGAACAGGAATGACGCCACGCCGCGCGCCTCGCGCGTCTAGATGACTGACGGACGCAACCGACAGCGCGACATCCGGCGGAACTCGGTCGGCGTCATGCGGAAGGCGCGCTGGAAGCTCGCGGAAAAGTGACTGTGGCTCGAGAACCCGACATCGAGCGCCAGCGCCGTAAGATCGTCGGTGTGCGGCAGCTCGACGAGTGCGCGCGCAAGGCGCAGCTGCGTCAGGTATCGGTGCAGCGGTACGCCTTCGACCCGACGAAACAGATACGTGAGGTAGGCAGGCGAGGCGCCTACCGCGCGCCCCACGTCGGCGAGGTGGATGGGCTGCGCGAACTGGGACTCGAGATAGGCTTTGGTTCGCACGAGGAGCCGCCGCGTCGATCGGGCCGGCGGATGGAGCGGAGCGTCCTCGGCTAGCGCCCATCGGAGCAGCGAGAGCACCAGCTCCTCGGCTTCGAGGGAGTCGACCTTCGATCCATTTGCCCAGGCGAGATGGCATCCGGGACCTCGGCACGCTCGCGGGCGATGCATTCAGCCAGGCCCTCGGAATCAACAACTGGCGGCAGGTCGTCGGGATCTCCTGTACCGCGGGTTTTGCCAGCTGCCGCGGCTTCCTTTGGCAGAACGGCGCCATGACCGACCTGAACTCACTCGTCGCACCCGGCTACAGCGACCAGATCTACGCCGCGGGCGACGTCAACGATCTCGGGCGGATCACCGGCCAGGCGTTCAATCCGACCACGAACGAATACTCGGCCTTCCTGGCGGTCCCCGAGCTTGGGAACGGCAGCGGTTTCAGCGGCACGGCCTCGCCACGCGAGCGAGTGAATGGACGGCGCGGCGCAGCCCCCGCCTTGCCCGACCAGGTGAGGCAGATGCTCCTGCGGCGACTCGGGCTCGGTGATTGATCAGCGAGTCCATCGGAATCCCGTCACACTTGTAACTCCCATCGTTCGAAGCCCGGCGTTAAGTCCCTCATCTCAGTAGACGACCTGTCAACCAACAGAAAGGAAGAGACCATGAACGCACAGAGAATCGAAGGAGCGGTCGCTCTGGTGACGGGCGCCAACCGCGGCATCGGGCGAGCACTGACGGAAGCGCTCCTGACCCGGGGCGTGAGGAAGGTCTACGCCACGGCGCGCAATCCGGAGGCGCTGCGCGCCCTGCGTGACGAGCGGCTCGTTTCGCTGCGGCTCGACGTGACCGACGCGGACCAGATCCGCGCGGTCGGAGAAGCGGCTTCGGACGTCGAGCTGCTCTTCAACAACGCCGGCGTGGCGCTTGCCAGAGGAATCGCGGATTCGACGGTCCTCGGCCAAGCCCGGCGCGAGATGGAGGTGAACTACTTCGGGCCTCTGCAGCTGCTCCAGCGCCTGGCGCCGACGCTGGCCAGGAACGGCGGGGGTGCTGTCGTCAACATCGGCTCGGCGGCCGGCCTGACCAACATCCCCTTTCTCCCGACTTACAGCGCCTCGAAGGCCGCGCTCCATTCGCTGACCCAGGCCGCGCGTATCCTCCTCGGGGCGCAGGGCACCTCGGTCTTCGGCGTCTACGCAGGCCCGGTTGACACCGACATGAGCCGTGAGCTTGCGTTCCCGAAGACCTCGCCCCGCGATGTGGCGTTCGCGATCCTCGACGGCATTGAGGCCGGGCAGGAGGACATCTTCCCGGACCCGTTCGCGGTGGATTTTGGCCGACTGTTCGGGTCCTCGCCGAAGGCCTCGGAACGGCAGAACGCCGCAATGATGGCTGCGATGCTATCGGGC
>WNFC01019028.1_pt1 | contig 10334 bp, 7 predicted proteins | sample 5400541 | NCBI WGS metagenome assembly WNFC01 (sample SAMN13153342, study PRJNA577476) | soil metagenome | isolation source: 120 cm saprolite under Douglas fir tree site 2 hole 2 replicate 1 | place: USA:California | collected 2015-04-18 | reverse complement strand
TTCCTGCTCGTCTTCACCTCCTGCGCCTTCGTGCCGCTGGGCTCCATGCCCGGCTGGCTGCAGGCCATCGGCGCTCATCAGCCGGTCAACGCCCTGGTCACCGCCGAACGGGCGCTGATCCTGGGCGGCCCGGCCGCGCGCGACGTCCTCATATCGCTGGCGTGGAGCGCCGGGATCCTGCTGGCGTTCGCCGCCCTCGCTGCCCGTACCTACGCCCGGATGGGCCGGTAAACCGAAGGAGTCACGATGACCATCGAACTGAACCACACCATCGTCCCCGCCCACGACCCGAAGGCCTCGGCGCAGTTCCTGGCCGACATCCTCGGCGTCCCGATTGACCCGCCGGTGGCGCACTTCACGCCCATCACGCTGGCCAACCGGGCCACCCTGGACTACGACCAGAGTGACGAGTTCGACTCACACCACTACGCGTTCCTGGTTAGCGACGAGGAATTCGACGCCGCCTTCGCCCGCATCCAGGACGTCGGCGTCACCTTCTTCGCCGACCCCGCCTGCCGGCAAGCCGGCCAGATCTACCACAGTCAGGGCGGCCGCCGCGGCACGTACTTCCGCGACCCCAACGGCCACCTCATGGAGATCCTCACCCCGGCCGCCTAACCCAGTCGGGCACGGCACTCATGCCTTTTGTATCAGGGTGTGCGCTGGCGACTCCTTCATGGTGGGCAGAGAAGAGGCCAGCCCAGCAGGTGACAGCGAAATCGGGGGTGCTGGATGAGCACACTGGCGCCAGACCATGTCGGGCCGCGTTCCGGGCTAGCGGTCGATCGTCATGCACCGAGGTCGCCGGGCAGGGTGGCCGGCTGGCTGAAGGGTGACAGCAGCTCCCGGGTCTGGCTGCGTCGCAAGGCGGTCGCGGCCTGGATGAACATCCTTATCGCCGGCGCCGCGGCAGGCACCGTGGTGACCGCCGGGCTCATGGCCGGGCAGCACTGGCCCGAACCGCGGACCTGGGGCGTCAGCGCGCTCAAGCTGTTCACGCTGTGGTGCCTGGCGTTCTTGCCCGGGTGGCTTTACGTGCGGTTCCTGGACCTGCGGGCCAAGGCGCTGTGGAGCGAATACGTCCTCAACTTGCACCGACTGGGCTGGGACCTGCCGTGGCACTTGCCGAAGCCCCCCGTGGACTCGGGGTCTTACGATCGGTGGGACCAGGGGCCGCACGGTCCGCCGGCCGACAATATCTACCGGCAGAAGTTCGAGGCCTACTACGGGCGCCAGATCACCAAGGCCACGGAGGGGCGCCCAGCTGGCGCGACCGATGACCACGGCGCCGCCTCGAATAACCATGAGCGTGGGTCGAAGCAGAACTATAGGGTCTGTAGTGAGTCTCTGTTTCCCGTGTTCCTCGCGACGGCAGTGCTCGCGGTGGGCTGGGCCGCGGTGCTGTGGGACACCCGGTTCGTCACCGCCCCCTCAGGCGCGTGGGATGTGCTGAAGTACGGGTTCCTCGGCTCTTATGCGTTCGTGACCAGCATGCTTATCCGGCGCTTCTTCCAGAGCGACCTGCGCCCGAGCGCTTATGCCACCGCGGTGTTCCGCATCACGCTCGTTTTGCTGGTCGTCGCCGTTCTGCACCAGGTGATGGGCGGAACCACGGCGGTCACCAGCCGCGCCGAGCTCGCAGTCGCTTTTGTGGTCGGCTTCTTTCCCCTCATCGGCCTGCAGGCCCTGCAGCGAGTGACATCGAGGGCGCTACGCCAGCTCGTTCCGCCGGTCACTTCGGAATATCCCCTCGACCAGCTCGACGGGTTCAATCTGTGGTACGAGGCGCGGCTTACTGAAGAAGGCGTCGAGGACATGCAGAACCTGACCACCATGAACCTGGTCGACGTGATCCTGCACACGCGAGTTCCCCCCGGCCGCCTCGTGGACTGGACCGACCAGGCGTTCTTGTTGATCCATCTGGAACACGCCGACCGTAACGAGCTGAACGAGCTGCGGCGAAAGGACCAGTGCGCGGCCGGCGAGAACCTGACCGCCGCTGCGCGGGAAGCAGCATCAGGGGCACAGGCCAGGCTGAAACTCAGGCGCGTGGGCATTCGCACTGCTACTGACTTGCTCAAGGCGTTCTCGAAAGAGCAAGACGAGCCTTCCGGGGTGCAGCCTCAGCGCACCTTCTTCCTGCCAGCGAACCTCGAACCGCCGCTCCCGGTGGACCAGCTTCGGCTGCTGGTTGCCGTCCTAGGCGCTGAGCCGGGCCTCGCGCCGGTCTGGAACTGGCAGCGGAACGGGGTTCCCGCTTGCCCGGGCCCCGTTCCGGCCAGCCGGACCTGCGTCGCTGGCGCCAGCACCAAGTGACTGGTGCGATGAGTCAAAACCGCCCGGGTTGGCCGACTAGGCGGTGCTGATGGGGTCGAAGAGGCGGAGGGCGTGGGCCTTAGCGGCCGCTTCGCCGCGGCTGGCGACGCCCAGCTTGCCGAGGATGTTGGACACGTGGACGCTGGCCGTCTTGGGCGAGATGAACAGCTCGGCGGCTATCTCCCTGTTGCTGCGCCCGGCCGCGACGAGGCGCAGCACTTCGAGCTCGCGTCCGGTGAGCCCGAGCTCGCCGCCTCCGGCGTCCGGGTCGCCTGGCGGCTGGTCGGCGGAGGCGTCGCCGTGCGGGGCCAGCCGGATCCTGCCCCGTCGCGCGAGGATGGCGATCTGCTCGCCGAGCGGGTGCGCGCCCAGCCCGGCGGCCAGCGGGGCGGCACGTTGCAGCCTCATCGCCGCGCCTTCCCGGTCGCCGCGGGCCAGCGCGGCCTCCGCCGCGTGCAGCAACGCCTGGGCGAGCGGATGGGGCTCGCTGAGGCTGGCCCATGCGGCGGTGGCCTGGTCCCAGGCGGCGAGCAGCGGGGCAGCCTCGCCGCCGGTGCCGTCCGGGCCGGTGCCGTCCGGGCCGGTGCCGTCCGGGCCGGTGCCGTCCGGGCCGGGGAAGGCGGCGAGCAGATGAGCGGCGTGCGCGTCGGCCGCGGCAAACGTCAGCTGGCAGGCTCGCTGTGCCGGCCCGAACGCCCCGAGCTTCTCCGCGACCGTGCGCAACCGGTCCGCGAGGGCCGCGGCCTCATCCCGGAGCCCCTCGTCGTGAGCGACCCCGGCCAGCCGGGCCGCGGCCAGGATGGCGCTCGCCCCTGCGGTGACAACGGGCCAGGCGTACCTCGGGCTGCCGCCGGACAAGTCGAAGCGCTCCATGGCCCGCGACATGGCCGCGATCGCCGCGGCCGGACCCTCCTTATCGAGCGCGAGCAGGACCTCGAGCCGGGCCAGCGGAAGCTGATGCTGATCTTCGTACAGGGCCGAGCGAAGCGCGTCGCGGGCCGCCAGCACCGTCTGGGCCGTGGCGGCCTGATCGCCCCGGGCCAGCAGGATGCAGCCCGCGAAGACCTGCAGCATGGCCCGGTAAACCGGGCCGGGGGCGAGATAGAGGTCCATGGCCCCGTTGGCTACCTTGAGCGCCTCATCCCAGCGACCGAGCGCCCATAGCGGCTCCGTCTGGTTGACCGCGAGCAAGCTGCCCGAGGTCCGGGAGAGCAGTTGCGCGTCCGCGCTGGCGATGGCCCGGCGCGCCGCCTCGGCCGCGAGTTCGTGCTCACCCGCCCCCTCAAGCAGATGGGTCTCGTTGACCGCCGCCTTCAGCAGGACGTCGTCGGCTCCCTGACGCTCGGCCATGGCACGGGCCTGGGCTATCAGCTCAAGCGGGGCGCTGCCCGGCTCCGCCTGCTGGCCTGGGTCGGTGTCGAACATGGCCAGGGTCAGCAGCGCGTTCGCCTCTTGTCCCTCATCGCCGAGCTGGCGGGCGAGCGTCAGGGCCTCCTCGACGTAGGTCCGCTCGTTGGCCACCTTGGGCGTGCAGTGGGCGAGCGTAAGCAGGATCTCCACCCGGGTGGCCGGTGACACGTCGGCGGGCACGTACGTGAGCGCTTCTTCCAGATCATGACCGAAGTCCTTGCGGCCCAGCCTCATCCGGAAGTGGCTGCGGTTGCCCAGCAGCTTCGCGACCCGGACCGGCTCGGTCGCGGGATCCAGCTTCTTGAGGGCCGAGGTAGCCAGCGCGATCCCGCGTTCGAACTCTCCGGCGTCATGGGCCGCGGAGGTGGCCTCTTCCAGGACGTGGGTCTGATCCGCGCCGATCCGCTCGGCGGCGTCTGGCACCTGATCCCACAGTTCGAGCACCCTGGCCAGCAGCGAAAGCCGCTCGGCGGCCGCGACTGCCCGGCCCGCCTGCGCCGCCGCCTGCCAGGCGGCGATCAGCGCCCAGGCGGCGTCGTGCGCCGAGTGCCAGTGGTGAGCCATCTCGATGGCGGCCCGGCCGGGAGGAACCAGCGTGGGGTCGGCGTCGATGGCCTCGGCGAAGCGGCTGTGCAGCCGTCCGTGCTCGCCGGGCAGCAGGTCTTCGTGCACGGCCTCGCGGATCAGTTCGTGCCTGAACGCGTAGCCACCGCCCTTTGCGTGCAACACGTTGGCGATCACCGCGGGCCGCAGCGCGCGGGTCAGCGCCGCGTCGTCCAGGCCGCTCACGGCTCCGAGCAGCGCGTGTCCGGTCGTCTCACCTTCGGCGCTGGCGATACGCAGCACCTCCTGGGTGTCCTCCGGCAGCCTGCGCACGCTGTCAAGCAGCAGGTCGCGCAGGGACTCCGGCAGCTCGGGGCTCAGCTCGCCGTCACAGCAGAGCAGGGTCTCCACGAACAGAGGGTTGCCCTCGGAACGGTGGTACAGCGCGTCGGCCAGGTCGCTGGCCGGCTGGCGGCCGAGGATGCGAATAGCCAGCTCGCCGGTATCGTGCCTGGTCAGCCGGGGCAATTCGACCCGCTCCACCCAGGCGATCCGGTCGAGTGAGGCGAGCAGCGGGCGCAGCGGATGAGTGCGATGCAGTTCGTCGGAGCGGAACGTGACCACGATCAGCAGCCCGCTGAGGGCCCGCTGGTTACCGATCAGGAATGTCAGCAGATCCCGGCTCGACCGGTCGGCCCAGTGCGCGTCCTCGATCACCAGCACCACCGGTGAGTGCCTGGTCAGGTGCTCAAGCACGCTGAGCACCTCCTCGAACAGCCGTGCCCGCGCCTCGGCCGGATCGCCGCCGGTATCCGGCTCGCCGAGTTCGGGCAGCAGCCGGGCCAGCCCCCGCGTGGTCCGGCCGGGCAGCATCGAGGCCACTGCATCCGCGCCCATCTCGTGCACCAGGTCGCGCAGCACGGCGGTGAAGGGGGCGAACGGCAGCCCGTCGGTGCCCAGTTCGAGGCAGCCACCGGTCAGCACCCGGGCGCCCGCCGACGTCACCGTGCGGCTGAACTCGCTGACCAGCCTGGACTTGCCTACGCCCGCTTCCCCGCCCAGCAGCACAGCAGACGGACCGCCCTGGCGCACGCTGGCGAAAGCGGCTTCCAGGGCGGCCATCTGCTCGTCCCGTCCGACCAGCACGGGACTGGACGCTCGCCCGCTCATCTCTGGAGTCAGCATGCCATGAGGGTCTGACATTCCGGAAAGGTCGCCGGCGAAGGATGAGGCGGTCATGCCCGCCTCAGGCGGCGTGGCGGGCGGGCGCCTGGCCCGCCTCGGTGGCCGCCCTGTCGTCGGCCGGCGCGGTGCGGAACGACCCGTCCACGTAGTCGGGGATGGCGGGCACGACGAACCCGTCGGCGTCGCCCGGCAGGCCACGCCCACGCCGGCTGGCCCGTCCGGCCCGGCTCGCCATCCGGGCGAGCTTGGCCTGGCGTGCCTGCGCCCGCATGTCACGGCCGCGCTGTGCAGCCAGTTCACGAAGAATCTCGGGATGCATGGTTCCTCCTCGGCCTGGAGAACCTCGTCTGGTTCCCCACATCCTCAAGATTCGCCGTAAGGCCCCACCCCCCACATCGGACGAATGCCTTATCTTCCGCGGTCAGAAAGGCTTAGCCGGGGCTAAGCTGCGCGGCGTCGGCCTAAGCCGTCTTAGCCCAGGTCAGGGTGCTCGGTAAGCGCACCCGCCCCGCGGTAAATGTCGAACGCCAGGGGTTCTGGGAAGTGCCGGCGAGGCTGGACGCCAACCTGACCCGACCCGTACGCGGTCACCCTGGGGACGTGGGCTTGAGGGTGCTGGGTGGCGGTCAACGAGATCCTCGTCCGCGCCGCCGGGCAGACCTGGTAGCAGCGCCCGCCCAGAACACTAGCCCCCGAGCCATCTCAGGGTCAGCGCCAGCACATCCGCCCGGCTGCGCGCGCCGTGATCGGCGGCGATGAGGTGGTTGCCGATCAGCAGCGAGAAAAAGAGCATGCAGCGGGCCTCCACGTCGTCCGCGTCGGAGCATAGGGCGCCGAACAGCGAGCGCAGACCATCCATCCGCCGGTTATCGACGCGCCGGAGGCGCTCAGCAACCGCCGGCTCGCGCCGGGCCCAGTCGCGGACCGCGAGGTCGGTCATCAGAACGCTGGATGAGGTGAGCGCGAGCAGTCGCCGCAGCTTGGCCCGGGCGTCGCCGCCCTCGCGCTCGAGGCGCTCGATCACCTCTTCGGTCGTGGCCCTCTCCCACCTGTCGAGCATCGCGTAGAGCAGCGCATTCCGGTCGTCGAAGTGCCAGTAGAAGCCGCCCCTGGTCACGCCGAGGGCCTGGGCCAGCGGCTCGATCCGGACGGCGTCCGGGCCGCCGGCGGCAAGGGCCCGCAGCCCCTCGTCGATCCACGTGCTGCGAGGCGTGCGGGTCGGAGGGGCCATCGTCTATCCCTTTCGCGTTCCGCGCGGCATTGACAGCGCCGCAGATGATGCCTAGCCTTCCATCCATACAGTACTGTATGGATGGGCTTCGATCGTGTCATCCACGTTGCCGGGGAACAGGAGGCATCACCTATGCCGATGTGCGATGCGTACATCCAGAAGGGCGCCCTGCCGGAGGCTGCCCAGGGGCTGACGAACCCATGAGCGACTACCAGACCATTCGCTACCAGCGCCAGGGGGACGTCGGCACCCTGACCCTGGCCCGTCCCGGCAAGCGCAACGCGCAGAACCCGCTGATGTGGGAGGAGCTCGCCCGGCTCGGCGCCGAGCTGCTGCCCGACGAGACCCTCCGATGCCTGGTGGTGACGGGAGAGGGGCCGGCCTTCTCGGCCGGCATCGACCTGGTCGAGGGCATGGCCGGGATGCTGGCCGATATAGCCGAGCGGCCCGACGACGACCACACCCTCGCGGTGGGCCTGACCGCGGCGGGGACGTTCAGCTGGATCCCGGAGCTTGGCTGCCCCAGCGTCGCCGCCGTGCGCGGCCATGCCTACGGCGCGGGCCTGCAGCTGGCCCTGGCGTGCGATTTCCGCATCTTCGCGGAGGGCACCAAGGTCGGCCTCGTGGAGACCCGCTACGGGCTGCTGCCCGACATGGGCGCCACCGTCCGGCTGCCCCGGATCATCGGTGAGAGCCGGGCCCGGGAGCTGATCCTGCTCGGCGACGTCATCGACGCCGAGCAGGCCCTGCGGATCGGGCTGGCCAACCGGGTGGTCGCCGGAGGAGACCTCGACGCCGCCGCGGCCGAACTTGCCGCACGCCTGGCCGCCCAGCCGCCGGTGGCAGTGCGGGGGGCGAGGCGGGCGATCGACGCGTCGTGGTACCGCAGCCCCCAGGAGACCCCAGGAGAGCCTCAGGGTAGCCCTGGAAGAGCAGCTCCGCTGCCTCAAGTCTGAGGACTTCAAGGAGGCCCGCCAGGCGATGGTCGAAGGCCGGAGCCCTCAGTGGCGGGGGCGCTAGACGAGGACGAGCTCAGGCGCAACGAAACCGCCGGCGCAGAGCCCGGTGAGCGCCAGTAAAAGGTAAACATTCACCTCCCCCCTAGCTGCGGATTGGTGTGCTGGGTGGCGTGACTGGGGTGCGGGATCCGGCTCGCGGGGTTTACGGGGGTGCGGGGATGGGTGGCATCCATGGGCTGCCGGCGAGGGCGTCGTGGATGGCGGTGAGGACGTGGGCGCCGTGCTTGGCGGCGGTGGAGATGTAGCCGCGGATGGCGTACCGGTGGCGGGTGATTTCTTCGGAGCGGAGCCGGCCGGAGATCTTCTGCTGGGTCTTGGCGGGCCGCAGGTCCCGTTCGGCGCCGTTGGACGTGGGGGGTATCCGCAGGTCAGACAGGAACCGGAGGACGTCGTGCTCGCGGTCGTGCAGGCATTCCAGCAGCAGCCGGGACGGCGGCTGCTTCTTGTTCGCGCCGGGGACGCGGCGGACTTCGGACAGGCCGGCGAGGACGCCGTGACGGAACAGCCGCAGGTCCGCGGCGGTGTCTGCGCCGGGGACGGCGTCTAGTCCCTGCTCGCGGGCGGTATTGGCGGCGTGGATGAGGGCGCGCAGGGCATCGGCGACCTGCCCTGGCCAGATCGCGGCGGGGTAAGACTGGGCCGCGTCTTCCAGGTCCCTGAGCAGGCGGGCACAGCAAAGCTGATGGATGACGCCCGGGAGCTTGTCGTAGTTGCAGTACCGGTCGTGCACGATGACGCCGGACAGATCGGGGAAGACGAAGCCCTCGAAGGTGTCCATGGACCGGTCGCCGAGGAAGTAATAGGTAAGCAGGCTGGTGCAGGCGACCAGCAGGTAGCGCTTGCGGGTCTTCGGCCCGGGGCCGACCCGGATCGGTGTCTCATCCGCGCAGATCACGTGCGCCAGGATGATCAGGCACCGGATCGCCTTGTTCGCCTCCGCCACGGCTGCGGCGGCCCGTTCGATCATGGAGTGCACGAACCCGGGCGAGGGCTCGGCGCCGGTCAGCGCCTCGATCAGCTCCGCGCAGCGGTGCACCGGGATCGCGTGCGCCGCGATCAGGTACACGCACCACGCCTGCAGGCCCAGGCCGTAGGTGACCGTCCCGGCGACGCCGGCCCCGGCCGGGGCGGGTGCCCGGTGCACCCGCCCGCACCGGCAGGCCACCTCGTGCAGGTCATGCTGGGTTACCGTCGCGGTCTCCAGCGGGATGTCCACGATCTGGTGGCTGGCGGCCACGCCCAGGTCCGCCGCGGCGGCCAGGTCCGCGCCGCACGCGCAGGGTCCCTCCGGGAAGTGCGGTAGTCGCTCATCCGGGCTGGCGGACCAGGCCAGGTGCGACCCCGGCGCGCCCGGCTGCTTACCCGGCTTGCGCCCGCCCCTGCCCCGTTCCGGCTTCGCCGGCGGCGGCGTACGGCCGGGCAGGTCATCAGCCGACGGCGCCATCGAGGAGTTCCCGCTGTTACGGCCCAGCCGGCGCCGCAGCTCCGCAACCTGCGCGGCCAGCGTCACCACGTCGGCCCGCAGCTCCCCGATCGCCGCGGCCTGCTCCGCGATCACCGCGTCCCGGGCCGCGCATGACGCGCAATCCGGCGCAGGAGGCGGCAGAACGGCCATAACCTGCCATCATCATCGCCGGCCCACGGCCATAACCTGCCATCATCATCGCCGGCCCACAGTAATCAAGCCGACACGCCGGACCGGCTCCGGAAGATCGCCTCGCGACCAGATCGCACGCACGTCACCGAACCTGCGCCAAACCGGCGACAGGGACGTGAATGTATAACGGGGCTTCGCCCCAACCCGACGAGGCATGCGCCTGCGGGCTGGTGTCGTCGGCCGGTGGGGTGGGTTCCGGCTGGCGCTCAAGGCAGTTCACAATGTGAGCTGTTCATTCACCGCTTGCAGCGGTCGGGTGGCCGTTGCCGGCCAAGCCCCGAGCCGGAGCCCATCATGACGCTACCGCGTACTGCCGCGCAGGTCCTGTCCGGTCACGTGACGCTGGAGATCCGCTGCATCGACCGGCTGCTGCTGACCTTCCGCCAGCCGCGGCTGCAGTACGGGCAGGGCATCCACGGGTTCTTCTGCCACCACCGCGGGAACCAGTTCGTGTCCTCCGCGCTGATGCGCCCGATGACCGAGCGGTTCGCCGCCGACATCCGCCACTACATCGATGCCCGCGGCATGGACCTGGTCCACTTCGCCAAGGGGCAGAGCAAGGACCAGATCGCCCGGCGGTACCTGGCCTGCCACGACGGCGGGGAGCAGATCCTGTTCGCCGGGGTCGCCCAGGAGAAGACCCGGATCTGGCGGACCCGGCAGCGGCGGGACCCGGTGACCGGCAAGCGGTACCCGTGGCTGTGCCAGGAGCAGGCGATGGTCAACCACTGGTATTTCTACGGGTTCGACGCCGGCTTCGGCCCGTTCTACGTGAAATTCTGCGGCTACTTCCCGTACACCGGGCAGATCTACCTGAACGGGCACGAGTACGCCAAGCGGCAGTGCGCCAGGGCCGGGATCGGCTTCACCGCCCTGGACAACGCGTTCGGCGCCACTGACGACCCGGCCGCGGTGCAGCGGATCTGCGACGGGCTGACCGACCAGAAGATCTACCGGTTCGCCGGCAAATGGC
>WNFC01010374.1_pt1 | contig 10334 bp, 10 predicted proteins | sample 5400541 | NCBI WGS metagenome assembly WNFC01 (sample SAMN13153342, study PRJNA577476) | soil metagenome | isolation source: 120 cm saprolite under Douglas fir tree site 2 hole 2 replicate 1 | place: USA:California | collected 2015-04-18 | reverse complement strand
ATCCTCGCCGGGCTCTACCCCGCCGTCTGGGGACTCGGCCAGCTCGTAACAGGCGCTCTGTCCGACCGGCTCGGCCGCAAACGGCTCATCGCCGCGGGCATGCTCGTACAGGCCGCCGCCATCGGCTGGATCGCCGCCGCCCACGGGTTCGCAGCCTGGGTCATCGGCGCCCTCCTGCTCGGCGCGGGCACGGCCATGGTGTATCCCACCCTCCTGGCCGTCATCGGCGACGTCGCTCACCCCGCCTGGCGGGCGTCCTCCGTCGGCATCTACCGGCTGTGGCGGGACGCCGGCTTCGCCGTCGGCGCCGTCCTCGCCGGCATCATCGCCGACTGGCTCGGCCTGGCCGCCGCGATCTGGGCCGTCGCCGGCCTCACCGCCGCCAGCGGCATCATCGTGGCGCTGCGCATGTACGAAACCCACCCCACCGCCCGCCGCGCTCCCGTAGCCGGCCAGGTAGCCGCCACGAAGTGAATGCCCTGCCACGCAGGACGCGCATTATGGTCCGGGAGCATCACCCGAGCAGCATGCCCCGGGCGACCCTTGATGCCGTGATGGCATGCTCATTCCATGGCAGAAGCATCGACCGGACTGGTGCTGGACTGCGCTGACCAGACGCAGCACGTCGACGCCGAGGCAACCCGCCTCGAAGGAATCGGAGCCCGCGGTGTCGAAACCCAGCAGCGGGCCGAACACGGGATGCGCTGGGTGATCATGGCCGACCCGGAAGGCAATGAATTTTGCGTCTGCGATGGCGGCGCGGAGGCCAGCGCACGATCGGGCTGGTGATCTCCAATCGGAGCCGGGCCGCTCGGCCGCCGCAGAAGGCACCGCTACCTTCGCTCGGGCGGATCTGTTTCACGTCAGTCTGCCGGATCCGGAGACCGCAGCCAGCGCAGGTGCTCATGGTCCCCGAGGAGCTGCAGCCGTCGCCAGAGGACCGCACTGGGCGAGATCTGGCTGGCATGGGCTAGCGCGGCCTGGCGCTGGGTCGCCCTGTTGACCCTGAGGTGCAGGTCAAGCCGGCTGGACGGCTGGCCGGCGAATGGCTGGCCGGTCTCCCGGAGCAGCTGATCGGCAATGGCGTCCGGGAGTGCCCAGGCGAGTACCGGCAGGCCACGGGAACGGGCAGCGTGCAGCGCTGCCGCAGTGGCTGCCTGGTGGTCGGGGTGGCCGGTGACGCCGGTCTCGTCGAAGACGAGCATTCCGTCCGGGCGGTACTGATCTAGCGCCGATATGATGCGTGCGGCAAGCTCGGCAGCTGGCACGCATGACAGCTGGCCGTCGGCGTAGTCGAGCTGGTCAACAGCTGTCACGCCGAGTTCGGCGCTTGCTTGCCGGAGTTCGCGGCTGCGCGCGGCGTGCAGGGTCGCGCCAGTCTCGTTCAGGGTCGAGGCTTCGCCGTGTGTGAAGCACAGGTCGTCCACGCTGGCCCCTGCCTGCCGCATCAGGTCTATGACTGCGCCGAGTCCGAACGTCTCGTCATCCGGGTGAGCGACGACCGCAAGGACGCGGGACCAGGCAGGCGGGTTCTGGCCGTCAGCGGCAGCGCCGACGGCCGCGCCGATGTCAGTCTGGCCTGGGTTCACGGGCGTGCCCCGGCTGCCTGCGCGCCCGCTGCGGTCATGTGCTCAATCTCAGGCTCGGCCTGTTCCGGGGGCAAGCAGGCCGGTGGCAGGGGGAACCAGCGCAGGGCCTCGAAGCTGGGCGACATGCCCGTCGGCGCGTCGTCGACGTCTTCACAGAGGGCGGCCAGCAGCGCCCGGGCCTGCGCGAGGTAGTCGACGAAGACGTTCTCGCCAGCCTGCTCGCGCTCGCGCGGGTATTCCAGTTCGCCGTCCGGGCCGTAGCGCACGTCGGTCAGTGTGATCTGCGGCCTGGGCGGCCCGTCGGCGTGCCGCCAGAGCCCGGTATGCGGGTCGAAGCGGTAACACGGCAGCAGCCGGTAACCGTACTCGGCGATCAGCTCGACCGCGGCGGCGATGAACTGGGCCGTCGCGGCTGAGATGAAGTAGTTGAGGTTGAGCCTGGTCCAGCCGGGTTTCACGCCGTCGCAGCCGTGGCCGATCTCTTCGCGCAGCGCATGCGAGCGGGCAGCGCCGATGGCGAGCAAGCGGTGCCCGTACGGCCCGGCGCACGAGCACCCGCCGCGAGCCTGGATGCCGAACAGGTCGTTCAGCACCGCGACCACGAAATTGTGGTGCAGGTACTGGGTGTCGTGGCGGATCCGGAACGAGACAATTGACAGCCGCGGCGAGTGGTGATTGCCGAGAATCTCGATTCCGGGGTTGCCGGCCCAACGGCCCAGGACGTAGCGCCAGAGCTGTTCCTCGCGGGCGGCGATCAGGTCGGTGCCGACCGCTTCCTTGAGCCCGAAAACGAGCCCGGCTCTGATCGACTCGATGATCGCCGGAGTGCCGCCCTCCTCACGTGCTACAGGGTCATCGAGATACCGGTGGCCTACCGGGTCGACGAACGCGACGGTGCCGCCGCCCGGCGCGGTGGGCACGGCATTGCGGACCAGTTCGCGGCGCAGAACAAGGACGCCGGGGGTCTGCGGCCCGCCGGGGAACTTGTGCGGCGACAAGAACACGGCGTCCTTGTGATCCCCGGCATCCGGGCCTGAGGCAGCCACCTGGATCGGGACATAAGGTCCGGCGGCCGCGTAGTCCCAGAACGAAAGGGCACCGTGCTCGTGCAGCAGCCTGGCTACGGCGCGGGTGTCGGTGAGGATGCCGGTCACGTTCGAGGCCGCCGAGAAGCTGCCGATCCGCACCGGCCGGTCGGCGAAGCGGGCCAGTTGCCGGTCGAGGTCTGCGAGCTCGACGTGACCGTCGGCGTCCTCGGCGATGACGACGACCTCGGCGATTGACTCGCGCCAGGGCAGCTCGTTGGAGTGATGCTCATATGGCCCGACGAACACCACAGGCCGCTCGTTTCCGGGGATCTGGCCCGACAGCCCGAACCGCTCGTCAAGCCCGGCCGGGATCCGCAGCTCAAGGATGCCGATCAGCTTGTTCACCGCCGCCGTCGCCCCCGAGCCGCAGAAAATAACTATGTCGTCATCCGTGCCGCCGACCGCCTCGCGGATCATCTGCCTGGCGTCCTCGCGCAGTCGCGTCGTCTGCAGCCCGGTTGCCGAGCTTTCGGTATGCGTGTTGGCGTACCGGGGCAGCACCGCATCCCGGATGAAGTCCTCGATGAAGTCCAGGGACCGGCCTGAGGCGGTGTAATCGGCATAGGTCATCCGGCGCGGCCCGAACGGCCCGCCCATCAGCTCGCCCTCCCCGATGATCCCCCGCCTGACCCGCTCCAGCAGCGGCGAGGCCGGCATGGACTCCAGCGAGAACCGGCCCGTCCAGCTTCCGCATCCGGCGGGTGTGCCCGGCGGGTGCGCTCCGATCCTGGACATCAGGGGAGCCTGACGTAGCCGTTGCGGCTCTTCCAGAGGTAGTACTTCTCGAAGGCGACCTTCATGGCGTGCACCTGCGGGCCCGGGATCATGACGGCGGCCTTCCGCGGGGGCAGCATATGGTCGGCGAGGATCATGACGCCGTTGGCGCCGGCGTCCATCATGCAGACGGCGGCCATGTCCGCGAAGTCCTTGTGGCTGGCCGGCGGCTCGCCCTTGATAGCGGCGGCGATGTTGCGGGCGGCGACCTTAGCCATCGCCTCGGTGGGGAACCCGGTCTTGGGGATCCCGATCGGCACCGCGGTCTGCCACGGCACCGGCACCTGCGCCGCGATCCCCGCGGCGTAGATCTGCGGGTACGCCTTGGACTGGTAGGTGTCCTCGACCGGGATGTAGCCCTTGTCGTCCGAGAGGCCCGCTGTGCAGCGGATCAAGTCCTGCCCTATGAACGGAGGCACCACCATCGCGTACTTGAACGGCACCCGGGTACCGTCGGTCAGCGTGATCCGGTCCGGGCTCACCTCCTCGAACGCGACCCCGGTCAGCGCGGTGATGCCCTCTTTTTTCAAGAACATCCGGAGCAGCTTCTCGCCGCCAGGCAGGCCGCCGATGCCGAAGTGCCCGACGAACGGCTCGGCGGTGACAAAGGTGAGCGACACGTCCTTGTGCAGGCCGGCCTTGCGGAGCTGGTGCGAGGTGTTGAACAAGAATTCGTACGCGGCGCCGAAGCAGCTAGCGCCTTGGGTCGCGCCGACCACCACCGGGCCAGGTTCATCAAGGAACTTCACCCATGCCTCGCCGGCCCGCTCCGCGTCGGCCAGCGTGGTGATGGTCTGCGCATACCCGTCCGGTCCCAGCCCGGGGGCGACGCCGAAGTTGTTCCGGTAGCCAGTGCCCACCAGCAGGTAGTCATAGCCATACGTCCGGGCACCCGCCGACACCGTCTGGGCGGCCGGGTCGATCGCCGTCGCCTCGCCGTGCACGAACTCGATCTGGTGCGCGTCGAAGACCGGCGCCAGCGGGAACGTGATCTTGGCCGCGCTCCGCTTGCCGAACGGCAGCCAGATCAGAGATGGGTTGAACACGAACCGATCCGAAGCCGACAGCACGGTCACATCAACGTCCGCACCCAACTCGTGTTTCAGCTCCAGTGCGCCAGTCAGGACGGCGAAGTTCCCTCCTACAACGACAACGCGCTTGGCTGTCATCGCGGTCACCTACTTCCCTACCCGAAATCACGCCCTTCTAGGACCCACGGTGAGGTGGCTATACGACAGCTGGCAGGGTCGAATGTCACCCGCAGCCAGGCCCTTCGGGCCGCGCCAATGGCTAGCACCAGGACGTGCTCGTTTCCAGGAAGAGCCCGCTCCAGCGCCCAGAGCGAGCCGCTGTCGCGGCGACGAGGATGAATTCCCTGCTGGTCGCCGACGATGATCTGCGGTCAGCTCGTCGGCTGGCGGCGCGGGAAGGTGCGCCGTGCTTCGGCGGCGGCGATTATCGCGATAGTGAGGGCCACGATCCGGTCAGCCCACCACCAGCCGAATAGGTAATACAAGACGAGCGCGGCCAATGCCAGCAGGCTTGTCGTTGCGCCGATGCCGCTGAGCGTGCCATCGCCCAGCAGGGCCCGGCTGGCCATCTGCTTGCCGAGCCGCCGCTTCGCGCATGCCAACGGAGCCAGCACCGCGAACGAGATGCTCGCAGCGATCAGAGTGACGCCGGAGGTGGCAGGTCGGGTACCGCTGACCAGAGCGGTGACTGACTGGTCCACGAGCACCACGCCGGCGACAGCCAGCGCGGCAGCCACCACGACAGCGGCCCACCGCTCCCGTGTCCCCGAGTCAGCGGGGTGGCGTCGCTCGAATCGGAACCGCAGGACCAAGATCGTCGAACCTGTCACATCCGGCACGGACTGGCCGGACGCGCTGCGCCATCTTGCCGGCGAGATCCGGGCGTCATCTTGCGACACCCGGCCGCCGGGCCGCTGCTGGTCAGCCGGCGGATCATGCCGACCCGGCGGCTGGAGCAGGTCGACGCGTACGTCAGGCTGATGCGGGCCGGGTTCACCGAGGACCGGGCGATGGACGTGCTGCGCACCGTGGTCGTACGCGCACGGGTACGCGCTGGCCGAGGCGTGCTTCACCGCCTGCGCCGACGGCGGTCCCTGCGCCCGCGGACGAGCTGTCCCAGATGCGGCGGGTCACCGAGATGGTGCCCCGCGACGCTCCCGACCACCTGCTCCGGCTGGCGATGCTGTTCTGCGGCCGCTGTGACATGGATGAGCAGTTCAACCTCGGCATCGAGCTGATGATCCGCGGCCTCGACTGCAAGAACGGCGAGCCTGGCTGCTGATGCCGGCCGGAACTGCACTCCCGACGCTCACCCTCGGTGCTTCGGTGACTGCCCTCGCGGGCTGACGCCGACGGCCGCCTTACCGGGCGAGCTGTTCCAGCGCGGTGAGGTATGCCTCGGTGTAGGTCGGGAACTGGGCGACCTGGTCAAGCAGGACGTCGAGGGGGATGCGAGCGCGGATCGCCAGGGCGGCCTGGTGGATCCATTCGCTGGCCAGCGGCACGACGGCCCAGGCGCCGACCAGCACCTGGCGGTCGCGGTCGGCGAGCAGCCCGAGGGCACCGCGCGGGTCGCGTTCGTAGGTCCACGGCCGGGCGATCGAGTCGGCCAGCCCGACCTCCGTGGCGGCGGTGGCGATGCCCCGCTGGCGGGCCTGCTCGGTGGTGAGCCCGACGGCGGCGATCTCGGGGTCGGCGAACACGACCCGGGGGATGCCGTCGTAGGAGGCGGCGCGCTGGCGTCCGAGGATGTTATCGGCGGCGACCCGGCCCTGGTACATGGCGACGTGGGTGAACAGGGAGACGCCGGTGACATCCCCCACCGCCCACACGCCGTTCCCGGCCTGGCAGTGCTGATCGACCGGGATGGCACCGCGCTGGTCTGGCTGAACGCCCATGGCGTCCAGGCCGAGGCCGGCGCCGTTGGGCCGGCGGCCGGCGCCGATGATCACCACGTCCGTCTCGACCTTGGTGCCGTCGTCCAGGGTGATGACCGCGCCGCCGGCGGCGGGCTGGGCGCGGGCGACGGTGCGACCGGTGTGGATGGTGATCCCGTCGGCTTGCAGCGCCCGGGCGGCAAGCTCGCCGACGCCAGGGTCCTCGCGGTCGATCAGCCGCTCACCTCGCTGGACGATGGTGGTCTGGGCGCCCATCCGGGCGTAGAACGTGCCGAGTTCGGTGCCGACGGCGCTGCCGCCGATCAGCAGCACCCTGGCCGGGATGTCGCGCACCGTAGTGGCCTCCCGGTTGGTCCACACGGTCACCGTGTCCAGGCCCTCGACCCGGGGCCGCACCGGCTCGGACCCCGTGGCGATCACGATGTGGCCGGCCTCCAGCACCTCCGCGCCTGCCTCGACGCGGCCGCGGCCGGCCAGCCGGGCCGCGCCCTTGATGACTGTGGCGCCGGCCTGCTCGTAGCCGCGCACCTGCGCGGCGTCATCCAGGTGGCGGATCATGTAGTCCCGGTAGTCCCGCAGGCCCGGCCAGTCCAGCGCCGGCGTGCTCACCCCCGCAGCACGGCCGGCCGCGGCCCGTGCCTCGGGGCCGCGCAGCAGCGTCTTGGACGGGATGCACGCCCAGTAGGCGCACTCGCCGCCGATCAGCTCGCGTTCGATTACCGCTACCCGCCGCCCGGCATCCTGCAGTCGGCCAGCGGCGGCCTCACCACCCGGGCCCATGCCGATGACGATCACGTCGAACCGCTCCACTGGCCACCTCCGGCCCGCTCAGCATCGAAATCACCACACCTGCGACGACGAGGGCCCCGCTACCCGGCCAGGATGCCCGCCGTCTCCCCCGGCCGTGGGCGTCGTCCAGGGGCGGGCTGGCGCCTGCCTGCCCGCCTACCAGGCTCCGTCCTCGCCTGCCGCCGTCAGCACCCGCCGCAGCTCCTGCACCGACGGCACCGGCCCGGCCCAGCCGGAAGCGTCCCGGTACAGCCGGCACGACAGGCTGGGCTGCTCGCCCGGCGCAGCGAACGGGTCGGTGCCGTCGACCAGCAGGGTCGGCGACCCGTGCATGCCCGCCTCCGCCGCCTCCCGCTCGTCGCCCACCACACGGCGGCGGACCACCGCTGCGGGATGTCCGGCCAGTGCGGCGGCGAGACGCTCCTCGAACGCGGCAGCGTTCGGGCAGTCCGGAACGGTCAGCAAGACCAGCTCCATGGCGACCAGCTCCTCGCGTGGCAGCATCTGGCCTCCACGGTAAACCTTCCTCTCGACGGGAAGGTCAAGAGCTCAGCGGTTAAGACTTTCAGCCGGCGATGATCGAGCAGTAGCCGCAGCAGTCGGCCGGGTCCTGCGCCGCCGCCCGGGCAGCCAGCACCACCAGTCTGGCCGCGGGCGCGGGTGAGCTCGGCCAGCCGGGCCTCCAACTCGGCCAGCCGCCGGGCGATCAAGTCCGTCACATGCACGCACGGCGGCTGCCGTTCCTCGACAACGACCCAGAACAGCCTGGGCTGATGCTGCAGGTGCTCGGAACCTAGCGGCGAGCCGACTGTTGGCAGGTCGAGACGGGGCAGACCGCCGAGGCTCGGGCAATGGTGCAGTAGTGCATGTACGTGGTGCGCGTAAAACAACGTGGCCGACATTGACGCTCGGGATGTCGAACATGGCGATTGCGGGGTGGTCTAGCTTGGTGATCAGCTGGTTCCAGTGCTGCGGGATGCCGACGTCGTAGACGGTGACGCCGAGGTAACGCCGAGCGCCTTGAACACCTGGGCCAGGCCGGCGATGACCCCCAGATCCCGGGGCGCGCGCTTGATTGACATGCCTCTACGTTGACGAGGATCGATGCAGCCTAGGCGCTGTATCGATGATCGTCTATGAGGACAAGGGGAGTACGGGCGTGAGCCAGGTGGCGCTGTGGTTGCGGCTGGCTGCCGAGTTCCTGGGCAGTGCTTTCCTGGCCGCGCCAGTAATCGGCTCCGGGATCGCCGCGCAGCGGCTGGTCTCCGGGTGACACGGGCCTGGAACTGCTGGAGAACGCCGCCGCAACCGCAGCCGGGTTGTTCGCGATCATCCTGATGTTCGGCCGGTGTCCGGCGGTCGCTTCAACCCGGTCGCGTCGTTCGTCGATGCTGCGTTCCGCGGAGCGTCCTGGCGTGATGCCGCGGCCTACCCTGCCTACCCTGCCTACCCTGCCTGCCCAGGTGGCCTGGTGCATCGTGGGCGCGATCGGCGCGAACCTGATGTTCGCGCTGCCAGCGGTGACCATCTTCGCTAAGACTTGGGCCACCCCAGCCCTGACCGGCCGGGACGCGGCTGGGGTCGCAGGTCCCCGCGCCGATGGACCTGTGGCCCTGCCCGAGGAGGCAGTATCCAGCGATTGTGGATCACGAAGTACCGGCAGCTGAGACCACGGGGCAGAAGGCAGACGGAAGCGGCAGCACTGTCCATGCGGTGAAGGGGGGTGAGGGGCTACGGGCGGGATGATGGGCATGTCGGGTGCCATGGGTGCCTGGATACTGCTGTGGAGCCTGGTGGGGCTCGCCGTACTGGTGACCGGCGGGTTCGTGGCGGCGCGAGCCTTGGGCAGGTCGCACCGCGACAGCCCGCCGCAGATCACCGCGGCCGAACCCGCGCTACGCCAAGCCCGCGACGCCCTGCGGATGCGCTACGCGCAGGGCGAAATCAGCCGGGAGGAATACCTGCAGGGCAAGGTCGAGCTCGAAGACTGAGCCGGCCATGCGCACGAGTCTGCGGTGCGGGAGTCACTCGGGTCTGGGGGGCGAGTCGCCGCCGGGAAGCCAGAACGGCGCGGGTCGGCATTACCCCGTCCGCAGGTCCCGTGCTCGCCCCGCGCCTGTGCCAGGCATTCGCGGCCGCCGCCCCTAGCGTAGGCGTCACCGTCGGGGAGCTGTGGCTGCAGGCGCCGTGTGCCGCGGTCGACTATCGATGTTGCGATCACCTGCGGCCCGGACGTGTTTGTGCACTTCAGCGCGATCACGGGGGCGGCTACCGCAGCCTTGAGGAAGGGCAGAAGGTCGAGTTCGACATCACCATGGCCAGAAGGGACCCCAATCGGAGAACGTCGGGTTCATCAGCTGACACGCCGGGCCGGGACCGCCTCCCCTGACCGCCGCTCATCAGGACGCCCGATCACCGGCATGTCCCGGCTGAGCGGCGGCACGCTCATCGGCCGGGCACCGGTGAGCGTGCCGCGCCGCGGCCCGCGGATCACCCCCGTTACGTGCGGTCACCCCGGTGGGAGCCCGCACCCGATTGCCACGCCAAACGGCCATACCGATTGTCGAGCCGTAGACAGCGCTAACTACAGAGCGTGACATGGGGCAATGCGTCACGTGCTTCGATCGGCGGGATGCCGCACGGCAGAGCAACCTCGCTCGCTGACGTCGCCTGCTGTTGGTCTGCATGCAGAGCAGGTCCTTGACGGCCTAGCCCCCGATGAGCATGAGGAAGCAGAGGGCCGCGCGGACCCTTGCTGCCGGGCCGCCTGACCTACCCTGACCGCCGGCACCGCCACGCCGACCGCGCTGCTGCGGTCAACGTCCGGTGCCTTCCCGCCGTGCTTCTGGCGGCGCTATGCGGGCTGCGGTGGCGGATGGCCTGGTCTCGGCTCGCGAAGTGCGTTCGAAGGAACGACCCAGGAAGAACGGGACGAGCAGCAGTCCGAAGATCAGCACGTGAGCGAGCAGTCCGAAGATCAGGTCCGACGGGCCCTTCGGGGCGAAGATCGGGAAGACCGTCCTACCCAGGATCTGGATATCGAGCACCCACAGTGCCAGTCCGTAGCCGAGTCCGCCTAGCACAAGGGCGAGAAGGTTGCGCAGCCATGGCACGAGCAAGACTGCGAAGCCCATGCCGAAGCCGAGCGATAGGACGATGTGGATC